>Ga0209808_1001808_pt1 | contig 11058 bp, 9 predicted proteins | sample GraSoiAngelo_157_FD_186171 | JGI IMG/M metagenome (GOLD analysis project Ga0209808, IMG submission 186171) | Grasslands soil microbial communities from the Angelo Coastal Reserve, California, USA - 14_1009_16_20cm (SPAdes) (version 2) | ecosystem: Environmental > Terrestrial > Soil > Grasslands ...
GAACGGCGCGGCAGCGGCCGGGCCGGCCGACGACATGTTCGCGGTGGGCGTGTTGGTGCACGAGATGCTGACGGGAAAGCCGCCGGCCCCGGAATCGGAGCCGCTCGAGGAGGTGCGCTCGGTGCCGCAGTGGCTCGCCGAGCTGGCGCGACGCTGCCTGGCGGCCGACCCCGCCGGCCGCTGGCCGGACGGCGGCGCGGCGCTCGCCGCGATGAGCTGACTCCGCTTCACCCGCTCGCGCCGGAGTAGCGCTTGAGCGCCGTGCGCCACAAGAGCCGGGTCAGGGCGAACGCGACTCCCGCCACCGCCGCCGCGACGAGCGCGTATCCGGGCTCGAGCCTTCCGGTGAGCGTCGACGCCGGAATCGTCGTGGTCCACGCGATCGGAATCAGGTACACGAAGACGAAACGCAGCGCGCCCGGATAGGCCGACACCGGATAGCGGGCACCCTCGTAGACCGCGTCGAACAGCACCGAGAGGTTCTCCACCGACACGAACCAGAAGGCCAGGCTCATCAGCGCCACCCACAGGGCGTAGACGACGACGACCGCAGCCGCCAACGTCAAGCCGAACGCCGCAAGCTGGGCCGGCGAGGGGGCGCGCCCCAGCCGATACAGGGCGTAGCCCGCGAGGGTGAGCCCGAGCACCACGTCGGTGAATCGCCACACGTCGAGCCGGCGGAACGAGACGAACCCCTGCGCGTCCACCGGCTTCGCGAGGACCAGGTCGAGGCCGCCGTTCTTGACTTCACCCGCGAGCCGACCGATGCCCGGCCGCAGCACGGCTTCGATCACGCCCGTGAGCGTGTTGAACACGCCCAGCAGGACGACGACCTCCCAATAGTCCCAGTCTCCCAGGCGCGTGGTGTGCCGGAAGAACACCGCGAGCGTGAGCAGCGCCGTGACGATCCAGAAGACCGTGCCGAGCATGCTCGCCGCAAAGTTGGCGCGGTACTGCAGCTCTTCGGCGACGTTGATGCGCCAGAGGGCCGAAAGAATGCGGAGTGTGGAATGCGGAATGCGGAATGTCATGGCCGGTTTCGTGCCTCGGAGCTTGCCTCCCCGGTCGACCTTGCACTGCAATTCCGCATTCCGCACTCCGCATTCCGCATTGGTCAGCCCCCCACCGCTCCGTATTTCATCAGGCCGCGCGTCCACGCGACGCGGTACGCCGCGATCCACACCCCGAGCCACACGACCTGCCCCACGAACCCCCGCACCACCGCCGCGCCCTGCACGGCCCCCGTGAGCAGGTCAACGGGGAAGGCGAGCATATAGGGGAACCAGAGAAACCCCGCCACCCGCGCCACGGCGGGCGGGAGCAGGGCGAGCGGCGCGAGCCGCCCGGACAGGAACAGCGAGATCCCGGCGTGCAGCTCCATGATGGCGGTGGCGCGCGTGGTCCAGAACGCGAGCAGTCCGGTGGCGAAGCTGATCAAGAACCGCATCGCCGCTGCGAGCAGCACCGCCGCCGCGGTGAGCGCCCAGCGGCCCGCTCCGAACGGCAGCCGCACCGCCGGCCACGCCGCCGCGACGATCAGCCACACCACGAGGATCATGCCGGCGGTGCGCGCCTTGTACGCGATGTTTTCCGCCACGGCCTCGTGCGCCGGGTGGATCGGACGCGCCAGCCGGAAGTTGAGCTCGCCCTCGCGGATCCAGGAGTCGAGGTACCACGAGTCCCAGGCGATGGTGAGCTGGTTCACGAGCATCAGCGCGAAGAAGTAGCGCGCGAAATCGGCGCGGGCGTACCCCTGCACCGGGCCGTCCGCCGCGATCGCCCACCAGATGCCGAGCGCCACGGCCGGCTCGGTCACGCCCCAGAGCAGCCACAGCACGATGGAGGCCCGGTACTGCAGGTCCTGCAGCCACGCCGTGCGCAACAGCGCGCCGTAGCGCCGCAGCCAATCGCCCGTTCGGGTCACGCGTCCTCTCCCAGCCCCTGCGCGAACGCCTGGCGGATCACGTCCTCGATGGGCGGGTCCTCGATCGACAGGTCGGCCACGGGAAGCGCCGCCAGGAGGCGGGCGCTGGTCGCGGCCGCCTCCTCGCGCCGCACCTCGAGCACCGCATTGGGGAAATGGAAGGTCTTGACGGTGCCGAACGTGGCCAGCGTCGCGGCCGTGACGCCGTCGGGGGGGGGCCCGAGCACCAGCTCGATCCGCTTGGTGCGCGCGATCCGCGCCACCAGGGCATCGAGGGCGCCGTCGTACAAGAGGCGCCCGCGGTTGATGATGAGGACGCGCGACGCGAGCGCCGTCACGTCCTGCATGTAGTGCGACGTGAGGAGCACCGTGGCACCGTGCCGATCCCGATACTGCGACAGGAAGCCGCGGATTGCCTCCTGGGCGGTGACGTCGAGGCCCAGGGTGGGCTCGTCGAGGAACAACAGCGGCGGATGGTGCAGCAGCGCGGCGGCGAGCTCGCACTTCATGCGCTCGCCCAGCGACAGCTGGCGCACCGGCTTCTCGAGCACGTCGCGCAGCTCGAGCAGATCCACCAGCTCCGCGAGTCGCTCCCGGTACGCGGGTTCGGGGATATCGTAGATGGCGCGGTTCAGAAGAAAGGTCTCTTCGGGCGGCAGGTCCCACACGAGCTGCTGCCGGTTGCCGAGCACCAGGGCGATGCGCCGCTTGAAGGCGCTCCCACCGGTCCAGGGCACGAACCCGGCCACCTCGACCCGGCCCGCCGTGGGATAGAGCAGTCCCGTCAACATCTTGAGGGTGGTCGTCTTGCCCGCGCCGTTGGGTCCGAGGAAGGCGACGATCTCCCCCGGCTCGATCCGGAACGTGACGTCGCGCACCGCGTGGACGTCGCGATAGCGGGGCCGCACCAGCGCCGCGAGCGCGCCCTTCAACCCCGGGTCGCGTACCTTGACGCGGAACGTCTTGCTGAGCCGCTCGGCCGTGACGATCGGTGACATGTGTGGTGGAGGAATTTAGGGCTTCCCGGCGCGTCGTAGGGGAGGCACATTAGGTCCTCCGTGACGCCCACCCGTCTCTTCGCCGATCGCCGACACGGCGTGGACAGACGCTTCGCGCCCCGCCGACGGGCGGTGGCGGCGTCCCCGCTCGAGCGCCGACGCCTGGTGGACCGGCGGCAAGGCGCGGAGCGGCGCAGCACGCTGGAGCGGCGTGGCCGCTCCGCCCGTCTGCCCGCCCACGAATCCCCGGCCGAGCATCTCCGCAACGCACTGCAGGTGCTCGCGCCCATGCAGCCGACGGACGATGCCGATTTCGGGGCGGCGCTGGCGCGTGTGCGGCGGGCGCTGGAGCTGCTGGAGCTGCATCGCCAGCGGTGACGGAGCTCTCCATCCGCCGGGCGACGGCGGCGGACGCGGGCGTGCTCGCGCGCCATCGCGCCGACATGTTCCGAGACATGGGCCAGCTGCCCGCGGACCTGCGCGACACGCTGGTCGAAGCCGCCCGCGCGTACTTCGCCGCCGCGGTCCCGGACGGCCGCTATGTCGCCTGGGTGGCGGAGGTGGAAGGGAAGATCGTCGCCGGCGCCGGACTCCAGCTGCGGGAGCTGTTGCCCCGCCCCGTGCCGGGGGGCACCCGCCTGGTGCACGGACCGCAGGGCCTGATCCTGAATGTGTTCACCGAGCCGGCGTCGCGGCGCCGCGGCGTGGCCGCGGCGCTGATGCGCGAGCTGCTGCGGTGGTGCCGCGCCAACGGCATCGAGAGCCTGGTGCTGCACGCCTCGGCCGACGGGCGACCGCTGTACGAGAAGCTGGGCTTCACGCCGACGAATGAGATGCGGTACGCGAGGGATGAGTGATGCGCACCCCCCGCGCGTACGAGCCGTCGGAGGCGAGCCTCCACGCGTCGGGGTCGGCGAGCTCGCGCTCGAGCAGGCCGTCCAGCCGCTCGCGTGCGGCGGGGTCGTCCACGGGCGAGACCACCTCGATGCGGCGCCGGAGGTTGCGGGGCCGCCAATCGGCCGAGCCGATGTAGTACTCCGGGGCTCCCCCGTTGCCGAAGTGATAGATGCGCGCGTGCTCGAGGAAGCGACCCAGCACGCTCACCACCTTGATCCGCTCGGATAGCCCCGGCACGCCCGGCCGCAGCATGCACGCCCCCCGCACCACGAGACGCACGTCCACGCCCGCCTGCGCCGCGCGGTACAACGCGCCGATCACGACGCAGTCGGCGAGGCCGTTGAGCTTGGCGCGGATGCGGCCGCCGCGGCCGGCGCGCGCGTGCTCCGCTTCGCGCGCGATGAGGGCGAGGAACCGGTCGAGCATGTTGGTCGGTGCGACGAGCAGCCGCCGGAAGGTCGCGCGCGGCACCCGCGCGGAGCCGGTGAGCTCATTGAAAAGGGCGTGCAGATCGGCGGTGATCGCCTCGTCGGCGGTGAACAGCCCGAGATCGGTGTACAGCCTGGCGGTGTCGGGGTTGTAGTTGCCGCTCCCTACGTGGGCATAGCGCCGCGTGCGATCGCCCGTCCGCCGGATGACGAGGGCGATCTTGGCGTGGGTCTTGAGGGTCGCGACGCCGGTGATCACGTGGATGCCCACCGCCTCGAGGCTCTGCGCCCAGCCGATGTTCAGCTCCTCGTCGAAGCGTGCTTTCAGCTCGACGAACACGGAGACGTCCTTACCGCGAGCGGCCGCGCGCCGCAGTGCGTCACCCAACGCCGACGGCCCGCCGGGCCGATACAGCGTGAGCTTGATCGCCGCGACGGCGGGATCGTCGGCCGCCTCGGCGATGAACCGCTCGAAGCTCTGGGGGAAGCCGTCGTAGGGGTGTTGCACCAGGACGTCGCGCGAGTCGAGCGTCTCGAACACGCTGCGCCCGGCCGGAAAGGGGTCGCGCGTGGCGAGCGGAGGGTAATCGAGCTCCGGGCGGGGGTGGGCGCCGGCCAGCTCGCCGACGGCGCCGAGATGCACCGGCCCGTCGGCCGCGTACACGTCCGACGGCCCGAGCGCGCTCGCGAGCTCGCTTTCCTCGAAGCGCAGCTCGCGCTGCAGCAGCTCGCGCAGCGCGGGGGGCATCGCGCGCTCGACCTCGAGGCGCACCACCGGGCCCCACGGCCGCCGCCGCACTTCTTCGGCGACCGCCTGCACGAAACTCGCGGCGCCGAGCTCGTCCAGCTGGATGTCTCCGCTGCGCGTCACGCGGAACGCGTGCGCCTCGAGGATCTCGCGACCGGCGAACAGCGACTCGAGGTGAGCGCGCACCAGCGACTCGAGCGCCACCACGCCGGCGCCGTCCCCGCCCGCGGACAGGAACCGGGGCAGGGACGGCGGCAGCTCGACGGTCGCGAAGTGGGGCGGGCCGTCGGGTGCGTCCCGCAGCATGACCGCCAGGCTCATGCGGCGGTCGGCGAGATGCGGAAAGGCGTGCCCGGGGGCGCGCGTGAGCGGCTTGGGAGTGAGCAGCGGCGCCACGTCGTCCGCGAAGCGGCGCGTCAGATCGGCGCGCTCGCCCGGGTCGAGCTCCGTCCAGTCGCGGATGTGGATGCCCTCCGCGGCGAGCGGGCCCCGCACCAGCTCGTGAAAGCAGCGATACTGGCGCGCGATGAGCGGATGCAGCCGGATCGCGATCGCGTCGAGCTGCTCGGCCGGCGTGAGGCCATCGGGTGAGCGCTCCACCACGCCCGCCGCCACCTGGTGCTGCAGCGCGCCGACGTCGACCATAAAAAACTGATCCAGGTTTGTGCTGAAGATCGCGAGGAAGCGCAGCCGTGCGAGCAGCGGAACGCGGGGATCTTCGGCCAGCTCGAGCACCCGGACGTTGAACTCGAGGGTGGAGAGCAGCGCATTGACGAACTGGTCGGGCGCCTGGCGCGCGGCGTCCAGGGCCCGGCGCGGGAGCGCCGGTACCCGCAGCTCGCTCAGTGTGAGCCGGCTGGACTCGTCGGTCGTGCCGCCGGTGGGGGCCGTCGGCTGCAGCGGCGCGAGTGGCGCGGCGGACCACTCCGGCACGAGCTCCGAGCGCGCCGCGACCGCCAGCGCCGAGAGCGTTGTCGGATCCCGCAACACAGGCGAGCCTACGCGCGCGATCACGTCCGCCGGCGTGAACCATTGCAGCCCGCCGGGCGGCGCCGCGGTGAGGTCACGGCGCAGGCGCCGCACCAGCCAGACCTCGACCGCGGGTCGCCGGTCTGCCGCGCGCACCACGCCGATCAAGCGGGTCTCGCCTTCGACGCTGCCGAACAGGCGACGCATCGCCCGGCGGCATGTCTCCTCGCCGCCCCCCGGCTCGAGCGGCAGTTCGAGCGCGGCCCCGCTGCGCCACAGCGCCAGCCGCCCGTGCGCCACCGCCAGCACGGCGATCTGCCGCGTCTGCTGGGCGGTGCCGTCCGCCGCGTCGAGTGCGAGGCGCAGGGTGCGGGCGCGCTCCACCCGGTCGAGCGAGGCGCGGGCGAGTCCATGGCGGCGCTCGAGCGAGTGGGCGAAGCGGCCCGCCGGGATCACGCACCAGGCGCGTCGGGTGATCACCAGCTCGTGGAACGCGGGCGACGGGTCGCCCCCGCGCACCGTCACCGTGTCGTAGGCGAGGTCGAACTGCGGCACCGGCACGACCGGAAGGCGGGCGCCGCGCAGCTCGCGCTCGACCTCGAGCTCGCAGACGAGCACCAGCCGCTGCGGGTCGACCAGCGCCCGTAGCCGGCGCGCCGGCTCCGCGTCGCCGCGGAACGCGTCGCCCGGTTCGAGCTCGACGACCGGGGCGACATAGCTGGCCGTGCCTACGTCGAGGGCGAGCGCCCGGCGATCGTCCACGGCGTAGCGCATGCGGCACGTGGCGCCGCGCCGGCCCAAGTCGCCGGCCGGAGTGTCGAAATAGAGGTCCCGGTGAAACGTGCGCCGCGCCGCTCCGGCGGCGAGGCCGAGCGGCAGCGGCGCGGCGACCAGCTCGGCCAAGCGCACGGCGCTCGGCACGTCCCAGCGCAGGTCAGTCACGGCAGCCACCTCGGTCAGCGCCCCCGGCACCCCAGCTGGAACTCGCGACGCGTGCGACCCGGGTCGTTGATGGTCTTGAAGAATTCGTCGTAGTAATCGAGCGCCTGCGAGATGCGTTTGGCCTCGAGCCCCTCGGCGGCCATCCCGCGGTACAGCGCGTACATCGTGTCCTTCCGGGCGTTGAACCGTGCGAACAGCAGGGCGAGCTCCTCCGGCGCGCGGCACGTACCGCGAAACAGCCGCTGACGCACGGTGGCGATCCCGAGTCGCGAGTCGGGTTGGGCGTAGGGCGTCCAGATCACCCCCGACCAGTCGAAGTCGTAGGGGACCGGATACACGACGCCGGACGAATCGCGGATGAGCACGATGTTGTGCAGCGCGGTCACGGCGAAATCCGTGTTGCCGATCATGTACTGGAACACCATCGCCAGCCCCGTCTGCTCGAAGTTCAGCTCGTCTTGCGTCACGCCCTGCTCGGCGAACACCTGCGTGGTGTTGCGCCGAGCCATCCGATCGTCGTCCTCGACGAAGAACGCGCGCCGCATCTCGGGTGCGTGCTTGGCGTTCGGGTCCACGTAGCTGACCCGTGCCAACCGTACCCGGAAGCTGCGATCGGTGAGCAGGTTGTAGGCGCGATAGATGAGGTACTCTTCCAGCAGGTAGTTCGCGTACCCCTGACCGCCGCGACACTGCACAGTGAGCTTGAGGCTCCCCTGGTGGGCGAAGGTCGTGTGCGGCGTCTGCTCGCGGTTGAAGACGACTTTGAGCGGCGGATACTGGCACCGGCCCAGCCGGAAGTGCCCGCGGGTATGCAATTGCACGTCGAGCGCGACGGAATCGCCCGCGGCGGTGACATACGACAGCACGCCAGGGTGGTTCGGCTTGTCGGTGCCGCGGTTCTTGGCGATGGCGCCGAAGTCGGCCTTCAGGGTGACGTCGAGCGGCTCGGTCGCTTCGAACAAGCGGTCGGGCGCCCGGGGCGGAGTGGAGTCGGCCGGTGTCTGGCTCGCCGACGCACTCGTGGCGACGCACACGCCCACGAGGGCGGTGAGCGCAGCGCCGCACCTGCGCTTCACCCGGTCGAAGCTCACCGACCAAGTTTACGGGCGGTGGCGGCGGCTCGCCAGGCGTTACGCCGGGCTTGCGCCCGGGGTCAATCGCGCTGTTTCATCAAGCGTCTCGCGGCCTGGAGCGGTGGACATGCGCTGGATCGGCGGTGTGGGGGGCGTTGTGCTGCTGGCCGTGGTTCTGTGGGATGCGTTCGAGACCATCATCCTGCCGCGCCGGGTGAGCGGTCGGATCCGCCTCACCAAGATGTTCTACCAGTACACCTGGGGGCCGTGGCGCGCCACCGCGGGGCTGCTCGCGGGCCGGCGGCGGGAGTCGTTTCTGTCCTTTTATGGGCCGCTCTCGCTCATCGCCCTGCTCGCCCTCTGGGCCGCGGGCAGCGTCTGCTCGTTCGGGCTGCTGCAATGGGCGGCGGGCTCGGCGATGACGGTAGCGGGCGGTGGCGGCAGCGGGTTTTGGTCCGACGTGTACATGAGCGGCACGACGTTCTTCACCCTCGGCCTCGGCGATGTGGTGCCCCGTAGCACGTTCGCCAAGACGATCACCGTCGTCGAGGCGGGAACCGGGTTTGCCTTTCTCGCGGCCGTGATCGGATACTTTCCGGTGATCTATCAGGCGTTCTCGCGGCGCGAGGTCGCGATCTCACTGCTCGACGCGCGCGCCGGCTCGCCGCCCAGCGCGGCGGAGCTGTTGTGGCGGCACCGGGCGGATCCGCACGCCGCGGCGCTGGTCGAGCTGCTCAAGGAGTGGGAGCGCTGGGCCGCCGACGTGCTCGAGAGTCACCTGTCGTATCCGCCGCTCGGCTACTTCCGCTCGCAGCATTACAACGAATCGTGGGTAGCCGCCCTCACGACCATCCTGGACGCGAGCGCGCTCGTGATCGTCGGGCTCGAGGGGTGGTGCGTGCGGCAGGCCGAGCTGACGTTCGCCATGGCGCGGCACGCGGTGGTCGACCTGGCGCAGGTGTACAGCACGCCCCCGCGGCGACCGCAGGAGCGGCTGACCACGGCGCAGCTGGCTCGGTTGCGCGAGCGGCTCGCGGGCGGCGGCCTGACGCTCAAGGCCCGGCCCGACCTCGAGGAGCGGCTCACCGAGCTGCGCCGCATGTACGAGCCCTACGTGGAGGCCCTCTCCGGGTACCTCGCGCTCCCCCTCCCGCCCTGGGTGCGGGACAGCGACCGGCCCGACAATTGGCAGACGAGCGCCTGGGACCGCGTGGTGCAACTGCCGTCCCCCACGCCCCGCCAGGACGACGCGCACTTCGAAGGTTGACCTACGGAGGCGTGGTGCCCAGGCGCACACCGACCTCGTCGAGGTGATTGAGCAGGTCGGCGGGGTCTTGATAGACGCGATACGCGCCGGCCCGCTCCAGCTCTTCTTCTCCATACCCGCCCGACAACAGCCCCACGCCCATCGCGCGCGCGCGCCGCGCAGCCAACAGGTCCCACACGCTGTCCCCCACCACGATCGATTCTTCGATCGGGACTCCGAGCCGCTGTGCGCCCGCGAGAAACAGATCCGGATCGGGCTTGGCATGCTCCACCTGGTCGCGGGTCACGATGGGGACGCCGGCGGGGATGGCGAGCATATCGAGGTTGGGCTTGGCGCTCTCCATCCGCCCGCTCGTCCCGATCGCCCACGGGACGCCCGCTTTGGTGAGATAGGCGAGGAGCTCGCGTGCACCGGGCAGGGGACGCACCTGTGACACCTGGCGCTGGTAGGCCTCGGCGTGGACGCGCCGGATCTGCGCCGCCTGCTCCGGCTGCAAGTCCCGTCCCGTCTCGCGGAACAGCGCGTTGACGAACAGGCCGCCGCTCATGCCGATGCGGCGGTGGATGCGCCACACGGAGAGCTCGATCCCCACGCTCTCGAGCGCCTCGCGCCAGGCGAGCACGTGCTGGTACACGCTGTCGACCAGGGTGCCGTCGAGATCGAATAGGAACGCGGGGCCGGAGCGCATGGTGCGGTTACGTATCTGCGCGACGCCTTTGTGCTACGCCTCTGCGTGACGTCTTTTTTTATTTCAGCAACATGTCGTGCGGCCTGCCCTGCCCCGTCGGCAGGTTCTCGAAGTCCACGTCGAACTTCGGATCGAACGTCATCCCGGCGGGCCCGACGTTCACGAGGCGCACCCGGTAGGGCACTTTGCCGTCCAGGTTCGAGAGCAGCGAGTTGCTCACGTACAGACGCTTGTTGTCGGGCGTGAGCTTCATCATCTGCGCCTGGGGGAAGGCCAGCGTGCTCACGAGCTTCGGCTGCAGGGGATCGGCGATGTCGTACTGCTGCACCGCGCCGCCGCCGAACAGCGACACGAACAGGAACTTGTTGTCGTACGAGATCCGCATGTCCGCCGGGATCGCGTTGTCGGCCAGCTTGATCACGCGTGTGAACGCGAGCTTGCCGTCGTTGCCCACCTCCCAATGCCACACGCTGTTGCCGAAGGCGCAGTTGATGAAACCGCCCCGCGCGGCCGGGCCGTGCAGCCAGCGGACCTCGAGCGGTGACTTGTCGAGGTGCTCGACCTGGAGGACCTTCCCGGTCTTGTAGTCCCAGGCGACGACCTCGTCGCCCACCTGGTCCATCGGCGTGTTGCCGGCTTTGACCGCGTGCGGATGGGCCCAGCTCGACGTGACGATGAGGTTCAGCTCCGGCTTGATGCCCACATCGTACATGTACTTCGGAGCGGGGAGCGCTTTCACGAAATTCCCGTCGTTGTCGAGCTGTACGAGCGCGCCCGGTGCGCCGCCGTCCTTCGCGCCCAGCATCGCGATCATCACGCCGCCGGGTACGGCGTAGAAGGTGTGCGGTCCCGAGAAGCCGGTGCTCGCCGCCAGGTCGGGCACCGTCTTCAGGAGCTTGGGGTGCTTCGGGTCGGTCGCGACGTCGTAGATGAACAGCCGGTTGGAGAACAACCCGCCGGCGAAGATGCGGTCGGCGTTCACGGTGTAGCCGAAATGGTGCGCCTCGTTGGCGGGCGCGCTCGTCGGCACGGTCGCGATGATATGCCCGTAGCTCGACGACGTGGGGCTCGCGTCGATCACGGCGAGAAAATCGGCGTCCTTCTGGTCGGCGTCGCTGGTCCAG
>Ga0209808_1001810_pt1 | contig 11047 bp, 10 predicted proteins | sample GraSoiAngelo_157_FD_186171 | JGI IMG/M metagenome (GOLD analysis project Ga0209808, IMG submission 186171) | Grasslands soil microbial communities from the Angelo Coastal Reserve, California, USA - 14_1009_16_20cm (SPAdes) (version 2) | ecosystem: Environmental > Terrestrial > Soil > Grasslands ...
CTGCTTTATGTACGCGTGAGTTTCCCAAATCTGGCGGTCATCGAGAGGCTGGGCGCCCATCTCGGTTCCCGTGCGGCCCCACTTCACGACCGAGAAGAAGATCCAGTCCGCTTTGTGCTCGATTGAGGAAACCAGGTCAGGCCCGACCTTGCCGCGCCCGTTGTCCCCATGGCAGGAAGCACAGAATCTCCCGAAGAGCCGAGCGCCGTTCTCAGCGGACTCCTTGTCGACGAGAGTATTGTGTATGGCTGCGTGGGGATTCGGGTGGTCGGCTAGATCCCCGATATAGACCAGGCTGTTAGGACGCAACCACTTGACCAGGCTGCTCAGCGGAATCTCGGGCAGATCCCCCGACAGCTTTGCCAGTACGACACGCGCCCGCCAGGCGACGCCGTCGGAGACTTTGATCGCGAGCGCACCCGCCCCCCCTGCAGCAACCGCAAAGACAAGGCCGACCAGCACGAGACGGCGTGCTGTGTTCACCCGCTCCGAGCCTTTCACGCTGTCCTCCCCGACGGGAACTCATGCTGCAAGAGGGACTGTTCTACTTTTCTGTGCGCTCCGGTGATTGGACTCATCGAATATGGATGGGTTCATCCCGCCCGGTAATTCGCCCGGACCTTAACTTGAGAATACCCGCGCGGCGCCCGATACGCTTCGCTTGAGCGCGTCGCCGTAGCGGGTAACGCGACTCTCATCATGCCGCCGCCTTCAATTCCTTTCTCAAATAGACCTCGCTCTGACTGGGAAATGCTCCTCCGTGATGTCGGAACTCCTCGACTACCAGTCCATAGCGGCTGAATATTGAAAACAAGAACTCCTTACTATAACGAACACATTGCAAAGGCTTAACGCACTCGTACGGAACATAGCCCTTCGGGATGAAGGAAACTTCAGGAACGTTTTCTTCCACAAACGCCGTCAAGAAGATCCTGCTCCCCTCCCGCGCAATACGGCTCATTTCGGACACGTAGATACGCACATGTTCCGGTCCCATATTCGTGAACAAGCCCCACAAGTAAACGATGTCAGCTGTACCATCGGCAAGCGGAAGTCGGATCCTGTCCCCATCGATTTTGCCTGTAGGGTTGTACAGCTCATTGACAACATCGAGATGTATAAAGCGAAAACTGGGGTGGTTCCGCTCTATATGCTCCCGACACCACTCTGCGAACGTGGGATTGCTGTCGATTCCAAAGTACTGGACGTCCCCAAACTCCCAGAGCATGCCCGTCGCCAGACGACCAAGACCACAGCCGATATCGACGACAAGACTCGATTTCGAATAAGCGAGACTCGCGGCCAACCTCCTCGCCTCCGCTACTCCGGACTCCAGGTAGAATCCATCCGCCAGGAAGGAAGCTCCCAGTCTGCCTCGCAGCTCCCGGGGGGGAAGCACGGAACCGTGGTACAGATAATAGTCCCTATCGTAGTCGGAAACGTAATCTCTGTTGTGGATTAAGCTCCAAACCGGTCGCGCCACGGGCCTGACCACCCGCCACAAGATTGAACCTCTTTCGGTGTTAGACCGTAACCTTTCTACGAATTTGTCATTTCCTTTGTCCATGTCCATCCTCCCCGTTTCCGTCGTGCTGACAATCGCCGCAAAGCAAGATCATAGCGCAGGTTCCGGCTCAGTCAACTTGACACCCACCACGCTGGCAGCGTAGATACGATCGAATCGCTATGAAAGTCCTGGTCACCGGCGGCGCCGGCTATATCGGATCTCACACCTGCGTCGAACTGATGCAGGCGGGGCACGAGGTCGTCATTTTCGACAACCTCAGCAACAGCTACGAGGCGGCGATCGGGCGCATTGCGCAAATCGCCGGCAGGGCGCCCGAATTCACCCAAGCGGATGTTCGCGACTCGGACGCCTTGAGCGAGGTGTTCGCCCGGCACCGATTCGACGCCGTGATCCACTTCGCCGGCCTCAAGGCGGTAGGCGAATCCGTGGAAAGGCCAATCGAGTACTACGACAACAATGTGCACGGCGCCTTGGCGCTATGCCGGGCGATGGCCCAGGCCCGGGTCGGGATGCTGGTGTTCTCCTCGTCCGCCACAGTCTATGGAAACGCAGCGTCGGTGCCGATACGCGAGGACGCGCCGCTCGGGCCGACCAACCCGTACGGCCACTCGAAACTGATGGTCGAGCGGATGCTCCAGGACCTCGAGGCCTCTGACCGCGGGGCCTGGCGCATCGCCCTGCTGCGCTACTTCAATCCCGTAGGCGCCCACCCGAGCGGCCTGATCGGCGAGGACCCGCACGGCATCCCGAACAACCTCATGCCCAATATCGCTCAGGTTGCCGTCGGCATTCGCGAGAAAATTCGCGTGTTTGGCAACGATTATCCGACGCGCGACGGTACCGGGGTACGAGACTACATACACGTTGTGGACCTCGCGCGGGGCCACCTCGCAGCGCTGGAGACCATGCAACGCGAGCGACGCGGGGTGACCGTCAACCTCGGTACAGGGCGGGGAGTATCGGTGCTGGAGGCGGTCCGCGCTTTCGAGCGGGCGAGTGGCCGGGCGGTACCGTTCGAGCACGTCGCCCGCCGAGCGGGTGATGTCGCCGAATGCTACGCGGACCCGTCACTCGCGGAAAAAATACTCGGCTGGAAGGCGACATACACTCTCGAGGACATGTGCCGGGATACGTGGCGCTGGCAATGCATGAACCCACACGGCTACCGTGGGGAAAGTGGAAAATGAAGGTTCTTGTCACGGGAGCCGCCGGGTTCATCGGCTCGACGCTGGCACACCGCCTGCTCGATCGCGGCGACGAGGTCGTGGGCATCGACAATCTGAACGCCTACTACGACGTCCGGCTCAAGCAGGCGCGCCTGGAGCGCCTGCGCGCGCGTTCCGGGTTCCTCTTTCAGAAGCTCGATATCGTCGAGCGCGAACCGATGGGCGCGCTTTTCGCTGCCGGCAAATTCGGTGCAGTCGTGCACCTGGCCGCGCAGGCCGGTGTGCGCTACTCGATTGAAAACCCCTCCGCCTACATCGATGCCAACCTCGTAGGCTTCATGCACGTGCTGGAAGGCTGCCGTCACGCGAAGGTCGGGCATCTCGTGTTCGCGTCGAGCAGCTCCGTCTACGGCGCAAACACCCGGTTGCCGTTTTCCGAGCACGACAATGTCGACCACCCGGTCTCGTTATACGCGGCGACCAAGAAGGCAAACGAACTGATGGCGCACAGCTACGCTCACCTCTACCGGCTCCCGTGCACGGGCCTGCGCTTCTTCACGGTCTACGGTCCCTGGGGTCGTCCGGACATGGCGCTGTTCAAGTTTACCGAAGGAATCCTCGCCGGGCGGCCGATCCCGGTGTTCAACCGCGGCGAAATGGTGCGCGATTTCACCTACGTCGACGACATAGTCGAGGGGGTCATCCGGGTCATGGGGAAGCCCGCTGCTCCCGCGGCCGGCTGGAGCGGTGATCACCCGGACCCCGCGACGAGTTATGCTCCCTGGCGCATCTTCAACATCGGCAACAACCAGCCCGTCAAGCTCATGCGCTATATCGAAGTGCTCGAGCAGTGTCTGGGCCGAAAAGCGCAGCTCGACCTTCTTCCGATGCAGGTCGGAGACGTTCCGGCGACTTTCGCGGATGTCGGCGAGCTGCACCGATCGGTCGGCTACAAGCCGCAGACTCCGATCGAAGTCGGCGTCAGGCGATTCACGGAGTGGTATCAGGCCTTCTATCGGAAATCCGCGTGAAAGCAACACGCGGGGCGACTATTTCGGAAGGGAAATGCGCCGCGCTCCGTCGAATCTTCTCACCCAGTAGGCTCCGCGCATGTTTTCGACGCGCACCGCGCTGCCGGGCCGAGGCGCGTGGATGAAGCGGCTGTCGCCGAGGAAGATTCCCACGTGGGAGTAGGGTCGCCGCTCGGTGTTGTAGAACACCAGATCGCCCGCTTCGAGTTGCGACAGGGTCACGTGCCTACCCATGCGGCTTTGCGCCAGGGCATTGTGCGGCAGCTCGATGCCGAAAGCTTCCCGATAGACGTGCGCGACCAGGCCGCTGCAGTCGAAGCCATTCTCGGGCGAATCTCCACCCCTCCGGTACGGCACTCCCGCGCTGGCCAGCGCCTGAAAGACCATCTCCTGGCTGCGAGCCGGGCGCTGCGACTGCAGAGGCGCAGCGCAGGCCGAGAGAATCAAAACGCCCAAAAACAGGTAGTTGCAACGCATGATGAAAGTTACCTTAGACCATGGGGACCCCGCTGTAAAGAAGGCAAGGCCCCGGTTTTGAAGCCCGCCCGACGCCGAGCCCGAATCGAGGCTTCGACGCTATAGTGCTTGGACTCATGAAAATCCGGTTCAAGGTTGAAGAAAGCCGCTAACCCCCGCGAGGGGATCGCGCAAAGGCTCCGGATGGTCTTTGACCGGCACGGACCGCTTGCGGCAAGAATCCCGGAATACCGCGAGCGATCGCAGCAGGTGGAAATGGCGAATCGCGTGGCGGGGGCGATCCGGGACAACGCCGTGCTGGTCTGCGAAGCGGGGACCGGCACCGGCAAGACCTTTGCCTATCTCGTCCCTGCGCTGCTCTCGGCAGGGAAAGTCATCCTGTCGACGGGCACCAAGACGCTCCAGGACCAGCTCTACCACCGCGACCTTCCGACCGTGCGCGCGGCCCTCAATGTGCCGGTGACCACGGCGCTGCTGAAAGGCCGGGCCAACTACGTGTGCCACTATCACCTGGAGCGCAACTTGGCGGAGGCCGGGTCATCCAGTCGCGAGATCGCCTCCGACTTGCAGCGCATCGTGAGCTTCGCACGCGTCACCCGCAGCGGAGACAAGAGCGAGTTTGCCGATGTACCGGAGGAGTCTCCAGCCTGGAACCTCGCGACCTCGACCCGCGAAAGCTGCTTGGGGCAGGCGTGTCCGCGATTTCGCGACTGTTTCGTGATGGCTGCGCGGCGCGAGGCGCTCGCCGCGGACCTGGTCGTCGTCAACCATCATCTGTTCTTCGCCGAGCTCTTGCCCGCCTGCAATACCGTGATTTTCGACGAGGCGCACCAGCTTCCGGAAACGGCGACGCTCTTTTTCGGCGAATCTCTCTCGACGGGGCAGATCATCGAGCTCGCACGCGACGTTCGTGCGGAAGCGCTCACCGCAGCGAAGGACATGCCCGATCCGTTGCGGCTCAGTGCTGCGCTGGACAAGGCGGCCCGGGATCTGCGCCTCGCCCTTCCGAACGAAGGCGCGCGCTTCACCGCCGCATCGGCCAGGCGAAAGCGCGAAGTCTCGGATGCGCTCGCAGCGCTCGATTCTGCGCTACGCTCGGTGTGCGCAGCCCTCGACGCGCTCTCCGAGCGCAGCGAAGGTCTTGCGCGCTGCGCCGAGCGCGCCCGAACCGCGCACGCTCTGCTCGAACGCTGGCGCGACGATAGCCGCGCCGATCTGGTGCGCTGGATGGAGGTATTCAGTCATTCCCTACGGTTGAATGCGACGCCGCTCTCCATCGCGGGCATTTTCCGCAGGCAGCTCGACGGCCGCCCGCGCGCCTGGATTTTTACTTCCGCGACGCTCGCGGTGGCCGGAGACTTCAGCCACTACCGAAGCGAGATGGGTCTGGACGACGCCCGCACCGCGTTCTGGGACAGCCCTTTCGACTACGCCGCCCAGGCCTTGCTCTACGTTCCGAAGAAGCTCCCGGATCCGAACAGCGACGAACACACGCGCGCGGTCGTCGCGGCATCGCTGCCGGTGATCCAGGCGAGCGGCGGAAGCGCCTTTCTCCTGTTCACGACCTTGCGCGCGATGCGCCTTGCTCACGAGTTGTTGCGCGAGGAATTCCGGCGGCGCGCGCTGGGATTTCCCCTGATGCTCCAGGGTGAAGGCTCTCGCAGCGAGCTGCTCGAGCGTTTCCGCAGGCTGGGCAACGCGGTCCTCCTTGGAAGCGCCAGCTTCTGGGAAGGTGTGGACGTGCGCGGGGACGCACTGTCGCTCGTGGTCATCGACAAGCTGCCGTTCGCGCCGCCCGATGATCCGGTGCTCGCGGCGCGGCTCGATTCGCTGGCGCACGAAGGCGGCAATCCCTTCCTCGGCTACCAATTGCCGCAGGCGGTCATTTCCCTGAAGCAGGGAGCCGGCAGACTGATCCGCGACGAATCCGACCGGGGCGTGCTCGTCATCTGTGATCCAAGGCTCTTTTCGAAGCCGTACGGCCGGAGAATTCTCGCGAGCCTCCCGCCGATGAAGCTCGTGCGTGAGCTCGACAAAGTTCTTTCGTTTATCGCCGCCGGCCGGAAATCACTCCGGGTGGCTCCTGCGGCTGACGGCGGTCGCTCCGAAGTCAGCGGCCCAGCTGGGTGAGCAGGCTTTTCAGCTGCACGCTGTCCGGAAAATTCTTCCTCAGGATCCGCTCGGCGTCGTCGCGCAGCTCGGGCATGCCGAGCACGTCGTAGGCCTGGATCATGATGAGCAGCGCGTCTTCCTGGGCCGGAGCTTGAGGGTAGTTTTTCAGCGCGTACTGCGCGCGGTTCGCCGCCGCGACGTAAGCGCCGCGCTTCATGTAGTAGCGGGCGACGTGAACCTCGTGTGAGGCGAGGGCGTTGACGAGGTATTTCATGCGCGCCAGCGCGTCGGGGGCGTACCTGCTATCCGGAAAGCGCTGAACCAGCTCCTTGAAGGCGTCGAATGAGTCCCGCGCGGACTTGGGATCGCGCTCGGTCCTGTCCTGCCGCGCCATCCTGCCGAGCAAACCCAGGTCTTCGTTGAAGTAGGCCAGACCTTTCAGGTAATGCGCGTAGTCGACGTTGGGATGGTTGGGGTGCAGCTTCACGAACCGCTCTGTTGCAGCGACCGCGGATGCCTGCTCGTTCTGCTTGTAGTAGGCGTAAGCGATCTCGAGCTGACCTTGCTGGGAGTAGCGCCCGTAGGGAAAGCGTGCTTCCAGCGTTTCGTAGCGCTTGATCGCGAGGTCGTACTGGCCGCCGTCGAGCGCTTCCTTCGCGTCGCGGTAGAGCTTGTCGGCCGACCATCCGGACTTGGGGTCGTGCTTGTCGACGAAGGAACAGGCCGCCAATAAAAGAGCGAATAAAGCTACACTACGTTTCATGGTGGAACTTGCGGATGAGACGGCAAATTATACCGTGGCTAGGCTTACGCGACGCGTTCCCGAGACTCTCGCCGGACTGCGCCTGGACAAGGCCCTCGCGCGGATGTTTCCCGAGCATTCGCGCAACCGTCTGCAGAGGTGGCTGAAAGACGGGCACGTCAGCCTCGATTCGCATGCCGCCAAGCCCAAACAGAAGATTCGGGGCGGAGAGCGAGTCGAAATCCGGTCGCAGCCGGGCCCGGCGGACACGGCGTTTCGCGCCGAACCCATCGCGCTCGACATCGTCTACGAGGACGACGACGTCCTGGTGATCAACAAGGCGGCGGGCCTGGTAGTTCATCCCGGAAGCGGCAACTGGAAAGGGACGCTGCTCAATGCGCTGTTGCACCGCGCGCCCCAGCTCGCCGCGATTCCGCGGGCCGGCATCGTGCACCGGCTGGACAAGAACACCAGCGGACTTCTCGCGGTGGCGAAGACCTTGCGAGCGCACACCGAGCTGGTTCGACAGCTTCAAGCGAGAACGGTGAAGCGCGACTACCTCGCCCTCGTGCACGGGGTGGTCAAGCTGGATGGCGAAGTGAGCGCGCCCGTCGGACGCGATCCGCGACATCGCACGCGAATGGCGGTGGTCCCCACCGGACGTCCGGCCTTGACGCGTTTCAAGGTGGCGAGGCGCTTCGTTCGAGCGACCTTGCTCGAATGCAGCCTTGCTACCGGTAGGACCCACCAGATTCGGGTGCACATGCAGTCCTTGGGCCATCCCCTGGTCGGCGATCCCGTCTATCGCGGCAAACGACTCGACGATCCAAGAACCCCGCAGCTCCGTCGCCAGGCCTTGCACGCCGTTCGGCTCGGGTTCTCGCACCCGGTTTCCGGCGTCCTCAAGCATTTCTCGGCGCCTTTGCCCGAAGACCTGCAGTCGCTCCTGGACTCGCTCGAGTGAGGAGCCGGCCCCACCCCGATTGGATCACTCCCGATTGGCCGGCGGGGAGGCGAGTGCGCGCGCTCATCACCACGCGCGGCGGTGGAGTGAGCTCCGGGAAATTCGCGAGCCTCAATTTGAGCACGCAGGTCGGCGACGATCCGCGTTGTGTCGCGCGCAACCGCGCCATCCTGAGGGCGTGCCTGCCCGCCGAGCCCGCCTGGATGAAACAGGTGCACGGGACGGCCGTGATCGACGCGACGCGGGCGACCCCGGACACGGAGGCCGATGCAGCGGTCACGGGCGACCCCGGCGCGGTCTGCGCGGTGATGACCGCCGACTGTTTGCCGCTTTTGCTGAGCGATCGCGCAGGCAAGCGCGTGGGGATCGCCCACGCCGGCTGGCGGGGGCTAGCGGGCGGAGTGATAGAAAACGTCGTGCAGGCCATGCAACTGCCCCCGCAAGACCTCATCGCCTATATCGGACCGGGCATCGGAGCGCGCCGCTACGAGGTCGGAGAGGACGTCCGCAAGGCCTTCGTCGGCAGAGACTCGGCTGCCGCGAAGTCGTTCGCGCCGCGGCAAGACGGGACCTACTTCGCCGATCTCTACGACCTTGCGCGGCAGCGGCTCGCCGCAGCCGGAGTCGCCGAGACCGGACCACCGGCAGAATGGCGAGCCTCATCTGGCTGGAGGAAGGCTAGGGCATGGCAACGATTGCTTGGATCTCCGCGGCGACCGTCGCGGGTGGCGTGATCAGCATCGCCATCGCCGCGATGTTCGCCCTTTCCGCGCCCGCAAGCTGGGTGCCGGCGCTCGTGAGCTTTGCAATCGGTACTCTGCTCGGCGCGGTCTTCCTGGAGATCCTCCCGCACGCGATCGGCAGCGCCGGGAACATTCAAGCGCTGTTTGCCACGGTGCTCGCAGGTATCCTCGCGTTCTTCGTTCTGGAGAAGCTCGTGCTGTGGCGGCATTGCCATGTCGAGGACTGCGAGGCCCACGACCATCACGCCGACCCGAGCGACGGCGGCCGCAGCGGGCTCATGATCATCATCGGCGACGGTTTCCACAACTTCGTCGACGGCATCCTGATCGCGGCGGCGTTTCTGCAGAGCACCGAGCTCGGTGTGGTCACCGCGGCCGCGATCATCGCGCACGAAATCCCGCAGGAAATCGGCGACTTCGTCATTCTCCTGCATTCGGGGTACAGCAAGTTCGCGGCATTGGCGCTCAATCTGCTGTCGAGCCTCGCGATGGTGATCGGGGCGCTCCTCGCGTACTTCACGCTGCAGGCGGCACAGGAATGGATCGGCACGGTGCTCGCGCTCGCCGCCGCGAGCATGATCTACGTGGCCGTAGCCGATCTCATCCCCGGGCTGCACCGGCGTCCGGAGCTCCACGCCACGGCGCAGCAGGTGGCGCTCATCGCCCTGGGGGTCGCGTTGATCTGGTTCGTCGGCGACGTCGTGAGAGCGGCTTAGTGCGCCGGTGCGTAGGGTCTCGATCATTCTCGTGGCGGGCATGCTGGCGCTCGCCCAATTCGGGTATGCGCAGGACGCACCCGAAGAGACGAGCGCCAAAGTCCAGACGACCTACGTCTGGCAGGGAAAATCCCCTTTCGGCGCCCCGTATTCTGGTCCCCACAGCCTCTCCCCGGATCGAGAGAAGAGCTATTCGTTCACCGCGACCGCGGCGCTGGGCACAAGGGCTTGGACGGGAGGCGAGTTCTATTTCAATCCCGAGGTCGCGCAGGGCGTGCCCCTTTCCGGGCTGACCGGACTCGGCGGATTCACCAACGGCGAGATCGCCCGCACCTCGGGCCCGACCCCGACTTTCTACAGGGCCCGACTGTTCGCGCGCCAGACCTGGGGCTTCGGCGGCGGGAGCGAAAGCGTGCAGTCCGATGCGAACCAGCTTGCCGGCAGCGTCGATCGGCGCCGCTTGGTCCTGACAGCCGGAAATCTCGCGGTGCTGGATATCTTCGACGACAACAGATTCAGCCACGACCCGCGAACGCAGTTCCTGAACTGGTCGCTCATGACGCACGGCGCCTACGACTACGCCGCCGACGCGCGCGGATACTCCTGGGGATTCGCGCTGGAGTATTTCCACGATGCCTCGACGCTGCGCGCCGGTCGCTTCATCCAGCCCAAAGAGCCGAACCAGCTCGCGCTGGACCCGAGGGTCTTCAAGCACTACGGCGACCAGGTCGAGATCGAACGGGCGTACGCTCTGGCCAACCGGCCGGGGAAGCTGCGCATTCTCGTCTTCCGCAACGTCGCGAGGATGGCGGGCTATCAGGACGCCTTGGATCTGGCGGCTCAAGCGGGTGGGGCGCCCGACATCAACGCCGTGCGCACGGTCGAGCGCGTCAAGCACGGGCTCGGGTTGAACTTCGAGCAGGAAATCTCCCCGACGGTGGGCCTGTTCGGCCGCGCGAGCTGGGCCGACGGCCAGACCGAGACTTACGCATTCACGGAAATCGACCGGTCGCTCTCCGGAGGCGTGTCGGTAAAAGGCGGGGCGTTCGGCCGCGCCCGCGACAGCCTTGGAATCGCCTACGTGCGCAACGGTCTTTCCACTGCGCACCGCGATTACCTCGGAGCGGGAGGGCTCGGGTTCTTCCTCGGCGACGGCGCCCTGAACTATCGGCCGGAAAACATCCTCGAGGCCTATTACAGCCTCAACGTCGCAAAAAACACGCTGTTCTCCGCCGATTTCCAGCGGATTTCAAATCTCGGTTACAACGCCGATCGCGGTCCGGCGACCGTCGTTTCGGCGCGCCTGCACTACGGGTTTTGAGGCAGCCCATGCAACCGGACATCACGCTAGCTTGGGGTGGATGGCGGTAAAGAGCCGGGCTTCGCCGTCGACGTGCCGCAACCACCACACCGCCCCCTTGGCCATATGCCAGTCGGCTTGCGCGCCCGATAGGAGGGTCGCCGCCACGCGGCCGAGTGTCGGCTGGTGTCCGACGATCAGGATCGCTCCCGGCCGGTCAGGCCAGCCGGCTGCGGCGATGAGGCCGGCGGCGTCCGCGTGCGTGCCC
>Ga0209808_1001811_pt1 | contig 11047 bp, 10 predicted proteins | sample GraSoiAngelo_157_FD_186171 | JGI IMG/M metagenome (GOLD analysis project Ga0209808, IMG submission 186171) | Grasslands soil microbial communities from the Angelo Coastal Reserve, California, USA - 14_1009_16_20cm (SPAdes) (version 2) | ecosystem: Environmental > Terrestrial > Soil > Grasslands ...
GTTGGCTGAAAAATTGCGGCGCAGTCCTGTTTCAGTGGCTGATCTTCGCAAGGTGCAACAACGTCGCGAATGGCCAGCCGTGGTAATTCAATACATGCAGGTGCTTGTCCACAAATATGTCGTCACCGGTCGCCAGACCCGGGACGGCGCGAACTTGCCGTTATTGCCCCGATTGTTGAACAATTTTCCTATTCTGCGCCAAATTCCAGCTCGCCTGGTCGGAATCGGCCCGCGCCCAGAGCATTTCCAAAGCCCAAATGCCATCTCCTAGTCAGTCGATCGCAATCGACTTCGATAAAATTCGCGCGGCGCATCAGCGGATTCGCGCGCACATTCATCGCACGCCGGTGTTGACGAGCGAGCGCCTGAATGAGGCGAGTCCCGCGGCGGCGGGACTGTTTTTTAAGTGCGAAAATTTTCAGAAGATCGGCGCGTTTAAGGCGCGTGGCGCGACAAACGCGGTCTTTGCGCTCGATGACCCCACGGCGCGACGCGGTGTGGCAACGCATTCCTCCGGCAATCACGGAGCTGCGGTGGCGCGCGCTGCGAAACTGCGCGGCATTGCTGCGCACATCGTTATGCCGTCGAACTCGGCGAAGGTGAAGGTGCGCGCGGTTGAAGGCTACGGCGCGCACGTTGTTTTTTGTGAACAGACAGAAAAAGCGCGCGAAGAAAAATGTGCAGAGGTGATCAAGAAAACTGGCGCGACATTGATTCATTCGTTTGAAAACGAGCACGTGATTGCAGGGCAGGGGACAGCAGCGGTGGAATTGCTGGAGGACATTCCCGACCTCGACATTGTCATGTGCCCGGTCGGCGGCGGCGGATTGCTCTCGGGCACGGCAATCGCTGCGAAATTGATGCGACCAAAAATTAAAGTGATCGCAGTTGAGCCAGCGAACGCGGATGACGCAGCGCAATCGTTTCGTGCTGGGCGAAGGATTGTCACTGAAAAGAAATTCACGATTGCTGACGGACTACGGACAAATGTCGGCGAGCCAAATTTTGCGATCATCCAGCGTTACGTGGATGACATCGTAACCGTGAGCGAGGAAGCGATCGTCTCGGCGATGCGCACGATGTGGGAGACTATGAAAATTGTCATCGAGCCGTCAGCGGCTGTTCCGTATGCGGCGGTTCAAGAAGGCAAGATCGACGTTGCTGACAATCGCGTCGGGATCATTCTGACTGGCGGCAATGTCGATTTGGACGCGTTACCGTGGATGACCATGAGATAGAGACATCGTGCTGCGATGTCTTCCGAAAGCATTCGGGACAGCCGGCGTCTCTACCAATATGCCGAAGGCAAACAGCAGCGCTGAAAGCGCGCGAGAATTTTCTTTAAATCTCGGTCGTAGCCCAGAATTTGCCGAAAGCGCTGGGCCAGCTCCGGTCGATAACGCTGTTTCGAGCGGATTCGCCCATGCGTTCGCGCAGCGCAGAATCTGTCACCAGCGCTCGAATCGCGCGCGTGAAGTCTTCCACGTCGTGTGACTTCGTGATCAGACCGTTGCTCTTGTCTTCCACTAATTCCTTGGGCCCGCCAGAGTCGGAGACGATAACTGGCAGCCCGCAGGCTTGGGCTTCGAGGATGACGTTGCCAAACGTGTCGGTTGTGCTGGGAAACACGAATACGTCTGCCGATGCATAAGCGGCGGCCAATTCGTTACCAGTGAGATAGCCGGTGAAAAACGCTTCGGGTAAAGATTTCGCCAACGCCTCAGAGTAGGGACCATGACCAACGATGAAAAGCTGAACCCGTAACCCCTCGTCACGCAGCCGGCGATAAGCGGCCGCCAGAAGGTCGAGGTCTTTCTCGCGTGAAATGCGACCCACGTAAAGGAGACGAACCTCACCATTGAGTGCTCCGAATTTTTCAAAGAATGCCGGTTCGCGTCGAGCAGGGTGAAACAGCTCGGTGTCGAGCCCACGCGGTAAAATTTTCAGTTTTACGGGATCAAGCCCGTGCTTGATCCAGCTTTGCCGATATTCTTCGGAGTTGACGAATACGGTGTCGAGCTGGCCATAGAACCAATGCATGTAACGCCATGCCATGCTTTCAAGAAAGCTGTCCTCGGTAAGAATCCGAATGTATTGCGGGAAATCAGTGTGATAAATGCCGCTCGTTTGCAAGTTGAGCATCTTGGCCGCGAGCAGTGCGGTCAATCCGACCGGCCCGGGCGTGCTGATGATAATTTCCGTGAATTTCTCGCGCTGTATGTAATCCAGCATTTGGAGAATCGGCGGGAAACTCAGTTTTTGCAGTTCGTACTCGGGCAATTCAAATTCGCCGATGGGCGGGAAATTTTTGATCGGGAATTCGTCAATTCTCAGGTTACTCCGAGAGGTTACGACGATGAGCTCGTTGCCGGCCGCGGCTCCGGCCGCGGTCATTTTCTGGATGGTGGTGGCTACACCGTTCACGTCTTCGAGCGTATCAGTGAACCAGGCACGTTTGCGATTTTGCAAGGCGATCGGAATTTCGCCGGTTAATTCTTTAAAAATGGCGCGCAACCATTTCCGCGAGGGCGCCTGACTATGAAAACCGTAGATGTACGGTGTTAGAATTACGAGGATGGGCACAATCGCGCTAAGCGCCTGCATGCTCTCGACCATGTTGCCGCTGCTGATTTGCTGAACGAATTTCTCGAAGAAGCGAAATGTGAGTTGCTCGGCGACCATGTTCGCCATGAGAAATGTGCGGCGCTCCGGCTCGATGACTCGGTCCAATTGCGCGGCGAGTTTCGCCTTTACTTCTGGACGCGCGAAATACCCTGAAAGCTCTTTCCAGAGCGACACGTTCACGGGCTTGACGAATTCGAAAATTTTTCCTGAAACAACGCCTTGCACGATAAATTCCATTTTCTCTTTGAGCGTGAACTCGGTGGGAGCGCGGCCCTCCATAAAGCGCGAAAACATTTTTTCCAGTAACGCTGCGCCGGGGCCGAGTTTTTCGTGAAAGCGGTCCTGGATGAAACAGGCGACCGTGTTGTAAAAGCCGTGCGACAGGATTAACGGGGTTCCTCCGTGGCCTCGCGCCTTGCAATCGCCGCTGCGAATAAATTTCAGAAATTTTTCTGCAGAACGCGCAGCTGGCGTTTCTGTAAAAGCAGAAGCGGCAAACTGTCCGCCGTGATCGTCCGAGCCGCCGACAAAAGCTTTTTTCCACGGCTCCGCGTGCGTGGGCGCAAGATTGTGACGATTCGCTAGTTCGTCAATGTTCTCCGGCGTCAACTGTTTAAAAAGCGCGTGAGCTAGCTCGCTCAGAAGCGCATCGCGCAATCCGTTGATACTCTCGAAATGTTTGAAGAGAAGGATCAGCTGCTCGAGATGTCTTGCTTCCAGTTTGCCGTTGACGCTGTAAAGAGGATGCGCGACCGCGTGCGCGATCTGCGTCGTTTGCAGGTACCGTTGCAGCTCGAAGATATTATCCCGGACGGCTTCGATCTCGCGATGTTGCTGCTCTGAGATTCCCCAAACAAGAATGTGGAGCTTGCAGGGATCATGAGGAAAATACGTCGTGACCTGTTCGCTGACAAAAGTGCGAGGCAGATGCGCAATCTGGAGGCAGCCTTCAATGGTGTCGTGATCGGTGATGGTGACGTGATCCATCCCGCGCTTAAGCAATTGCTCATGCAGCTGTTTTGGGTCTGAATAACTGTCGGGAAAATCCAGACGGCGGAAAAGCCATTCTTCCGAGCGCACACTGTAGCGCGAATGAATATGTAAATCGCACCTGCTCACATTTAGTGTTGTATAACCGGTATGGCTTGCCAATCGCCGCAAGGAGTTTGGACGGATTTCAGTAAGCCAGCGAAGCGCCTGTATCCATTGCGATACTGGCCGAGCGAGCGACGCCGAAATTCGACCAAAGAGCTGCGGCCCGGAGGGTTGAGTTGAAAATAGCCCGGCGCCCGCGTTGCGTCTCGGTCACAGGTCGCAAAGGACATGCTGCCTCGTCGCGCCTTGGCGGCGGGCCATTTTGAACTCAACGATTGGCAAGTCATATCGGTTACACAACACTAGAGTCAGCGTCTCAGTCTTTGTTCGGCAATCCAGTCCTGATAGGTCGTGGCGGTTCGCACACTACTTGTTGCCGTGATCAAAGCGAGAATCTGCCTCCAAATCGTCGGATGGAAATAATCAGGCGGATGAATGCTGATCCGCAAGAGCGGCTTGATTTTCAGGAATCGGAACATCGCCGCGTTCCAGGTGCGACTGACGGCACGGCGCCAATTGTTTTCAACGCTATAAACCAGCGTTCTTGCAGAAAATACGTCGCCCGAACGGAGATCGCACACGGTACGCAGACGTGTGGTGTATTCCATCTGCGCATCGCACGCGGCGCGCTCGGCTTCGTCGCCAAGCAACCACGCAGGCGCCACAAAACCTCGCGGATTTAGACCGTGCGCGCGAAATTCGTCCCGCGCGCTTGCAATGCGGCGCAGAGCTTCGTCATAACCCAGGTCGTAAAACTCGCCCTCGTGCTGCGTGTAAAATCTTGTCAGGAATTTGTCGCGCAAAGTTTCTTTCGCACGGCGAGGGCGCTCGTGGAAATAACCGTGGATGACGATTTCATGACCCTCCGCTGCCAAACCTCGCAGCCACGACACAAATTGCCGGTCTTCTGTGAACAGTCCCTGATGATGAAAATCGGGCACCACAAGGAGAGAACAGACGCGCACACCGTGACGGGCTAGTTCTGAAATGATTGTGTTTGCAACTTGCTGACTGGAAGGAGCCACGTCGTGCAACGAGACGACGATAAAATCCCGCGCGACCCCTGCCGTGGCGACCAGTGGAAGGAACTCGGTTGCCGCAATTGTGCTCACTTGGGAATTTTCGGCTCCGGAGCAGCTTTGAACAAGGCAAATCGAGTACTGTCATTCCGAGCGCAGTCGAGGAATCCCACTGCATAACCGAGGGCGTTTCGACGGGATCCTTCGACTTCGCTGCGCTACGCTCAGGATGACGGTGGATAAGCGCCCATTCCCACAATTTCGCGAAACGCCGTTTCCGCCACAGGCATAACCGATAAACGCGACTGCCGAATCAACGGAATTCCCTTCAGCCGCGGATTGGCTTTGATTTCACGAAGCGTCACCGGATGTGGGAGTGGTTTGACCGCGGCAAGATCGACAGTGGACCAATCACCTTCCTTCGCCGTCGGGTCCCGATACGCGGTTCGCACCACTTTGGCGATTCCGACAACGGCTTTCTCCTCGCCGCTATGATAGAAAAGGACTTCATCGCCCTTTTGCATTTTGCGAAGATTATTTCGCGCAGCATAATTGCGCACGCCAGTCCAGGTGGTTTGGCCTTCCGCGATTAAGTCCGACCACGAATAGGAGGATGGTTCTTGTTTCACCAGCCAAAACGATTTCATAAATTCCAAATTGCAAGCTCACGACATCCACAGAAACCTCAAGCAACAATATTCCAACGCGTTGCCTATGGTAGTTGGTGATTGGAAGTTGGAGCGTCCCTGGAGCTTGGATGTTGGGATTTGAAGCTTGAAAAAGCGTGCAACTGCGCACAAGTGAGAGCAAATGCCTCGGCTGCCATTCATCACGTTTGAAGGATCGGAAGGATCCGGAAAATCTACGCAAGTTCAGAGACTGGCCGCGCGACTGGAGCGCTCTGGCGTTCCATATCTGGTGACTCGTGAACCGGGCGGCACACCGATCGGCGAAACGATTCGCGAACTTTTGCAATTTGCTCCGCACAACTCGGCCATGACGCCTGAAACTGAGCTGCTTCTCTTTGAGGCCAGCCGCAGCCAGCTCGTGCGCGAGATCATCAAGCCCGCCCTTGAGCGCGGCTTGTGCGTGATCGCAGATCGCTTCTTTGATTCCACAACTGTTTATCAAGGCGCGGCGCGAAAATTGGATCGCGAAATGGTCCAACGCCTGAACGCGTTTGCCGTCGGCGACTGTGTCCCGGACATTACTTTCGTGCTTGATGTCGATGCTGCCACGGCGGCGTTGCGGATGCAGAAGCCGCGCAAAGCCGACCGGATGGAACAACAGCCTGCTGAGTTTTATGAGCGTGTTCGCGAAGCATATCACGAGCTGGCTGCGCACGAACCGAAGCGCGTTGTGTTGATCGACGGCTCGCGCGACGCAGACCAGATCGAGAACCAAATTTGGGAAACGCTTTCCTCTCGTTTTCCGGCGTTAACCACAAATCTGCAATCTTGAATGGCCTTTTCGCGTACCACAGCGCTTGAGTATTTGCGCCGCGCCCACGAACAGAATCGAGTTGCGCACGCTTATTTGATCACTGGACCGCCGGGCAGTGGCAAGCAACTGCTGGCCGCGGACCTGGCCAGCCTGGTTAACGGCACACCAGCCAAAGATGTTTTCTCAGCCAAGGCGCGGGAGATTTTCGTTGCCCGGCCCGAATCGAGATCGCGGCGCATTCTGATCGAGCAAATACGCGATCTCGAGCACGCGCTTCAAATGCGCGCGGCAAATGGCCGGCGCAAAGTAGCCATTATTCCCGATGCCGACCGGCTCGTAGTCCAAGCAGCGAACGCGTTTCTCAAAACATTGGAAGAACCGCCAAAAGATTCCTTGCTGCTTCTGTTAAGCGCTTTGCCTGAGGCTCTGCCGGAGACAATTCTCTCGCGGTGCATCGCAATTCCGCTTGCGCCGAACGTGCAGCGCCAAAGCAAGGACGAAGAAGAGAAGTTGGTGAAATTATTGCAGCAAGTCTCCCGTGAAAAAAATTGGACGATCCAGTTCGCCTATGGACTTGCTCAGGAATTTCAGCGCCTGCTCCGCGGAGTGCGTGAGGAAGTGAAGCGCGAAACCGATGAGGCGTTGAAAAAGGAAGAAACGCGTTACAAGGATGCGACTGATGGCAGGTGGCTTGAAGAACGAGAAGATTACTACAAGGCGCTCACTGAAAGTCTTTACCTGCAACGGCGCGCTGGACTGATCGAGACATTATTCGCCTGGTGGACTGATGTTCTTCGGGCGAGTAACGGTGTGGTGCAGCGTGATCTAGCCGATGCAAACAAAGAAACCGCCGCACTCGCATCGCGTTTCAACCCCGCTGAAATCTTAAAACGGATCCGTTATCTTGAAGAATTGCGCGATCATCTCGGTCGCAACATTCACGAAGCCCTCGCCATCGAAGTCGCCTTTCTGACAATCTTCACGACAAAATAGCAAACGAACGTGCAAAGTTGACAAGACGCCCCGCCGTCTTATCCAGTACGCACGTATGCGACATATCTCCCGATTCATTTTAATAGTTGCCGGCGCAGGTCTCGTTTCGTTGCTTGCTGGTTGCGGGACGACCCGCGCGCCCGTTGGCGGGCCATACCACGTCACGGCTTATCGCCCACATGATCCGTCAGCCGTGCGCGTGAAAGTTTCGCTCTCGAAAGAAAACATTTACGTGATGGAAGGCGATCGTTCTCTAATGGCGGTGGCGTGCTCAATCGGTTTGCCTAACAAGCCGACCCCGCGCGGCAGCTTCACGATTTACTCCAAACAGGAGCACAAGCGCTCCGGCGAGTATGGCTTTAGCGTGCAGGGAAATAGCGTCGTGGCCACGACAGCTGGCCATGCCGGCGGTCATTACGTCGGCTACCCAATGGGTTACTGGTGCGAGTTCGCGCCGGGATACGGGTTTCATCAGGGCTTTGTGCATCCGACGCCCCGTACGCACGGTTGTATTCGATTGAAAGGCGAGGCTGCGGCGAAATTTTTTGCGCTGGTCCGAATCGGCACGCCCGTGAACATTGCCACAACACAACCGGAGGACGCCACGATTGGCCCGACGGTGCAGCGAGTGGACGATTCGCATACGCCAGATCCGGACCCGCACCTTGAGGTTACGGACGCGGCATTCGAAACACCCAGCGGGCCGCTGCTCGAATAAGGTCGACACTAGGCAAATGTCGGCGGTCACAGAGCGCCGCTACCATAGTCGGCTGTAGCGGCGGTCTGTGACCGCCGTTCGGGTTGTAAAGTTTGGCCTGTTAGGCCACAGTAATAGCTGCGGCCTCTGCCGCATCTCCTAATGAGCACGAACCTGATTTCCAGCGGCACAACCGCGCGCGAGAAAGTGAACCTCCGCACGCCGGATGTGATGGCCGCGGTGCAGCAACAGGTCGAATCACATTATCGCAGCGACATTGTCGAGAAGGTGCGCCGGGCGGGTGGAATCATTTCCGTGGGCGACACTACCGTGCGCCTGGCGAAACAATTCGGTTTTTGCTATGGCGTCGAGCGCGCAATCGATCTTGCTTATGCTGCGCGCAAAGTTTTTAAGGATCGCCGGCTTTTTATTGTCGGCGAAATCATTCATAACCCCGAGGTCAATCATCAGATCGCCTCGTTAGGCATCAAGAACCTTACCGGCAAAAATAAACAGGCGGACATTTCTGATCTCGGACCGGAAGACGTGGTGATCGTCCCGGCGTTTGGAACCGAATTGTCGATCCAGCAACAGATCAAGGATCGCGGCTGCCAGGTTGTCGATACCACTTGCGGCGACGTGATGAGCGTCTGGAAACGAGTGCGCAAATATGCCAGCGAATCGGTTACTTCAATCATTCATGGCAAAGCGGAGCACGAAGAGACCAAGGCCACGAGTTCGCGCGCGCTCGGCGACGGGAGCGGCCATTATCTGGTTGTGCTGACGCTTGCGGATACCGATTACGTTTGCGACTACATCCGGCACGGCGGCGACAGGCAGGCGTTCCTGGAAAAATTCAAAGGCGCGCATTCGCCGGGATTCGATCCTGATGTGCATCTTCAAACGGTCGGCGTAGCTAATCAGACTACAATGCTGCGTGGCGAGACCGAAGAGGTGCAACGGCGAGTTCGGCAGGCCGTTATCGATCGCGACGGCCCTGAGCTTGCTGAGAAGAATTTCCGATTCTTCGACACAATCTGCGGGGCCACGCAGGAGCGGCAGGATGCATTGCGCGAATTGCTCAATGTGCCAATGGATCTTCTGCTGGTGGTGGGCGGTTACAATAGCTCGAACACGTCGCATCTCGCCGAGATGGGCGAAGAAAAATTGCCAACTTATTTTGTGCTAAACGCTTCCCGGCTGGTTTCCGGCACTGAGATCAAGCATTACGATTTGCATGAGAAACGCGAGATTGTTTCACATTTCTGGTTGCCGAACGGCCCGGCCGTCATTGGGATCACCGCCGGCGCGTCGTGCCCAAATAATTTGATTGAAGAAACGTTGATTCGTCTCTTCGAACTGCGCGGTATCTCTCGCCAGGAACTCGAACTGGCCGCGTGAGGGTGAAGCAGACAATTCTGTCTGCTCGGCTTCCGCAAGAACATCCGGCCTGTAACCTCGCAGGCAGGATTGCTGGCGTCACATAGACCGCCGCTACTGGCGCGACATGCGAAATAACTTTGTATGGCGCGCGCGATCTGGAAGGGCAGCATCAGCTTCGGCCTGGTTAATATTCCCATCGCTCTTTATCCCGCTACGCGACGGGAAGAGCTCAAGTTTCGTCTGCTACGCAAGAGCGATTTGAGTCCGGTTAATTACAAGCGCGTTGCCGAGAAGGACGGCAAGGAAGTTCCCTGGGACGAGATCGTCAAGGGCTACGAGTACGAGAAGGGAAATTACGTCGTGCTCAAGAACGAAGATTTCCAACGGGTTGATCTCGATGCCACACAGACGGTGGATATTCAAGACTTTGTCGATCAGAAGGAGATCGATCCGATGTTTTTCTACAAGCCGTACTACCTTGAGCCGCAAAAAGGCGGCGACAAAGCCTACGCGCTTCTGCGCGACGCGCTGAAGGACACGAACAAGGTTGGCATCGCCAAGGTGGTGATCAAGACGCGCCAATACCTGGCCGGCGTGAAGCCGGAGGACGGCGCGCTCGTCCTTGAGTTGATGCATTTCGCCGATGAACTGGCGGACCCAGAAAAACTCCATGTCCCGAAAAAGACAGAAGTGGGCAAACGCGAAATCAACATGGCCAAGTCACTCATCGATAGCATGAGTTCAAAGTGGAACCCCGAGAAGTACAAGGACGATTACCGCGAAGCGCTCATGGAAGTGATCGAAGAAAAAGTTGAAGCGGGCGGAAAAGAAATCGAAGAGAAACCAAAGAAAGCACCCAAGCCAACGAAGGTGATCGATCTGGTTTCTGTTCTGCAAAAGAGCCTCGAAGAAACCGGCGCGAAGAAAAAGCCGGCGGCCAAATCGCGCCGGAAACAGAAGCAACCTGCAAAAAAAGCGGCGTGATCACGGAAGGCTTGACACGGCCGCTCGACATCGTTCAGCCTGAGCGGCCATGAACTCTCTGAATCGATTTGCGGACCCGGTCTACTGCATCATGCGACTGATAGTTGGACTTATGTTTGCCTGTCACGGCGGCCAAAAGCTTCTCGGCTTTCCTGGCGGCGGGCACGGAGGCGTGGCGGGTCTGATGTTGGTGGGAGGAATCATCGAACTCGTCGGCGGACTGATGATTGCGTTTGGTTTTCTGACGCGCCTGGCCGCCTTTATCTCCGCTGGTGAAATGGCCGTCGCTTATTTCATGGTGCACGCCGCGGGTAAGGCGATCGGTCATGCGCCAAGCCCGACCGAACAATTTTTTCCAATTCTGAACAAAGGTGAACTGGCCGTCGTGCTTTGCTGGCTGTTTCTATTTATGGTCTTTTACGGACCGGGCCGATGGAGCATTGATTCCGCGATATTCAAGAGTAAGGCTGTCGTCCCGGCGGCGACCTGAGATCGACAACTTGTCATTCCGAGCGGAGTCGAGGAATCTCTGGCTATGAAACGTTTCCTTGTCGGCTTAGTCTCTGTTTTCGTCATCCAAGGTATTCACGCAGAGGAAATCAAAGATTTCGGGAAAGACCGCCTGAACAAATCGCCGCGCCACGCGGACTGGGTGGATATCAAATCAGGCGCACGAACGATCAAGGCGTTCGTCGTTTACCCCGAACGCAAAGACAAAGCGCCTGCTGTACTGGTGGTCAGCGAAATTTTTGGCCTGACGGATTGGGTTCGCAGTTTGTGTGACGAGTTAGCCGAGAACGGCGTCATC
>Ga0209808_1001814_pt1 | contig 11041 bp, 12 predicted proteins | sample GraSoiAngelo_157_FD_186171 | JGI IMG/M metagenome (GOLD analysis project Ga0209808, IMG submission 186171) | Grasslands soil microbial communities from the Angelo Coastal Reserve, California, USA - 14_1009_16_20cm (SPAdes) (version 2) | ecosystem: Environmental > Terrestrial > Soil > Grasslands ...
GTCGGCTACAATCACCGCGCGACGCTCAACGTCGGCATTAGCCAGCCTTGGATCACCCCTACGGTGCTATATGAGCCTTCGAAGACTTGGCATTGTGTGCGGCATCCTGGGTCCACTGCTTTGGCTGTCACTCATCGGCATGGCGGGAGCAATGCGACCGGAGTTCAGTCACATTACGCACTACATCAGCGAACTTGGGGAACGAGGAAGTTCCACAGAATTCCTGATGCGATATGCCGCATTCGGATTCACGGGCCTTCTGTACGTCTGTTTCGCCGCAGCGTTGCTGGCGACATTTCGGGACGGATGGTATTCCACGTTGGCGGCAGGACTCATCGGTCTTGATGGCTTGGGGCGGATAGGTGCGGGGGTATTCGCCTGCGATCCTGGATGCGGGGGGCTCTCCTTGAACCAGGAACTGCACCACCTGTTCGCTACACTCGGGTTCTCATCAGGTATCTTGGCTGCAATCGCGTGGGGCTTCACTTTTTATCGGCGTGGTTGGTCTCAGCCTTTGACCTGGTACTCCGTCGGTACTGGCATTCTGGCGCTGACTTTCCTTCTTATAATGTCGTGGGGTCGCAATCCCCTGAATGCTCCCGGCCTGTTTGAGCACCTAGCAACGGGAGTGCTTTCATTGTGGCTTCTGGTGTTCGCTGCGGGCTTGACGCGCCACCCGGACCAGGCCTTGCGCCGGTCATGACATTGACGCAGTTCCCCAAAGCCGACCTTCGCGACGGTCCGCAGTGGGTCAATATGCGCCGCCGAGCGGCGCCACTCTCTTAGGCAGCCCGGTTTCGGAGGATAGGGCGTCCCGTCGCGATGACGGTAACGCTCGCTGCCCGGCCCGGCGACCATGTCGATGTCGGAGTAGACGCACCGATCTTGCGCATCCGAATTGCCGATCTCGAGCACCCGGGCCGGTCGTGCTGATTTGTTGATCAGATGATGTCCATCCTCAACGCCACGCTGGAACGCGGCGCAGTCCCCGGCGCGAAGTAGCTCCTCGCCACTGTTAGTCACCAGCGTGAGTTCGCCTTCCATGACCCAGATGAATTCATCCTCGTGGCTGTGCCAGTGACGTTGGCTCGACCAGCCGCCGGCCTCAATGACGGTTAGATTCACGCCGAACAGGGTCAGACCGCCATGCCGCGCCAGACGCTGGCAAGATTGCAGGCTGCAGGGCAGGTTGAAAGAGTATGGATAGTTGCAGCCGGTCTCGGCCGGAACCGAAGCGAGATCGATCATCTTCATCGGCAATACCTCCCTGAATTGTGCGCGAGCGGCGCCGTGCCGCGCAGGACTACACCAATTCCGCTATTCGCTGGTCGGGCAATTCTAGTCGCCAGCTACGCGTGATTAGCCTTCCGTAAGCGGCCTATCGCGAACTTCCGCTTGGGTTCGGTTCTCGTCTCACTGCTGCGGGCTTGTTAGGAGAGCGCGGCAATGCCCTTGCGCTGGATGACATTTAGCAATTTCAGTGACGGGCCGCTGGGCCGCTTTTCTCCGATCTCCCACTTCTGAACGGTAGAAATGCTGGTGTTCAGCACGGCGGCGAACACCGCTTGGCTGACGCGGCTGCGGATCCGGATCGCTCGGATCTGCTTCGCTGTAAGCTCCTGGACTGGAGGTAGCGTCAGTACATCGAACTCCCGCATGGTCTGCTTGTCCAGCACGCCAATGCGCTCCAGTCCGCGCGCCGTCTCGCGCATCTCATTGAGCAGTCGACTTTTTCTAGAAGGCACCACTGCGCCTCAAGGAGATCTGGGCCATCCGCATCCGCCTGCAACTGGCTGAGCGGGTGCGTGAGCTGGCCCTGTTTAACCTTGCCGTCGACAGCAAGCTTAGGTCCTGTGATGTCGTTAGGCTCCGTGTGCGCGATGTCACGCACGGCGAGCGCATGGCGACTCGGGCCATCGTCATGCAGCAGAAGACCCAGCGACCAGTGCAGTTCGAGATTACCGAGCAGACTCGGGACGCGCTGGCGTCCTGGATCCGCCGCTCGGGCCTGCGGCCAGAGGACTTCCTATTTCCCAGCCGCCCTGCGGGCCTCGCCGCATCTCTCGACACCACAGTACGCCCGTATCGTCCGCGGTTGGGTCCGTGAGATCGGGCTCGATCCTGCGGCCTACGGCACCCACACGCTGCGTCGCACCAAGGCATCGCTGATCTACCGTCGGACCAAAAATCTTCGCGCCGTGCCATTACTGCTCGGACACACCAAGGTCGAGAGCACCGTCCGTTACTTGGGCGTCGAGGTCGACGACGGGCTGGAGATGGCGGAGCAGAGTGTGAGTGTGACAGGTGCGCCGGTCAGCGGCCACTTCGGTCGCTGACGGCCAAAACGCGTCATTCGAGCGCGAAGTTCAATTCTCCGCAGAGCGGTCACTCGCAGACCGTGATGCTCGGTTTCCACCAGGGGTTGGCCCCGGCGTACCGGGTCGGACCGCCGGTGTCGATCTGAGCGCTGGTCACTCGTCATACTCTAGAGGTTAAGCACCGCAATCCTGCGGGCCTGCGCTCAGCTGGAGGCTGCTCGTGAAACTCTACGAATTTGGCCCTACCCGCTCGATCCGTGTCCGCTGGACGCTTCAGGAGCTCGGAGTCGACTTCGAGGCGATCAGCGTGGATATGACGGCAGGCGGGCACCGCAAAGCCGAGTTTCTCGAGCTCAACCCCGCCGGGAAGCTACCGGTCCTCGTCGATGGCGATCTGGTGCTTAACGAATCCGCTGCGATCGCCCTTTACCTGGCCGAGAAGTACCCCGATCGCGGGCTGATGCCATCCGACCTGCGACAAAGAGCGGAGGTCTACCGATGGAGCCTCTTCGCGGTCACGGAGCTCGAGCAGCCGGTGTGGCGAATTGCCCGACATACGCATCTCTACCCTGAGCATGAGCGACTGCCGGCTGACATTACACTTGCCAAGCGCGACTTCGTCGCCATGGCGGCAGTGCTTGACAATCACATGAAGGGGAGAGCCTTCGTGGCGGGCGATCGGGTCACGGTCGCCGATTTCATCGTCGCTTATACGCTCGACATGGGCGACGTGGTGGGGCTGCTCGACGGCTTCCCGAGCCTCCAAGCCTACCTGGAACGCATGTACGCGCGCCCGCGGGCTCCCCGGCGCATCGACGAGATATTCCGTGATATGAAGTCGGCGGCCGAAGCCTAATCCAGAGTTACTTACTGCCGAGGGAGGCCCTGGCCATTTCGGTCATGAAGCAGCCGCTCGTGCTAGGGGACGTCAGCTATGACTAAGATGATTTCTACGTTTCTCACTGCTCTCGGATCCGAAGGTCCCCCAGCCGACCGAGCTAAAGACATGGACCTGTATAGGTGGCTAATCGGAAGCTGGGAAATGGACACGGTCCGCCACCTCGACGACGGCACAATCCAGAAATGGACTGGAGAAATTCATTTCGGCTGGGTGCTCGAAGGTCGTGCGATCCAGGACATCTGGATCAGGCCTAGGCGCCCTGCGCCGTCCGCAATGTATGGCACGACTCTGCGCATCTTCGATCCCAGGATCGGTGGCTGGCACATCATCTGGGCTGACCCGCTCAACCAAGATTATTCGCGCCAGATCGGCGCGCCGAGGGTAAGGACATTGTCCAGATCGGCGATGACTCGCGCGGTCTGAAAACTCGATGGCGTTTCACTGAGATCACTGCCAACAGCTTCCATTGGATCGGCGAGGAAAGATCTTCCGAGAGCGACCCTTGGCAAATCACATATGAACACTTTGCGCACCGAACAAATCCCTGAATCGTGTAGAGGACCGCAAGAACCGCCGCATTGCGGCAGTCGCCGGCGAAAAGCCGGCGACGACATCTGCCAAATACGTCGGAGCGATCCGTTAACGGCTCGCTCCCAAGAGATACCAATTCGATGCCAGGAGTAAACGCGCGATGAGTAAGATCAGTGAGTCGATATCTCGACGAGTCAACGCCGTCTGCGCGGTGGCATTGATTAGCTCTTGTTGTGATTGGTCGCGCGCTGCCGAGACAACGGCACCGCCCGCTACACCAGCCATCGTCGCGCCGCCAGCGGGTGCTTACAAACTAGATAAAGCCCATGCGAGCTTGGTGCTGCGCGCAAATCATATGGGATTTTCGACTTATACGACCCGCTTTAGCCGCTTCGATGCGCAGTTGACGTTTGACCCGATGCACCTGTCGGCTTCGAAAGTTCAGACAACCATCGATGCGTCTTCGTTCGAGATGGCTGCCGCGCCGCAGATGTGTCTCGACATCATGAAGGGCCCCCAAATGCTCGATACTTCGAAGTATCCGCTGATCGTCTTTCAGTCTGAAAGCGTACGGATGACCGGGGCAAGATCAATGGAGGTGTCTGGCACGCTAACGCTCCATGGCGTCACGCGACCGATCGTCCTCGCAGCGACGTACAACGGCGGCTATGCCGGGATGCCAAACATGGACCCGCAGGCTCGCGTTGGCTTCTCCGCGAACGGCTCCTTTAAACGCTCCGATTTCGGAATCACGTTTGGCGTGCCGGCACTGGGCACCACGATGGGGGTCGGTGATTTGATCGATTTCGCGATCGAGGCGGAGTTCACAGGTCCGCCGCTCGCTGTAGCGCCGGCAGACAAGCACTGAGAGCATCGAGAAAGGGCGCGATCTGAAACACCACCTCGCCCTGCGGCAATTAGGGGCTAGCGAGTTGCAGGACTCTTCGACCACACCGAGACCACATACATGTCTGCCGAAGCGCGTGCCTCCTGGAATCTCCCCGAGACGTTCACCTTTGAAAGTCAGGCGGTTCGCTACGGCAGTCTCGGCGAGGTCGACAGACCAGCGATAGTCCTTCTGCACGGGACGCCGTTCTCTTCAATCGTTTGGCGTCGAATTGCGCCTCACCTGACCGGGTACCGCCGGGTGTTCTATTTCGATCTCCTGGGCTACGGCCGCTCCGAAATGCGGCCCAACCAGGATGTCTCGCTAGCCATCCAGGGCCGCATGTTTGCGGGCCTCCTGAAGCATTTGGGACTTTCACGGCCCGATGTAGTGGCGCACGACTTTGGCGGCTGTACCGCGTTGCGCGCGTGCTTGCTCCATGGCTGCGAGTACCGCTCACTCACTCTCATCGATCCTGTTGCGCTCGCACCGTGGGGCTCGCCGTTCGTACGCCATGTTCGTGAGCACGAAGCGGCGTTCGCAGGACTCCCGCCCTATATCCATGCCGCCATTCTGGCGCGGCTTTCCGCACCTTGTCTGGGGATGACCTGCGGCTGTATATCGAACCGTGGATTGGTGCAACCGGGCAGGCAGCCTTCTATCGGCAGATCGCCCAGATGGATCAGCGATATACAGACGAGATCGAGTCACGGTATGCCGAAATTCACTGCCCAGTCCGGATCCTCTGGGGCGAGGAAGACAGCTGGATCCCTCTTGAGCGGGGGCGTGACTTAGCCTCTCGAATCCCAGGGGCCACTTTACTCACCGTACCCGGAGCGGGTCATCTCGTTCAGGAGGATGCTCCAGAAGCGGTTGTGGCCGCGCTGCTCAGCGAGCTAACAACCCAAACGTAGTAGCGGCCCATAAAGCAACGAGGGGCGCAGATCGGCCAAAACCGGTCATCTACGTTGACCGCGTAGATTTCGACTAAGCGGACAGCGGAATGAATCTCTCCGAAGACAATGGCGGCGTCGGAATCGCATACCCACGGCTCGCTTGCCGACCACGCCAGTTCACTAAGTCGGGCAATATTTCGCGGCCTTCTACGGTCTAGCTGTCATCACAGTGGGGGAGGACTGATTGTGAAACGCCGTTCCCTGCGCGACCGAAGAATGATTCGACTCATTGCGTCCCGAGTGCTACTTGCGTGTGTGATCGTCGCGGCTTGTGCTCGGATTTCCGCTGCGATTGCGGCTGAAAGTCCGAAGATACGCCGGACTGTCGTCCCACGCGCGGTGGATATAAGGAGCGCCGACGGCACCATCCTGAAAGCCAGCTACTTCACCGCGGCCCAGGCGGGCCCGGGAATGTTGCTGTTCCACCAGAGCAACCGAACACGCGCAGACTGGGCCGGTGTTGCCCGCCAGCTGGCGGCTGCCGGCATCAACACGCTGACCGTCGACATGCGTGGCTTCGGCGACACCGGGCACCAGTACGACCCGGATCGGGAGCGTCGCAAGCAGCAACGGTCCGACGACCGAGAGGCCGCCTTTCAATTTCTGACCTCGCAGCCGCGAGTCAAGCCCGACGTCATCGGAATTGGCGGAGCAGGCGTGCTGGGCGTCGAAAATTCCGTCGAGGTCGCACGCCAGCATCCCGCCGCTGTGAAATCACTGGTCCTGATCTCCGGCGAGACCTCTGGCGAGGGCCTGGATTTTCTGAAGCAGGCAGCGCAGCTGCCGGAGCTCTTCGTCGTCGCCGATGCCGACGAATACCCGCCGATCCCGGAGGCGATGGAATTGCTGTACATCACGGCGTCGAGCCCGAGCAGGAAATTCGTGCATTACTCGGCGCAGCGGGATGCCCCGTGGCTCTGGTACGAGCCGTTCGACATCGGCAAGGTTCCGGCCACGGGGAACCACGGCACCGACCTGTTCAAGACCCATTCCGAGCTGCCCGATCTCATCGTGGACTGGCTGGTCACGACCCTGATCAAGACCCCCGGCCACGCCCCCGCAGACACCTTGTCGTCCGCAACCTTTCTCAACCAGATGCGCGCACCGGGAGGCGTGGCACAGGTCAGCGAATTGCTCAGGGAGGCACGCCGCAAGGACCCGCAGGCGCAGCTGTTCCCGGAGATCACCGCCACCACCATCGGCGAGAACTACCTGCGCGGGGGCGATCCCGAGTCCGCCGCGGCGATCTTCGGGCTCGTGCTGCTGGCCTATCCGGATTCGGCCGATGCCTATGAGAACCTCGCCGAGGCGTACCTGCAGGACGGGCGCAAGGAACCGGCCCGACAGGCGGCGCAGAAGGCACTGGCCTTGCTCGATGCCCATGCCGTGCCGGCCTCCTCGTGGACCGATACCGAGCCGTATCGCGGGGAGGTGCGCCGCGGCGCGGAAATGGTGCTGAAGGCCGTACAGGAGAAATAACGTGGACGGCCGCCGGCCGCGCGATGGCGACGCCCGAATGCGGCCCGGTCGGTTGTGGCGCTGCCGAATGTCGTTTGCGGGTCGACCGTCAACTCACGCAGTCGGCCAGAAGCCGCCACTCAACCGACTCGGATGGGCTGCGCCGAAGCGGTCATTGCTTGGGGCCGGCGACTGCCGTGACTCGCGCGCATGTCGGGGAACTATTGGGGCGCGGGATCCTCGTAACCCTGAACGCGGCGTATTAGGAGAGACCTCGGTGAGGCCTGTTGTGGGATTTGCGCTCGCGCTTTCATTGATGGCGATGACCGCATCCGCGCAGCCGTCCTCGCATTCGCGAGCGCGACTGGCCTACACCGTGCGGCCCCTGATGAACGGAGACACGCTCGAAGCGGTTAGCGTGGAACTCCGCTTCAAGGGGTCTCCGACTGGAACCACGGTGCTCGATCTGCCCAAGGAGTGGGGTGGGAAGACCAAGCTCTACGAAGCCCTGTCCGACTTTTCCGTGTCCGGCGCGAATTCCCGCATTCAGGCAGGCGCCGAACCCTGGGAGCGTGTCGTACATCACCGCGCCGGCGCTTGGATTCGGGTGCGGTACGTGGTTCACCACGCGGACGAAGGCGCCGCACGTCAGGGCAACCCTTATCGACCGATGATCTTGCGCTCAAGGCTGCAGCTCTTAGGCTCAACGGTCTTTGCCGCGCCGCACAAAACTGACGACGCCGATTCCGTGGCGGTGGTCCTCAAGAGCTTCCCCAGAACCTGGACAGTTGCCTCGGATCTCGAGCGATCCGATCTCACTTTCAAAGACCTGCAAAGCAGCATCATCGTCGCAGGGGATTTTAGGGTGCTTGCGCGGATCATAAGAGGCGCACCGCTGCGACTGGCGATTGAAGGTACCTGGTCGTTTACCGATGAGGAGCTCATCGACACGCTCGCAAAGATATGGACGGCCGAGACCGATTTCTGGGGGGATCCCACGGAACCGTATCTAGTGACGCTGTTGCAGATTGAAGCGCCCGCTGGCTCAATTTCCAGCGGTGGCACGGGTCGCAGCGCGGCATTCGCGAGTTTCGCAACTTCCAACGTTGCCGCCCCGCGCCTCACGCGCATGTTCGCGCATGAAATGCTGCACACGTGGATCCCGAACCGAATCGGCGCCATGCCCTCGGGGGTCAGCGAGGCAACTGAGTACTGGATCTCGGAGGGGTTCGACGATTACTACGCGTTGCGCTTGCTGGGCCGCGCAGGTCTCTGGTCCCCACCTGAGATTGTTGACGCGTTGAATCACGTGCTCGGGCAATATGCGGTTTCAACCGTGCGGACGGTCTCCAATGCGCGGATCGCCGCCGAATTTTGGACCAACTACCCTGTTCAGCAACTGCCCTACTATCGCGGTCTGCTGTTCGCGGCATTCATCGATTACAAGGTTCGGAAGAACTCCGCAGGTGCCTCTTCGCTCGACGATGTGATGCACGTCATGCACAAGAGATTCGAGGCCGCGCGACAACCGATTCGCGAGCTCTTCGTGTCGGCTTTGGCAGGGTACGGCGTCGATATCCAAGGTGATCTCCGGAACTACATAGATGACGGTGCCGCGATCGCCTTGGCGGCGGACACGTTTGCGCCGTGCGGGGTGATTTCCACAGACACATATCCCCGCTTCGACGTTGGCTTCGATCTAGCTGCCACAGGGCAGGGCGGCGGGACTGTTGCAGGAGTGAATCCAGGTCTTGCCGCTTACCGCGCCGGATTACGCGACGGCATGAAAATTATCGCTCGCGAAGCGGGTGAGACGGGAAACCCCATGCGCGAGATGGCCTTACGAGTCAATGACAACGGCACGGAGCGGGTCATTCGGTATTTGCCAGAAGGGCGAGATTCCACCGAGGTTCAGTCGCTCACACTAAGTAAGGGGTTGGAGGGGTCAGAGCTCGCAGCGTGCGCCAGACGACTTGGCGGTGTGTGAAAGCCGACGGCCAAGGTGCCCTGAACTGACCAACTACCTGGCAGGTGCTCGGCTGTGTCCCAAGGGATCCGGAGCGCCAGTTGGCCCAGCTTCCGCAGCCGGCCAAGAGCAGTCGGCCGTAACCGCCGTGTAGATTCCTCCAGAGCGGTCGTTCGCGTCACTCCGGCAGGTTCATCTTGCGCAGAAAGGCCTTGTAGCGCCGGTCGCTTTCATGAGTCCTCAGCAGCGGATCCCCTTTGATGTAGAAAAGATCGATGTCGTGAGTACCCCTCGCCTGTTTGAGATAATCCATCGCGCGTGTTAAGTCACCCCGAAAGGCGTGTACGCGCGCAAAATCCGACGGCAGATATGCCTTGCTTTGCTCCATCGCGGCCAACGCCTTATCCGAGTCGGCTTTTCGACCCATCGCGTAGTACACCATCGCCAGGCCTGAGAGCTGGCCATCGTCGACACGCTCACTGCTTGACTGCACAAGCTTCACCATTCACCCCAAGTCAGCATTTTTTTTAGAAATCTGCGACGCTATGCAGACCCATCGAAAACAGTGCGCAGACTGAGAAATGAGAACTCGCCATAGCGAATGCCTTATGCTTTCTCAATTCCGGTCTTTGCTCCTGCTACTCGGACTGCTGACTAGTGCTCTGGTAGGCGCGTTCTCGACCGCCTTGGGGGACGAGACCGACCGTGTCGTAGTCATACGGAATCAAAGTAGTCCTGTCTCCCGTGCCGTCGCGGACGACTACGCGAAACGCCGTGGCGTACGCAACGTCATTAACATTGCGACCCAGGACGCGGCGGTTGATATCGCATCTGAAACGATTGGCTTTGCAGCGTACCAGAGGGACATCGAAAGACCGGTGCGCACCTTTCTCGCTGCCCATCCCGCCGTTGACTTCGTTGTGCTAACAAAGGGGATTCCGATCCGTCTCGCCGGGAAGACCGCGAATTTCGCATTGTCAGTGGACGGCGATTTAGCGGCGTTGGACTACGATCGACTATCGGATGCTATCCGCGTCGACATTAGCGCTCCCAATTCGTGTCTTGGTTCCGACGCGATTGGTCAACACGTTCAGGTCTGGGCAAACAAATTTTGGAACAGCAGCGTACGGTTCTCTCACGCAAGATTTGGCGGCTACCTAATCACCCGCCTGGACGGATATACGGAAGCTGATGCCGAGGCGCTGACTACAGGTTCCCTGAAGGCGGAAAAAGTGGTGCGGGCCGACACGAAACCGGGAGGCAAGATCCTGCTAAATGTATCCCCCAGTTTTGGCTTTACCGACAAGGCACGGCAGCCGTACACCTTTCTGCCCGCGAAGCGGCCGGTCGGGCAAGCAGTGAAGATTACTTGTAATAGGGATCACATTGGCGATGCAAATTCAGACATGCAAGTGGCCGCTGATATCCTTAAGGCTCGAGGTGTACGGGTCGAACTAGCGACCGGACGCTTTGTTGGAGATCGAACCGGACTAATGGGCTATTTCTCCTTTGGTAGCAATGACCCTAGATTCGATTCTGCCGCGTACCATTCTCTGAACTTCGCGCCGGGCGCCATTGCCGAGACGGGCGTGTCAACTAGTGCTCGCACTTTCTTGAGGACCACAGGCGGCCAGTCGCTGATCGCCGATCTCATTGCTCAGGGAGTCAGCGGGGTGAAGGGTTACACCGATGAGCCCTTAACTCAAGCCGTTGCCTCGCCCAGCATCATGTTTGATCGCTACACTCGTGGCTGGACGTTGGCGGAAAGCTTGTATGCCGCCTCGGCCTTGGTGGGCTGGCGGGATATCGTCATCGGCGACCCACTCGGCGTCGCGTATTCCTCGCTGCCCAAGTGACGTTCCTAGGGGCGGCGGCAGGCTGGCGGGCTAAAAGGGTATACCAAGCTCGAAAGCAGGGTTCGATACTTGGGAATTGAAGTCGACGACGCTCTAGAGGTGGCTGAGCAGACTGATTTGTAACTAGCTGGCTGGTCAGCGGCCCCTAATACGGTCGCTGACCGGCCAG
>Ga0209808_1001816_pt1 | contig 11033 bp, 9 predicted proteins | sample GraSoiAngelo_157_FD_186171 | JGI IMG/M metagenome (GOLD analysis project Ga0209808, IMG submission 186171) | Grasslands soil microbial communities from the Angelo Coastal Reserve, California, USA - 14_1009_16_20cm (SPAdes) (version 2) | ecosystem: Environmental > Terrestrial > Soil > Grasslands ...
CCCCACTGAATCCGTTCCTTCGCCCACTTCCGGCAAATCGCGAGCAGTCGTTTCGACAAACCAACGCAGGCTGCCGGAATCGTTAGCCGACCGGTGTTGAGCGTCGTCAGCGCAACCTTCAGCCCCTGGCCCTCCTTTGCGATCATGTTGTCGCGCGGCACACGGACGTTCGTAAATTTCACGACGCCGTTATAAAGGGCCCGCAGTCCCATGAAATGGCATCGGTAGGTAATCTCCAGCCCGGGCGAATCCACATCGACGATGAAAGCGGTAATCTGTTTGCGTTCCTTCCCTTTAATGATCTTTGGCGGCGTTTTCGCCATCACCACCAAGACACCCGCTTTGACGCCGTTGGTACACCAAAGTTTTTCGCCGTTCATGATGAAGGCCGAGCCATCGTCGGTTGGATCCGCCCGTAAACTCATGTTTGCCGGATCGGAACCGGCGTTCCACTCCGTCAGGGCAAAGGCCGAAATTTCCTTTCGCGCGACTCGCGGCAAATATTTTCGCTTCTGCTCTTCTGTTCCGAACAGCAGAAGCGGCTGCGCGACGCCGATTGATTGATGCGCCGAGATCAGCGCAGTCAAATTTTCGTCCCAGCTGCCGAGTAGCATTGCGGCCCGGCCGTAATTCACTTGCGATAAGCCAAGGCCTCCGAACTGCTGCGGAATCTTGACTCCGAACGCGCCCATTTCGAAAAGATCGTCGATATTTTTTTGCGGAATTTCCCCGGTCCGATCGATCTCGTCTGCATCGACATGATCACGCAGATAGTTTTTCAAGTTCGCGAGGAACTCTTCTCCCTTGGCACGGTCTTCATCGCTCTGCGCCGGATATGGAAAGATGCGATCGAAATCATAGCGGCCGATGAACAGGTTACTGGCGAAGCTGCCACGTTCGTCCAGGGGATCGCGCGAACTTTCGGCCAGCTCAAGCGCAGCCGCCTTTCCGGCCGACATTTTCGAAGTGTCGATTAGCGGCGCTGACCCCGATCTGGCCGAAGATTCCTTTGCTCCGGTTTCTGCTTTGACCTGTTCGGGCGGCGCTTCGAGCGGCGGTTTCATATCACTGACATGGACAATTCGATTTAGTCATCCGAGCAACGCCCAGAAGTCTCTCATTAGCTAATAGCAAGAGATGTCTCGGCTCCGCTGACAAGCGGGGTTTTGCCCAGCAATTTCATTTAGGAACATAGGCTTTCAGCCTGTGTGGCCAACAGCCATGCGGCCTGATGTTTGCGGTCCGGGGGCAAATACCCGCTGGGCACAAACAGAATGTCTATGTTCCGCTCGAGCCGGGCCACATCAGCTTTCATAAAATCTGGCTCCGTCTCGAGCGTGCTTCTTCAGAATTTCTGCCGCCGTAAATTTGTCGTCGCGTTGTGCCAGCCGTTCCAGTTCTTCAACGATTTTCTTGATTCCCTGATTTTCCGCGAACCGGAGCGGCCCACCGCGATAGGCCGGAAACCCCGTTCCCAAAATCATGCCGTAATCGGCATCTTCCGGTGAGGCGACCACCTTCTCTTCCAGACACCGTGCTGCCTCGTTGACGATTAAGAGGATGAGCCGATGCTCAATGGTATTTTCAGCCTCATTCTGGACGGAACCGCCATCCCTCCACTGATCGAGCTGCGTATTTGGCGTCTGCGATTTGCCTTCGTAACGATAAAATCCGGCCCCGGATTTGCGCCCAAGTAAATTGGCGGCCCGCATATGCCGCAATATTTGAGGAGCTTCATCGCGGAGGCCGAAAGCGCGATGAAGCGTGTCGGCAATATCGGCAGCGACATCGACGCCGATTTCATCAATCAATCGCAGCGGACCCATTGGCATTCCCCAGTTCGTAACCGCCTGGTCAATCTGCTTCGCGTCAACGCCCGCTTGGAAAAGGCTGGCTGCATCAATCAGATACGGAAACAACACTCGGTTTACCAAAAAGCCGGGGCTATCGCGGACGACCACCGGAATTTTTGCAATCTGACGCGTGAAGGCGAGTGCGCGTTCAATCGTCTCATCGGACGTCTCGGTTCCGACAACTACTTCAACCAATTTCATTCGGCTGACCGGGTTGAAAAAATGCAATCCGATAACGCGATCAGGTCTTTCTGTTTCGGCAGCGAGTTCGGTGATTGGTAAGGCAGAAGTATTTGTCGCAAGAATTGCGGCATGCGGTGCCTTTTGAGCGAGATCACGAAAAATTTGCTTCTTGATTTCCAGCGTTTCGGAAGCCGCCTCAATCGCCACCTGGACGTCGCGCATTTCGATCGGCACACTGGAAGCGACAACGCGGGCGCGACCCTCCTTTGCTTTTTCCTCTGACATGATGCTGCGCTTGACCGCATCTGCATAAGTTTTCTCGATATTAGCCAAGGCGCGACTCAACTCTTCGACACCGACATCACGCAAAATCACCGACACTCCATGCGAACTCAGCCATTGCGCGATACCACTGCCCATTACGCCCGCGCCAATCACGGCGGAATGCGCGATTTTCTGCATGGGAGCTTTCGATTTTCCTTTCTTGTACTTCTCGGCCAGGAAAAAATTGCGAATTAAATTCTGAGTCGCGTCGGTTTTGCCCAACTCCACGATTCCTTCGAGCTCCATCCGCAATGATTCATCAACCGAACCAGCAAGACCTTTCTTGATGACTTCGAGGGCGCGTGCTGGCGCCTTATTTCCGCCCCCAGCCGGAGCGGAGATGCGCTCCGCCGAGTCCAGAGAGGCCGCTGGGAACCGACGCTTTCCACTCCGCAACTTCTGTTTCGCCACATCGAGCAACACCGCGCGCGGCACGATCTCGTCAACGAGGCCAAGCTGTCGTGCCTCGTGCGCGCCGTAGAGTGTTCCTTTCAAGATCACCTCCGCCGCTTTCTCGGGACCGATCAGCCGTGGCAATCGCGTCGAACCGCCCCAGGCCGGAATTAATCCAAGCGTTGTCTCCGGCAGACCGATCCGCGTCGCCGGTTCATCGCTTGCCACGCGCCAATCGCACGCCAGCGTGATCTCGTAGCCCCCGCCAGCGCAGGCGCCGTGAATGGCCGCGCAGGTCGGAATTTTCAATGCCGCCAGCCGATTGAACACGCGCTGGCCTTCACCAATGAAAGCGTGCAGCTCGCCGGTTCGCGCCTGCCGCAACAACGTTTTCAGATCCGCCCCAGCGATGAAAATCGACTTCTTGGCCGACGTGACGATAACGCCCTTAAGTGAACGCTCGTTTTCAATGAAATCGAGATGCTCATTGAGATCACGAATTGTCGCAGCGCCGAAGATGTTCGCTCCTGAATCCGGCCGGTCAAAAGTGAGCAGGCAAATCGCGTCCTCTTCGATCTCACGACGAATCATCTGCACCGCCTCCGTGACTGCCATCGCATTCATATTGTCCCGTTCCCTACAAAATCCAAGTTGTAGTTGCTGAATTGCTTCGTGCCATTGCGCCTCTGTGGACGCAGTGCTACAAACGTCCGGCTCTCGCGCAAACACGAACCGGACTAGCTCCTTATGGTTGGCAAAATCCTTATTCCAGAAATCCAAAGTCTGATCAGGGCCCGCGACTTCACCGGGCTGCGCGAACTTTTTTCCGATTGGCCGCCAGCCGATGTCGCCGAAGTGATCCTCGATATGCCCGAGGACGATCAGGTGATCATTTTCCGGGTTCTTCGGGCTGCGCTGGCGGCCGATGTTTTTGAGTATTTGGACATCGACGCGCAGCAACAACTTCTGCGCGCGATGGCACACGAGCAGGTCGTTGCCATTTTGAATGAAATGTCGCCCGATGACCGGACGGCGTTGTTGGAGGAATTACCCAGTGCCGCGGCGCGGCAATTGATCCAGCTGCTGACTCCGGAGGAACGGAAAGTTGCCCAGTCGCTACTCGGCTATCCGGAAGGAAGTGTCGGCCGTTTGATGACCCCGGATTTTGTCGCGGTCCGTGAACATTGGACGGTCAAGGAGGTGCTGGATTACGTGCGCGAACACGGGCGGGACAGCGAAACGCTCAATGTCATTTACGTGGTGGATGAGCGCGGCAAACTGATCGACGACTTACGGATTAGGGAGTTCTTGCTCAAGCCCTTGAGCACAAAGGTCAGCGACATCCGCGATCGGACATTCGTCGCACTCAAAGTGAATGATTCGCAGGAAGAAGCGCTGAACGCCTTCCGGAAGTACGACCGCGCCGCTTTGCCGGTGGTGGATTCTAATAACGTGCTTGTCGGAATTGTGACGAGCGATGACATGCTTGACGTCGCTGAGGAGCAAGCGACGGAAGACATCCAGAAACTCGGTGGCATGGAAGCGCTGGACGAGCCCTACACGACGATTCCGCTCCTTCGAATGGTAAAGAAACGAGCCACCTGGTTGATCATTCTATTTCTCGGTGAAATGCTGACCGCCACCGCCATGCAGGGTTATAACAGCGAGATAGAAAAGGCGGCGATCCTTGCCATGTTTTTGCCCCTGATTATTTCCAGTGGCGGCAATTCCGGATCGCAAGCTACCACACTCGTGATCCGCGCAATGGCTCTCGGCGAATTGCGGTTGCGGGACTGGTTTCGGGTCGTCCGAAAGGAATTACTCTCGGGAATTTCCCTCGGGTTCATTCTTGGAACCATTGGGTTTTTCCGCATCACGCTATGGCAATACTTGCACATTTTTGACTATGGCAAGTATCACTGGCTGGTCGCTTTCACGGTTGGTGCGGCGCTTGTGGGAGTTGTGTTGTGGGGCACTCTGAGCGGGGCGATGCTTCCATTTCTATTGCGTCGTTGCGGGCTCGATCCAGCGGCATCATCCGCCCCATTCGTGGCGACGCTGGTCGATGTGACCGGATTAGTTATTTATTTCAACGTGGCCTTGTTCATCCTTCGCGGCACGCTGCTATAACTGAACCGGCTAGCTCTTGATCGAAACCCACTCGTCACGCGCACGAGAATCTGCGACGGCTTGGACGACGCGCATGTAACGAACGCCATCCTCAAATGAAGGATGCGGCCGCAATTCGCCGCCCGATTTTACCGCGTTCAGAAAATCATCTTCGACTGACCATTCCCGCGCAAGCTCCCTTGGAATTTCCACCTCGTGCAGGGCGCGATCACCCAGGCGCGCCGCGTGAACGGTGTCGGCTGTAAAATCGTAAACCAAAGTCCCCGCCGAACCATAGACCTCCATTCGGTCGCCGGTGGCCTGGGCGTGGATTCCACTGAATTCGAGCGCGCCTTCGGCGCCATTCGCGAAACTACACAGGACTGAGAGTGCATCGGGTATGATCACATTGTAGCCTTGGCGATCCGGATAAAGAATTCTTCCGCGAGCAAAAACGCCGTCAATATCTCCAAACCAGCGATTCAGAACTTCAACATAAATTCCGAGACTCAGAACGTTTAACCCACTGAGCTCGATGCGCTGGCGCCAATGAGCCGGTGCGTTCGGATCCAAATAGTTTCCGTGAAAGCTCTGCAGCCGAATCGTATGCGGTTCGCCGATGTGATCTTCGGCCAGCAACCGTTTTACGACCAAATCGCCACGCATCCCATAGGGTGGCGGACAAATCATTGTCACGAGATGGGGGAAGCGGCGCGAGGTCGCCAGCATTTCCTCCGCTTCGGCACGATCATTCGCCATTCGCGCCTGGCAGAAAACGTGTTTTCCCGCTTCCAGCGCCGAAATCGTCACGGCCGAGTGCATGTAGGGCGGTGTCCCGATCCAGATGATGTCGATGTCGGGCAAAGCGACCAGCTCCGGCCAATTTTGCATCGGCACGGCTTCGGGCACGCATTCCCGCGAAAACTTTTCCGAACTCTCATAGGTCGAATTCGAGACCGCGACGATCTCCACGTCGGATCGCTTTTGCAGACCCGGCAAATGCCGCGTCCGCACGATCGCTCCCGCGCCGACCAACCCGATTCGCAACTTTCGATTACCGTTTCGAGTCATAGGCCGCGAATAATGAAAAGCTTTGACCGCAACCCGCTGTCGCCGTTCAAGAATCGCTTGACCGTCACAGGTCTCAGAACCACCTTACGCACCACTTTTTCGGTTATGTCAAAAGTCTGTAGCATCACTGGTTCACGCGTCAGCCGCGGCAGTGTGATCCATCGCCGCGGTATGGCGAAGAAAAAAGGGGGCGTTGGCCGCCACGTCACAAAAAATGTGCCACGGGAATTTCGACCGAATCTGCACGAACACCGCATCTGGGTTCCAGAATTAAAAAAGTTTGTGCGGATTCGAGTGACAGCGCGCGGATTAAAGACGATCAATAAGCACGGCGCTTATCGCGCATTGAAAAGAGCGGGCGTCATCGCGGCTTAGAAGCCAGACTGGTCCAGGAGGCTCGATACATTTGACGCTCTTGAAGTCGAAAATTCATCGCGCCGGTTGCCTGGATCGGTAGCGCGACGCTCCGCGGAGCCGGCTCGACGGAGTCTCGCCCTACCAATCCTCCGCTTAAAGTAGTCGGCCGAATAAACTACGTCGCTGTTTCAGCCGAGGGCGGGTCATTGCCATCGGCTGCTCCAACTTTGTCGGTTTCGCAACCCTCGGCGTGGCGCGAAGCAACGGAGGAATGAATCTCTGCCGCAGTGATATCAGCACTTTCGAAACGCTCATCCTGAACGGAGGGAACCGAAGCGGAAGCCTGCTCTGGCACAGCCTGGCTGGAATCGATCGCTGTGTCTTCGGTCGGCGTTGAGGAGACAGCAGAAGACTCGGTCGTGTTTTCTGCCGTTGCGGTTGGAGCGACCGCCTTCACTCGTGGCAAATCGAGTGCGCCGTCGTTAAATTCGACAATGTGACCATCGCGAATCAGCCAGCGTAACTCCGCAGCCAGCGCCAGTTTCATCTTTTCCTCTGGATCGCTTTTCAGATCAGACGGTATCAGTTTTTCGGCGAGATCTTTCCGATTGATTCGGGCCGACGCTTTCACCGTTTCGAGGATCAACCGGACGGAGTCGGAAACCGCTGTCTCTTCAATGGGCCGGGGCCGAATCGGTGAAACGAAAAGCATTCCCTTTCGATGGCGAAAGATTTGCAATCCCGAGGCCCGGAATTTTCCCGCGAGTTCCTGCATCATGTTTGACGGTGACCGCATTTCCGCGGCCCAGGCGTTTTCGATCGTATGCGCGATCCGGCGATCACGCAGGCTGCGACTAGAAAGACCATCGATCACTACTTCGCGCACTTCGGTAATCAACGATGGCAGATATTTTTCCCGAAAATGCCGCTCAGCTTCGGCTTCAGTGCTAAATGCACGCACCGGTTCCTCCCTCAGGGTCGTGAAGGTGGTGACTTTACGAGCATCTTCTTTCCATTTTTCTACCAAGAGCGGATCATTCACAATTTCGATCTTTCGCTGAAATTCGGGGAAATCCATCCGGCGGCTGAAGCGCTGCTCGTAAAGCCGGCGAAGTTGCGGCTGATAACTGTGATGATTAGTCGGGCCGAGAAGGGTACCGCTGGTTCGCTCGCGGGCAACACTGGTAAAATTTCCCTTCACTGGTTCGTTCAGGGTTACCTCGCTTCGGTAATACTCACCCTTCATCGCCGGAAACGCGACGGTCTCGAGGTCTGCGCGATCGGTCGCAATCACGCTTGAGTCAGCCAACCAAAACAAAGTGTTGTCGCCTTTGACCGCGATGCGGACGAGGTAACGTTCCGGTTTCTGCAAGAATAATCGCGCTAAAGCGTAAACGGAGTAAGCCGCGGTCCGGGCTTTGATTTGGGCAGCAACATTTTCGAATGCGACCGTTTGCGGTAGAAAACGAACATCAATCCACGGCAAAAGCACCGGACCAGCAACTTCGGCTTTTGGTCTGAAATCGCGTTTACCCGATTCGGTTTTTGCTCGTTGCTGGTGACCCGGCGACCTGCGGCCGGGTCGGTCTCGGTCGTGACGTTCGGGCCCGGCATGCGATCGATCGCGATGACGGCTGCCGTGACGAACAGGTCGATCGGTTGAGCCACGCGCCTGCGCCCGCTCCGTTTCTTCCGGGCCGTCGTAATCGGCGTAACGCGGTACCGCTTCCGGTTCCTTGACCCAGGCGGGCAATAATCTGAGATCAATCAGATCGAGCGGTGAGCTGCCATCCGATGGCACATTCTTCCTCTACCGCATCGGCTTGAGAAGTAAAACAGTACCAGAAAAACCCAGGGCCGCCCCGTGGCCGGAAATTGATTGACAACAATACGAATTGATTTACTTGCCATCCTGTTCGGCCCGTAGTAGGCGGGTCGGCGCAGAAACCCGAACTTATGGCCGACAAATCAATCGAAGAGAAGGTTAAGGACATCATCGTCGAGCAGCTCGGCGTCAATCCCGAACAGGTCACACCTCAAGCCTCTTTTATCGAAGATTTGGGAGCCGATTCCCTTGATATCGTCGAACTGGTGATGGCGTTCGAAGAAGAGTTTTCGGTCGAAGTCCCGGATGAAGACGCCGAAAAATTGCAGACCGTTGGCGACGTCGTCAAATACATCGAAGAGCGCGCCAAACAACATTAACGGGCGGGCTCCGCGGCTTGCCCCAGACCGATGTGGGGCGTGTTTTTCATTTTTGAATCGAGCCCTGAGGTTCGATCATTAATCCGTGCGCATACCGTTTTCGGAAAATCCATTGTTTCGCATCGGCGGAAATTATGTTACGGCCGCCGGTCTGCTCGGGTTCGTCCTGCTGTTCGGATGCGGGTTGTTTCTGGCGAAAATATTTCAAAGCGAGGCGTTCCGGCGCTTGTTAACGCGTCTGAAGCTCGGCAAAAATTTTGTCTCCGTCATCGCGACTGTCCTCAGCTCGGCCGCAGTTATCTTTTTTACGGTCACTGCGGTCAACACTGCCGGTCTTCCCCTAGCATGGAATCAGCCGCTTCCAGCTATTTCGCTGACCTTGATCCAAATTTTTCTGCTGGTCGGTCTGCTACTCGCGGTTTTTTGGATCTCGTCGCGAACGAAATCATTTCTCTTCAACCGCTTCCTCGCCAACAGCGGGTTGGATCGCTCGCTCCAATACGCCATTTCCCAAATCATCAGCAATATCGTGCTGGTGGTCGGCGTTTTTATCGTCCTTGATAATGCCGGAATTCATCTCGGCACGCTGACTGTTTTCGCCGGTGCAGTCGGCGTCGGGGTCGGTTTCGGGCTGCAGAATATTGCCAGCAATTTCATCAGCGGCCTGGTGATTTTGGCGGAGCGACCGATTACCATCGGCGACCGGGTCGAGGTCGCGGGCATTGCTGGTCAAGTCCAGCAAATTCGGGCACGCAGCACGGTCATTCTCACCAACGACAACATTGCGATGATCGTGCCGAACACGAAGTTCATCGATTCACCGGTGACGAACTGGACTTACGGCGACCCACGGGTGCGATTTCGAATCCCGGTCTCTGTCGCCTATGGAAGCAACGTGGATGAAGTATGCGAGGCGCTGGTGCAAGTCGCCCATGAGAATTCGAACGCGTTGGCGGAGCCAAAACCGAACGTATTCCTCAATAAATTCGGAGAAAGCTCGATTGATTTCGAGCTTGTTGTCTGGAGTCAGGAAATGAGTAACCGACCTCGCCGTTTCCGCAGTGATCTCAATTTCGCGATTGCTAAGAAATTCAAGGAACGCGGGATTGAGATTCCCTACCCGCAGCGTGATCTTCATTTCCGCGGCGGCACCGTGCGCGTGAAAGTGGCGACAGAGGACAGGGGTGGCGAGGTTGAGAAAAATCCGACTGATGCGTAATTAACAACGCTCTCGCCACGGCGGCGAAAAATGTCAGTTCCCCGCACAATCTCTTTTCCAGAAGGTAGCGTAATCATTGCGACTGGCCCCGAATTACGCAAACACGAGTCCTGGAGCAGCGTTTTCCAGGCGCAATGCAAAGATCATCGTTATTACGAAATTATCGAAGAGACGCTCGACAACGATTTCGAATATCAATATCTCCTGCTCCGCGATCGGGCGGGCGTAATTCGCGGGATTCAGCCGCTCTTTTTCGTGCGCCAAAACCTGGTTGAGGGAATTCCGGGCGCTTTTCGGGGCATGGTTGATTCTATTCGAAGGTTATGGCCGAAATTTCTGACCTTGCGTGTGCTGATGGTTGGTTGTGCGGCCGGCGAAGGGCATCTTGGCACGCTCAACTCAACGGATCCGGCCTGGATTGTTCAAGCACTGGATCAGACGTTGCCGGCAATCGCGCGTGGGGCGAAGGCATCGCTCATCGTGTTGAAGGATTTTTCGCCGAGGTATCGCGAGGCCCTCTCCGTCTTTTCGAGCAATGGTTTTGTCCGAGTCCCGAGCATGCCAATGACCCGGCTACCACTTAACTTCGCTGACTTCGATGATTACCTCGGCCACCTGAGCTACGGCACGCGGAAAAGTCTGCGCCGGAAATTTCGCAAAACGGAGCGCGCGGCCAACATTCAGCTGGAGGTTGTTAACGATATCACGCCGCTGCTGGATGAGGTTTATCCCCTTTATTTGGCGGTGCACGAGCGTTCCCCGATGAAGTTCGAAAAACTCACTAAAGCTTATCTGTCGCAGCTCGGGCGGATGATGCCGGAGCGCGCTCGTTTTTTTATCTGGCGAATCGATCGGCGTGTTGTCGCCTTTAGCGTTTGCCTGGTCCACGACGGGACCATCTACGATGAATATCTCGGGCTTGATTACCGGGTCGCGCTGGACCTGCACCTTTATTTTTATACTATCCGCGACATTCTCACCTGGGCGATTAAGCAGCGGTTGACATCCTATTTTAGCAGCCCGCTGAATTACGATCCAAAGCTGCATCTGGGCTGTGATCTCGCGCCGCTGGATCTTTACGTCATGCATACGGCCCCGCTATTAAATCCTGTTTTTCGTCGGGCGGTGAAATTCCTAGAGCCGACCCGCCACGATCCGGTGCTGCGACGGTTTCGGAACGCGGCTGAGCTTCAATGATAACGCCGGGGGTTGCGCTAACAACGCAACGCGCAAATTCTCTCCAAGAACGACTTGGTCTCTCTCAGGGTTACGCTCGCGTCTACCGCCACGCTGCCGATATCGCACCTGAGATTTGGACG
>Ga0209808_1001824_pt1 | contig 10994 bp, 10 predicted proteins | sample GraSoiAngelo_157_FD_186171 | JGI IMG/M metagenome (GOLD analysis project Ga0209808, IMG submission 186171) | Grasslands soil microbial communities from the Angelo Coastal Reserve, California, USA - 14_1009_16_20cm (SPAdes) (version 2) | ecosystem: Environmental > Terrestrial > Soil > Grasslands ...
CTTCGGGTGCGTGGTGAGCGGCGATAGGATCGTCGTCCGGGAACCCGCAGCCGGTCGGTGGGGGATCTTTCTGACCTCTCCGAAGGCTCTTCTGACATCCGCGTTCACCGCCGACGTCTTCGTCGGCACGACCTCGACTGTGAGAAGGATTATCGAAGGCCCGCTCGTCGCGGGGCAAATGGTCCGGACCGGCATGACCGTGACGTCCGGCCCGCCCCTCACGCTGTCCGGGTTCGAGCCCTCAACGGTCGTCACGAGCGTGTGCGCCGCGACGGCGCCGGGTCGCGTCTTCGCGTCGGGGCCGGTGGACGGCCGCGCCGACTCGGTCAAGACGTTCGCGCGCGACAACAAGGCGACCCCGGTCTCGTTGGTGTTCACCGAAGCCGAGCTGAACCAGGTCGTGGAGCGGAACGCGCCGTCGGCGACGCAGGGCGTGACCCTGAGCGATGCGAAGATCAGGATCGACGGCGGAGGAATTCACGGGACCGCGAAGGCCGCGACCCAGTTCATCACGGTGACCGCGAGCGCCGACGTGGTGGGCGGCTCGGTCGGGGACAAGTTCACGCTCAAGGTCTCACACCTGGCGGCCGACCCTCTTCCGCCGGGGCTCATCGATGCGGTCAAAGGAATCGTCGACTCGACCACCGCGGACGTCTCGGGGTCGGTCCCGTTCCTCGTCAAGCAGGTCGCGTTCCGTAACGGCTGCTTCTGGGTCAGCGGGGTGACGGCGAACTAAGAGCGCGCACAATTCGCGTGTGCGGCCTGAGCTCGAGAAGCTGGTGCGGGAAGGGATGTCCCGCTATCACGTCCCCGGGGTCGCGATCGGCATCCTCCACGACGGTGACGAGGACATCGCCGCCTACGGCGTCACCAACCTCGAGCACCCGCTGCCGGTAGACGCGGACACGCTTTTCCAGATCGCGTCGATCACCAAGACCATGACCGCGACCGTGGTCATGCGCCTGGTCGAGCGCGGCGCGCTCGATCTGGATGCACCGATCCGGCGCTACCTGCCGGAATTCAAGCTCCGCGATGAGGAAGTCGCAAAGCGCGCGACCCTCCGGCATCTTGTGACCCACACTGGCGGTTGGCTCGGTGATTGCTTCGCCGACTTCGGCAAGGGCGATGACGCGCTCGCGTGCTACGTCGCGGCGATGGCCGAGCTCGAGCAGCTGACCCCGCTCGGCGAGATTTGGCATTACTCGAACTCGAGCTTTGCGATTCTCGGCCGGCTCATCGAGGTCGTCACGAGCAAGACGTATGAGGCCGCGGTCCGCGAGCTTCTTTTTATCCCGCTGGGCATGGCCAGAAGCTGCTTCAACGCGGATGAGGCGATCACGCATCGCGTCGCGGCCGGGCACTCGATCGTCGACGAGCAGCCGCGCGTCGCGCGCCCGTACGCCTTCCCCCGCGCGACCACGCCGGTCGGCGGCGTGATCTCGAGCGTGCGCGACCTCCTGGCCTACGCGCGGTTCCATCTCGGTGATGGACGCACCCCGGACGGCGGCCGCCTCCTCTCGGTCGGCTCGCTCGAGCTCATGCGCACGCGGCTTGCTCCGGCGGACAACGACCGCGGGATCGGCGTCGCATGGTTCCTGCGCGAGGTCGGCGGGGTGACGCTTCAGCAGCACAGCGGATCCGCCATCGGCCAGCAAGGCGTCCTGATCCTCGCCCCGGAGCGCGGGTTCGCGATCGCGGTGCAGACCAACTCGACCCGAGGCGCGCTGCTGCATCAGGCGATCACCAAGTGGGCGCTCAAGACATTCGTTGGGATCGACGAGCCCGCGCCGGAGCACGTGCGCATGACCAAGACGCGCCGCGACGAGCTGGTCGCCCGCTACACCGCTGCCGGGGCCGATATCGAGCTCCGCGCCGGGGGCGATGGCGTGTTGCTCTATCGGTCGACCTACCACAATCTCCTTGGCATGACGCCGGCGCCCACCGATCCTCCGGCGTCTCCCGTCGCGTTCATCGCGCAGGACCAGTTCGTGTGCCTCGAGGGCCCGCTCAAGGATGTGCGTGGCGAGGTCATCCGCGATGAGACCGGCGCGGTGCGCTGGCTGCGTGCGGGTGGCCGTGTCCACCGGCGCGTCGACGCGTAGCGGTGCGTCAGTACCTCGACATCCTCGCCAAGGCCCTCAAGGAGGGCGACGAGCGCGCCGACCGTACGGGTGTCGGGACGCGCGCGGTCTTCGGCGAGATGATGCGGTTCGACCTCTCGGCGGGCTTCCCCGCGGTGACGACGAAGCGGCTCGCGTTCCGAACGGTGGTCGCCGAGCTTCTCTGGTTCCTCGCCGGAAGCTCGGACGTAAACGATCTCCATGCGCTCGGCGTTCGCATCTGGGACGGGAACGCGTTTGCCGGCTACTGGGAGTCTCGCGCGCGCTTTCCCGGCGACGCCGGGCGCAACTACGGGCAGCAGTGGCGCGACTGGATCGCGCCCGACGGGCGGCACATCGATCAGCTGCGCGACACGATCCGGCTCATCCGCGAGCAGCCCGGGAGCAGGCGAATGCTCGTGGTCGCGTGGAACCCGGGTGAGCTCGAGCAGACTTCGCTGCCGGCCTGTCACGCGCTCTTTCAGTTCTTCGTCGCCGGCGGAAAGCTCTCGCTCATGATGTACCAGCGCTCCTGCGACTTGGTGCTGGGCGTGCCGTTCAACATGGCCGAGTACGCGTTGCTCCTGCATCTGGTGGCCCGCGAGGTCGACCTCGAGCCGCACGAATTCGTCCACGTCCTGGCGGACGCCCATGTCTACCGCGACCACGTCGACGCGGCGCGCGAGCAGCTTCTGCGCGAGCCGTACCCGGCGCCGGCGCTCTGGCTCGACCCGGAGCTCCGCGGCGTCGACGACGCGGTGGCGCGCTATCGCGAGATCGTCGCGCGCGCGAAACGCGGGGAAGCGCCAGGTCCGCTGCTCGACGGGTTCGCGAAGCTCGAGAACTACCAGCACCATCCGCCGATCAAGGCGAAAATGGCGGTTTGAGCCGGATCGCATTCGTTGTGGCGCGAGATCGCCACGGAGTCATCGGCAAAGACGGGCGGCTTCCCTGGCGGCTCCCCGACGATATGAGGCACGTCCGCGAGCTGACGGTGGGGAAGCCGCTCATCATGGGGCGGCGCACCTTCGACTCGATCGGCAGGCCGCTCCCGGATCGCACGAGCATCGTCCTGACGCGCGACGTCGAATTCCGGTGCGACGGGTGCCTCGTGGCGCGCACGCCCGACGAGGCGGTCGCGCTCGCCGGTGAGGCCCCGGAGATCATCGTGTTCGGCGGCGCGGGAGTATTCAGTTACTTCCTACCGCGGACCGATCGCATCTATCTCACCGAGGTCGACACCGAGGCGGCGGGCGATACATATTTCCCGCCGCTCGATCCGCGCGAGTGGCGTGAGATCGATCGGCGCGCGCATCCGGCGGACGCGCGGCACCCGTTCGCGTTCTCGTGGGTCACCCTGGAGCGAGTCGGGTGAGCACCGCCGCCGCTGGGTTCGTCTGGGATCCGCGGCTCGCTTCGCACATCTACCGCTCGGATCATCCGCTCAAGCCCTGGCGCCTTTTGGGCGTGCACGACACGCTTGCGCGCCTCGGCGCATTCGCGCTCCCGAACGCGCGCGTGCTCCCGCCGAGGGACGCCACGCGCGCCGAGCTCGAGCGTATACACGACCCCGCGTACGTCGACGCGATCGAGCAGGCATCAGCCGATCCCGAGCTTGATTACTCGGCCTGGGGCCTCTCCGCGTGGGGCGATACGCCGCCCTTCGTGGGCATGCACGAGGCGTCGCTCCTCACGACCGGCGCTTCGGTCGTCGCGATGGAGGAGGTGGTCGCGGGTAGGACTCGGGTCGCGTTCAACGGCGCGGGTGGGCTGCACCACGCCATGCGCCGGAACGCATCGGGCTTCTGCATTTACAACGACCCCGCGATCGTGTGCGGTCTTCTCGCCGATCGTGGCATCAAGGTCGCATACGTCGACATCGATGCGCACCACGGCGACGGTGTGCAGGCCGCGTTTTATGAGAGCGACCAGGTGCTCACGATCTCGCTCCACGAGTTCGGCATGATCCCGCGCCTCGGCCGGCCATTCTTTCCCGGCACGGGTGCGGCGGACGAACGCGGCACCGGCAAGGGCGCCGGCTACAGCATCAATGTCGCGCTCCCCCCTTACACCGACGACCTCGCGTACATGCGCGCCTTCGATGAGGTCGTCCCGACCCTCCTCGAGCGGTTCCGACCCGACGTCCTCGTGACCCAGCAGGGCATCGATCCACACTTCACCGACCCGCTGACCGATCTTCAGCTCTCCACGCATGCGCGCGAGCACGTCGTGCGCTGGTTCGCGTCGACGCCGTATCCCTGGGTCGCGATGGGAGGCGGTGGCTACGACCTCGACGCCGTTCGGCGGACCTGGTCGATGGAGTACCTGATCATGCTGGGCGCTCCTGTGCCCGAAGCGCTGCACGATGACGATCCGCCCGTTCTCGGCGGCCGTGCGCGGACCGCGGTGGATGCCGCGACCGACCAGGCCACGAACGAGGCGCTCGCCGCCGCGTTCACGTGATCGCGGCGGTCGCCGATCGCTGGCGACCGAAGGCCTTCGCGGCGTGGGCGCTCGGCGCGGGGACGTTCTGGGGCCTCGCCTGCGTGCCGATCGCGATGGTGTTCTCGACCGTCTCCGCGTACCGGCTGTCGCAGACCGTGCACGTCGACGACATCGTGTTCGGCCCGACGCGCAGCGCGATCGTCGACACGCTTCTCCTCGCGATCGGCGTCGAGCGCACGGCGGTGCTGGTGTACGTGCTGCAGCGATCGTTCGATGCGCTCGTCGTCGCGGCGGCGGTCACGCCGATCTTCCTCTGGCTGCTCGGCTCAAGCGCCATTCACGCCGCGGCCCGGTTTCGCGGGGTCCGCGGCCGGCCGTATCTGCCGCTGCTCGTGCTCTTCGGATACGCCGAGCTCGTCTATCAGGCGCCGACATCGCTTGCCGGGATCGCGTTCGCGGGGGGACCCTTCACCGGAATCGCCGATGCGGTGAGCGTCGTGATGCTCGTGTGGTTTGCGCTCGTCGTGCATCGGGCGATCGGGCTCCACTACGGTGTTCTCGGTGACCAGGCACTCGCGATCTTCCTGATCGGTGCCCTCGCGTTCTACCTGCTGCCGCTCATCCTCATCGCGGTGCTCCTCGTCGCGATCGTGGTTGCGGCGGCCATCCTGCAGTACTTCTAGACGTGCGGCGGGTATGGGCCATCGCGCGATGCCGTTGCCCGCGGTGCCTTTCGGGGCGTGTGTGGCGCGGCATGTTCACCATGAACGAGCCGTGCCCGGTCTGCGGACTGCGCTTCGAACGCGAAACGGGGTACTGGACCGGCGCGATGGTCGCGAGTTACGCACTCGGTATTCCGGTGCTTGCGTTGCTCGTCGTCGCGGTGTGGCTCGGTACGGGGTGGGACGTCCTCGTTGCACTCGTCGTCGCGGACGTCCTCTTCCTCGCGATCGTGCCGTTCGTGTGGCGATACTCCCGCGTGGTCTGGCTGCATCTCGACTGGCTGATCGATCCGGTCCCGTCCACTTGACCGAGATGACGTGGGCCGACGCGCGCGAGCGGCGGCTCGCGCAGAGTCACCTCGTGACGCCGGTGCCGAAGGCACGGCTCGTCGACGCCGTCCGCGACGTGTGCGGTCTCCAGGCGCAGCTCCTCTCCGCCGCCGAGCTCGCCCTATCCGCGCGTGTCGCCGGCCTGACGCAGGGCGCCGTGAGGGACGCCCTCTGGGTGAAGAAGACGCTCGTCCGCGCTTGGACCGTCCGCGGAACGATCCACGTCATCCCCGCGGATGACCTACCGCTTTGGATGGCGGCGCTCGGCACTCGCCGCTACTGGGAGTCGAAGGAGTGGCTCGAGCGTCAGCAGCTCACGGCGAGGGAGGCAGCTGCCATTTTCGACCTCGTGCACGACGTGCTCGGAGAGGAAGGGTCCACCCGTACCGAGATCGCCGATGCCGTCGTGACCCGGCTCGGTGCGAAGTTCCGGTCGAAGATCGGCTCCGGTTGGGGCGAGCTGCTGGCGCCGCTCATGTACATGGGCAAGATGTGCTTCGGTCCGTCAATCGGCCCGAACGTGACCTTCGTTCGCGCGGACCGGTGGGTGCGAAAGTGGCCGCGCATCGATCCGGAGGAAGCCCGGCGCGAGCTCGTCCGCCGCTTCCTCCGGGCATACGGACCGACCACTCTCGAGGGGATGGCGCGCTGGTTCGGGATGAAACCCGCGGCCCTTCTCCCTCTCCTGCGTTCGCTCGAGCCGGAGACGGCCGGCGTCACCATCGAGGGGCGCAAGGCCTGGATGCTCTCTCGCGAGCGAAGGGCACCGGCGCGGCGCTCTTCGCAGGTGCGGCTCCTCGCGCAGTACGACTGCTACGTCATCGGCTCGCATCCGCGCGAGACCATCGTCGACGAGGCGGCGCGAACTCGGATCCGCTCGTACAAGCGCGGTCAATGGGAAGGTGTCGTCGGTGTTCCGGTGCTGCTCGTCGATGGCAGCGTCCGCGGCGTGTGGGAGCGACGCGAACGCGGCGGGACGATCGAGATCGGTGTCCAGTCCGCTGGCAAGCTGAGTGCGGCGCAGCGGCGGGCCCTCGAGACCGAGGTTGCGCGGATCGGCCGTTTCTTCGGTCGCGAGGCCGCGCTAACGTGACGACCATGCCGGCAGCGTGGACGCCGAGTCCCGCGTATCTCGAGCGCAGCCGGCTGCGCGCGTTCGCGATGAAGAACGGCTGCGCCGATTACGCCGCGCTGCTGCGCTGGTCGACGGAAGACCTCGAAGGCTTCTGGGGCGCGACCGAGCGCGATCTGCGCATCGTTTGGCGCACGCCGTACGCGCGCGTGCTTGACACCTCGCGGGGGCTGCCGTGGACAACGTGGTGGACCGGCGGCCGCATGAATTACGTCGCGACCGCTCTCCGTCACGACGGCGACCGCGTCGCTGTCATCGCGGAGGGCGAGGAGGGCACGGTCCGAACGCTCACCTACCACGAGCTCTCCGATCAGGTCGCGAGCTTCGCCGCCGGGCTGCGGTCACTCGGCGTCAAGAGGGGCGACCGGGTCGCCGTCTTCCTCCCGATGACCGTGGAGTGTGCGGTGGCGGTCCTCGCGATCGGCGCGATCGGTGCCGTCTTCACCCCGATCTTCTCCGGGTACGGCGCGGAGGCCATCGCGGGTCGTCTGCGCGATGCCGAGGCGAAGGTGCTCGTCTGTGCCGACGGCTTCTACCGCCGCGGCCAGATCGTCAAGATGAAGGAGATCGCCGACGAGGCCGCCGACGGCGCACCCTCGGTCGATACGGTCGTCATCGTCGATCGTGTGGGCCGCTCGTATCCCAAGCGCGGTCGGGACGTTGCCTGGTCCGACGTCACGCACGCCGGCGCGGTCCTCGATGTCGCCGACACCTCCGCCGAGGACCCATTCATGGTCATCTACACCTCGGGAACGACCGGCAGACCGAAGGGCGCGCAACACGTGCACGGCGGCTTTCCAATCAAGGCGGCGCAGGATCTCGCGCACTGCTTCGATCTCCAAACAGGCGACGTGATCCTTTGGTCGACCGATATCGGCTGGATGATGGGCCCATGGCTTATCGCGGGCGGCCTCATGCTCGGCGCGACCATCGTCCTGTACGACGGGACACCGGATTTCCCCGACGCGTCACGGATGTGGTCTCTCGTCGAGCGCCATCGCGTGACGCACCTCGGCATCTCGCCCACCGCGATCCGCGGCCTGATGCGGTCTGGTGACGAGCCCGTCCGCGCGAGGGACCGCTCGTCGCTCTTTGTCCTCGGATCGACAGGCGAGCCGTGGAACCCGGACCCATGGTGGTGGTATTTCCGAAATGTCGGGGACACGCGCTGCCCGATCGTCAACTACTCGGGCGGCACGGAGATCTCCGGTGGCATCGTCGGTTGCACCACCTGGACATCGATCCAGCCGGGCTCGTTTAGCGGTCCCTGCCCCGGGATGGACGCGGACGTCGTGGACGACGCGGGTCGTTCGGTGCGCGGCGCCGTCGGTGAGCTCGTCATTCGCAAGCCGTGGCCGGGCATGACGCGCGGGTTCTGGCGCGATCCGCCGACCGAAGAGGGGCGCTACTTCCAGACCTACTGGTCTCGGTTGCCGGACACCTGGGTCCACGGCGATTGGGCCCGCATTGACGACGAGGGCTATTGGTACATCGAAGGGCGCAGCGACGACACCCTCAAGATCGCGGGCAAGCGCGTGGGTCCGGCGGAGGTCGAGTCCGCCGCCGTCGCGCACCCCGCGGTATCGGAAGCGGCAGCGATCGGCGTGCCGCACGAGATAAAAGGCGAGGCCATCGTCGTCTTCGTTGTCCCGCGCCCGCCGCACGCGCCGACGCCCGAGCTCGCGCGGTCGGTACAGGACAAGATCGCGGAAATACTCGGCAAGCCGCTGCGCCCCGAAGCCGTGCGCTTCGTGACGCAGCTGCCGAAGACGCGCAACGCGAAGATCCTGCGCCGCGTGATCCGCGGCGCGTATCTCGGAAAGACTGACCTCGGTGATCTGAGCTCGCTCGAGAACCCGGCTGCCGTAGATGAGGTACGTTCGCTCGCACGCTCGTGATCTCGCGGTGATGGACCGCCGCCGCTTCCTGCGTCTGGCGGGCGTCGCAGGCGCCGGCGCGATCGCCGGGTGCGTCAATCCGCGATCCACACCGAGTCCCACGCCCACCGGGTCGTCGACCGCGTCGGCGTCTCCGTCACCGACGGCCACAGCGCGACCGCCGGACTGGGAGGCCCTCGCCCGCGCGCTCAGGGGCGAGCTCGTCCGGCCATCCTCTCCGGCGTACGACAGACGGCGCGTCCTCTACAACACGCGCTTCGACGCGATCCGCCCGCAGGGCGTCGCGCGCTGCGCGAGCGCGGACGATGTACGCGAATGCGTCGCGTTCGCGTCGTCGACCGGAGTGCCGCTCGCGCTGCGCAGCGGCGGCCACAGCTTCGGTGGCTGGTCGACGGGTGTGGGACTCGTCATCGACACAGGTCCGTTGAACGCGGTCGACGTCAGCGCCGACCGCGTGGTGGTGGGCGGGGGTGCTCGTCTCATCGACGTCTACGCGAAGACCGCGAGCGCTGGCGCCGGTGTGCCCGGCGGGAGCTGCGCGACCGTGGGGATCGCCGGGCTCGCGCTCGGCGGCGGCATCGGTGTGATGTCGCGGGTGTGGGGCCTCACCTGCGACGACCTCCTCGCCGCCGAGGTCGTCACCGCCGATGGGAAGGTGCTCACCTGCGATGAGCAGCGCGAGCCCGATCTCTTCTGGGCGCTCCGCGGCGGTGGCGGTAGCTTCGGAGTCGTGACCTCGCTCACGCTGCGCACGCACGCCGCGAGCGTCCTCGCGCTCGGCTTTCTCTCCTGGCCGTGGTCCGCCGCGAACGCAGTCATCGCCGCGTGGCAGAACTGGATGGGTCAGGCGCCCGACGCGCTCTGGTCGAACCTTCACCTCGACGCCGATCTCTCCGGCGCGCAGCTCACGCTCTACGCGGTGCACTCGGGGACGACCGCGTCGCTAGGCGCGCAGCTCGATCGCCTCGACGCGCTCTCCGGCGTTCGCGCGAACCGTTCGGTCGGCTCGCGTTCGTTCATGGACACGATGCTGGTCGACGCCGGTTGCCTCGGACGCACAGTGTCGCAGTGCCATCTCGCCGGTGACACGCCCGACGGAGCGCTGCAGCGCGAGACCTACGCCGCGAAGTCGATCGTGGCGACGGCCCCGCTCTCGACCGCCACCATCGCCGCACTCACCGACGGTCTCGTGGGCCCGATCGAGGGCGACTCCCACTCGGTGATCTTCGACGGTCTCGGCGGCGCTGTCGCGCGCCTTGCGGCGGACGCGACCGCGTTCCCCCACCGCGGCGCGGCCGGCGTGCTGCAGTTCGTGCAGTCGTGGGCCGCCGGCGCGTCCGTCGCGCAGACGCAGTTCCGCGCGTACCACGACCGGGTCCGTGCGCTCGCCGGACCTGGTGCGTATGCCAACTACGCCGACCCCGACCTCACGGATTGGCAGCAGGCTTACTACGGTGCGAACTACGCGCGTCTCCAGCGGGTCAAGCGCGCGTACGATCCGAAGGAGCTCTTCACCTTTCCGCAGGCGATCCGTCCGGCCTAGGGCTGGAGCGACCGCCCCGCGGACAGCCGCTCCAGCTATCGCGTTATGGGTTCAGCGTGCCTCTGTTCGCCGTTATCGCGCGAACGAGCGCGACGATGAGTGCCGCGATCAGGAAGAAGAACGCGACCGCGAGAAGCGCGGCGAGATCGAGGGCCGGTGGACCGGAAGGCTCCGGGAAGATGCCCTGGAACGGACGGACCAGCGGCTCGGTGATCCGGTAGAGACCGGAAACAAGCGGCTGGTTCGCGTTCGCGCCGAAGAGCTTCAGGATGAACCGGAGCAGCAGCAGTGTCTCGAGGACCGTGAAGAGAAGCGTTACGACGCGCGTGACCGTCCAGACCACGTCGTTGCGCGCGACGGCCGTGGTCGTCGGCCCGACGTTCACGTTCGAGGCCCCCGGTGCCTTGTATGCCGGCCGCTCAACGATGCGCTCGCGCTCGTAGCGATCGACTCGCTCGGTCGTGTCGTGATCCCGTGGTGCTGATGTAGCCATGCCGGATGGGGCAGCAGGTGGCATGCCAAATCGTTAACCTGCCAAGCGGCCGTGGATTTTCCATTCGCGCATCGCCAGCGGGTGCGCTTCGGTGAGACTGACCTGCAGGCGGTCGTCTACTACGCGAATTACCTGGTGTTCGCGGAGGTCGGCCGCGTTGCTTTCTTACGGTCGCTGGGCATCGTGTACGAGCGCGACATGGTCGCGCAGGGCCTCGACTTCACGATCGGCGAGGCGCGCCTGCGATATCACGCGCCTCTTCGCTTCGACGATGAATACGACATCAAAGTCCGCGTTGGCGATATTCGCCACTCGTCCTGGACGTTCGAGTA
>Ga0209808_1001826_pt1 | contig 10988 bp, 10 predicted proteins | sample GraSoiAngelo_157_FD_186171 | JGI IMG/M metagenome (GOLD analysis project Ga0209808, IMG submission 186171) | Grasslands soil microbial communities from the Angelo Coastal Reserve, California, USA - 14_1009_16_20cm (SPAdes) (version 2) | ecosystem: Environmental > Terrestrial > Soil > Grasslands ...
CAGATGGGGAATCTGTTCGTTGTTGAAGGAGATCTGATATTCTCCGTCCACCTTTTCCACGATCACGTCCGGCAACACGTAATTCTGCGGGGCGGCGGCGAAAACCTGGCCGGGGCGAGGATTCAGTCGCGCGATGTTGTCGGCGGCCTTTTGCACATCCTCGACGCTGATCGCCATTCGGCGCGCGATCTCCGGAAAGCGATGCCTGCCCAGATCATCCATGTGCTCGGAAACGATCCGGTACTCGAAGCTGTGTTCCTTTCCCTGTCGTCGCAATTGGATCAGCAAACATTCGCGTAAATCACGCGCACCAACTCCGGCAGGATAGAAACTTTGGATTAATCCAAGCATCCTTTCGAAATCGTTCTGTGGAATACCCGAGTTCAGCGCCATTTCCTCCGGGGTGCTTTGGAGAAATCCGTCGTCGTCGATATTGCCGATGATCAGCTCCGCAGCTTTTCGGTCGTCGGTGCTGAGCACGGTCTGGTTGAGTTGCGCGACGAGATTTTGCTGAAGTGTTTCCTGGACCGGAATGGAATCGAAAAGGAACTGGCGTTTCTCGTCTGCATCTTTCGAACCGCGCCGGCCATCGAAGCTGGAGCTGGCCGACTGCGCCATGTAATCGCGCCATTCCTCATCCAGGCTTGCCAATTTTTCGAATTCATCCCTGAAATTCTCGTCGGCTAAAGCTTCAGCCTCGCTGCGTTCGTTGGCGCCTGAATCCTCGGGCAACTCTTCCAGCACGGGATTTGTTTCCATCTCCTGTTGAACCAGATTGCGCAGCTCGAGCAGCGGAGTCTGGAGAATAAGCAGACTCTGTTGTAGCTGCGGCGACAGAACCTGCTGCAACGCGAGGCTTTGCCTCTGCTGCATTCCCTGTGCGGCCATACGCCGAGTTTACGGGCGTCGTTAGCAGTGGGCAAGCAACGGCTTCGCCGCGTTAAAATCTTAATCGTTGAAGTGTTAAACGGGTGAGACGTGTTCGCCGATTGTCAGTTTCGGGAGTTGAAGCGTGGATTACGTGTTTCCGTTCACCATTTCCCAGCTAACGGGCGCATCGAAGGCGAGGATTTGCTCGAAAATATCCGTTGAGGTTGAGTATGGCACGGCAATGAGATCTGCTCCAAGACCGGGCCGTATCTGTCCCAGCGCATTTTCGCTTCGCAACGCGCGCGCCGGATTCACGGTCACCATTTGAAAGATTTCGTCCGGTGAAACCCGCGGAAAGTTATTTTGAAAAGCGCGCATCTCATCGAACAAGCTCAAGGTTTTGTTGCTCGCGAGACTGTCGGTGGCAAGGCAAACATTGAATCCCAGCGAGCGCAGGCGATCGAATGCGAATGGGCTGTGGCCAAAATAGTTGTGGCTTCGCGGGCAATGTACGATGTGAAATCTTGAATTGAATGTTTCCAGCAACTCGAAATCGCTTTCCGCCAATTCGTTTAAATGCGCCACGATCCACTGCGGTAGGGCGCGATCGCCGAGCGCGCCGACGAACAATCCCAGCGGGGTTTCATTCCCGCAATCATTGATCGGCCTTCCGATGCTCTTGATGAACTCGTAGAGCGGCCCTGAGGCGTCGCGAAACATCTGCATTTCCTCACGCGACTCGGCCAAGTGCGTTGTCAGCAAACCGTTGTCGCGTTGGGCCATCTGCTCGCAACGCCGAAATAAGTCTCTCGACGCCGTGAACAAGGCATGCGGCGCGAGGCCCCACTGCGCGACTCCTTCGACTTTGCTCAGGACAGGCTCAGGTCGCGCACTACGGAGTGATTCAATTGCGGCGTGGATAAGTTCAGTTGCGCGCTCCGGCGCGCGAATATCGATCAGTTCCGCACACCACCAGGTGCGAATCGGCGGCTGAACCTCCGAGATCAATTCTGGAAAAGCGGTCAAATTCGCGACCGCAGTTGTGCCGAATTTTCTTGCCTCTGCGAAACCTTCGTTGATCGACGCGAGATAATCGTCCGGTGAGAGCTTTGCCTTTTCCGCATTGATCGCGCGAATCCACTCTGCAAAACATTTTTGCGGCGCGATTTTGCCTCGCAAACCGGTGTAATCGAGGTGGCAATGCGCGTTGATCAGCCCCGGCAATAACAGTTGTTCGCCGAGGTCGACAGTGTTGCCGGCGTTGCGCGTGTTGACATCATCAAATCTGCCAACCTCGACGATCCGGTTTCCCAAAACAGCGACAGCACCGTTCTCAATGGGCGCTCCGTCCATCGTCACAACCGTGCGCGCGCGGATGATCATCTGTGAGCTGTAACGGCGGTCTCTAATCGCCGTCAAATATTCATAGTGCAGAGCGTGACAATGCTCATTCAGGTGGATCGGCTTCTCCGAAGACGACGGAAATCCTCGCCCAAGGGGCAATATCAGGCGGCAAACTCACGTTTTGTTGCCAACGCGTTGAGGAGTCCCCGCGCCGACCGTTCCACGTTTCTACAGATTAAACGTCTTCGTCTTTCACGACTTTCCGGCATTCGGCGACCAGAAGATTGCACGCTTCCTGGCAAAGCAACGGAACTGTAGCCGCAGCTGCCGCTGTAGCTGGGGTCGCTGACCCCGGTGGACCTGAAGCCGTCCCTTGATCATACACAGGATCAAACTTCTCGTTCGGCAATTTCGTCGACGCGATTACACGGTTCCGATCGCGTTTCCATAGAATAGTTCTGAGGCATCCGGTGTCGGACCGACAGAAGTCCGTGACAAGATCGTTGATCTGTGGATCGGAAATTTTTGCGGCAACGCGGTACATTCCTGACTGACGATCCAGTGTCTCGCGCAAGGCCGTCGTTTTGAGGTAGCCGCTTTTCCACGCCGCGAAAACAGCGAGCCGGCCGGGATAAAAATAATCCAGCGCACGTCTCAGTTCTTCGACGGCGGCGAGCTCCAGCCGCCAGCCATGTCGTAAGTTCGGCGCCGTTTTGAGCGGACGATAGTTTCCCGCGTCATCGTACTTTGCGATTCCGATCGCCCCTTCCGCGTCTCGGTAAATCTCCAACAGATCGAGCGATGCGTCATCGCGATGCAACAGGACAAAACCGGCACACTCTCTCCTTCTGACTAGGATTTGACCGAAGGAAAACGGCACAGGAAGGCCGTTGAAAATTTCCTCAATCAAATCCCGCATTAATAGGGCGCGACCGCCGGGCGCGCCGGCACATCCATCAGTGCAAACAATGAGCGATTAAACCGCCTGCCCGTTCGAGAAACTGCAGATCTTCTTCGTCGAAGGCATTCAATTTATCGCTCTCGGCATCGAGCATCCCGAGAACGTGCCGATGATCGTTGCGCATCGGCACAATAATCTCTGAACGAGTTGTATGAAACGTCGGCAGATACCGGAGATCCTTGCTCACGTCGCCCACGATGACGGGTTGGCCGGACTCCAGAGCCGCACCGCACAATCCCTGACTAATCGGAAAACGTGGATACGTTGCCGGTTCCTCGCCGCTCTCGGACACAATCACGAACTCGTGCTTGATAATCTTGTAAACGCCAACCCAGCGATAATCGCGTGCGGCGCGAATCATCTCCACGAGTTGCTTCATTCGTTTGCGCGTGCACCCGCCGGCCAACGCAAATCCCCCGATCTCCTGCAGCTTTTTGCACGTGGTTTCCTTCATTCGCGGGAAAACACTCTCGCGCATAAGAAGCCGAGCGCTAGCACGATTTCAAGTTTTTCCAGCCGCGTTCGCCTGCTCGACGATGATGTCGGCAAAACCGGGATCGGTGCCGATAGATGGTGCATAGAACAATTTGCGACCGTCGATGGCGTACGGATTCTGGCGAAAGATTTCGCCATGTGCTGTAGCCGGGGGCGGTGACCCCGGCCGGCCGCGGTCAACGCCCGCGGCTCCAGCAATTCCGAGCAAAATCGGAATGTCCTCATAACTGTGTAATCCGTCAGAAATGAAAAATGGCACCACAACTACGTTTGGACTTTCGGTCAATTTGCGCCAGTCAGACACGAGCGGCGGTTCTTCCATGTAAACGTTGAGGACAGCCGCGTATTTACCGAACGCCCGAATCTTTTCCGCTTCGCGCTTCGCCGCGACTGCGCTGTTTTCATTCAAATCGGTTCCATGCGCAACGATCAGCAAGCTGGCTTCGGCGGGAACCACATCGGGCGCGATGTCGTGTGCGCGCTTGAGCAGCAGCTCGGTCATCATTAGATGATTCCCAACCGGCTCACAATAGTTCCAAATCTGGCCGTTCGGCCGTTTTGTGATCCGGCCGTTCAACTCAAGCTCTCGCGGAATAACTGTCTGCGTGAAATAGCCTTCACTGATAAAATTCGGGACGACGTAAACTTCGCGTAACGATTCCGGATCGAGCAAAAAAATCGCATCGCGCAGACTTGGTTCCTCTTTCCAGAAGGCGCACTCCACACCCGCAAAGATCTTCCGCCGCCGAATTTCCGCCGCATGCGCCAGGGTCGGCGCGCTCGAATCCGGGTTCACGGTCGAGCCGTGCGCGACAATCAACAAAGCGCTGCCTTTATTGGAGCTCATCGAACTCAGAAATGTCCAACGCTCAACGCTCAACGTCCAATGACGGATCAAGACATGCGATGCTTTGCTGATTTCAGCGTTGGGCGTTCGAAGTTGAACGTTGAACGTTCTCTCTTCTGAACGATGACCTATCTGCTGGCGGCCTTGGCTGCGGCAATGATTTTGTCGAAGCGCTTGTCACCGCGCAGATTATCCCAGCACGGATTCAAGAGGAGATCGCCGTATGTCGGATCATATCTAGGACCAAATCCTGGAAGCGTCGCGACTTTTTCGAGTTACTCGGTCACCGTCCCCGGCTACAGGCGTGCTCAAGCGGTCGCCATCATTTCTGGTTCGGCCCGTCGGGCGCCCATTCGCTCCAGCAAGTGATCACCGACTCGCAGCGCGTTGGCGATGATGGTAAGAGCAGGATTCACGGCGCCACTCGAACAGAAGAAGCTTCCATCGACAACATAAAGATTGTCGAGCTCATGCGCTTTGCAGTTGCGATCGAGCGCGCTTGTCTTTGGATCATCTCCAAAACGAATCGTGCCGTTCTGGTGCGCAACTCCGGCAAGCGGAATGCGCTGTCCAAGATACAGATTCCGCGCGAACAAACCTTCGTGGCACTCGTGCCCGTGAAGGGAGCATTTCGTTTGCTGTTGCATAAGCGATTCGAGTTTTTTAATCAGCCGTTTGTGTCCTTCTTCGTTGTTCGCCTTGTATTGTAAGACGATGTCGCCGTCGCGATTGATCGTGACGCGGTTGTTCGGATCGGGCAGATCTTCAGACGTCAGCCAAAAATCGAGTGAATGCTTGGCCATGAGGTCGAGCGTCCATTTCGGTGCGATCTTTGGCGCGCCAGCCTTAAGCGTATCGCCGTCGAGCTTTCCCACAAATGAGACGTGGCCCATCGGAAAGTTCCAATCTGGAGATCCGAAGTAGAAATCATTAACGGACAGCGTTTTCTGAAACACCGTCGGGTTTGGGCATTTGGACAACGCCATCAGCACGGAATTCGTGTGGCCCATATAATGCCGGCCAACCATATCGGAGCCATTCGCGAGGCCGTTTGGATGTTTGTCGTTTGCAGAGCGCAGGAGTAAGGCAGCGGAATTAATCGCGCCTCCTGAAACCACGACAATATTTCCGTGGTAGATTTCTTTCGTTCCGTTGCGCTCGACATGCACGGCTGTGATTTCTCGGCCGCAACTGTCCGTTTCCAAGCGTGTCACTTTCGCCTCTGTCAGCAGCGTCACATTATCGTATCTCAACGCTGGCACGACGCAGCAGATGTGCGCGTCTGCTTTGGCGTTAACGAGGCAGGGAAAGCCATCACATGTGCTGCAACGAATGCATGGGCTGTTCTGTCGATTCCTTTGATCGAGCATCACTCCAAGTGGCGTGTGAAACGGCTTAAGCCCAAGCCGTGCGAAATCGTCGCTCAATTGTTGTATCCGCGGCTCGTGGCTGATTGCTGAATATGGATATGGGCCGCTTCGTTGTGGCTCGGTTGGATCCTCACCGACAGCACCGTGGACATGATAAATGCTCTCGGCTTCGGTGTAATAAGGCTCGACCTCGCTGTACGAGATCGGCCAGGCCGGCGAAGTCCCGCCGAAATGTTTAATCTCGCCAAAATCTTCTTCCCGCAGACGGAAGAGCGCGGCTCCATAGAATTTCGTGTTACCGCCAACGTAATAATTGGTGTGCGGATGCAGTTCTGTGCCGTCTGCGTTACGCCAAAGCTCCTTCGTGTTGTAGCGGCCATGCGCATTCACCTCCAGCGAGTTCCAATTTTCTTTCTCACGAGGAACAAATGGCCCGCGCTCGATTAATAGAATCTTCTTGCCGCTTGGAGCGAGGTGATATGCCAAAGTGCCGCCGCCCGCCCCCGAACCGATGATGATGAAATCGAAATCGCTACCATTATTCATGCGCGATTGGTCGCGAACGAAACACAATCCTTACATGCGTTGTAAGAATCGGATTACTGCTTCGACGAATCGGCAGGCAACAACTTTCGTATGCGACTGGATGCCCGGACAAAAACGACGCCATGGAATCAATGGCTTCAATACCCCTTCGGCTGATAATTGGTTACCTGATTGCAAGTCGCGTGGCCGAGGATTTCGATGACGATTGGCTCATTTTCAAATCGGGGGTTAGCAAGATGAGCGTGCATCCGACGCACAGCGAATGGGAAGGCCAAACGTATGACCACCCGCGTCACCACGATCGCGCTCATGTGCGAGGATATGGCGGCGAATCGGGTCGCTTACTCTTTTCGGCGCAACTGTGCACGATGTAGAAGCGATTTTTGGTCGTGCGCATACTTTTGCAGCGCGTCCGGACGTTTTATGTGGTATTACGCGATCCAAATTTACAACCCTTTCGAGGAGCATGGCGGCTGCCATTGATTGCTGAATCGTCGTCTCGTCCTCGCCACCGATTCATTAAGGAAGATTTGAAGCGAACGATGAAGGCAGATACTGGACGATCACGCGTCTCATCCCGCGTTCGTAGGACGCGAGTCGCGATTTTGTTGGCTGTCCTTTTCGCGGCGAACGCTTCGGCCCTGGCGAACGCGATCAGTGTTACTAGCCCGGATCACCCCCAGACTTTCACGTACGGCGAAATGATCTGGCACGAACTCTGCCAACGCAAAAGCGGTGAACTGGTCGCGCGAATCACGTTCAGTAATCTGCCTTATGTCGGCGACGATACTCCGCGTACAGATGAGCCGTTCGATTTTCACTTTCCGGGTATCCAGGTCGATTCCGCACGAGGAGTCTTCTTCGCCAGGAGCGGCCATGGCGAGCTGATCCCGGTCGCGCGCATTCGGCAATTCCCCCTGTACGGTTGGATTGATTTGTCGCCGGGTGCAAAAATCTATTTACTAAAAGACCGCGGTCGCGTCACTGCGACTTTGACGGCCACAGATTTCCCGCGCGGAGGAATACGTTGGATCCAGATGGACAACAATTTTTCACTGCAGAATCTTTTGGTCGCGCTGTTCCGAGAGTTCCACGAGGGCGCGGATAACTAACATTGACAATCATATCTGCGCTGAGCGTGGTCGGCGCCGGCTGCTGATCCGCGTGGCCTAACGAGTATCAGGACGACGCTATGATGCCCGGAAAACGCCGCCTCACTTGGAATCACTGGGCTCAGCGTTGGGGTGGGCGATTGAGTGCAAATCCCGAATGAGCGAATCGAGCTCGCGCACATCTTTCCGCCGACCTTTTTCCGGTTTCAGTTTGCGCTTGCGCATCATGATTGTCAGATCGCGAATGTCGTGCAGTCGCTCGCGTGACAAGTCTTCGGCTCGTTTATGTAGAGTCACCGCCGCCATGCTTTCGGCGAGATCGAGTTCCAAGCGCGCGGCGTAAGACCGAATTGTCCGGCGTAAATCGCGTCGCACCGCATCCAGTTCATCGGTCAGCATCCTGACGGGAGAGACTTCGCGCTGTGCTTTCTTGTGCCGTTGTTTTTTTCGTTTCAAACCTTGAATCATGCGTTACACCGGTATGAACTAGAATTATCCATGATCAGCGGCAAAAAGCCCGTCGGGCATATGCTCCCGACGGGCTTTCGCTAACCTAACCATTCAGAAGTTGATGTTTAAGTCGGCGGTGAAGAAATTGTATTCAGTTGTTGGATTGGTTGCGATGGCCAGACTACCTACATTTCCGCCGGTGCCGAGATTGTGGTTATACCACCACCCGTGGGCGTAGGTCAGCTGGAGGTTCACAGCGGCGGTCAGGTTGTATGACGCCTGAGCGGCGATCCCGTGCAAATTCTCCTGAGCGTTGAAAATATCGTCATCGATCAGGTTCGGATCGAGCGCGTATTGCTGGATGTTTTGGTACCAAAGATTGATCTGCCAATCTCCCCTCTTCTTTAACTGGCCGATACCGAGCCCGGCCTGATACGCGTAGCGCTGGCTGCCTTGGCCCGGTTGGCCTGCGGCGCTGGCGCGATCGTCACCCTCAAAATTGGTCGCGAAGTCGCCGAATATTCGCATCGGTATTCCCCACGCTTTCCACCCGAATTCCACCGGCATATCGAACACCAACAGGCTGTTGATCCCCGTCTGGTTTTGCGCCAAGGAATCTGAGTTCGTTAGGCGAGGATCACCGCCTATGTAGTGGATATTAAACGTGTCGCCGTTGCCAGTGTAATTGTAGAGTGTGGGCGCAAATTGGAAGTAAAAGCTCTTGGGAAAGTTAAACCGCGCGCCTACCTGCCATGCAAGCAGGAACGCATCGTGATTTGGGACTTCCTGCGTTGGGCCGTTTGCGTCCGTAGTCTTTCTGGCCCCAAGCGGATTCTCCGGATTCGCATCGTCATAAACGAACTGGCCGAAGTTCGCGAAGAGATCGAGTTTCAGGAATGGCTCCGGCGGCTTCGCGGCCACAACGGCTTTGGTATCCTTGCTGAACGACGCCGGCGGAGGGCGCTCTGCTCCAAACACAAATGTACGTTTCCACTGCTCGGCCAAACCTTCCGGATTGATGTCCGGGTCCCATACCATGCGGGTGTTTATGATCGGGTTCGGCATCCGGCCAGCAGTAAACGTAAAGCCCGGGAAACCCTTGTAGCCGCCATACGCCTGGCCGACGTAGACCGTGTCGCTGTTCTTTTCGAATGGCCCGCCACCACCGGGCGTGTCACTCGCTGTGTCGTCGCCAAACGTCACGTTTGTTGAGCGTGCGTTGTTGCTGGTCTCCAACCGCAGGCCAAAGAACCAATCGTCCATAAGCGTTCCACGCAGGCCAAGGCGAAGACGATAACGCTCGCGCTCGCGTTCCTGCCAATCGTTTGTTCCTGCGATGCCCGCACCAGGCGACGCCACTGGGCCCCTGTCTTTGGTCTCGCCTCCGTTGTATTGGTAACGGAGCCGCACATCGCCGTACAGTTCCATCTCGGTGATCGACGTGGATAATTTCCATTTGTCCGCGCTGGATTTCTCGAGGGGGACGGATTTCTCGACAAAAGTTTTCCCATCGTAAGTGATTTCTGTTTTGGTTGGCCCTTCAGCAGTGATCTTCGGTGCAGGCCCCTCGTGTTTTTTCAAGCTGGCTACTTCTTGTCTGAGTTCTTCGACCTCGCGTTTTAACTCCTGGATCTCTTTGGATTCAGAAGATGTTTGCGCCCAGAGCGGTTGTGCCGCTAGTGAAATAATCGCAGCCAGACTCCCGCCCGCTGCCCGCATAACAATTTTTCTAGTGAGCATCTGTTTCTCCTTTTTTGGTGATGGTTTTTGGCTGTCTGAGGGGATTCGCTCTCAGTAAATGCGATGCAGGCTAAGAACCGATTGTTACAGTCGTATGACGAAACCGTGACGATTCGGTGAACTTTGCTATTTGCCTCTGATGCGACTCGTTTACGCGGTATAGAAACGATTGAAATTTATGTCGCACGTAAGTTGAATGCGCTGTTCATGGACACAGGTTCTGCGAGAAAAATCCTGATCATCGAAGACGAGAGCGACGTCGCCGATCTTCTCGAGATGAGCTTGCACAAGGCGGGCTTCAAAACTCTGGCAGCAGCTGACGGCGCAATCGGGCTGCAGAAGGCGCGTGATAACCGGCCGGATTTCGTCATTCTTGATTTGATGTTGCCAAAAATGTCCGGACTGGAGGTCTGCAGAATTTTGAAAGGCGATGCGGCAACGTCTCACATTCCGATTCTCATGTTGACGGCAAAAGCTGAGGAGATTGATCGAATCGTCGGTTTGGAATTCGGCGCTGACGATTACGTAACAAAGCCTTTCAGTCCGCGCGAAGTGACGCTGCGAATCCGGGCAATTTTGCGGCGAGGTGAGAAACAAGAGGAAACGCTCCAAGCCGGCCCGATCACGATCGACCCGGCGCGCCATCAGGTTCGCGTCAGTGGTAAACGGGTGCATCTCACCAGTCTCGAGTTCAAGCTGCTGCGAACGTTGATCCAACGCAGGGGACGCGTGCAGGAACGCGATAAATTGCTCAACGACGTCTGGGGTTACGAAAGCGTGATCGACACCCGCACGGTGGACACACACGTGCGGCGCTTGCGCGAAAAACTCGGCAAAGCCGGCGATGCGATCGAAACCGTGCGCGGTTTTGGCTATCGGCTCCGCGAAAGGTAACGGCGTGCGTGCGAAAGCGGTGCGAGGACGCCCCGCACTCCGAAAGTGATGCAACGATGTTGCCTAACGAGAAGTTGTACGAACCGGTTTGAAATTGCGAGACATCTTCGCAGCCGCTTTGCTATGAAGGGTATTTAGAAGAGAATAGAAATGCCGTGTCCTGGGTCATTGGTGTCCTAATCTGCGGTGCGTTGGGTGTTATTGCCTTGATCGCGTGGCGCAAATGGATCGCGCCGTGGCGGCAAGTTGAAGACGTCATAAGCCAAATCGGTCGCGGTGAACGGCCGCGTACGTTTTTAGTGCAGGGTACCGCGCCAGCCCAGCGTATCGGCTTTCAGTTAGAAAAGATCGTTAGTGAT
>Ga0209808_1001829_pt1 | contig 10983 bp, 10 predicted proteins | sample GraSoiAngelo_157_FD_186171 | JGI IMG/M metagenome (GOLD analysis project Ga0209808, IMG submission 186171) | Grasslands soil microbial communities from the Angelo Coastal Reserve, California, USA - 14_1009_16_20cm (SPAdes) (version 2) | ecosystem: Environmental > Terrestrial > Soil > Grasslands ...
CGGTTGGAAGCTGTAGAGGATCGTGACCCGGATCGGCTGGCCGACCGTGGCGGTGGTGGCCGTCGTCGAGTTGTTGAAGCAGATGAAGACGTAGCCGGTGTTCGCGCCGCTCGTCGGCGGATACAGCGTGTCGGCAAAGGGATAGGTCGGGCAGTTGGTCAGGCCTCCCGCGCAGCTCGTGTTCGGGTGGCAGGGCTCGGAGAGACTGAGATACGTGCCTTCGCTGTTGACGGCGGCGTAGATCGCGTCGTTGGTGGCGTAGGTGTTGCCTGGTAGCGTCGGGTCGAAATAAGCGCCGTGGCGTGCGCCTTCGCGGGCCGCGTTGGTGATCCCCGTCGAGTAGTAGAACAACCGGGACAGGTCGGAGGCGCCGAGCACCATGAGGAAGAGAACCGGCGCCATGAGCGCCATCTCCACCAGCGCCTGGCCGCGCTTGTTCCGCAGACGATTGAGCACAGCCAAGAGGTTACGGCCGCTGTGCTACGTCGAGGCTTACGCGCCCGGCGTCCCCAGCCGGCGCGCGTGGTTGTTACGAGATCGTTTCGCGGCGTCCGAACCTAGTCCCGCTTACTGGGTCAGGCCCTTCATATAGGGCAGCTTGCTGGGATCGAACGTCTCGTTGACGTTGCCGTTGCCGTTGACGGTCAGCGTCCAGGCCACGATCTGACCGACACCGCCCCCGCAGGCGCTCCCGGTCAGGGTCATATTGTCCGCCGGCCCATAGATAGCGCCCAGGATCGTGTAGCAGGAACCGCCGGAGAATTTCAGCACGTTGGTTCCCAGTGGCGCGCTGGTACAGGTGGTCTGCCAGTTCGGCATCGGCTCGATATAGATGCTGATGTTGAAGTACCTGGGCGAGGGGGTGAGCTCGATGGTGGAGGTCGACGCCGCCGAGAAGATGTGCTTGTTGCAGGTGGTCGTGCCCGAGGTGTTCGCCGGCGTGATCTCGATGATGACGCCCAGGTCCGCCCCGACCGGCACCGTGCCGCAGGCGCTGACGTAGGGAAGTTCGGACGACCTCACGGTGCGCAGGGTGCCCTGAATGTCGGCGCCGTTGGCCTCGATCTGGTAGACACCGGGCAGCATGACCGCCTCCGCGCCGTTCTGCACCTTGATGGCGTTCGTGTACTGCCCCGGTGAGAGGCAGTCCGTTCCACTGACCACCGTTTTGCCCGCGTAGCTCACCGCCGGCGCCACCGGCTCCGGGTAGTTCGGAAAATCGAGGTGCGTGCCGGCCAGTGGAATGGGGCTCAGGGTGTGCTGGCCCTGGACTACGCCGGCACCGTTAAGGGCCGTTCGGTCCGCGGCGCTTTCGTTGACCGCCCAGAGGTCGCCCTGATCGGTACCCGGGCTGAAGATGATCGACGGCGCGCCATTGCCCGGCGCGATGCTGGCATTCGAGAACATGCCACCCCGGTTCCCGGCCCCGCCACCGCCCTGCATCGTGATCGATCCCGGCGTCCCGTTGATGCTGAAGTTTGACCACTGCGCGTAGGCCGGCTTGTCCTGCAGCAGGACCACGGCGTAGGGCAGGTTCGCATTCTGCGCCGTCGCTCGAGCCGCCAAGGTGATCGTCGATTGGAAACCGTGGATCGGCGCCACCGCGACCGGGTGCGTATGCCAGACACTGACCTGGTAGGTATACGAGGTCGGCGCCGAGAGCTCCACGAAATAGCCGGCGGTGAGATTGATGCTGCCGACGCCAGCCACCGGTATGCCGATCGTCTTCAGATTCGGGCACGATGCGCTGCAGGCGGTTCCGGCTTTGCTGGTGCCCGGAAGGTTTTGCAGCAAATTCAGCATCGCCTGGTTGTGGATCGCGGTATAGCTCGGCGGCACGGCCATCAGCAGCTCCGCCCCGGCCAGCGCTGCCGAGTCGGCCGCGTTCTGCAGCTGCCGCTTGTCGAGGTAGATGGCGCCGCCGTCCAGCGCCAGTGCCAGGATGGCGGTCAGAACCAGTACGGCGACGGCAACGAGGACAACCGCCTGGCCTGACTGCTTTCGCAACCAGGCTGCCTGCATCAATACTCCGTACTCATGGTGCTGGTAACAGTCATGACGATCCCGCCGGGGAAAAACTGCGAGCCGAACGGGGTCAGCGGCTTGAAGTTGTACTTGAGCGTGACTGCCAGTGGGTAGTGGCCGGCATAGCTCGGAACCACGGCCCCGCATGTTCCTCCGGCGGACGACGGTTGCCCGGACGGCGCGTTCGACGTGGTATTCCCATTGCCGGCGCCAACATAGATCAGGCCGGTGTTGGCTGACATGGTTGGGCTCGCTGGTGGTGCGTCGTTGACACAGCTGCCCGGGTTGAGCTGCAGCCCGATGGCGTTCAGCTGGACGGCCCCAAGCACGCGGTTGTTGTCCGGCCGGTTGCTGCCGGTGGTGATCGCGGCGCGGGCACCCTCCCGGGCGGCGCCGGCCAGGGTGGCGTAGTCGTAGGCGGCCCGACCGCAGTCGATCACCATCAAGAGTGTCATGACGAGGAAGGGCGAGATCAACGCCATCTCAACCATCGACTGGCCGCGCTTGCGCTTCATTGCTGGGCTTGCACCTGCATCGTGGTGGAGGCGACGACCTGAACCAGGTCGGCGCCGACGACGCCGGCGAGCGGCGTGACCGGCGAGAAGTTGTACAGGATGTTGACCTGGATCGTCTGCTGCGCCGGCGAGGACTGACTGTCGTTACCGTCGAAGCAGATATAGACGTAGCCCGCGTTCGGTTGGGTCGGGTAATAGACCCGCCAGCTCGAGGGCGAGCCGGTCAGGCAGTGTGAGGGACTGCCCGTCGGATAGTCGAGCGTGACGTCCGCCGGCACCTCGTTACGCGCGGCAGCCAACACCAGGTCGTACGTGTCATAGGCGTTGGTGTTGGAGATGGGATCAAAGTACGTCCCCTGGCGCGCGGCCTCACGCGCCGCGTTGGTGACCGCGATCGAGTAATAGAAGACGCGGCCCAGGTCGGCGGTGCCCATCACGAGCAACATCAGGATGGGCAGCAGGAGGGCGGTCTCGACGATCGCCTGTCCGCGGGAACGTGAAAGACGGTGGCACCGCATGTCGGTCTCTAGGATGCCCTCGCCGACCCTCCTGCAGTCTCCGCCGTTGGGACCATTCACCATGGCCATACGACGACAAAAACGTTACGGCCGTCGTTATCTTTAGCCGGTGAGTTCCTTGGGCGGGGCAAGGCGCTGCTCCGGACCCATCAGCGGCAGGTAGAGGCTGAGGAGGAGCGCCGAAAGCCCGATGATGAACGCTGCCAGCACGATCGGGATGCCGGGATCCTTGTTGATGGTCAGGTCCGTGTACGGCTTCAGCCCGGTGAAACTCAGTCGGTAGCCGTCAGGGGTCGTTACGCTGTCCCCCACCCGCAGCGCACCACGCCAGCGAAGATCCATGTTGCTGGTGTCGATCGAGTAGACATTCTGCGACTGGGTCAGGTGGAGATCGCCCCGGTAGAGCCGCACCAGCAGGATCGGATTGCGCAACTGTGGGGTCCCGGGCGCGATCGATTGGCCACTGATTTGCGGATCCGGGATGAAGATCGCCGTCGCGCCCAGCTGCTGATCGACCGGCCCGCTGGAGGGCGCCTTGAACACGCCATTCGCGAATTGTGGGTCGCCGACGAAGATGGTCGGGCCGTCCTTGACCACCCGGCCGTCGGGCGTCTCGATCTTCAGCGTCGGGGCCCAGCCATATCCGGCCTGGTAGATCTTGACGCCCCTGTAGTCGACATAGTGGTTGACCTGGATGTTCGCGCTCTCCACCATCCGTCCGCCGTCGTAGATTCGGACCCGGGAGGTGAAGTCTCTGGGCGAGCCGCTGGCCCAGTAGCTGGCGCTGAAACTGTCGACCTTCACCTGGAAACCCGCATGCTCGGTGGCGAGCCGGCCTTCGCTCAGGTTGTCATAGTTCGCGCGAGCCTCCGTAAAGCTATCCCCCTCCACCACCGCCGCGTTGCCGACAAATCCGGCGGCCTTGCCATAGATCACGCCGACCAGCAGGATGAAGAAGCTGGCGTGGAAGATAATGCTCGCCACCTCGGCCCCCAGCGCCCGGTTGCGCTGCGCCGGATCGATGGCGCGCCGCCACGCGGCGGGCAGCCGGATGAACATGCTCGCTCCGATCGACGTGTACATCAGGACGGCGGTGACGATGAACGGCCAGGAACTGAAGATGTCGAAGAGTCCGAGCCGAGCAAACCACGGCGCGGTGACCGGATGCCGCAGCACGTAACCCATGACACCCTGCGGGTTCTGCGGCAGCTGCGGCAGGAATGTGCCGACGATGGCCAGCAGCGCCAGGATGGCGAGCAGGATGATGGCGGTGCGCATTTTGCGGAGCTCGCGCCAGGCGCGGGCGAGCACCCGGATCGGCACGGATACGCGGCGGCTCGCCGCGGATGGTGCCGCCGGGCGAACGGGAGACGGCGCGATCACCGCCCGGGACCTCCAACCGTCATCGTCGCTTAGAAGTGTACGGAGGCGGCGTGGGTTGCCCAGTTCAGGACGACCGCGGGGAAGATGCCGAGAATGATGGTGGCGGCGGCAGCCGCACCAATCACCGTGCCGGTTGAGATTCCAACCCGTTCCTTTTCGACGGCCGCCTCATCCGGCGCCGCCAGCATCACCACGATGACGCGCAGGTAGTAGTAGAAGGAGACGATCGTCATGATCACCGCGACGATCAGCGGCGCCCAGATCTGGGCGTCGACGAGCGCTCGGAAGACGAACAGCTTGGCGAAAAACCCAACGGTTGGCGGAATGCCGGCCAGGGAGAGCATGAAGATGGTCATCACCGTGGCCAGGAACGGGCGCCGGTAGAACAGGCCGCGCCAGTAACTGAGGTCGGCGGTCCGGTCCCCGCCCGCGCCCAGGGCGGTGACCACGGCGAAGGCGCCGAAATTCATCACGGCGTAGGCGGCGATATAGAAGAGCGTGGCGGAAAAGCCCTCCGCGGTTCCCGGCAGGATGCCGAGCAGGATGTAGCCGGCGTGCGCGATCCCGGAGTAGGCCAGCATCCGTTTCAGGTTGTCTTGCGTGATCGCCACCAGGTTGCCGATGAACAGCGAGAAGATCGCGATCAGCGCCAGCGGGAAATACCAGCGGCTGGCAATCGAGGGAAAGGTCGCGATGAATACCCGCCCGATCGCCGCAAATGCAGCCGACTTGGTCGCCACCGACATGAAGGTGGTGACCAACGTCGGTGCCCCTTCGTACACGTCCGGCGTCCACATGTGGAAGGGCGCCGCCGACGCCTTGAACGCCAGCCCAACGGAGAGGAACCCGATCCCGAGCAGGAGCAGGACGTTGCTCGATGCACCCAAACCGCTCGCGGTCGTGAAGGCCGCAATCCCCCGAAGGGTGGTGCTTCCGGTCGCGCCGTAGATCAGCGCCATACCGTAGAGCAAGAAGCCGGTGGCAAAGCCGCCCAGCAGCAAGTACTTCATCGCCGACTCCTGGGAACGGAGCGCAGTGCGGGCGAAGCCGGAGAGGACGTAGAGCGAGATCGATAACAGTTCGATCCCGAGGAAGATCGTCATCAGGCTGGTGGCGGCCGCCAGCAACATCATCCCCGCGGTTGCGCCCAGCACGAGGATGTAGTACTCGCCGTAGTCGAGGTCGAGGGCACGCAGGAAGCGCGGCGAGATCAGCACGGTCAGGATGCTGATCACGATCAAGAGCACGTTGAAGAAGGCGGCCAGGCTGTCGGCCACGACGGTGTCGCCGAAGGCGGCCCGGCTCTGACCCCACAGCGGGATGCTGGCAACCAGGGCGGCGAGCAGTCCGGCAATGCTCACCGCCGCCAGCCAGCCACGCCGCCTCGCGGGAATGATGAGGTCGAGAAAGAGGACGACGATGGCCGTCCCGGTCACGATCAGCTCCGGCAGGATGGCGCCATAGTCGATCCCGATGCCGTTCAGGTTGATCGTCATCGAAGCAGCACCGGAAGCGCTTTCACGGTCGCCTCCACGGCCGCCGGGAAGAAAGCGGGACTGACCCCGATCACGATCATCAAAGCCAGCAGGGGCGCCAGCACCCCGGCGTCGGCGACCCGCATCTCGCCGAAGCCGGCCGGCTGCGGCGGCGCCTCCTGGAAGCTGCCCTGGTAGAAGCGCAGGACGTACCACGCCGCCAGGATGACGCCGATGCCGGCGCCGACGGCCATCGGGACGAACGCCGTCCAGGCGCCAAGCATGATCAGGAACTCGCCGGTAAATCCGTTCAGCCCGGGAAGACCCAGCGCCGCCAGCGAGATCACCAGGAACAGTGCGGCAAACGCTGGCGCGCTGGCACCAAGTCCACGCAGCTGAGCCCGGTCGCGGGTACCGCTTCTCCGCTCGATCATCCCCACGATCAGGAAGAGGGCGGCGATGATGACGCCGTGGTTGACCATCTGCACCAGGGCGCCCTCGATACCGAGCAGATTGCCGGCGAAGATCCCCAGCCCGATGAAGCCGAGATGACTCATCGACGCGTATGCGACCAGCCGTTTCAAGTCAGTCTGCACCAGTGCCATGAATGCGCCGTAGAGGATGCCGGTGGTCGCCAGCACGGCAAGGGCCGGCCCCAGGCTGTGCGCCGCGTCCGGGAAAAGCGACAGATTGAATCGCAGGAAACCGTAAGCGCCGAGCTTCGACACCAGCCCGGCAAGCACGATCACGACCGGGATCGGCGAGGCCGTGTAGGCGGCCGGCAGCCAGGTGTGCAGTGGAAAGAGCGGCATCTTGATGGCAAACGCCAGGGCGAAGCCCAGGAACAGTAGCTGCGGAATGCCGATCTCGCCGAGGTTCAACGGCAGGTGCCACACGCCTGATGCCGGATGCTGAACGAGCACCGTCCAGTCGAAGCTCAGCTGGCCGGTCTGCGCGAAGGTGATCGCGGCGACGGCCAGGATGGCGACGAGCATGGCAAAGCTGCCGAAGACGGTGTAGATCAGGAACTTGAAGGCGGCGTAGACGCGCTGGCCCTCACCCCAGACCCCGATCAAGAAGTAGAGGGGAACCAGCATCGCCTCCCAGAAGACATAGAAGAGGATGAGATCGAGCGACAACAGGATGCCGGCAGTGGCGGCCTCGAGGATCAGCAACAGCAAGATGAACTGCTTCAACCGCGGGGCGGCCGAGCTGGTTACCAGGACGGCGATCAGAAACAGCAATGCGTTCAGTCCGAGGAGGAAGAGGCTCAACCCATCGACTCCGAGGTGGTAGCTGATGCCGACCGCCGGCACCCACTGACGGAGTTCCTCGAACTGAAGGTGAAGATTGCCGACGCCCTGCTGGAACCCGCCGATGATCACCAGCACCAGCGCAAGGGTGATCACGGAAGCGAGAACGCCGAGCTGCTTGATGACGCGTCGGGCCACCGCCGGCGTGAGCGCAACCAGAAGCGCACCGGACAGCGGGATGACGACGGCCAGCGTCAACCAGGGGACGTTGGCGGGGAGCGCGTACCAGCTCATCAGCCGAGCCTCACCGGCAGGTAGCCGAGGAACGCCGCGACCACCAGCACGACACCGATGGCGCCACCCAGGGTCCACAGGGCATAGCTGCGGACGCGACCGGTCTGGATGAGCCGAAACTCTTTCGCCTCCACCAGAAAGAACTCGGCCACGCCGTTGACCGCGGCGTCGATCACCCGCGGCTCGATTCGATCGTTCAACAAGCGGGCGAGCGCGAACCCCGGGCGGACAAACACCAGGTCGTAGAGCTCGTCGATGTAGTACTTGTGCTCGACCAGGATGTGCAGCGGACCGAGTCGCGTCCGCCAGGCGACCGCGAGCTCCGGCCGGCGCGCGTGGAGCAGATAGGCAATGCCGAAGCCGGCCAGCGCCACCAGCACGGAGAGCCCGGCAAGCCCGATGACAACCGCGATGTTCACCTCGACCGGGTTGCCGAAAATCGGCGACAGGAAATTCGCCACCGGGATGTAGCCGGCCACCACGCCGCCGGTGGCAAGGATGACGACCGGGACGGTCTGAATGGGTGGCGCCTCGTGCAGGTGGCGCTCGTCACGGGACAACCACTCCCAGCCGAAGGCGATAAAGAAGAGGCGGAACATGTAGTAGGCCGTGAGCCCGGCGGTGGTCAACGCCAGCACGCCAAGCCAGAATTCGCTGCCGGCCGCGTTCAATGCCGACCGGATGATCTCGTCCTTACTGAAGAACCCGGCCAGCAACGGGAAGCCGCTGATGGAGAGCGTGCCGATCAGGAAGGTCCAGAACGTGATCGGCAGCCCGGCCCGCAGGTTGCCCATGTGGCGGATGTCCTGATCGTCATGGAAGGCGTGGATGACGTTGCCCGCCGCCAGGAAGAGCAGGGCTTTGAAGAAGGCATGGGTCATGAAATGGAACATGCCCGCCGCGTAGGCGCCGATCCCGACGGCCAGGAACATGTATCCGATCTGGCTCATCGTCGAGTAGGCCAGGATCCGCTTGATATCGACTTGCGCGGTTCCGATGGTGGCCGCGAAGAAGGCGGTGACCCCGCCGACCACGGCGACGGTGGCGGCGGCCGTCGGAGCCCAATCGTAGAGGAGGTGCATGCGCGCAACCAGGTAGACGCCCGCCGTCACCATGGTGGCGGCGTGGATCAGCGCCGACACGGGGGTCGGGCCTTCCATCGCGTCCGGCAGCCAGGTATGGAGCGGAAGCTGCGCCGATTTCGCGACCGCGCCGACCAGCAGCAGCATACAAATGGCCGTAATGACCAGGCCCCCCTTCGGCAATTGATGGACGCGGCCGAAGATCGCCGTGTAATCCATCACCCGGAGGTTGAGAAAGATCAGGAAGGCGGCGAAAATCATGCCCACGTCGCCGATCGTGTTCATCACGAAGGCCTTGCGCGCGGCGAGCACCGCCGACGTGCGCTCGAACCAGAATCCGATCAGCAGGTAGGAGCTGAGGCCGACGCCCGCCCAGCCGATGATCAGCCAGACCAGGTTTCCCGAAAGGACGAGCAGCAGCATCGACAGCACGAAGAGGTTCATGTAGGCGAAGAAGCGCGAATAGCCCCGGTCCTCCCGCATGTAGCCGATGGAGTAGACGTGGATCAGAAAACCAACCCCGGTGATCACAAGGATCATCAGGGTGGAAAGCGCGTCCACATAGAGGTTGAAGGGGACGTTGAAATCCCCACTCCGCCACCAGGTGAAGTACGTCTGATCCAGGGGCTTTGCGCCTGTCAGCAACTGGATCAGGATGGCAAGCGACAGGATGAACCCGAGACCTACGCTGCCGGCGCCGATCCAGCCCACCACCGGGCGGGGCAGCCGGCGGCCAAACAGCGCATTGACCAGGAAACCGACAAGCGGCGCAAGCAGAACCAGCGGCGCCAGCGTTTCCACGCCCGGCTACTCCTTCATCAAATCGAGTCCGTCGACATCCATCTGCCGGCCGGCCCGGTAGACCTGCACGATGATGGCGATCCCGACCACGACCTCGGCCGCCGCCACCGTGATCACCAGGAAAGCGAAGACCACGCCATCGAGCGAATTCAGGTAGCGGCTGATGGCGGCGAAGGCGAGGTTGACCGCGTTCAGCATTAGCTCGATGCACATGAAGACGACGAGCGGGTTGCGCCGGACCAGGAAGCCGATCGCCCCCATCGTGAACAGCGCGCCGCTCAAGAGCAGAAAGGTATAGGCGGGAACCGGCACTAGCGAATCCTCCGCATGGCCAGGTAGACGGCGCCTACCGCCGCAATCAGCAGCAGGACCGAGGTCACCTCGACCGGGAAGAGGAACGTTGTGTAGAGCGCCGTCCCCACACTCTGAACATTGCCCACCGCGTTGATCACCTCGGGCGTGAAGGGACCCGACCGGCCCGTCAACCCCTGGTTCACGAGCAGCACCCCGAGCAGGGCGGCGAAGATCAGACCGAAGACGATGCCGTACATCCACTCGCTGCCGCGGGCTGGGCCGAGGGTGACGTCGGACTCCGGATTCATCAGGGCGATGATGAAGACAAAAAGCACCATCACGGCTCCGGCATAGACGATCACCTGGGCGGCGAACAGGAACTGCGCGTTCAGCATCAGGAACAGGACGGCCAGGCCCAGCATGTTGCCGACCAGCGCCAGGGCGTTGTAGATCGGTCGCCGGAAGCCGATCACGCCGGCGGCCGTGACGAGCTCCCAGGCCGCCACGATGGCGAACCCGACTACCACTTGCGGGGTACCGGTTGCGCCGACGGCGCGCCCGAGGGGACGGCCGTGTCGCCGACGCTCGCGCTCAGCGGTTCGAGCATGTCCTCTTTGACGGCGATGAACTTGTCGGGATGGTCATCGGCCAGGTCGTACCGCGGGCCCATCGTGATGGCATCGTAGGGGCATGCTTCCTCGCACATCCCGCAGTAGATGCAGCGAAGCAGGTTGATCTCGTAGCGCTTGGCGTAGCGCTCGCCGGGAGAGACGCGATGCTCGGGCGTGTTCTCGGCCGCCTCGACTACAATGCAGCCGACCGGACATGCGATGGCGCAGAGCTCGCAGCCCACACACTTCTCCAGGCCGTCGGCATACCGGTGCAGGATGTGCTTGCCGCGCGCGCGTGGCGGCACCGCCTTCTGCCGCTCCGGGTACTCGATGGTGACGATCGGCCGGGTATTGTGCTTGAAGGTCGTCAGCAGCGCGCGGGCGATGTAGATCGGACCGAGAAGGACTTCGCGCAGAGCCATCAGAGGGTGCCTTCGGCCGCCACCACCACGATGGCGGTGATCATCATCATGGCCAGCGACAGTGGAAACAATGATTTCCAGCCCAGCGCCATCAGCCGGTCATATCGCATACGCGGCAGGGTCGCCCGCAGCCAGACATAGACATAGAGCAGCGCGATCACCTTCAGCAGGAACCACCAGGGACCCGGGAGGATGCCGAACGGCCCCCACCAGCCGCCGAGGAAAACGACGGTGGCGATAGAGCTGACGATGATCATGTTGATGTACTCGGCCATGAAGAAGAGCGCGAAGCGCATGCCGGAATACTCCG
>Ga0209808_1001834_pt1 | contig 10965 bp, 9 predicted proteins | sample GraSoiAngelo_157_FD_186171 | JGI IMG/M metagenome (GOLD analysis project Ga0209808, IMG submission 186171) | Grasslands soil microbial communities from the Angelo Coastal Reserve, California, USA - 14_1009_16_20cm (SPAdes) (version 2) | ecosystem: Environmental > Terrestrial > Soil > Grasslands ...
GTACGGGCTCTGCCCGTCGGCACGCCCGCGGACGATCCGCTTTACGTTCTCCGCACCGAGCCGCTCGAGCTCCGCGAGGTCGCCGTCGGCGCCGGTGACGTCGAGCGCGACCACGTCCATGTGCGAGGCGAGCTGCGGCGCGAGCTCGCGGCGCAAACCGGTGATGACGTTCACGACGCCCGGCGGTACGTCGGCGGTCGCGAGGCACTCCGCGAGCTCGATCGCGACGAGGGGATGCGCCTCGGACGCGACCACCACCGCGGTGTTGCCGCCGACGAGCACCGGCGCGAGCCGCGAGACCAGTCCGAGCAGCGGCGGCTCCGGCGCGAGGATCCCGACCACCCCCGTCGGCTCGGGGATGGTGAAGTTGAAGTACGGGCCCGCGACGGGATTCGCCGATCCGACTACCTGCGCGAGCTTGTCCGCCCAGCCTGCGTACCAGACGACGCGATCGATCGCGCGCTCGACCTCGTCCGCGCCACTCGAGAGCCCGGCGAGCTCCGCGCGGCGCGCCTCCATCATCTCGGCGACGCGATAGACCACCTGGCCGCGGTTGTACGCGGTCATGCCCGACCAGCCCGCGCCCGCCTGTCGCGCGATCCGAACCGCGTCGCGGAGGTCCTTGCGCGACCCGCGCGCGACGTTCGCGCCCTCCGCGTCGTACGTGCGGCCGGATTCGGAGCGCGGGAACGCGCCCCCGATGAAGAGCTTGTAGGTCTTGCGGACGGGGAGGCGGCTCATGAGCCGTCCAGCGCGACGTACGGCTCGAGGCCGTGACGTCCACCTTCGCGCCCAAAGCCCGATTCTTTGTAGCCACCGAACGGCGACGCCGGGTCGAAACGGTTGTAGGTGTTGGCCCAGACCACGCCGGCGCGGAGCTTTTGTGCCATCGCGAGGATCCGCGAGCCCTTCTCGGTCCACACCCCGGCCGAAAGCCCGTACGGCGTGTTGTTCGCCTTCTCGATCGCCTCGTCCGGCGTGCGGAACGTGAGGACCGAGAGCACCGGGCCGAAGATCTCCTCCTGCGCGATCCGGTAGGACTGCGCGACGTTGGTGAAGACCGTGGGCACGAACCAGTAGCCGCGCTCGGGCAGCTTGCAAGGCGGCTGGTAGATCTCGGCACCCTCGTCGATGCCCGACTGCACGAGCGATCCGATCTTGTCGAGCTGCTGCTTCGAGTTGATGGCGCCGACGTCCGTGTTCTTGTCCAGCGGATCGCCAACGCGGAGGGTCTTCATGCGGCGCTTGAGCTTTGAGATCACCGTCTCGTAGATCGATTCTTCGACGAAGAGCCGCGAGCCCGCGCAGCACACGTGGCCCTGATTGAAGTAGATCCCGTTGATGATCCCCTCGACCGCCTGATCGAGCGGGGCATCGTCGAAGATGATGTTCGCGGCCTTCCCGCCGAGCTCGAGGGTGAGCCGCTTCCCGCTCCCGGCCAGCGTGCGCTGGATGGCCTTGCCCACCTCGGTCGATCCGGTGAACGCGATCTTGTCGACGTCGGGGTGCGAGACGAGCTCGGCGCCGGTGCGTCCATCGCCGGTGACGATGTTCACGACGCCCGGCGGCAGCTCCGCCTGACGGACGACGTCGCAGAAGAGCAGCGCCGAGAGCGGCGTCGTCTCCGCCGGCTTCAGCACCACGGTGTTCCCGGCCGCGAGCGCCGGCGCGATCTTCCACGCGAGCATGAGCAAGGGGAAGTTCCACGGGATGATCTGCCCGGCGACGCCGATCGGCCTCGGCGTGCGGTTGGGAAAGGCGTACTCGAGCTTGTCGGCCCAGCCCGCGTAGTAGAAGAAGTGCGCCGCCGCGAGCGGCAGGTCGACGTCGCGCGACTCGCGGATGGGCTTGCCGCCGTTCAGCGACTCGACGACCGCGAACTCGCGCGAGCGCTCCTGGAGGATGCGCGCGATCCGGAAGAGGTACTTCGCGCGCTCGCTCGGACGGAGCTGCGACCACCGCTCGGCGTACGCCTCGCGCGCGGCCTTCACCGCGCGATCGACATCGGCCTTCCCCGCCTGCGCGATCTCGGCGAGCGGCTCCTCGCGTGCCGGATCGATGGTCGTGTAGCGCTCGTTCGAGAGCGGCTCGAGGAACTGGCCGCCGATGTAGAGCCCGTAGCGATCCTCGAAGTGCACGATCTCGCGCGACTCGGGAGCGGGCGCGTACTCCCACGCGGTCGGTATCGCCGCGGCCTCGCCGCGGCGCGCGACCTCGCGCTTGTCCTTAATCAACCGTGAAGTAGTCCGGGTTCTGGTACCGGCCGGTCCTCTCCTTCCGGATCTGCATCAGCACGTCGTTGAGGAGGGTGGACGCGCCGAGACGGTAGCGATCGGGCGTGAGCCACGCGAGGCCGAGTGTCTCGTGCACCTGCACGAGGTACTGCACGGCCTGCTTGGCCTGGCGGATGCCGCCCGCGGCCTTCATGCCCACGACGCGGCCGGTCTCCTCGTGCACGTCCCGGATCGCCTCGAGCATGCACAGCGTTACCGGAAGCGTCGCGGACGACGGGAGCTTTCCCGTCGACGTCTTGATGAAATCGGCGCCGCCGGCGATCGCGAGCAAAGACGCGCGCCGCACGTTGTCGTACGTCCCGAGCTCGCCGGTCTCGAGGATCACCTTGAGGTGCGCGCGCCCCGCGCACACCTCCTTGACGCGCACGATCTCGTCGTACACCTGCGCATACCGGCCCGAGAGGAACGCGATGACCATGTCGACCTCATCCGCGCCGGCGTCGATGACCTCGCGCGTCTCGAGCAGCTTCACGTCCAGCGACGATTGGCCCGACGGGAACGACGTCGCGACCGCGGCGACCTTCACCCCCGTGCCGCGCGTGCGCTCCACGGCGTACGCGACGAGATTGGGATAGACGCAGATCGCCGCGACCGACGGGATGTTCGGGTCGGACGGATCGGGCCGGATGCCTTTCGACGTGAGCGCCGCCACCTTGCCCGGGGTGTCCGCGCCCTCGAGCGTCGTGAGATCCATGACGCGGATCGCGAGGTCGAGGGCGAAGACCTTGGAGCCTTTCTTGATCGAGCGCGTCGCGAGCGTCGCGGCGCGCTCTTCCAGCGCGACGGCGTCGATCGATCCCAGACGCGGGAGGCGCGGTTCGAGCGGAAGCTCGAAACCGCCGGGAAGCACGGGGGCGGTCGCCATACGTCGAGTCTAGGAGGCGAGCAAGACGCTAGCCCTTGACCCCGCCGATGCGGATGCCTTCGATGAACTGCCGCTGGAACGCGAAGAACACGGCGATCATCGGCAGTGCGGCCACGGCCGCGCCGGTCATCAGCATGCCGTAATCGGTGTTGAACTCGCCCTGGAGCGTAGCGAGACCGACCTGCACCGGATACTTCGCCGGGTCGCGCAGGATCACCAGCGGAAAGATGAACGCGTTCCAGTACCGCTGGAAGGTGAAGATCGCGAGGACCGCGAGCGCCGGCCGCGAGAGCGGAAGGATGATCCGGCGGTAGACCTGCCACTCCGACGCACCGTCGACCCGCGCCGCGTGCAAGAGGTCGGTCGGCAGCGTCTGGATGTACTGCTTCATCAAGAAGATGCCGAACACGTCGGCGAGGCCTGGAAGGATCACGCCCGGATACGTGTCGAGGAGCCCGAGCGTCCGCAGGATGAAGAAGACCGGGATCAGCGTGACCTGCGCGGGGACCGTCAGGGTGCTGACGATGAGCCAGAACATCGCGTCCTTTCCCGGGAAGCGGCGCTTCGCAAACGCGTAGCCGGCCATGCTGTCGAAGAGCAGGTGAAAGGCGGTGATGACGCCGGCGATGACGACGGTGTTGACGAGCCACCGGACGATCGGGGTCGTCTCGAAGAGCCGCTGGTAGTTGGCCACGGTGAGCTCTCGCGGCACGACCTCAGGTGGCACCCGCACGACGTACTGCGTGGGCGAAACGGATGTGAGAAAGAGCCAGTACAGCGGGAAGAGCGAGACAACTCCCGCGAGCAGGAGGACGACGTGGACCGGAAGCCGTCGGCTAATACTCGACATCGCTGCGGAGCGCGCGGAACTGAACGACCGCTACCGCGATCGCCATGACGAACAGGACGACGGCCATGGCGCTCGCGAGACCGTACCGGCCAAACTGGAACGCCGTGCTGTAGATGAGCTGGACGATGGTGATCGTCGCGTTGTTGGGCCCGCCGCCGTTGGTCATGATGTAGACGCGCTCGAAGACCTGGAAGGCGAGGATCGTGTAGACGACGAGCAGATAGAGGGTGGTGGGCTTGAGCAGCGGGACGGTGATGTGCCACCACTTCGCGAACGGGCCCGCGCCTTCCACCTCCGCGGCCTCGTAGAGCTCGCGCGGGAGCGACCCGATCGCCGCCGAGTAGAGGACGACGCCGCCGCCGGGGATGGTGAGCACCGCGCTCAGGATCACCGCAATGAGCGCTTGGTCCGAGCTGCCGATCCAGAGGAACGGGCCGAGGCCGATCGTCCCGAGCGCCGTGTTCGCGAGCCCAAAGGGGTTCGCGTTGAAGATCCAGCGCCAGACGATCGCGACGAGGATCGCCGAGTTGACGAGTGGCAAGTAGAAGAGCGCGCGGTAGAACACGCGGCTCCGTGCACCGAGCGGTTGGATCAGGCTCGCCACCACGAGCGCGAGGGTCACCTGCGCCGCGACGACGACGGTCGTGTACAGGATCGTGTTCCCCAGCGCCTGCCGGAAGACCGGGTCCTCCGCGAGCGTCACGAAGTTCGCGATGCCGATGAACTCTCCGCCGGTGACACGCGCGTTCTGCAGTGACAGCGCGAGCCCCTGGACGACGGGCAGCAGCGTGAAGACGACGAACAGCGCGAACGTCGGCAGGACGAAGACGTACGACCAGCCGTAACGGCGGAGCGCCGCGGTCACGCGGTTACTTGTTGGCTTCGTCCAGGAGCCGCTGCGCGGCCGAGGTCACCTCGTCCAACGCCTGCTTCGGCGTTTTCTTTCCTTCGAGCGCCGCGTCGCGTGCCGGCCGCATGTACTTCTGGTCGATCTCCGACCAGGTGGACACGTTCGGCAGGACGTAGGTGAAGGCGCCCATCTTCGCGACCTTCGCCTTTGCGGGGTGGTACTCGCCGTAGATGCCCGCGGCGGAGGTACGGCCGGCTGGCGCCAGCCAGTACTCGACCGGCGGCGTGAGCTTCTTGAGATCGGGTCCGATGTCGGGCCCGGTGAGGTACTTGGCGAACTGGTGCGCGGCCGCCTTCTTGTCGGCGTCCTGCTGCTCGCGGACGGCGATGAAGCCAACCCCGCCCCACGCGGTCTGATCACCCTTGGCCTTCGGGAAGTTCGCGATGTCCCAGTTCTTCCCGTACTCCCAGTTCTTGTCGGCGTTGAGCACGTTGATCATGGCGCTCGGGCGCTGGAGGATCGCGACGTCCCCGCTCAGGAAGCGCGCCTGGCTGTCGTTCGGGTTGAGAGTGAGGAAGTCCGGCGGCATGACCTTCGCTTTCGCGAGGGCCACCCATTTCTCGAGGCCGCTCACCGCGTCGGCGCTGTTGAAGGTCCATGTCTTGACGTCCTTGTCGTACGGCCGGCCGCCGTCGATGAGCATGAAGGCGAACTCGTCGTTCGCGTGCGCGAAGCCGTACACCTGCTTGCCGTTGGTGCGCTTGTACGTGAGCTTCTGCGCCGCGGCGAAGAACTCGTCGTACGTCCAGCTCCCGTCCTTGGGCGGAGTGACGCCCGCCTCCTTGAAGAGGTCGAGGTTGATGTACTCGAACCACGGGACGATCCAGAGCGGGTACGCAACGACCTTGCCCTTGTACGTCGTCGCCTGGAGCGCGCTGGGATTGAAGTCGCGGCGTTCCGCATCGGTAAGCGGCGGCTCCGAAAGCTGACCCGCGGCGGCGTACTTGAGCACGTCGCCGCCCGTGGTGTGGAAGACGTCGGGGCCGGCCTTCTGCTGGAGGATCGCGATGTCGAATTTCTGGTCGGTCTCCGGACCGAACGGTCCGCCCTGGATGTTGATGGTGACGTTCGGGTAGCGCTGGCGATATCCCGCGACGGCCGCATCCGAGGTCACGGTCTCGGCGGTCTGGCTGCCAGGGGTGTAGTTGCGGCGCCACCACTCGATGGTGATCGGCTTCGCCGCTGCGCTTGCGCCGGCGCTTGGCGTCGCACTCGGCGCAGCGGCCGGCCCGCAAGCGACCGCGACCCCGACCGCGGCAAGCGATTGCAGGAACCGCCTGCGCGAGATGATCAGCTCGCGGTCCATCGGAAGACCTCCCCCACGCGGATCAGCGGCTGACTATAGACCGGTCAGCTCTGGCTCAGGCCTTACTCCGGACGGCGATGCCCTCGATCTCCACCAGGAAATCCGGATCCGCGAGGCTCGCGATCACGACGAACGTGCTCGCGGGTGGCGGCTGCGGGATGTAGCGCGAGCGGACCTGGGCGATCGTCGCGCGGTACTCGAGCTTCGTCGCATAGACGGTGATCTTGGTGAGGTCGGCGAAGGTCGCGCCGGCGGACGCGAGCGTCGCCTTGAGGCTTTCGAAGACCGCGACGGTCTGCGCCTCGATGTCGCCCTTGCCGACGACGTTGCCGGCGGAATCGCGGCCGGACACTGCCCCCGCGAGGTAGATCGTGTCGCCTGAGACGACCGCCGACGAGTACGACGGCTTGCCGTCGGTCTTGGCTTCCTTGCCGGTGATGACGTGCCGGTTCGGCATCGCGTCGATGCTATCGACCTTGTACCAGTGCGCGACATCCCATTTAAGGCCGGCCAGCGGCCGTGCCGTGATCGTCGCGATGAAATGCGCGACCTCCGCCGCGGTCGGCACGAGCTCGCTGGCGCTCGGCGGAACGGCGTGCGCGGACTCGCGGACCGGAAGCGCTGTCGTGATCGGAAGCACTAAGGCGTGGCGGTACCGCAGAACGCGCCGGTACACCTCGGCGTAGACGCGCGGGTCGTAGCCGTCCGACGGCGCGGCCTCGATGCCGAGCCGCTTGGCCACGTCAGCGAGCTCCTCCCATCCAGCACGAACGAGATGCGGCGCCGCGCTCGCCACGTCACGCTCGTGGCGCGGCTCGGTCATCTCGCGCGATCGGGCGGCCTCCACCTGCTGGCGGACCGCGCTCGTAGGGACCGGGATGAGGAAAAGCGTCTGCGGGCGCGAGAGGAGCGGTTCGACGGCGTCGTTCACCGGCCGCGCGAGCTCGCTCAGCCGATCGCCGACGAGCGGCGTCTCGCCGACGAGCATGTGACGGGGTTCGGGGTGTGCGCGGTCCCACTCGCTCACCGCACCGCGGACCCAGAGGCCCACCGCCACGCGGATCGCCGGATGGGTGAGTCCATCGACCTCGGGATACCGCGCGAGGATCTCCGGACGATCGAAGGCAAGGCGCGCGACATCCCATTGGAGCAAGTGGACCTCGCGCGCCTCCTCGGCCGCGATGAGCGCGAGCTGCTGAACGATGAGGCTCTTGCCCGCTCCGGGCAGACCGGTCACGAAGACGCAGCGGCGCTCGCGCGCCGCTTCGACGAGCACCTTGTAGAGGTCAGAACCGCGTTCGACGATGAGCTCCGCCACGAAGGCGGAGTCTACGAACCGTCCTTGTGCTAACTACCGCGAGCGCGGGGTAGGCGTCAGTTGTGCGTTCACCTCTTCGCGATAGCCAACCGAGTTGTAAGCGCAAAACGGGATCATGCGCCCGTCCGGCACGAGGAACTCGACGCAGCACTTCATCACGTTTTTGACGTTGAACGTCCACGGGTCCATGAAATCCCGCGTGTTGACCATGAACACATGCCGAGCGAGGTCGCGCGGGATGTGGGCCGACAGCGGTAGCGCCGAGCGACACGCCTCGCAGCGATCGACAGCGCGCGTCCCGACGGCAGCTCCGACCGCGCGCTGCACGTCCGCGGCCGCCGAGTCTGATCCGACTTGGGCCGACGAGCTCCAGAGTCGCTCGAGGATCCCCACGAGCTCATCGCTCAGCGCCGGCACGGTGCGGTTCTTCAGATAGTCCAGCGCGGCCTCGACGTCGATCATCCGCGTGATCGGCGTCACCTCGTCACCGTCGATGAGCGCGTAGGTGACGAAGTTGCAGGTCGGCATGCAACAAGGCACCGGTACGAAATCGTCCAGCTTGAAGACTCCGTTGGTCTGCGCGTCGAGGCCCTTCAGAACGTCAGGGATCGTCATCCGCGAAAGCGGATCAGCCGGCTGAACGTGACGCTGAGCGCGGAACGCCGGTTGGAAGTTCACACCGAATACGGCTGGATGGCGCAGCCCAAACTCGACGATCCGGCCGACCTCGTGCTCATTCACGCCGCGCTCGATCGCGGCCACGAGGACGACACGCACGTCGACGGAGGCGAGGCGGTCGAGGGCGCGGAGCTTCTCGTCGATCAGGTCCGGCCGTCCGCGGAGCGTCGTGTTGGTCTGCGCGTCGAAACCGTCGAACTGCAGATACACATGAGGACGGAGGCGCGCCAGACCTTCCAGGAATCGATCGTCTCGCGCGATGCGGATACCGTTCGTGTTGATCATCACGTAGGAAATGCCCTTCTTCTGGGCGAGCTCGACGAAGTCGAGAAGCCGCGGATGCAGCGTCGGCTCCCCTCCCGAGAACTGCACCACCTCGGGCGAGCCCTCGGCCGCGACCAGGCCGTCGAGCATCGATTCAACCTGCTCGTAGGTGAGCTGGAATCCGGTCTTCGCGAGGTGGGTCCCTGAGTTCGCGAAGCAGAGCGGGCAGTCCAGGTTGCACGCCGAATTCACCTCGATCAGCGCCAGACAGGTGTGCTGCTGATGGTCAGGACAGAGCCCGCAGTCGAGGGGACAACCATCGCGGATCTCGGTCGAGAACTTCAACGGGATCGTGCCTGGCTTGTTGAAGCGCTGGATCCTGGTGTACAGGTCGGCGTCGCTGAAGACCAATGCCTCGAACCAGCCGTGATCCGGGCAGCGCTTGCGCATGATCACCCGCCCGCCACGCAGAAGGATCTTCGCGTCGATCACCTTGCGGCACTCGGGGCAGATGCTGCGGGTCAGCTCCCAGAAGATCTCGGGCCGGTCCTGCTTCCTCGGCGCGAGCTGCGCAGATATCAAGGCGGCGAAGGGTAGCCGTACGCGCCGAAGCACGTGTACGGACCGAACATCCCACTGGTAAGGAGCAGGAGGAAGAGCGCTGCATATGCGCCGAGCATCCCGTACAGCGCCCAGTGATGGATCCTGTACAGCACAGCGGCCAGACCGATGGTGACCGCCCACGCGAGGACGATCGGGGCGACGCCGTATCGGCCAGGAGTCGAACCGGGACTGGCCGTCAAGGTCACAACGAAGTCGAGGATGATCCCAAGCACGAATCCGAGCACCGCCGCAAAGAAAGCCCTCGCCGCGCGATCAACGGTCCGTTCAGCCGGCGGTGGAGTCTCCGAGTTCCTCGGCGGAATCATCGCGATGCGAGCTGCCTCGGGCGCACGTAATAGATCGCGAGCGCTCCAAGCGTCAGGAGACACGCGTACTGCTGAGGCGTCAGGCCGAAGGCTAGAACGTCGTTGTTGCGGACGAACTCGATCGCGAACCGGAAAACCGCGTACCCCCCGATCGCGAGCTTGAGCAGGTTGCCGTTCTGAAGAAAAGGCTGGTCTCGTAGCGCGATCAGGGCACCGAACCAGAGCACGTTGAACGCGGAGTCGTAGAGCGGGGCGGGATGGACCAGATAGTCGACGCCCGGCACGGGCACGGCCCACGGAAGAGTGGTGGGCTTGCCCAGGCCATCTTCAGCCGAGAGGTAATCGCCGATTCTCCCCACCGCCATCCCTAGAGCCATCGCTGGCGCGAACGCATCGCACGTACATCCGGCGTTCCGCAGGGACCGACTCGCCAGGTGCCCGCCGATGTATGCGCCGACCACTCCGCCGAGGATCGAGCCGGGGCCGACGGCCGGATCGAAGTACGTCTGCTGCACGAAGACGAACGGCGCGGCGTCCCATCCGTGAAAGAACAGCATGGCAACGCGCGCCCCGACCATGCCCCCGACGAATGCCGCGAGACCGATCGGGATCACCTCGCCTGCCGGCCAACGCCGTCGTCTGGCTTCGAACACGACGACCGCGAGGCAGGTCAGGAGCCCGAGCATGAGGAAGAAGCCGTGTGAATAGATGGGGACGCCGGCGACCTCGAAGAGGACCGGGACCATGGCGACCGAGAGTATGCCCGGAGATGCAAGTGAGCGACGACTCCGACGGCCCGCACCTTGCACCGCGCCGCATCCAATGAAAACCCGCCGCTACGTCCTCTACGGCAGCGCGGCAGTGGTCGTCCTGATCGTCGCGCTTGCTCTGACCTTCGGTCGCCGCGACGGCAGCGAGCTTGCCGCTAGTCCGAGTCCGGCCTCGCCGACGCCGACAGATGCGACCGCGTCGCCGGCTACGCCGAGGCCCGCGGCGAGCGCGTCTCAGGCGAGCGTCCACTACGCGAGCGTGCTCGGGTATTCGATCGAGACGCCCGCGCCGTGGCACAAATCGTCGTGCTCTCCAGTCGTGACCCAGCAGGGGCCGGAACCGGGCGGCGAGGTCTTTGTTCCGGTCAGTGCGCGCGACGAGACCGGGACGGATATCGGGAGCACGTATCCATCTGTGACGGTCATGGCCGTGACAAATCCGCAGAGCCTCAGCCCCCGTCAGTGGGCCGAGAAGGACCCGACCGGCGTCGCAGGCCAGACCATCGAGGACGTCGTTTACGCGGGTCGTCCCGCCGCGCGGAAGGTGTTTCCCGGGACACCCCTCGCCAAATACTTCGTCGCGAGCGGCGCGCGCATGTACACGGTCGAGCCGAACACCCACACACCGAGCTCGCCACCAGGTGGAGCGTTGCCAGAGGCGGCGCTGCTCCAGACGATGCTTCGCATGATCGATTCGTTTCGCTTTCTGACCGAGACCGAGCTCGCCGCGGTACGCGCGGCCCTGCCGACCGCCCTGCCACCGCGCACGCCTGAGCAGGTG
>Ga0209808_1001839_pt1 | contig 10946 bp, 10 predicted proteins | sample GraSoiAngelo_157_FD_186171 | JGI IMG/M metagenome (GOLD analysis project Ga0209808, IMG submission 186171) | Grasslands soil microbial communities from the Angelo Coastal Reserve, California, USA - 14_1009_16_20cm (SPAdes) (version 2) | ecosystem: Environmental > Terrestrial > Soil > Grasslands ...
CATCATTCCGTCCATGAATCATCAACCAGCGTGGACTCTCAGGAATCCAGCGACGAAAGAAAATCACGATCAGCCCGAGCGACGCGCCGATTCCAAATGCGCAGCGCCATCCCAGCCAGGTCGGCATATAGCGCGGATCAAGCAGCACAAGCGTGGCCGCTGCGCCCATGGCCGCGCCGACCCAATACGAGCCGTTGATGATCAAATCGACTCGGCCGCGCACGCGCGCCGGAATCAGTTCGTCAATGGCGGAGTTGATCGCTGCGTACTCGCCGCCAATGCCCGCGCCCGTGACGGCACGGAAAAATGCGTAGCTCCAGAAGTTCCAGGATAAAGCAGACAGCGCTGTTCCGACCAGATAAACGGCGACTGTGATAAAGAAGAATTTCTTGCGGCCAAACCGATCCGTCCCGTAACCGAAAAGCAGCGCGCCGAGCACTGCGCCGGCGAGATAGCAGGTGGCGCTCGCGCCGACCCGAGCCGGCGTTAATCCGAGCGTTTCGGGGCGCGTTAAAATTCCGCCCAACGCTCCAGCCAGCGTAACTTCGAGACCATCAAGAATCCAGGTGGCGCCCAGCGAGACAACGATCAACCAATGCCACCGGCTCCACGGCAGTCCATCTAACCGCGCCGGCACGTACGATTCGATCGTTTCGCCGTTTGCCATTGTGCCGGTCTTTCGCGCAAAAAAACGCGCGACGCAAAAATGCAATTTGAAGTTGCGTAGTAGCCATGGCGCTGTGCGCCGTTCGTACACAGGCAAAATGCCTATGTTCCGCTGGCAGCGATGACGCGTTCCAAATATTCCAGCGCTTTATCGTAACTTTTGCGCTGGAGATAATGCGCTAGCCGAGGATCGACCGGCCACGGAAGCTTTTCTTGCAGCTTGTCGATCTTTTCAGAGACTGCGCGCAATCGCGCGATGTGTTTTGCCTCGTTGCGCCGGCTTTGTTCATCTCGAATCGCCGCGAGGCGTTCTCGCAAAGCGTGCGCCAAATCGGCCAGAGCGTTTTCCATTGTGGCTGCTACTACTGCCTTTCAGCTCAGCCGTGACCGGGCTCGGACAGCAACTGTCGCTTCGCCTCAAGCCAATCCGACCCCGAGTCACCCGGGAGCGCAAATCTGCGGCGTCGCTCGGAAATGAAATACGCGCGCAAACGAATTTGTTCGTCCGATGGCTCTGCAGTTGCTCCTACTTCCGGAGGCATGGAAACGTCTGCTCCTTGAGCAGTCGGAACCTTTTTAGCGCCGGGTCCTGCTTTCTTTCGTACCCCGCTTGCTCGACGCGGGCGTAGTGCGGCAGTTTCCGTTGGCGCCTGATTTTTGGCTTGGACAATTTTCGGTTTTTTCGGCACAGATTGATTGGTGTTGATCGTTTTAATTCGTTTAACGCGCTTCGATGGGTTGGCAAGTGCTTTCTCGCCTTTCTTAGGAGAGGAGCAGATTAAGGGGGAGGTATTATCATGAAGCATTTCGTTTTCCGCTGGGCTGTCACAACGATTGCCGTAATGGTTGCCTCGTCGATCATCCACGGAATTCGTTATGACACCGTGGCGGCCCTGATCGGCGCCTCGCTTTTGCTCGGCATTCTTAATGCATTCGTTCGCCCTTTCCTGTTGATCCTCAGTGCGCCGCTAATTCTGGTGACGCTGGGGTTTTTCATACTCGTTCTAAATGGGCTGTTGCTGCTCGTGGTGCCGAGTGTCGTAATCGGATTCCATGTGGATCACTTTTGGAGTGCGTTTTGGGGCGCCATCGTTATCAGCATCGTCAGTTGGATTTTGAGCGCGTTTTTCCGGGGGAGCGATGGGCACGTGCATGTGTTGACTCACCACACTCAGATACGGCGCGTCCGTGGCCGGGTCGTAGGAGAGAACGAGCGAGATCGAAGCTGATCAACGGGATCTTCGCGATGTCCGGAGTTCCGCGTTTATGCGGCCGAAGAAAGCCGCCTGAAGGCGGAACTCCAAACCAGGTGCTGTCGCGTTTCTCATCGGAAATTATAGGGCGTTTGACTCGCTCGCTCCCGCGAAGCTCGCCCTTCGGGCTGCCCGTCTGTGTCGCTCGTGTCCCCACGGCTCCGCTCTCCGAAACGCCAATCTTGCTATGTGAGATACTTGCTTAACCGCGAGCGGAGTTCTGAGCGCGCGCGGAAAAGTACGCTTTTCACAGCGGGAACAGAGAGATCGAGGATCTCGGCGATTTGCTCGTAGCTAAGCTGTTCATACCTGCGCAACACCAGCGCCAGCCGCTGGGTTTCTGGTAGCTGCAGAATCGCTTCCTCGATCGTTCGCTGTAGTTCCAACTCCAAAAGAGACGCATCCGGCGCAAGATTCATCTCATCCTTCAGAGGTGGATCTTCGGCGCCCGGTTCAGACTGAAGCGGAACATGCGCGTGACGTTTTGTCCGGCGCAGCTCGTTGAAAACCAGATTGCGGGTGATTTTCAACAGCCACGTGGTGAATTTGGCGCGCGGCACATATCGGCGCGCGCTTTTCCAGACTCGGATAAACACCTGCTGCGCGATGTCTTCCACATCCGAGTTACTGCCCAGCATGCGCGCCACTGTGCCCGCCACCAAGGCTTGATGCTTTTGGATGAGCTCCTCGAACGCGCGAGTATCGCCCCGACCCACCTGCCGCATCAGCCGCACATCTTCAGCGTCTTCCTCCGATCTCCCTTGATTTCCTGGATCACCAGCAGCCATCGCTCAATTAGACGGTAGCATCGGGCGCTCATTGCGAAAAATCTCGCGAACCCTTTGTCATCATCAGTGAGTGCCTCGCTTTCAGCGGAGTGCAACTCCGCTGGCGCGCCCGCCTTTGCCGAGGCTACGGCGCGCAGGCAGACCTGGAGGTCTATGTTCCATTGTGCCCCACGGTTTTTGTTGCAAGCTGGAAGCGCTCCGTGCATTCTTGCTCGCCAACATGTTGTTGTAGCCGCCGGATGAATTACCTGCTCATTCCAAAAGAACTCAGGCCGATCGCCGAAAAGGTTGAAGCGGGCCAGCGAATCTCAGACGCCGATGCGGTCGCCCTCTACTGCTCGAACGACCTCAACGCGCTGGGAATGATCGCCAACATTTTGCGCGAACGAAAAAACGGCAACTACGCAACGTACATCCACAATCGTTACATTAATTACTCTAACGTCTGCATCCTTTCCTGCCAGTTCTGCGCGTTTGCGGCGAAAAAGCGTGATGCGCACGCCTTCGAATATGCGATTGACGAAATTGTCAGCGCTGTCCGGGAGGCGCTGCCCCTTGGGATCACCGAAGTCCACATGGTCGGCGGTTTGCATCCGACGCTGAAGAAAGAGTGGTATCTGGATCTTTTGCGTCGTCTGCGCGCACTTGATCCCGATCTTCATGTCAAAGCTTTCACCGCCATTGAGGTGCGACATTTTGCTGAGCGGATCTTTCGCATGCCAATCCGCGACACTCTGGAGACACTGCGCGAAGCCGGTCTCAATTCGATTACCGGCGGCGGCGCCGAAATTTTCGATCCGGTTGTGCGCGACCAAGTCTGTCGTGGCAAAGAAACGGCCGCCGAATGGCTCGATGTGCATCGCATCTGGCATCAAATGGGTGGCCGCAGTACTTGCACGATGCTCTACGGCCATATCGAGACGCTCGCTCAACGCGTCGATCATTTGTGCCAGCTCCGCCAATTGCAGGACGAGACCGGAGGTTTCACGGGTTTCATTCCCTTTGCCTTCGAGCCGCGCCAATCCCACGGGGTTCTTGCCAACATCAAACGCGCCTCGGCATTCGAGCAGCTTCGCAACCTAGCGGTGAGCCGCATTTATCTCGACAACATTGACCACCTGACCGCTTACTGGGTCAGCCTCGGTCTGCCCCTCGCGCAGGTCTCGCTCAGCTACGGCGTGGACGATTTGCATGGCACAATTTTGGAGGAAAAGATTTTCCACATGGCGGGCGCGACGACACCGCAGCAGCAATCCGTAGCCGCGCTCGAACATGCGATCCGGGAAGCCGGCCGCGTGCCCGTGCAGCGCGACAGTTATTATCGGCATTTGAACGGCGCGGGGCGGATTGACCGGTCTGACGAGCATGAATTAGTCTGCGCGTGAATGGTAGGGCGCGACTGCCGGGCGCGCCTGGGACGAATGCTTCGCATTGGCTGCGTAAAATATCTCAACGCGCGTCCACTTATTCGCGGCTGGCCCGGCGAAGTGGACTTCGATCATCCATCGGCGCTGTGCAAACGATTGGCGGATGGCGAACTCGATGTGGCGCTTGTCTCCAGTTTCGAATTTCTGCGCAACCCGATCTATCGAATCGTGGACGAGGTTTCCATTTCATCAGACGGCCCGGTTTACAGCGTCGTTGTCGCGCACCACGGCGACATTTCCGAGATTAAAGAAATCGAGCTCGACCCTGCATCGCAAACCGGGGCCAATCTGTTGCGTTGTCTTCTAAACGAGCTCGGATTGAATCCGCGTTTCATTCGAGCTGTTCTGGGGAGCACAGGCTACCAGCCTGTCGTGTCCAGCAGCCTGCCGGGCACAAAGGCATGGCTCCTGATCGGCGATCAAGCCATTCGCTTCCGGCAAGCGCATGCTGGTGATTTTCATTTCTGGGACCTCGGCGAGCAATGGAAGAATGTTATCGGTCTTCCGTTTGTGTACGCGCTCTGGCTGATTCGCCCCGAAGTCGCCAATCCAAGACAAATCGCGAACAGGTTGCGCGCCTTGCGCGAAGAAAACCTATCCAATCTCGACGCGTTGATTGCGGACGAAAAAGATTTCAATCCCCAATTCTGTTCCCGCTATTACCGCAAACATCTTCGATTCAGTTTTGGAGAAAAAGAAAACAAAGGTTTGCGAACTTTCGCAAACCTTTGTGCAAACCACGGTCTGCTTGAAAAGCGTGATCTTGCGCTCGATCTCGTGTAGGCAATCGATCCGCCGTTGTGCTTCCGGACTGATTAGCTTGCAGTGCGATCCAACCCGAGGTCGATATCGTTCAGCTGCCAGCCCAAGCCAGTGAAAAACGGAACCGGAGCTTAAGTCCTTCGCGATTGACTACAAAGGAGCGCGGACCTGTGAAGAATGCGTATTTTATTTTTAACCAGTTTACATTTTTACCCGCGGAGAACCGGAACTCGTGCAGTGTCTCGACGTTCCTTAGCGCGCCCGGATTGGAGAGGATCGCGGCGATACCGTCCGGCGTTGCATAAGCATCAACGATCGCATCGATCAGCGTAGGACCGAGTTTACTCCATCGGTTGTGACCGGACGCGGCATGAGCGAACCGCGCGACGAGTTGTTTCTTCAGCGAGGTGCGAATCGCTGGAAAATCAACTCGCGAACTGATTGCCGCGCGATCGCCGGTTCGCAGCGCCACTGTGAACCGCCAGAATGAAAAGTACGGCGATACGCCATAGAGCAGGAGAAGAAGAACGCAAAGGAGCCCAAGCCTGCGGATTAGTTTCATTGATGGTGGCATAGCACAAAGCTGACGCAAAAGCGGCGCGAGGACGCATGCGCACTCCAAAAGCTTTCGCGAAACAGAGCAAGCTTCTCGCGTATATTTTGGCACGAAGTGCTTTGGGACTGCGATGCGTCATTGCATCCGTCTCGCGGGCTTGTCAGAAAATCTGGCGCGAATAAAATGATCGGTGCAACACCGATGGATTATTGCGCAGCCTGAGGATTTGAAGGGCGGCGCGATTTCGTGGAGCAAAGTTTGCGGATCGGAGTGCGTTGCGCGGTTGCTTCTGCGAAAAGGATTTCATTCCCTCGAGGAAGTTGAAAACTTTTTGCGGCCACGCCTTAGCTTGTTAAGCGATCCGTTTTTGCTGCCGCAAATGCACGCGGCAGTTTCTCGCATTTTCGACGCGCTGGATCGGCGCGAAAGCATTGTGCTCTTCGGTGACTACGATGTGGATGGCGTGACTTCGCTGGCGTTGCTTAGTGAAATGTTGTGCGCCTACGGCGGCACGCCGGAACTGTTTCTGCCGCTGCGCAGGGAGGAGGGCTACGGCTTGAGCCGGGAAAGTATCGAGCGTTGTCTCGAACAACATCAAGCGCGATTGCTCATCGCCGTTGATTGCGGCACGGCGTCGGTGATTGAGATTGCGGATCTTAAGAAACGCAGAGTAGACGTGATGGTGCTGGATCATCATGAACCAAAATCCGCGCTGCCCGACTGTGTGGCGATCGTGAATCCGAAGCTGACAGAATGCGGCTTCAGCTATCTCTCCAGTGTTGGAATTGTTTTCAAACTTTGTCATGCGCTGTTGAAAACGCGGCCACTACCCGGGTTCGATTTGAAATCAAAACTCGATCTCGTGGCGCTCGGCACGGTGGCGGACATCGTGCCGTTGCGCGGCGAGAACCGTGTTCTGGTGCAGCGCGGCGCGCTCGAGATCGCGCGGACTTCGCGCATTGGACTTCGAAAATTGATGGAAGTCGCTGGGCTCCGGCAACCGATTTTGCCTGATTACATTGGTTTTCGGCTTGGCCCGCGATTGAACGCTGCTGGGCGTTTGAGCACAGCCGAAAAATCTTTGCGGTTATTGCTCACTCAGGACGAAAGCGAAGCAGCAGCGCTCGCGGGAGAACTCGACCAGCAGAATCGCGAACGCCAGGAGGTGGAACAGCAAATCTTCGATGCAGCGGTAGAGAGAATAGATAGCCAGCCCGCCGCGGCGCGTGATGCGGCCATAGTGGTCGGCGCGCGCGGCTGGCATCCGGGGGTGCTTGGCATCGTAGCATCACGGATCGTTCGCAAATATCATCTACCCGCGATTGTGATCGGTTTCGACGAGAACGGAATCGGCAAGGGAAGCGGACGAAGCCTCGAAGGACTCAACTTGGTCGAAGCGCTGAATCGTTGCGCTGACAGCCTCGACAACTTCGGTGGACATGAGATGGCGGCAGGGCTGGCTTTACGCGAGGAAAAATTCGATCGTTTTGCCGAAGCATTTCGCAGCACCGCGCGCGAACTCCTCTCGCAAGAAGCGTTGCAACCTCGTCTGAGACTCGACCACGAGCTGGCGTTCACCGAGATCGACGTCGATTTTTTGCGCTGGCACGAAATGTTGCAGCCATTTGGAAACGGGAATCCGCAGCCGCTGTTCCTTGCGCGTGAAGTCGAGCCGGTCGCGCCCCCGCGCGTGATGAATGAAAAGCATCTGCTTTTTCGTCTGCGCCAGCGCAATCGTCATCGCCGTGCGGTTTATTTTAACGGCGCGGCGAATCAATTGCCGCCGACGCCCTGGGACGTCGCGTTTCGAATTCGCGCGGATGAATACGAGGGTGAAACGTTGGTTGCCATGCATGTCGAAGCGGTGCGGGCGGCGGAGCCGATTTAAAGCACCAAATTTCAACATCCAAATTCCAGAGAAGCCTCAAGCACTCAAGAAATGACGGCTGCCAAGCCGTCACTCCTTGGTTTCTTTTCTTTGCTTTAATTTATTGAAGCTTGGAATTTCTCTGGATGTTGGTGCTTGGAGCTTCGTATGATCGACGTCTCGCAAAAACTTGAAGAGTTAACTTGGGTCCCGCGTCCGAAAATTCTCGCGCTGCGGCGCCTCGGGATTGAGACGGTAGAAGACCTGCTCACGCACTTTCCGCGGCGTCACGAAGATCGCACCGAGTTCCCGCGTTTTCCGCGCGAGGAAAGCGATGTGCCGGTGTGTCTTTGTGGCGAGGTGACCAAAACTTCGCTGCGTCGTTTTGGCGGCTGGAAAAAAATCTTTGAAGCCACGTTGCAAGAATCGCAGGCAAACGCTCTGAGCGAGCCGCTGGTGTGTCGATGGTTCAATCTGCATTACGTGCAAAAAATGATCGGGACCGGCCAGCGCATCGTTGTCTTTGGAAAGCCGCGCCTGCGCGGAAAGCGAATCTGCATGGATCATCCAGAGTTTGAGGTCATCGAGAATGACGAGGAAATATCGATCCATTTTCGCAGAATCGCGCCGATCTATCCCGCGACGGAAGGTCTTTCACAGCGCATGTTGCGCAGCATGGTTTATCGGCTTTTGAATGAAGTTGCCGATCACCCTTTCAAAACACTATTGCCGCACGCGCTAATGAACGGCGAGATGACGCGGGCGACGGCGATTCGCGCCATTCATTTCCCGGAAAATTGGGAGCAGCGAGATGCCGCGCGCGAGCATTTGGTCCTTTCCGAATTCTTCGCAATGCAAATGCTGATTGCATCGCGACGAGCCGATGCATCGATTCGTAGCGGCCGGGCGCACTGTGGGTCTGGCGCATTGCTCGACAGAATTCTGAAGTCGCTTCCGTTCGAACTGACCGGCGCGCAGAGAAAAGTCATCGCGGAAATCCGTCGCGACCTTGCGACGGCCCACGCGATGAATCGTTTGCTGCAAGGCGACGTTGGCTCAGGCAAAACAGTCGTCGCCATAGCGGCGATGCTTCTAGCGGTTGAAGCCGGATATCAAACCGCCTTCATGGCGCCGACGCAGATTCTAGCCGAGCAACATTACGATGTGTTGCGGCGCTGGCTCGAGCCGATGGGTGTACGGATCGCATTGAGAACAGCCGCGCGGCAGGAACAGAGCGGGCCGCTGCCGCTGTTTGAGCGCGAAGCACAAATTCCGGGGAGCGCGCCCGTCTCGGGTGCTAGTGCTGTTGTCTCAACAGCACGAACTTCTGATGCACAGCGAGATCGGGAGAAAAGTTCGTCGTCGCGAGACGCAACGACCCACACGCGAAACGCGTATGCTTCCCAATCCGAAGCGTCGTTCGCGCGCGACGAAGCGCAGATCATTGTCGGAACGCATGCATTGCTCTACGAATCGGTTTCATTTTCGAATCTTGGGCTCGCGGTGATTGATGAGCAGCACAAGTTTGGAGTGGCGGAACGCGCCCGACTGACAGCGCGCGAACCAGCGCCCGACGTACTCGTCATGACCGCCACGCCAATCCCGCGCACTCTAACGATGACGATTTACGGCGATCTCGATGTTTCAACCATCGATGAGATGCCACGGAACCGGGGAAAAATCGTCAGCGCCGTGCGCGATGAGTCCAAGCTCAGTGAGGTCCTTATCTTTTTGCGAGGTCAATTGGAAAGAGGCCGCCAGCTTTACGTGATTTATCCGCTGATTGATGAAAGTGAAAAATTGGATGTGAAAGCGGCAGCAGCCGAGTACGAAGTGTGGCAAGAGCGTTTGCATCCGTTTCGCTGCGAATTGCTTCACGGCCGAATTTCGGCGCCAGAGAAACAGCAGATCATGGAACGCTTTCGGCGCGGCGACACGAGCACGTTGATCAGCACGACTGTGCTTGAGGTCGGTGTCGATGTTCCGAATGCGAGCGTGATGCTGATCGAAAACGCAGAGCGATTTGGTCTGGCGCAACTGCATCAACTTCGGGGGCGGATCGGCCGCGGCGAGCATAAATCATATTGCATCCTGCTGACCTCACCTCATGCGAAGGAGGCTTCGGCAAAGCTCGCCGTTTTGGAAAGAACCAGTAATGGCTTTGAGGTGGCGGAAGCGGACTGGGAATTGCGCGGCCCGGGCGATTTGCTCGGCACAGCGCAAAGCGGTCTGCCTGCGCTTAAGATCGGTAACTTAAAGACGGATGCGCATTTGATGCGGCGCGCGCGCACGGCGGCCATGTCAATCTTCCAGGCAGATCCGCGGCTGGAATCGCCTGAGAATCAACGTTTCCGGCGTTTGATTGTCGAAAAACACGGACGCACTTTTTCCAACGTTAGTTAATGAAAAATCTCGCGAAATTTTTGCTGTTTGTCCTGCTGGTCAGCGCGGGAATTTCCCTGCTCTACGATTACCGCCTTAAGCACGGAGGGCTGAATCTACCATCCACCAGAAAATCGGAAAAGTACACGTTGGCCTCGCAGCCGAGTGTGGACTCAAAGCAAGTCGCATCGCTGGAGGCATTGAACCGAGAACGGCGTGCGCTTGTCAGCAGCGTGCTGCCCTCCGTTGTTGCGGTGAAAACGTCCAAGAAAGTCGGCATTCGCCGCGAATATGGCCTTGATCCATTCGAGTTTTTCTTCGGTAATCAGCAGCGGCGATTTCGCACTCCACGAGACGAGTCGCTGGTGCAAAACTCGCTGGGTTCGGGGGTGATTGTGACTAATGAAGGTCATATCATTACCAACAATCACGTGGTCGATCAGGTGGACGAGATTGAGGTGCAGTTGAGCGATGGCCGCACCAAGAAGGCCCGGTTGGTCGGTGCCGATTCCCAGTTGGACCTGGCGGTGCTCAAAATCGATGAGCCGGGTGTCAAACCGCTGAAACTCGCTGACTCGGACACAGTGCAACCAGGAGATTTTGTGCTGGCTATCGGCAATCCGTTTGGTCTCCAGGAGACGGTGACAGATGGAATTATCAGCTGGAAGGGAAGACCGAACAGCACGGATTTTCGCGGTGATCTGCTCCAAACCAACGCCGCAATTAATCCAGGCAACAGTGGCGGGCCGTTGATCAATTTGCGAGGGGAAGTTGTTGGCATTAACGAACAAATCGTTTCCAGCAGTGGCGGTTCGCAAGGAATCGGCTTTGCGATTCCATCCAACACCGTTCGCACGGCGCTCGAGAGCGTGTTGAAACATGGCCGTATAATTCGCGGTTATCTGGGAATCGTGAGTCGCGCGGCGCAGTCAGAGCAGCAAAGTGCGACCGACAACGAAGGAGTGGTGATCGACCAAGTCATTTCGGGATCGCCCGCTGCACAGGCGCAATTGCAGCCGGGCGACGTCATTCGGAAGTTTAATGGGCGCGATGTGAAAACTATGGGCACGCTCAGAAACATCGTGGCGCAGACCGAGCTGAACAAGAACGTGGAACTGGAAATCGTGCGTGATGGCAAGCCGTTGAAGGTGACAACTCAAATCAAAGAACAGCCGCAGGAATATCAGACTTCGAGTGCATTGCCGAGGCGAGCACCCTTACAGCCCCAAACTCCTCGACAACCGA
>Ga0209808_1001849_pt1 | contig 10908 bp, 13 predicted proteins | sample GraSoiAngelo_157_FD_186171 | JGI IMG/M metagenome (GOLD analysis project Ga0209808, IMG submission 186171) | Grasslands soil microbial communities from the Angelo Coastal Reserve, California, USA - 14_1009_16_20cm (SPAdes) (version 2) | ecosystem: Environmental > Terrestrial > Soil > Grasslands ...
TCGCAGCGAGCGTCTCGGTTTCTCGGCGACGCGGAACGAACGATCGGTCGAGCGCATCAACGGAGTCGTTGCGGTCGACGACCGTGCCGATGGGACCTATGAAGCTCGGCACATCGCTCTCCGTCAATTCGCGATCCTCGTCCGAACGAACGGGACGGCGCTGCAATTCCGCTTCTTCGATCCGCCGAGCGCTGACGCCGCCTTCGCACAGGCCGCCGCGATCGCCGCGACCTGGCACGTCGGCACGGCGCCTTAGCGCTCCACGATCGGGATCTTCCTCGCTTCGCCCCCGGTGATGCGATAGGCGAAGGTGTCGGGCGGCTCCGAGCGGAGCGACGTGAGGACGTAGACCTGTGCCGGCCAGCGCGCGTTCGTGATGTCGGTGTACGAGGGCTCGGCCTTGGTCGCCGGATGGCTGTGGTAGATGCCCACGAGCGAGCGATCGGAATCGTCGGTCTCCAAGAGCGCGGCACGCAGCTGCGAGGGATCGATCTCATATCGGGTTTCGGGCGTCGGATGGACGTTTCGTCCGCGCACCAGCCGATCCACGACCTCGCCATCGCCGAAGAGAAGACCGCAACATTCGCGCGGCGCCGACTCCCGCGCGTGCGCCACGATCTCATCGCGCAGCGCGCGGGGAAGGACGATGCGGGTGCGCTCGATCAGCGGCCGCCGGCCATCGCCGGGATGACCATGACCTCGCTCCCATCGGGCACCGCGGCGGCGGTCCCGCCGCGCGTGCGCGCGTCGTCCTCTCCTATGTACACGTTGACGTACGAGCGGAGAGCCCCGCCTTCGTCCAAAACGCGCGACGCGAAGCCCGGGTGACGCCGGTCGATCTCCGCGATCACCTCGCGCAAGGTCCCCTCGGATGCGATGAGCTTGGTCTCGCCGCCGGTCGCGTCGCGCAGGGCGCCCGGCAGGCGAACGGTCACGGGCATGCAATCACTCCCAAAGCGGGGTGCTGAGGTAGCGCTCGCCCCCATCAGCTATCAACACGACGATACGGCCCGCTTCTTCCCGCGCGACCGCGATGGCGGAAGCCACAGCCGCGCCGCCAGATGGTCCGGTGAAGATCCCTTCTTCCCGAGCGAGCCGCTTCGTCATCGCGACCGCTGCGTCGGTCCCGATCACACGATGCATATCCGCGGTGCGCTCGTCCCAGATCGCGGGACGCAGCGCGGTCGGCATGTGCTTCCAGCCTTCGATACCGTGAAGGGCGTCGTTCGGCTGAACCGCAACGATGCGAACGTGCTTGGGACGCAGCGCACGGGAGACGCCGACGATCGTGCCGGACGTGCCGACGCCGGCGACGAAGTGCGTGACGCGGCCTCCGGTCTGTTTCCAGATCTCGGCACCGGTTCCGAGCTCATGCGAGAGCGGGTTCGCGGGATTGGAGTACTGATCGACATAGACGTACCGGTCGGGGTCGGCTGCAGCTCGTCGCTGCGCCTCTCGGATCGCGCCGTCCGTGCCTTCGAGCGGGTCGGTGAGAACGAGCTGTGCGCCGAACGCACGTGCGATGCGCTTGCGCTCGAGCGACACCTTGTCGGGCATGCAGAGCTCGAGAGCGAAACCGCGCACCGCACAGACCATTGCGAGCGCGACACCCGTGTTGCCGCTCGTCGCATCGAGTACCACGCGCCGGCGGCGCAACCGCCCTTCTTCCTCGGCATCGAGCACCATCCAGAGCCCCGGCCGGTCCTTCACGCTGCCCCCGGGATTCGCACTCTCGATCTTCGCCCAGAGGTCGCCGCGCAGGCCGGCGCCGACCCGGCGCAGCGGGATGAGCGGTGTGTCGCCGACGCGTTCGAGGATCGTGCCGCGAACGCGCTCGCGCACGAGCTCCGCGGTGAGACGGGACATGCGAAGAGAGGCTAGCGGGGCCGCGTCTAGGCTCGGACGGTATCCAATGCGCGACGCGCGAGACGAAGCGCTTCGTCCGAGTCACCGGTCGCCTCGGCGGCCCGCGACCAGCGATCGAAGATCAGCCGCAAGAGCTGAGGAGCACGCTCCTCAGCAAGTTGCCGGGCTTCCTGGAACGAGCGGCGGGCCGCGGCGCCATTCGCTTTCATGCGCAGCTCTCCTGTGAGGACGAGCATGCGGACCTCGGCGTCGACCTGACCGACCTTGCGCGCGAACTTGAGAGCGGTCTGCGCTGATTCCAGCGCCTCGGCGACGTCGCCCTTCGCATGCACCTCGGCCTCCGACGCCCTGATCGATGCGAGGGTGCCGTCGCGCTTCGCCTGCTCGGCGAGCCCGGCCGCGCGCGCGAGACATTCGCGGGCGCGGGTTAGGTTCCCATAATCCACGTACAGGGCCGCCGCGTTGTCGAGCGAGCAAGCCATCTGATCGAGAAGGCCGAGGTGCTCGTATATGTCGAGGCTCTTCTGGTTGCTCATGATCGCGGCCTCGACGTCGCCGCTGTCGTGATAAGCCTTCGCGATGCCGGCGTACAAGGACGCGACGGCCGGGAGATCATTGAACTGGTCCGCGAGCACGAACGCCTGCTCGTAGGCGGCGAGTGCTTGCTTCGATTGGCGTTGGTTGGTTAGCGCGAGGGCCAGGTCCACGAGACGCCGGTAGTGGAAGGTGACGTCCTTGACCGTACCGTCCTCGCAGGCTTGGACACACTCGCGGAGAAGCCGCACCTCCTCCTCGTAGGCGTACGTCCGCGCGTACGCGCCCGCGAGGACCGATTTGATGCGGACCTGCTCTTCGGGATCGTTCAGCAGATCGGCCATCCGCTGCGCGCGCTCGATCACCGGAAAAGCTTGCTTCGGCTGGGACGTCGCGTTGTAAGCGGCAGCCAAATAGCGAAGTCGGACAAGCTGATCCTGCGGGGTCAAACCTTCTTCCAATCCTTCGAGCAAAGGGATCGCCGTATCCGAATGGCGCTCCTCGATCAGCCGACGCGCCTCGAGGAGGGTGTATTGCGGGGTCGCGGGTGACGCCGCTCCACCGAGCAGATCCGCCGGCTTGACTCCGAGGACCCCGGCAATGTGCTCGAGCGCTTTCATGGATGCGCGTGTGCGGCCGGATTCGAGCATGGAGATGTAGGCCTTGGTGTATTGGGGCTCGGCTACCTGCGCTTGGGTAAGGCCCTTTGCGGTACGCAGCGAACGGATACGCGCCCCCACATCGGCCACCATGGGTGACCGGACCTCAGCCACAGCAAGGGCACTTTACGGGGGAGAAGTAGACACGTCAATTCGTTCTTTACCGGGTTCTTTCGGACCGAGACCGGGGCATTGCCGGTCGGGGTCCTACGGGCCCAGTTTGGCCCGAATCTCGGTCGGCCGACGCGTATACGCGGCCAGGGTCAGCTCAGCTAGCAGAAGCCGCCACCACCAGAGTTCACACCACACGCGTATGCGATGGACGCGAGCGAAGCTGCGAGCGAGAACGCGAGTGCGCTGAGGAAAGCGACGATCTGAACGGTGCGAAGTGTCGACATTCGGTGGGTCCTCCCCGACCCCACCGGCGAATTTTCTGGACCCGGTCAGCGCCACTCTGGGACCAAGTCCCTTCGAAGTAAAGGCGGATTTACGTAATGGGTTACGCGAAGAGGCGCTGCGTCAGAGGCCGGAGTTGGTGCAGCCCGCCGTCGATCGCGGCCGCGAAAAGCAAGCTCGCCGGTCCGACAAGCAGCCCAGGTACCGCGTAAAGAGGTGGCAGAGTCTCGAAAGCGACGCTCGCGCCACCCTTGACCGCGACGAGAACCGCGGCCGCGACGAGCGCGCCGCCCGAGAGGACGACCGAGACGGGAGACAGTGCGACCGAGAGCGGCTGTCCCGCGACGAGCTGATCGATGCGCGCCTCGGTCACCGAGAGCGAGCTCACCGGGACCAGGAGGCCGAGCGACACGTCGTCTGCATAGGGCAGCAGCTTGTAGAGAGCGCCGGCCAAGGAGCGCACGCCGCCGGACGCCCGTACCGCCTCCTGGTCGGCCTCGATCTCCTTCTGCAGGGTGTGGAACGAGAGGAGCTCGTCGACAACCGGGACGACGTACAGGCCGGCGGCGAAGTACCTGGCGACGACCTGGCGGAGCGGATCGCGCTGCCTCAGGTGATAACGCTCGTGATGAAGGACAGCACGGAGCTCGTCCGGCTCGAGCCGGTCAACGAGCGCCGTCGATAGACAGATCCGCGGCCGCAGGAACCAGTAGCAGAACGAGAACGGACGTTTGTCGGCGACGAGGTCGATCCGGCCCTCGAGATCAAGGCCTTCAGCCGCGATCAGCACCGACGGCGGCAACGCGACTTTCTGCGCGACGAGCCGCCGGATCAGGAGCGCGGTCGCGGCGAGCTGGCGGAAGAGGGTCATGAGCCCGAGGGAGATCCCGCAAAGCGCGAGCAGCAGAACGAGTCCAGCGACCACGTCCGCCGTGTCCTCGGCGCCGCGCGCCAAAAGCTGCTCGACACGCGGAGCAAGCGTCAGAAGGAGCGCCAGCAAAATCGCGCTCGATCCGAGCGCGAGCCCGAGCAGGACGGTGAAGGCGCGATCAGCGCGCTTCACGATTTGTCCTTCTGCGCAAGGCGGCGAAGCGCGGCGCGGTGGGTCGCATCGACGGTGTCGAGCTCCGCGCTGAACGCGGCGAGTGCCGCGTCACCGAACTCGGCCACGAGGCCGCGGGCAAGATCGCGCGAAAGACGCGCGCGATGCTCGTCACGGGTGTGTGCCGGACGGTAGACGTAGGTCTTGCCCTCGCGCGTCCGCTCGAGAAGACCCTTGTCGTGGAGGCGGACCATGATCGTCATCACCGTCGTGTAGGCGAGCTCTCGCGTCCGCGCGAGGTCTTCGACGATGTCGCGAACGGTCGCCGAGCGCCGCTTCCAAAGGCGGGCCATCACCTCCGTCTCGAGCGGACCGAGGAACTTCTCCTCGGCCTTCTCGGGTCTGCGAAGGCGACGAAGGTCGGGCCGGCTCATGTGCCGATTATCCCGCGCCCCGTCCGCGCGGTGACCCGCCGGCGCCGCCGCAGGAGACGGGGGTGGCGTTCGGAGAGGCCTTCCCGCCCGTGGGCGAGCGCGACGTGGAGCTCGACGATGAGATGCCCGTCACGCGGCTCGTAGACCGGGCCGCTGGAGCTCTCCCGGCGCTCGACGACACCGGAGAGCGCGAGCGCAGCGAGCTCCCGCTCGGCATAGCTCTGCTCGACGCCGGCCCAGATCGCCGCACGCTGTGGGGTGTCCTCGCCGAGAGAGAGCGCGTGGAGGAGACGAAGCCTGCGGGAATCGGCGATCCGCTCGAGCGCCGCCGCGGCGCGTTCGTACTCTTCGTCGCTCGCGCGCTCGAGCATCGTGGGGTCGCTCGTGAAGAGGTTCAGGTCCCAGTCTTCGATCGCCATCTCGCTACCGCCCAAACCCGGCCCACGACAGCGCCGTCGTGGGCTCTCCTTCACATACTACGCCCCTGTCGTACGTGTTCATCAGACGTGAGCGGCGCCGGGGTCTTCTCAGCGAGAGGCGCGGGGGCCAGGCTGAGCGGCGCCGGGGTCTTCTGAGCGAGCGGCCCCTTGCGCGCGGTTCAGCGCGATCCCACGAGGGGCCGAGCGAAGAAGACCGCGGCGCTGCGAGCTCAGTCTGCGGCGGCCTGCGTGGCGAGCCGCTCTTCGGCTGGTGGTGTGCCGGAGCCGGCGATCGCGTTCAAGGCGACAGCTGCGACAACGAGTGCGGCACCGGCGAGCATGCGGGTGGTGACCGGCTCGCCCAGCCAGAGCGTGCCGATCAGGATGGCCTCCGCCGGGACGATCACCTGAATGAGCGTGATCGTGGTCGGCCGTAGCTTCCGGTAGAGCCAGAGCGAGATCACCATGCCGAAGCACGTCCCAAAGACCACGAGATAACCAAACGCCAGAACGCTTGCGACCGTCCAGTGCAGATCCTCGGAGACCTGGGTCACAGCGAGCGGTGCCAGCAACAGCACCGATGCCCACGTGCCCAGCGCGACCGTCGGGATCGGAGCCACGCTCCTGAGGAAACGCGACTGGAGGATCGCGGCGATCGCCCAGGTGATCGCCATCAAGGCGAGCAGTGCGGTCGCGATGAGCCCCGCGGCGCCCTGGGCAGTCTCGGGCGCGCCGATGAGGATGACCGTACCGGCGAGACCAAGAACGAGGCCGATGATCTTAACCGCGGAGAGACGGTCGCCCTTCACCATGAAATGGGCGAGGAGGGCCGTCCAGATCGGCGCGGCCGCGCCAAATACGGCGACGAGGCCGCTCGGTACGAATTGCTCGGACCAGAAGATTATCGCCCAGCTCCACCCGATGTTGATCAAGCCGACGATCATCGCGACGACGATCGTCCGCCTCCCGCGAGGAAAGGGCTGGCGCAAGGCGATGGCGACGATGGTGAGCGCCGCGGCGACGGCGACGGCCCTGGCGAATGCGAAGATGAAGGGCGGAACGTCGTTCACGCCGATCTTTATCGCCGCCCAGGTCGACCCCCAGATCAAAGCCACGCTCACGTACCCGGCGATGACGCGAAGCGGCGGCATGCGCGGGATGATGACTCATATCGTGATCTCGATGAGACGTGTCGTTCGCTGCGTTTGGCTCGTGACGCTGGTCCTCGGCGCGTGCGCGCCGGCGACCCTCGCAGGGACGGACCTCGGAGCGACCAACGCGCCGGACTTCACGCTGACCGACGGATTGAGCGGCCGCGCGATCACACTTTCCGCCCAACGCGGTCAGGTCGTCGCGCTCACGTTCCTGTACACGAGCTGCCCCGACGTGTGCCCGCTGACCGCGACGCAGTTCCGCTCGGCGCAGGCGGATCTCCAGGCGGACGCCGCACGCGTGACCTTCATCGCGATCTCGGTGGATCCGGATCGCGATACGCCACAAGCCGCGCAGACGTTCTCCGCCACGCATGGGCTCGCGTCGAACTGGTTCTACCTCGTCGGCGGCCGTGCGCAGCTCTCACCGGTCTGGGCGGCGTACGGGATCGGCGTGCAGGCCGGAAGCAGCACCGTGACGCACAACGACGCCATCTATCTGATCGACAAGAGCGGACGCGAACGCGTCCTCCTGCACTCGGAGGATCTGGCGGCCGACCTGGCGAACGACCTGCGCGCGCTTTTGCGAGGCTAGTGAACGACGTAGATCGTGATGACGAGGCAGATCCAGACGACGTCGACGAAGTGCCAGTAGATCGACGCCGCCTCCACCGCGAGATGGCGCCGCGCGGTGAACTGGCCCTTCAGGGTGCGGAAGAAGACGATGGTGTTGAAGACCACGCCTCCGGTCACGTGCGCGCCGTGGAAACCGGTGAGCGTGAAGAACACGGCGCCGAAGACACCATCGCGCGGCTGGAAACCGATGTGCAGGTATTCGTAGCCCTGCCCGATGAGGAACGAGGCGCCAAGGATGATCGTCGGGATCAGCCAGTTGCGGAGTCCCGCGCGATCGCCGCGTTTGATCGCGTTCACGGCGAATTGCATGGTTACGCTCGAGACGATTAGCTCGAGCGTGTTCAGGAGTGGCAGACCGATCCCGATAACCGGGAGCGGGTCCATGGTGAGGGTAGGCGTCTCGCCGAAGATCGGCTCCCAAGCGGGGATGCGAGCACGGAGGAAGAAGTACGTGGTGAAGAGCGCGCCGAAGAAGAACGCCTCGCTCGAGATGAAGAGGATGACCGCCCACATGCCCGCCGAAAAGCGCGATGGCTGCGCTTCAAGGCCGGTCTCGTTCGGCGGCAGCCTGTCGGCGGGGTCCGCCCGGCGGCCGCGTATGACCGTCCGATCCTCGAGCGTCGACCTCATCGGCTAGTGATGCCCTCCGTCGGTCGGCTCAGGCGCGCTCGAATACGCGCGGGCGTCGTCGATCAGCCACGTAGCGATCCCGATCACGACGATCACGCCGCCGACCACGAGAAACACCGGGCCGAGCAGGACGCCGAACGCGATGAGCATCACGCCGAACCCGAGGAGCGGCGGCGAGAAGCTTGGCTGAGGAAGGTGTATTGGGTGCTCGTCGTCGTGATGCGCTGACATCGCGACGCAGACTAGCGCCGCGATTGGCGCGTGTCGAAATCTCGCCCTAGTCTCTCCGCGATGGGCTCCTGGCCGCTCGATCCGCGCGGACCGCAGGCCGAATCGATCGCTTTCGTCTACTGGATCCTGTTCGCGTGCGCGGTCGTCGTGCTCGCGATCGTGGTCGGCGCCCTCACTTACTCGGGCATCAAGTTCCGCGACCGGCCCGGCCGCGTGGCGCAGCAGATCCACGGATCGAACACGCTCGAGCTCGTTTGGACCGTCGTGCCGACTCTCATGGTGATCTCGTTCACGGCGCTCTCGTGGAACCGGCTGAACTTCATCAACGACGTCAACAGCAACGTGGCCATGACCGTAAAGGTCGAGGGCCGCCAGTGGTCGTGGAACTTCACGTATCCCGATTCGCCGACCTTCAAGCTCCAGGACGGGACGACCCTCCAGGCCGGCGAGCAGCTCGATATCCCGGTCGGTCAGAAGGTCAAACTCGAACTCACGGCGAAGGACGTCATCCACTCGTTCTGGGTGCCGAACCTCGGCGGCAAGAAGGACGCCGTACCGGGACACAACACCTCGCTCTGGATCCAGGCGGACCAGCCCGGGACATATAAAGGACAGTGCTTCGAGTTCTGCGGAGACGGCCATGCCGACATGCTCATCACGGTCGTCGCGCATCCCCAAAGCGAGTACGCGACGTGGGCCATGACGGCCGTGGCCGATGCGAATCGCCTGAACGACCCGAAGACCGCCGTCGGGCGGAATGCGTTCCTCACAGGCCCGTGCTCCGGATGCCACACCGTGAAGGGAACGACCGCGGCGGGGAAGGTCGGTCCCGACCTCACCCATATCGCGAGCAAGCCGAACATCGCGGGAGTGCTTTCGCCGGTGAACCAGGAAAACCTCACGAAGTGGGTCCGCAACGCGCCGTCGATCAAGCCCGGCATCGTCATGCCGAAGTTCGAAGGGGTTCTGCCCGACGATCAGATCGACGCGATCGTCCAGTGGCTGCTCACGCTGAAATAGCGCGACCGGCGTGAGCGCCTCCGACCTCCCTGACTACGTCAAAGCGAACCGCGACCACTGGACGAAGAACAACGCGGCGTACACCGATGGCCGCGCCGAGCACGCGTGGAACGAGCAGGAGATCTCCTGGGGTGTGTGGAACACGCCCGAGAGCCAGGTCAAGGTCCTGCCCGACGTTCGCGGCAAGGACGTCGTCGAGCTCGGCTGCGGCACCGCGTATGTCGCGGCCTGGCTGAAACGGGGCGGCGCGCGGCGCGTCGTCGGCGTCGACGTCACGCCGGCGCAGCTCGAGACCGCGCGCCGGATGAACGCGAAGTACGCGCTCGGTCTCGAGCTCGTCGAGGCGAACGCCGAAGCGACCGGCCTACCCGGAGCGTCATTCGATCTCGCGATCTCGGAATACGGCGCCTCGATCTGGTGCGACCCGTACAAGTGGATCCCCGAAGCCGCGCGCCTCCTTCGACCGAACGGCGAGCTCGTGTTCCTCCGCAACTCCACGCTCGCGATGCTCTGCACCCCGGACACCGGGAAAGTCCAGGAGCGATTGCTGCGTCCGCAGCTGGGCATGAACCGCATGGACTGGCCAGACACAAAAGAGACCGAGTTCCAGTTGGGTCACGGCGATCTCATCCGGCTGCTCGTCACATCTGGGTTCGAGATCCTCGACATGGTCGAGATCTTCGCGTCCGCCGACGCAGTAAGTCATCCCTTCTACGGCGAGTACATGTCGGTCGAGTGGGCGCAGAAGTGGCCCTCCGAGGAGATGTGGCGCGCGCGGAAACGCTAGGGCGCGTCGACCGTGAAGCCGGTGTGCATGCCGAGCTGGTAGTGGCCCGCCACGTTGCAGATAAAGACGTACTTCCCTGGCGTGAGCTCGACGGTCACGGCGGCAGATTTCCCGGCGGGAATGCTCGCGATCTCACCGATCTTCCCATCCTCTTTCGCCTTCGCCGACGCGCCATCGACGGGAATCTTGTCCGGCGGGAGATCCGTCTTCAGGACCTGGAAGCTGTGCTCCATCGTGCCGAGGTTGCGCACGCCGATCTTAATCGAGCCGGCCTTCACGCTCGGCACGTTCACGGTGATCTTGTAATCGGCGAGCTCCGCGACAACCTGCGATCCCGAGGGCGCGTCCGCCGCGGGGCCGACGCAGGACACAACGAGAAGGGCAAGCGCCGCGAGGGCTGTGACGAATCGGGTGATCATCATCTAGAGGCTATACGCTCGCGACGCCGCTGCATTTCCTCCTCCTCGGCGAGCCAAAGGAAGAACGCGACCGAAGCGGCCGCGAGGAACACGAAGTCTCCGACGACCCACATGATCGCGCCGCCCACCCGCTGATCGGTCACGCGGTCCATGCCGAAGACAGTCGTGTCGCCAAGGTTCGCGTACGCGGTGTACAGCAGACGCGATGAGAACGAGAGGATCCCGCCAAGAACGGTGTTCTGCGCCGCGCCGAGCACAAGCAGATACGGCAGCCTCGCGCCGTATGCGAGCGTCGCACGGAACGGCTCGGGGTCGATCACCACGCTCCAGAAGAGGAGTGCCGAAGAGAAGAACCAGGCGTGCTCGACGACGTGCACGCGAGCATCGATGAGCGCGGCGTCGTAGAGATTCGGCAGGTGCCACGCGTAGAGCCCTCCGACGTACAGAGCCGCGGCAACGAGCGGATGGCGCAGCAGGTGCACGGCCGCCCGGACTACGCGCGCCCGCGCGAGGGGGCGCACGATCCCGCTGCGCGCCCATGCGGGCAGGCCACGCAGGAGCGGCCGGATCGGCGCGCCGAGCATGAGCAGCGGCGCCGCGACGACGGTGAGGAGCATGTGCTGGATCATGTGCACCGCGAATGAGGCCGCGGCGGAGGCATCGATAGGAGAGGCGAGCGCGGCG
>Ga0209808_1001850_pt1 | contig 10907 bp, 10 predicted proteins | sample GraSoiAngelo_157_FD_186171 | JGI IMG/M metagenome (GOLD analysis project Ga0209808, IMG submission 186171) | Grasslands soil microbial communities from the Angelo Coastal Reserve, California, USA - 14_1009_16_20cm (SPAdes) (version 2) | ecosystem: Environmental > Terrestrial > Soil > Grasslands ...
CTCGGTACCGAAGTGCGAAGTCGCAGCGACCATCGAGCGAATCGTCGAGATGTATCGCACGCTGCGCGCCGAGGGCGAGCGCTTCATCGACACGTTCCGCCGCGTGGGCCTTGCGCCCTTCAGGGAGAGCGCCTATGCGACGCATCCTGCGGCGGCGTGAGATCGTGGCGGACGACTGGCTTCACCTCGGCGAGGAGGCCGCCGATGGCGCGGCGCTGATCGTGCCGCTGGTGGAGCTGCGCAAGGACCCGGGGCGCTGGTGGCAGTGGTCGGGGCGGCTCGGCGTGCGGCTCACCCCCGTCGACCGGGTGGAGGAGCTGGCACAGGAGCTGCCGCGACTCGACCTGGTGGCGGTGGAGTTTCCCAATCCCAGTGACGGCCGCGGCTACTCGGCCGCAAGGCTGCTGCGCGAGCGCTTCGGGTTCCGGGGCGAGCTGCGGGCCGTGGGCGCCGGCGTCCGTCAGGACCAGGTGTTCCTGCTCGCACGCTGCGGCTTCGATGCGCTCGAGCTCGCCGCGGGCGAGGACGCGGAAGCGGCCCGCCGCGCGCTCGAGCGCTATGACGTCGCCTATCAGCCGGGCTCACCCCAGACTGCGATCCGCAGGCAGCGTTTCTTCGCCTGACCTCAGCGCTGCGGCAGCGCGATGTCCGCAAACAGCTGGGCCACCTCCTCGGCGGAGGTGGCGCGGTGGGCCCGTTCCACCAGGCGCCGCTCGAGGTGCGGCGCGAGCAGCTGCGCAAACTCGTACATGTACTTGCGCAACAGCGTGCCACGGCGGAAACCGATCCAGGTGGTATGCGCCGCAAACAGGTGTGAGGCGTCCACGGCGATGAGATCCGGATCGCGCTCATCGACCGCCATGTGCGCGACGATGCCCACACCGAGCCCGAGGCGCACGTAGGTCTGGATCACGTCCGCGTCGCGCGCGGTAATGGCGATGTTCGGCGTCAGCGCCGCCCTGGCAAACGCCTGATGGAGCGACGAGGGCCCGGTGAAGCTGAACGTGTAGGTGATGAGCGGGTACCCCGCCAGCGCCTTGAAGCTCAGACGTGCGCCGTTGGCCAGCGGATGGTTGCGGGGAACGATGACCGTGCGATACCAGCGGTAACAGGGCAGCAGCGTCAGGTCGGAAAACAGCGCTTCCGAGCCGGTCGCGATGGCGCAATCGATACGGTCGCTCGCCACCATCTCCGCGATCTGCTCGGAGGTGCCCTGATGCAGGTTCAGGCGCACCTGCGGGTAGCGCGCGCGGAATTCCCGGATCACGTCCGGCAGCACGTAGCGCGCCTGCGTATGGGTGGTGCCGATCGACAGGTTCCCCTTGCCCTCATCGCGCAGCTCGGTCGACAGGTGCCGGATGCTCTGGGCTTCCTGCAGGATCTTGAGCGCCCGCTCGATCACCTGCTGCCCCGCGGGCGTGATACGGGTCAGATTGCGTCCCTCGCGCACGAAGATCTGGAACCCCAGCTCGTCCTCGAGGAGCTTGATCTGCTTGCTCACGCCCGGCTGCGAGGTGTGCAGCTTCTGCGCCGCCGCCGTGATGTTGAGCCCGTTCTGGGCGACGGCGGCGAGATAACGCAACTGGTGCAGCTTCATTGCCCGCCAAGCCTAACCCAACCGGCACCGTCCTGTTACCGGTCCATAACCGCCGCGCAGCCCCTCAGAAGCAATCATTCGTTCTGCGCGGCACGGTGCCATCGTTATAGTCCCAGCCACCATGGGAGACCTGGCGGCGCTCGAGCTGGAACACAAGGCGGCGGCCGTGCGCACGCTGCTCAGCGGCGCCCTGGGCCAGCACGGGCGGCTCGTGTACTCGAACAGCCTGGGGGCCGAGGCCATGGTGCTCACCGACATCATCTGGTCGTACCTGCCGCAGATCGACGTCTTCAGCATCGATACCGGGCGCCTGTACGAGGAGACCTATGAGCTCCTCGAGAAATTGCAACGCCGCTACCGGCGCACCGTCCGGCTCGTCTACCCGGACGCCGAGGCGCTCGAGCGGCTGGTGGCGCAGCAGGGTGTGAACGGCTTCTATCACAGCCTCGAGGCGCGCCTCGAATGCTGCCGCATCCGTAAAGTGGAGCCCTTCAAACGCGCGATCGCCGGCTACAGCGGCTGGATCACGGGTGTGCGCCGCGAGCAGTCGGCCGGCCGCGCCGGCGGCCGGCCCGTGGAGTGGGACGCAGAGCACGGCCTGTACAAGGTGAGCCCACTGCTCGATTGGACCGAGGCCGAGGTGTGGCAGTACATCCGCGCGCGCCGCCTGCCGTACAATCGGCTCCACGATCGCCAGTTTCCGAGCATCGGGTGCGCACCGTGCACCCGCGCGATTCAGCCCGGCGAGAGCCGCCGTGCCGGCCGCTGGTGGTGGGAGCAACCGGAGTCGCGCGAATGCGGTCTGCATCCGAGAGTGCCTCCTGCGGCCATACCCGCCTGAGCCCGGCGGCTGCCGCCATGGAGTATCTGCCGGTGTTCCTGCGCCTCGGCGCCCGCCCCGTCGTGGTGGTGGGCGGCGGTCAGGTTGCGCTGCGCAAGGTGGCGTGGCTGCGCAGGGCCGGCGCCCACGTGACGGTGGTCGCGCCGCGCCTGCATCCGCAGCTCGGCGAGCAGGCCGCACGCGGCGAGCTCGAGTATATCGCCGCCGCGTTCTCCCCGGCTCACCTCGCCGGCGCCGTCGCAGTGGTGGCCGCGACCGGCGATTGCACGACCAACGCCCGGGTCTCGAGGGCCGCGCGTGAGCGGGGCGTGCCGGTCAACGTCGTCGACGATGCCGAGCTCTCGACCTTCATCTTTCCGGCCATCGTCGATCGCTCGCCGATCGTCGTCGCGGTGGGCTCCGCCGGCCACGCGCCGGTCCTGGCGCGGCGCGTGCGCGAGCAGATCGAGGCGCTGCTTCCCGAGCGTCTCGGCGCGTTGGCGCGCTTCATGGGCGCGCGCCGCGAGGCCGTGCGGCGTGCCCTCGGCGCCTTCGCCCGCCGCGGGTTCTGGGAGCGCATCGCCTCAGGCCCCGTCGCAACGCTCGTGCTGCGGGGCGAGGGGGAGCGGGCGGAGCGGGCGCTCGCGCGGGAGCTCCTGACCTCGCGGCTCACCGGACTGGGCGAGGTCTACCTGATCGGAGCCGGCCCCGGCGATCCCGATCTGCTCACGCTGCGGGCGCTGCAGCTGCTGCAGCGAGCGGATGTGATTCTCTACGACCGCCTGGTGAGCGAGGCCGTGTTGGAGCGTGCGCGCCGCGACGCGCAGCGCATCTTCGTCGGCAAGGCGTACGGCGCGCACGGCCAACAGGAGCACATCCACGCGTTGCTGGTGCGCCTCGCCGGCGAGGGCAAGCGCGTCGCGCGCCTCAAGGGCGGCGACCCGTTCGTGTTCGGGCGCGGAGGCGAGGAGATCGAGGCGCTCGCCGCGCACGGCATCCCCTACACGGTGGTCCCGGGAATCACGGCCGCGCTCGGCGCCGCCGCGGCCGCCGAGCTGCCCCTCACCCACCGCCGCCTGGCGAGCAGTGTCAGCTTCGTGAACGGACACGCGGGCGATGGCGCCCTGCCGGACTGGCGCTTCTTCGCGAACCCGCGGCACACGGTCGTGGTCTACATGGGCGTGGCACAGCTGCCGGGCATCATCGCGAGACTGCGCGCCGCGGGAGCGGCCCCCGGACACCCGGTGGCCATCATCGAGCGCGCGACGCTGCCCGGACAGCGGATCCTGCGCGGCACACTGGGCGACATCACGGCGCTGACCGCAGCGCAGCCGGTCCAACCGCCGGCGCTGCTGATCCTGGGCGACGTGGCGGCGTTTGCGGCCACGGACACGGGCGCCGCGCTCACCGCGGCGGCGGCGGCGGCCGGGGTGCCGGCGTGAGCGTCGCGGGCGGCGACGCCGGCGGCTCCGTGAGCGGCTTCGTCGGCGCGGTCGGCAACACCCCGCTCATCCGGCTCAGGGGCGTGAGTGAAGAGACCGGCTGCGACATCCTCGGCAAGGCCGAGTTCATGAATCCCGGCGGCTCGGTCAAGGACCGCGCGGCGAGCGCGATCGTGCTGGAGGCCGAGCGCCGCGGAGAGCTCCCCCCGGGAGGCACGGTCGTCGAGGGCACGGCCGGCAACACCGGCATCGGGCTGGCGCACGTGTGCAACGCACGCGGCTATCGCTGCGTCATCGTCATGCCCGACAACCAGTCCCCGGAGAAGTACGCGCTGCTCAAGATGCTGGGCGCCGAGGTCCACCAGGTGCCCACGGTTCCCTACAGCAATCCCAACCAGTACCAGAAGGTCGCGCAGCGCCTCGCGGCATCGCTGCCGAACTCCGTCTGGTCCAACCAGTTCGACAACACCGCCAACCGCGACACCCACGCGCGCACCACGGGCCCCGAGATCTGGGCTCAGACCGACGGCCGGATCGATGCGTTCGTCGCCTCCACCGGCACCGGTGGCACCTTTGCCGGCGTCGCGGAGTATCTGAAGTCGCGCCGGCGCGCGGTACGCTGCGTGCTGGCCGATCCCCCGGGCAGCAGCCTCTATGAATACGTGCGCAGCGGGACGCTCAGGGCAACCGGCAGTGCCTCGATCACCGAAGGCATCGGCATCGGCCGCGTCACCCGCAACCTCGAGGGCGCACCGATCGATGAGGCCGTGCACATCGAGGACGGCGAGACGGTGCGGCACGTCTACCGGCTGCTGCACGAGGAAGGGCTGCTTCTGGGCAGCACCAGCGGCATCAACGTCGCCGCAGCGGTGCGCGTGGCGCGCTCTCTCGGGCCGGGACACATCATCGTGACGGTGCTCTGTGACGGCGGGGCGAAGTATCAGTCACGGCTCTTCAATCGCGCCTGGCTCGAGCAGAAGGGTCTGGCCGCGTACGCGGCGACCCCGCCCGAGCGTGCCCCCATCACGCTGGACGCGGCGCTGGTCGCCTGAGGCCGCGGAGGGCCGAGCACATGACCGTGGCGCCCGAGGTTCCCTGGCTGGTCTTGACGCTCACCTGAGACGGCCCCGCGCCGCCATCCCGATGAACGGATCTTCCGGCCCCGCCGAGCTCGATGCCTTGCGCCTGAGTCTCGAGGTAGCCGCGCGCAGCGTCGGCTTCAGCCTGCCGCTGGCGGTGCTGGTCGCCTGGATCCTGACACGCGCGCGCTTCCCGGGCCGGATACTGTTCGATGCGTTCGTGCATCTGCCGCTGGTGCTGCCACCGGTGGCCGTGGGCTACGTGCTGCTGATCCTCTTCGGGGCGCGCGGACCCATCGGCGCCTGGCTGCGCAGCCATTTCGGCATCGAGCTGGCCTTCACCACCGCCGGAGCCGCGCTCGCCACCGCGGTCATGACCTTTCCGCTGATGGTGCGCGCGATACGCCTGTCGCTGGAGAACGTCGATCGCGGGTTGGAAGAGGCGGCGCGCACGCTGGGTGCGGCTGCCGTGGACCGCTTTGTCTCGATCACCCTGCCGCTGATGCTGCCCGGGATCCTCGCCGGGGCCGTGACGGCCTTTGCCGCCGGCCTGGGCGAGTTCGGCGCCGTCATCACCTTCGCCTCCAACATTCCCGGCGCGACCCGCACGCTCCCGCTCGCGCTCTACACCGCGATGCAGTCACCCAGCGGGGATGCGCTGGCGTTGCGGCTGGCGATGCTGTCGTTGGCGCTCGGCCTGCTCGGGCTCCTGGCCTCCGAGCTGCTGGTGCGGCGCGTGCGCCGCCTGCTCGGCCGCTGACATGTTGCACGTGTCGGTGCTCAGGAGGCGCCCCGGGTTCTGCCTGGAGGCGACCTTCGCCGCACCCACACCCGGCATCATCGCGCTGTTCGGGCGCTCGGGCAGCGGCAAGAGCACGCTCGTCAACATCATCTCCGGGCTCCTCGCACCCGACGCCGGCGAGGTGCGCCTGGATGACGAGGTCCTCACCGACAGCCGCGCCGGCATCGCCGTGGCGGTGGAGCGCCGGCGCATCGGGTACGTATTCCAGGACGCGCGGCTCTTCCCGCATCTTTCGGTCAGCGGCAACCTGCGCTACGGCGAGAAGCGCGCACGCGCCGCGTCACGGATCATCGGCTTCGACGAAGTCGTGTCGCTCCTGGGACTGGCGCCGCTGCTCGCGCGCCGGCCCCGTGAGCTCTCGGGAGGCGAGCGCCAGCGCGTGGCTCTCGGGCGCGCCCTGCTCGCGCAGCCGCGCCTGCTGCTGCTCGATGAGCCGCTCGCCTCGATCGACGTCGCGCGCCGCGAGGAGGTCCTGCCCTATCTGGAGGCGCTGCGTGACCAGCTCGCGATCCCGATGGTTTACGTGAGTCACCAGTTCGACGAGGTGCTGCGCCTCGCCACCCACGTCGTGCTGCTGGAGGCAGGCAGGGTGCTGGCGCAGGGAGCGGTGAACGAGGTGAGTCTCCGGCCCGAGCTGCAGAGCGTGGTGGGACCGGATCTGGTCGGCGCGGTGCTCGAGGGCGTCGTCGTGCGCCTGGACCCCGACAGCGGCAGCGCCGAGCTCACCGTCGGCACGGGCACGCTGCAGGTCAGTCTGCGCGATGCCCCGCTCGGCTCACGCGTGCGTCTGCAACTGCTGGCGCGCGATGTCATTCTCGCCACTCAGCCGGTGCAGGGCCTGTCCGTGCGCAACGCGCTCGCGAGCACCGTGACGGCGATCTCGAACGATGACTACGGGGCGGTGCTGGTCAGGCTCGACGTGGGCGGGGAGACCGTGCTCGCTCGCATCACGCAAAACGCCCTGCGGGCGCTCAACCTGCGCCCGGGGGACGCCGTGTGGACGCTGGTGAAGGCGGTTTCGACGCGCGGGCATGCGTTTCGGCTGGCAGCGGGGCCTTAGTGCGCCGGCGGCGTACAATCGCAGGCCCGCGTCAGCTGAGTCTCATGCCAGCACCTCATCCACCACTGGGCGCGTACTACCGCACCGAAGGCGAGCGCAGCGCATGGGTGCGCGGCATTTTCGATCGCACCGCCGCCGACTACGATCGCCTCGAGCGCATTGTGGGGCTCTGGACCGGCTCCTGGTACCGCAGGCGAGCCCTCAGGGATGCGGGCCTGAAGCCGGGAATGAGCGTTGTGGACGTCGGCACGGGCACGGGGCTGCTCGCCTGCGCCGCCGCGAGGATTGTCGGTGATCCCGCGCGCGTCACCGGCGTGGATCCGAGTCCGGGCATGCTCGAGCACGCCAGGGTGCCGGCAGGCCTGCGGCTGCTGAGCGGCCACGGCGAAGCAATTCCCGCCCCGGACTGCAGCGCCGACTTTCTCAGCATGGGCTACGCGCTTCGCCACGTCGGCGATCTGTCCGCGGCGTTCGCCGAATTCTACCGGGTCATACGACCAGGCGGGCGCCTGTGCGTGCTCGAGTTCACCCAGCCGGCGGGGGCGGTGCCGCGTGCCCTCGTGAAGGTCTGGCTCAACGGGTTCGTGCCCGTGATCGCGGCACTCGTCGGCCGTCGCGACGCGCGCTTGCTCATGCGCTACTGCTGGGACACCGTCGCGGCCTGCGTGCCACCCGGGAAGATCCTGCAAGCCATCGGTGCGGCCGGCTTCGTGGACGTCGAGCGGCACGTCGAGCTCGCGGTATTCTCGGCGTACCGCGCGCGCAAACCCGCCTAGATTCTGTTATGCGAGGCGCTCGCCAGCTCTGCCCGAAAGTCCTGCGCCCGGGCGGACGGAGCATGAGGTTGTCGCGCACTACGCGTCGGGCACCAGCTTCTCGCTGACCATGGTCAGCACGTCGTAGCTCGCGACCGCCTCGCCGCTCTGATTGGTGATCGTCGTGTCCCAGCGCACCTCGCCGTAGCCGGCCCCAAGGCGCAGCGATTTCTCCTTGCAGGTGAGGCGCACCCTGATGCGGTCGCCGGGCTTCACGGGCTTGGTGAACCGCAGGCCGTCGATACCGTAATTGGCGAGCACCGGGCCGTAGGGCGGATCGACGAACAACCCGGCGGCCGCCGACACCAGCAAGTAGCCGTGCGCGACGCGAGCGCCGAAGAGTGGATTGCGGGCGGCCGCAGCCTCGTCCATGTGCGCGTAGAACCGATCGCCCGACAGCTCCGCGAAGCGCTCGATGTCCTCGAGCGTGACCTCGCGCTCGGCGGAGTTGAAGGTATCGCCGATCGCAAGCTGCGCGAAGGGTTTACGGAACGGATGCGTGCCGGGCTGCAGCTCGCGTGCGCCCCTCACCCACCGCCCGGTGACCGCCGTCACGACATCGGGCGTGCCCTGCACGGCGCTGCGCTGCATGTAGTGCATCACGCCGCGGATGCCGCCCATCTCCTCGCCGCCGCCGGCGCGCCCGGGACCCCCGTGCACCAGGTGCGGCAGCGGCGAGCCGTGGCCGGTGGACTCCTTGGCGCAGTGCCGGTTCACGACCACGACGCGCCCGTGATACGGCGCCAGTCCCAGTACCAGCTGCGCCGCGAGGGCCTCGTCGGCGCTGAAGATCGAGCCGGCGAGACTGCCGCCCCCGCGCCGGGCGAGCGCGATGGCCTCTTCCACCGTGTCATAGGGAACGAGCGTGCACACCGGACCAAAAGCCTCGACCGAGTGAACCGCGCGGGCACTGCCCGCATCGCGGCAATACAACAGCGTCGGGGACACGAAGGCGCCGCGGTCTGCGTCGGCACCCACGGGCTGCGCCCTGCCGCTGTCGCCGTACACGACTTGCGCCTCGCGCTTGAGCTTGCCGAGCTGCTCGAGGACCTCGCGTCGCTGGCTCAAGGAGGCCACCGGGCCCATGCGCACGTTCGGCAGGCGCGGATCGCCGACGACGATCTCACCGAGCGCGCTCCGCAGCGCGTCCAGCACCTCCGTGACGCGGCCCGCGGGCACGATCGCCTTTCTGATGGCGGTGCACTTCTGGCCGGCTTTCACCGTCATCTCACGCACCACCTCGCGTACGAACAGCTCCAGCTCCGGCGTGCCGGCCCCGGCGTCGGGGCCCAGCACCGAGGAGTTGAGCGAATCGGTCTCCGAGGTGAAGCGCACCGAGTTGGCGCTCACCACCGCATGCTGGCGAAGCTTGAGCGCGGTGGCCGCAGAGCCGGTGAACGACACCACGTCCTGGCAGGTGAGATGCTCGAACAGATCCCCGACGCCCCCGCAGACGAGCTGCACGGCGCCTTCCGGCAGGATCGCAGACTCCACCATCCGCCTGAACACGCGCTCGGTGAGGTAGCAGGTCTGCGAGGCGGGCTTCACGATCGCCGGCACGCCGGCGAGCAGTGCCGGCGCCAGCTTTTCCAGCATGCCCCACACCGGGAAGTTGAACGCGTTGATGTGCACCGCGGCGCCCTCGAGCGGCACGCACACGTGCTGCCCCACGAACGTGCCGGTTTTCGACAGCGCTTCCACGCCGCCATCGACGTACACGCGGCTGTCGGGCAGCTCGCGCATACCCTTGCTCGCGTACACGAACAGCGTGCTGATGCCCCCGTCGATGTCGATCCAGGAGTCGCCCCGGGTCGCCCCGGTGGCGTAGGAGAGCGTGTAGAACTCCTCCTTGTGCTCGGTGAGAAACCTGGCCAGCGTCTTCAGCAGCGCGGCGCGCTCGTGGAAAGTGAGCTCGCGCAGGGCGCGCCCCCCGACCTCGCGCGCGTGCTCGAGCAGCGCGCCCGAGTCGAGCCCGTCCGCGGTGGCGTTGGCGATGACCTCACCCGTGGTGGCATCGCGCAGCGCCACGCCAGCGCCGCGGCCCGCCCACCATTTACCGGCGACAAAACTCTGAAGCTGCATGGTGTCGTTTACTCCCCGCTGACCACCCGGCCGTCGATGCGGTAGGAGCGCCCGCGAAACAGCGCGATGCGCTCGCCGCGCTGGTTGGAAACGCCGATCTCGTAGATGCCGTTGCGCCTGGTGCGCCACAGCTCGCTCGCCTCGGCCGTGAGCTCATCTCCGGCCCGCGCCGCCGCCAGGAAATCGATCGTGGCCGCGGCCGCCACGGTGCTCTCGTTGTGCGAGTTGCACGCAAACGCAAAGGCGCTGTCGGCGAGCGCGAACACGATACCGCCGTGACAGACGCCGTGGCCGTTGAGCATGTCGGCGCGCACCCTCATCACGACTCGCGCCCACCCCGGGCGCATTTCTGTGATCCGCATGCCGAGCGCCTGCGAGGCGCGGTCACGCTCGAACAGCGCGGCGGCCGCACGCTCGGCGCGATGCTGCGCCCCGCCGGCCGTGCCGGGTGCATCTTCATCTTTCATGAATGAAAATCCATCGGCGCTCCTTCAGCGTCCCGTGAAGCGCGGCGTGCGCTTCTCGGCGAAAGCCGCGACCCCTTCGGCGTAATCCATGCTGTGACCGAGCTCGCCCTGGTAGTCGCGCTCGATATCCAGCTGCTGGGGCAGCGTGCGACTCCATCCCTCGTAAATCGCCTGCTTGGTGTGCGCCAGCGCGCGGGTCGGTGCGGCGGCGAGCTGCTGCGCCAGACTCTCGACCACGGAGGCGAGCTCACCGTCCTCGACGCAACGCCAGATCAGCCCCCAGGAGGCCGCCTGCTCGGCGCTCAACCTGTCGCCGAGCAGCGTGAGCCCCAGCGCGCGCGCCGTGCCGACGAGGCGCGGCACAGTCCACGTGCCCCCCGAATCCGGGACGAGCCCGAGCTTCGAGAACGCCTGCACGAAGCTCGCCGAGCGCGCGGCGATCACCAGGTCGCAGGCGAGCGCAATGTTGGCGCCGGCCCCGGCCGCCACGCCGTTGACCGCCGCGATCACCGGCATGGGCAGCGAACGCAGCGCCAGCACCAGGGGCTTGTAGTTCCTCTCGATCGAGGCGGCCAGGTCAGGCGGCGCGCCCCCCGGCGCAACCGCCCGATCGTTGAGATCCTGGCCGGCACAAAAGCCCCGCCCTGCTCCGGTAATCACCAGCGCCCGGGCGGCGCTGTCCCTGAGCGTCAGCAGTGCGGCGCGCACCTCGCCATGCATCTCGGTGTTGAAGGCGTTCATGC
>Ga0209808_1001851_pt1 | contig 10906 bp, 7 predicted proteins | sample GraSoiAngelo_157_FD_186171 | JGI IMG/M metagenome (GOLD analysis project Ga0209808, IMG submission 186171) | Grasslands soil microbial communities from the Angelo Coastal Reserve, California, USA - 14_1009_16_20cm (SPAdes) (version 2) | ecosystem: Environmental > Terrestrial > Soil > Grasslands ...
TTGCCTGCAGCCCTCAGGCTTTGATGGGCAAATCGACGACGAGAGATCTCGAGTCGGGCGAAATCATTTCCAGGCTCGCCAGTATTCCGGTCGACTTACGCTCGAAAAACATCGACCAGGTAGATTTTAATGCCGATTACCGACTTGTTTGGCGGTCTTCCGGCCCATTTCACGTCCACGTGATTGTAAGTCGCTCTTAATAAGTGATCAGAGTCGCTTATTACGCACGGCCGGTGCAAACCTCCTTTAACTCGTAAGCGGTCTGAGTTGGCCTCGTCACCTTGACGCGATACCGACAACTGCTAGCCTCTCAACGAAAATCTGCCTGTCATGGTGTTTAACTGCCTGCGATTCGCTGTCGTCCTTCTCATCTCGTTCTTCGTCGTAAGTGCTTTGCGCTCACAGGAGGCTGTGGACGTGGAGAGATCTCCAACGCCGGCCCCGGAATCGACTCCCGAGAAGAGCGCTAAAAAGGAAACCGCATCTGAAAAACCGACCCGGGGCGTCGAGGAAACGATGAGGCCGGAGGAATTCAAGGCCGCGGGTCTGGATAAGTTGAGCGAGGACGAACTCCAGCATCTGGATGCCTGGCTCCAAGGTTACCGCCAAAGCACCCAGAAGAAAGCGGCCGAACAGGCGCAAGCCAAAGCGGAGGTAGAGATCAAGAAGGCGACCGAAAAAGCCACGGAAGAAGCCAATAAAACCGCGAGGACCAAGCTCGACTCACTGGTTAGTCGCGTTGATGGCAACATTGACGGCCTGAAAGGTCACACCCAGATCAGGCTCGAAGATGGCACTGTTTGGAAACAGGTGAACGTTGACGATCATTTTCGCGCGACCATCACCGATCACCCGGCGGCGGTTGTCCTTCACACCACTTTTGGTTACAAGATGCGGGTCGAAGGAATGCCCGAGTTCTATGTCGATCCAGTCGTGAGACCTTAGGAGTTCACGATTTTTATCCAAGCGGGTGCGTCGCCGCCGAGGCCGGAGCGAACGCAGCCAGACCAAACTCCGCGTGAGTCAGTTGTGCGGCACGTTCGGCATCGGCTTCGTCAATCACCACGGCAATTTTGATTTCTGACGTCGAGATCAGTTGAATGTTGATCCCAGCTTTGCCAAGACAATCGAAGAGCCGCGCAGCCACGCCGGAATGCGAGCGCATTCCAATTCCCACCACGCTCAGCTTCGCCACACCGCTGCTAGTGATTAGTCCCGCCGCCTTCACCTGCTTGACGATCGGCTTCAGCAATTTCGTCGCCGCTTCCAAATCGTTCTCGTGAATCGTGAACGAAAGATCGGTCGTGCCTTTTTTCAAGACGCTCTGCACGATCATGTCCACGACGATGTTGGCTTTTGCGATCGCGGAAAAGATTTGTCCGGCGATCCCGGGTTCATCGCGCACATCATCGATCGTGATCTTCGCCTGCTTGCGGTCGATGCTGACGCCGCGGACAACCACCTCTTCCATGTTCGCAGTCTCCTCTTTCGCGATTGTGCCGACGTCGCCCTTCAAGCTCGAGCGGACTTCAAATTCGACTCCGAACTTTTTCGCAAACTCGACCGCGCGCGACTGCATCACCTTCGAACCGGCGCCGGCCATCTCGAGTAATTCGTCATAGGCGATTTCATCGAGTTTCTTTGCCTCCATGACCACGCGCGGATCGCACGTGAAAACACCATCGACATCGGTAAAGATCTGGCAGGCGTCCGCGTTGAGCGCTCCGGCAAGCGCGATCGCGGTCAAATCCGAACCGCCGCGGCCGAGCGTTGTGGTTTCGCCCTCGGCGCTCTGACCTTGGAATCCGGCAACGATGACAATGTAATCGTCAGCCAATAACTCTTGGATCTGTTTTGGACTGATGTTCGCGATCCGCGCGTTGGTATGCATCCGGTCGGTCAGAATGCCGGCGTCCGCGCCGGTCAACGAAATCGCTTTGGCGCCAAGCGCGTTCACTGCCATCGCTGTCAGCGCGCAGGCGGCGCGTTCGCCGGTTGCGAGCAAAACGTCGAACTCACGTTTGTCCGGATCGGGCGATGTTTCGCGCGCGAGCTTGATTAACTCGTCGGTCACACCGGCCATCGCCGAAATGATCGCGACCACGCGACAATCCTCGCCTTGAGTTTGAACAATTCGTTTGGCGACGTTCCGGATGCGTTCGGGATTCGCAACCGACGTGCCACCGTACTTCTGGACGATCAGACGCATGACAAACGGCGCGATTCTAAACTAAAATCCGATCGCGCGCCGCACATTGTCGATCTTGGCCGGGACTGGTTCAAGGTTGCCCATCTTGCTCTTAATCGAATCGGGATCTTTCAATCCATGGCCTGTCACCGTGCAAACGATTTGGGAGCGCTCGCGAAATTTCTGCGACCAATTAAGCAACCCGGCGATTGACGCGGCGCTCGCCGGTTCGACGAAAATTCCTTCGTTTTGCGCGAGCCAGCTTTGCGCAGTCAGAATTTCCTGATCGGTCACAAGATCGACATCTCCCTTCGATTCATCCATCGCTGCGCGCGCTTGTTTCCAGCTTGCCGGATTGCCGATCCGGATTGCGGACGCGATTGTTTCGGGATTTGAAATCACCTTGTTGTGGAAAATCGGTGCCGCGCCGGCCGCCTGAAAACCAATCATCGCCGGCGACTTTGTCGATCTTCCGTGCGTCTGATATTCCCGATAACCGGCCCAATAGGCGGTAATGTTTCCGGCGTTGCCGACTGGGAGCAGATGAAAATCAGGCGCGTCGCTGAGATCGTCGACGATTTCAAAGGCGGCCGTTTTTTGCCCGGCGATGCGATCAGGGTTGATCGAGTTCACAATGGCGAATTCCTTTTGTTCGCCGAGTTCGCGCACAATTCGGAGCGCGTCATCGAAGTTGCCGTCAATCGCGACTATCTTCGCGTCGTGCGCGATCGCTTGGATCAATTTTCCGCTGGCGATTTTTCCCGCAGGCAACACGACCGCGCACGGAATGCCAGCTCGGGCGGCGTAGGCCGCCGCCGATGCCGACGTGTTTCCGGTCGAAGCGCAAATCAACGCCCGCACGCCGCGATCAATTGCTCTTGAAACGGCCACGGTCATTCCGCGGTCCTTGAACGATCCAGTCGGGTTGAGTCCTTCGTTCTTAACAAAAACGTCGCACCCACGCCCGACGCGCGCGCTCAATTTTGGCGAGAAAACCAGCGGCGTGTTCCCCTCGCCCAGCGAAATAACCGCGTTACACGGTGGAAGGAATTCCCGGAACCGTTCAATTACTCCCCTGCCTTGCTTCATTTTCGCCTCTTCCATCGACAATCTTTTATTCGAAATCAATTCGGGCGATTGTCGAGCCGCAACTGCAGTTGTAAGATCGACATCGTATGCCGGAGCTGAGCAAAAAAGATAAGCTGCGCCTTCTCACGATTATGCTCGAGAGCCGGCACGCCGATTTGCGCGAGCAGAATCTAAATCGACAGGGCAAAGGTCACTTTCACGTTTCCGGCATGGGGCATGAAGCGCTCGCCGCCATCTCCGTGCAAATGGAACCGGACGATTACATCGTTCCTTTTTATCGCGACCGCGGTCTGGTCCTCGGCCGCGGAATGACCACGCGACAGCTCGCGCTCGAATATTTTGCCAAACGCAAAACGGGCAGCGGCGGGCGCATGATGCCGTCGCACTACAGCGACGTGGAGCGCCACATTTGGAGCGTGCCGACACCGACCGGTTCACAGCTTCTTCCCGGTTGTGGAATGGCGTGGGGCATTCAACTGGACGGCAAAAGAAATGTCGTTGTCACGACTGTGGGCGATGCCGCCACTCGCCAGGGCGATTTCTTCGAGGCGGTTTGTTTCGCGAAAGAAAAAAAACTCCCGGTCCTGTTCATTGTCGAAGACAACGCCTACGGAATCAGCAGTCCGACCCGAGAAATTAATCCGCTCGCGCTCGGCGTTCTCGAGCCGAATGAATGGCAGGAGATGGCCGGAGAAGACGTTCAAGGAATTTATGATCGTGCAGCGGACGCGCTCGAAAAAATGCGAGCCGGCGGCGGCCCACATTTTTGGTGGGTGACAATGGAACGGCTCTCCAGTCACACCAGCTCGGACGATCAAAGACTTTATCGGAGCGCAGACGAGCTGGCAGAAATCGAAAAACGCGATCCGGTCAAATGCTGGCAGGAAAAATTGATCGCCGGAGGCGCGCTCACGGCCGAAGAGTTCGCGAAGATCGACAACGAAATCAAAGAGCGGATTCGCAGCGAGTACGCTGAAGCGGAAAAAGCGGAGGATCCATCGCCGAAAGAGCTCGAAGCAAACGCGATCGGCGAGTGGCCAAAGATCGACAAGGAGATTTTGCCGGCGGGCAAATATCGGATCGGCGACACCGTGAACAAGACTTTGCGTCTCGGACTCGAGGAAGATCCGCGCCGCGTCATTTTCGGCGAGGACATTGAGGATCCCAAAGGCGGCGTTTTCAGATTAACACAGAAACTTTCGACCGAATTTCCGAAACAGGTTTTCAATTCGCCGCTGGCGGAATCGACCATTCTCGGGGTGGCCTGCGGGCTGGCCGCTTACGGACGTCGACCGGTCTTCGAATTGCAATTCATCGATTTCATTTATCCGGGATTCAATCAACTGGTCACCAACATCTCGAATTTGCGGTGGCGCTCGTTTGGAAACTGGAAATGTCCGGCCGTGATTTACGCGCCTTATGGCGCTTATCTGCCTGGCGGAAGCTTGTGGCATAGCCAGGCGAATGAATCGGTGTTCGCGCATTATCCGGGACTCAGCGTGGTCATCCCGAGCACTCCTGAAGACGCGGCCGGTCTGCTTTGGTCGGCGATGCACGGCGAAGATCCGGTCCTCTTTCTAATTCCAAAGCACATGTTTTGGGCGGAACGCGAATCCAAAGAACCGGTCCGCGCCGTGCCGTTCGGTCAGGCCCGCAAATTCCGCGACGGATCCGACGTCACGCTGGTCGCGTGGGGCAATACGGTTGAGAAATCGTTCGAAGCGCTCACGAAGATCGACAACGAAATCAGCGTCGAGCTTTTCGATTTGCGATCGATCGTGCCGTGGGACAAGGAATCGATCGCGGCCTCCGTTCACAAAACCCGCCGGCTCGTGGTCGTCCAGGAGGATACCGAAAACTGCAGTGTCGGACAGATGATTATCTCGCACATCACCGCGCAGCCCGATCTTTGGAGCGAGATGGTCAGTCCGCCTATTCTGGTCAGCAAAACGAACGTCATGATCGGTTACAATCCAATCTACGAATACGCCGCATTACCGGACGTCGATCGAATCGTTGCCGCAATCAGGCGTTCTGCTTCAATTCAAACTTCCCGCGGCGAAGCGCCGATGTTGCGCGCCCGCAAACCAGCGGCGATAGAATCGGCGAAGGCGACACCGAAGAAAGTCGAAATGCCGAAAGGTCATGTCCAACCGATCACCGTCCCGATCATGGGCGAAGGTATTCGCAACGCGAAAATCGTTTCACTTTTGAAGAAGCCGGGCGATCCGATCGCGCTAGATGACGATCTTTGTGAGGTCGAAACCGACAAAGCCGTTTATCCGATCCAGTCGTCGTTCGCCGGAACAATGGGCGAATGGAAAACCAAAGTGGGCGACACCGTCGACATCGGCCAGGAGCTTGGGACGATCTTAACGGGCGAAGCTTCAGCTGACGGCGCTGTCGAGGCAGTTGTTGCCAGCCGCAAAGAACCGCAACCCGCGCGTGACGAGACGCGTCGTCGCAGAGGAGTCGAACCCGCGCTCTCGCCGACGATCACCCGCAAACTTTCGCGGGTGATTCCGGCGAATCTGCAAATCGACGCGCGCTGGGACTCAATTCGCAAAGCCCGCGATGCCTCCAAAAAGAAAAATGGCAGAAACGGCCCCTCGCCTTCGGTCATGATCGCGTGGGCAGTGGTGCGGGCGATGGAGAAACATGCGCCGTTCCGGCGATTGATTCTCGAAGACGAAAGCATCATTGAAAATGAAAACTTCGATCTCGGTGTCGCGGTGGCGCTTGAAAACGATCGGCTGGCAACCGCGGTGATTGTCGATGCTAACAAAAAGAGCTGGCCGGAGTTTGTGAAAATTTACGACGAAACGATCGAAGCGACCCGGAGTGGCCGCGTTGATGCGATGAACGCACCGGTCGTCATCAGCAGCCTTGGCGCCTTCGGCGTCAGAGCGGGAGCGCCGATTGTGGTTCCGCCATCAGTCGGCACGCTGTTTGTCGGCACCGCTCATCACGAAATCGTTTCGAATGGAAAGAAGAACGAAACTGCCGAAGTGATTACCCTCTCGCTCACGTTCGATCATCGAGTCCTGAACGGCGCCGCCGCGGCAAGCTTCGTTCACGAAATCAAGCAACTAATCGAATCGTTCAAGATCCCAGCTGCGACTGCCCAAGTTGCCTAACCAAAAAAAAGCTGAAGCGCTTGGTTAGGCGATTTGATCCCCAGCAAAGCGTACGAAAGCGATAGATGCTCAGAATCTGGTCCTTCCTTCAGCGCAGAGGACAGACTTGCCTTGTCGTCCTCCGAGAGAGGACTCGCGGTATCCGAAATGAGCTTCTCAGGCGCAAGCCAACTCTCGACCCACGGAAGCCCATCACGAATCAGCATCTCGGTAAGCTTCTGGATGCAATCTCGCACTGACTGCTCGTCTTCACGATATGCTCCCGCAGACGACATCGGGCCGTTCAGGGCCGGAGCCGGAAGCGCGCTGTTAAGCACGCGAATGCCAAAATAGACGCGGACTGTGGGCCAAAGGTGAACTTGTGGAAATGAAAGAAAGCAATGAGATGTGGATACTCTTTGCAGATGAACGTTGGCTTCGTGAGGGCGTAGCCGAACGGCTTCATGTTTCGACCGGTTGTCCTCACTATGCGACGAGCCAGAGTCCGTTCGCGTAATTTGTCCATGAGCCCAATCGACTAACGAGAATTACGCGCAAGTTCGTAATAGGAAGCGAACATTTTCGGTTTATTTGAGCAACGATTCGTAGAGCGCGATCGTTTTTTTTGCGATTGCGCTCCAGCTGAAGCTTTCCTCGGCGCGCTTGCGGCCGGCTTTCCCGAATTTTTCGCGGAGATGTCGATCTTTCATCAGCTGATTAATCCGCGCCGCCAGGTCCCGTGAAAACTTTTCGGGATTGAGTGGGTCGAACGGGCTCTCTTTCATTTGCTCGAGCGGGACGAGGAACCCAGTCTCGCCATCGACCACCACTTCCTTGATTCCGCCGACCGCGCTGGCGACGACCGCGGTCTCACACGCCATCGCTTCGAGGTTGATGATGCCAAACGGTTCGTAAATGGATGGACAACAAAAGACCGACGCGTGCGAATAGAGTTCGATCACGGCCGGGCGATCGAGCATCTCTTCGATCCAGAAAATGTCTTTGCGTTTCTTTTGGGCAGCAGCCAGCGCCTCTTTCATTTCGTTAGCGATCTCGGGCGTGTCCGGCGCGCCCGCGCAAAGGACGATCGGAAAATCGGCGTCCATGAATGGAATCGCGCGAACGAGATGAATAATTCCTTTTTGCCGCGCGATTCGGCCGACGAAAAGTAGATACGGTCTTTTCGGATCGATTCCGTGGCGCTCCAGCGCCGCGGTTGAATCGACGCGGTGATATTCGTCGGGATCGATTCCGTTGTGAATGACTCGCACGTGCTTTGGATCGACATCGAACAGGCGCTCAATGTCGCGCTTGGTTTCGGCGGAGACGGCGATGATGGCGTCCGCCATTTCGAGCGCGGTCTTTTCGACCCAGAGCGAAAAGTCGTAACCACCGGCGAGTTGTTCGCGCTTCCATGGCCGCAACGGCTCGAGCGAGTGAGTCGTGATTACAAGCGGAATTCCGTAATTCAATTTCGCGAGAATGCCGCCGAAGTGGCTGTACCAGGTGTGACAATGCACCAGATCGGCGTCGATGTTGGTGGTGTTGAAATCGATATCGCGGCGAAGAGCGCCGAAGACTGACTGCAACGGCTTCGGACAAGTGAAACTGCTGGTGTCGAGCTCAAAGCCGGTGACTTTGAGCCGGCCCTCTTTGAAATCTTGATCGCCGAAACAGCGAACATCGACATCGATCGTCTTCGCCAGCTCGCGCGAGAGATAACCAACGTGCACACCGGCGCCGCCGTAAATGTGCGGCGGATATTCGTTGGTCAGGAAGAGGACTTTCACGCAGTCTTCTACTAGTCGGGCGGTCGAACTTCAGCAAGCTGTCTTGCTCTTCTGATGTCATGTCGAGCGGAGTCGAGACATCTCTAAATATTTCCGACAATATCGTCCGTTAAAATCAAGCCAGCGCGCTTCGTAATCACGCGTCACAGACAGAAATAGTAAGAGATTCCTCGACTTCGCTCGGAATGACAAACAAAGCGCCGGTGACAAGCGCTGCTACATCTACTTCCCCGCGCGCACGAGTAGCACCGGCACCTGCGCTCTATGCCGCACTTCGTTAATCGTGCTCCCGTGGAGCAAATCGCCAAGAAGCCGATGGCCGTGTGCAGTCATCGCGATCAAATCGCATTGCCGATCTTCGGCCGCTTTCACAATTCCCTGCGCCGGATCGCCCAGCGCGAGAAACGTGTCCACGGTCAAACCCCGCTTCCGCAACGTCTCAGCGGAACTTTCCAGATAGGCGCGATCGTCTTTCATCTCCTGCGACTCGGCCAGATTCAACTGGTTGTAATTGCGGGCGACGTAACCGTCGGCCACGTGGACGAGCAATAATTCTGAGTGATGCAAACTCGCGAGTTCGGCAATATGCGGGAGGAGAGTTTCGTCCGCGCGACTGTTTTCGAGAGCGACGAGAATTTTGCGATACATAGTTAAAATGCGCGTCCGACCCAGGCGCTGATGCCGACCCAATCACAAAGATATTTTCCATTTAGTAAAACAATTACCGCGGTTGTGATCCAGGCCAATGTTCGCAGCCAAAGGGGCGAAACGAACTGACCCATTTTCCGCCGGTCGCTCGTGAACAGGACCAGCGGGATCACGGCAAAGGAAAGTTGGAGACTGAGAATGACCTGACTGAGCAACAGCAACTTCGCCGTGCCGCTCGCCCCAAATAGAGCAGCGATAATCACGGCGGGGATGATTGCGATGAGGCGTGTGATCAAGCGCCGCAGCCACGGGCGCAACCGGATGTTGAGAAAACCTTCCATCACGATCTGGCCGGCCAGCGTTCCGGTCAGGGTCGAGTTTTGGCCGGAGGCAAGAAGAGCGAAGGCGAAGAGCGCGCTCGCGATCGGGATCCCGAGCGTTGGGGAAAGAAGTTTGTAGGCGTCCTGGATTTCGGCGACATCGTGCTGGCCGTGCGAATGAAAAGTCGCCGCGGCCACAATCAGAATCGCAGCGTTAATGAACAAGGCGAACATGAGCGCCACGCTCGAGTCGATCGTGGCAAACTTGATCGCCTCGGATTTACCAGCCGACGATTGCTCGTAATTGCGCGTCTGCACCACCGACGAGTGAAGATAAAGATTATGCGGCATCACGGTCGCGCCCAGAATTCCGATGGCGATGTAAAGCATGTCGCGGTTGCGAATGATCTCAGAACGCGGAACAAAACCGCTCAGGACGGCTTGAAGCTCAGGTTTCGAGAAAATAACCTCGAAGAGAAAGCAACCACCGATGGTCAGGATCAGGACCACAACGAGGGCTTCGATGTAACGGAAGCCTTTGTTTTGCAAATAGAGCACGGCCAACACATCGAGGGCCGTGATACAAACACCGATCACGAGCGGGATTTTGAAAAGTAAATTCAAGGCGATGGCCGAACCGATGACTTCGGCCAAATCGCAGGCGCAAATCGCCAGCTCGCAAATTATCCAGAGCGCGAATGAAACCGGCTGCGAGTAATGATCGTGGCACGCCTGCGCCAGATCGCGCTGGGTGGCGATACCGAGCCGCGCGCAAAGCGCTTGCAGCAGGATCGCCATTAAATTCGAAAGCAGAATGATGCTCAGCAGCGTGTAACCGAATCCCGATCCGCCAGCTAAATCGGTCGCCCAGTTTCCCGGGTCCATGTAACCGACCGCCACCAGATAACCAGGCCCTGAAAACGCCAGCAGCTTTCGCCAGAAACCCGCGCCCGGAGCGATCGCAATTGTCCGATGCGATTCCGGCAGACTCGGCGATGTGCGATCGACTCGCCAACCATCTCTGGTCGACAGCTCATTCTGCATTCCGAACAAGTTACCGTTTCATTCGCCGTAAACAAGATCGACCACGACGCCGGGCTGACACCGAACAATCAGATTGATCGGGCGGCAGCAAACACTGCAATCTTCGATCAGCGATTGTTCGGATTGTGAAGTGTCGATCTGCAACGGAAAAACTTCGCCGCAATGCGGACAGGTGACTTCAGTTTCGACGATTAATTGCATTGTTGTGCGTTGTAGCTGCCGCCGTCTCTGGCGGCAGGGACTTCAGTTTTTCAAGATCTGCCGATGAGGACATCGGCAGCTACAAAAATTAAAGCGCGGCGTCCGGTTTGGTTCCTACCGGGGCCGATTGCGCTTCCTTCAGCTTCTGAAAATGCAGCTGGCGAATGCGGCGACTGTCAGCCTGGGTCACAGTCACGCGGTAGTTGTCGATCTTTACTTGTTCGCCTTGTTTCGGCAGATGCCCGAGCAGATGCGTCACGTAGCCGCCGACAGTGCTCACGTCCGGATTTTCCAGTTCGAGCTTCGCAAGATCGTTCAACTCATAGAGCCCGAGCGTGCCGTCCACCGTAAATTCATCCGCGTTGATCTTTTTGAATTCTTCCTTGTCCGTGTCGAATTCGTCCTGGATGTCGCCGACCAATTCCTCGAGCACGTCCTCCAGCGTGACCATTCCGACAGTGCCGCCGTACTCATCGACCACGATGGCGACGTGCGCGTGCTTGCTCAGAA
>Ga0209808_1001852_pt1 | contig 10905 bp, 13 predicted proteins | sample GraSoiAngelo_157_FD_186171 | JGI IMG/M metagenome (GOLD analysis project Ga0209808, IMG submission 186171) | Grasslands soil microbial communities from the Angelo Coastal Reserve, California, USA - 14_1009_16_20cm (SPAdes) (version 2) | ecosystem: Environmental > Terrestrial > Soil > Grasslands ...
CAACTGCCTCCACCGTGCCGGCAAAGTCAACGCCGAGTCGTGTGTCCTTTGGTTTGCGAAGGCCTACCCCCATTGCGCGCATGAAGTAGGGCGTGCCTTCGATGAAGTGCCAGTCGAGTGGGTTAACTGAAGCCGCTCGAACTTTTATCAGCAGTTGATCGTCCGCCGGCGTTGGCTTTTCGATCTCCTGAAACTTAAGATTCGGCACACCATAGTTACAATACACAACAGCCTTCATGGGATTGGTAGGAGCAGCCGAGTAGAGCTGACAGTCATTGGTCGAGGTCCAGTAGGCAATCTCAAACCAGACTAGCAGCGCAATGAGAATTAGGGCTATAGCCCACTTTAGAATACGTTTTATTTTCATAAGTTTAGAGAAATGCGGGTAACTGAAGTGAAAGGGATTTGGTTGAGCCTCGGCTGATGCAGGTGGCTTGACTATCGTCTCCTGTTTTCAGGCTTTTCCCTGCGAGTTTGGCCTCCGGTCGTTGCGAATTGTGAATCTTAGTAATTGCCATTTCGTTCCTTCAATCCTTTCAGGACCTTTTCATTGCACGGCGACGACGACTTTGCCTCGAGCATGTCCGGTTTCGAGATATCGAAGCGCGTCGGCGGTCTCACTGAATTTGAATGTGCGATCAATGACCGGCGTAACTTTTCCGGATTGCATGAGATCGGCCAGGATCAACATGTCCGCTTTGTTGAATTGTGCGATGTAGGCAATGAACTTTTGCCTGGTGAACCGTGACCGGAGATATCCATTGAGCTCACCAAGCAAACGCGACGCGAAACCTTCGTGCCATCCCGCTCCGCCGAGTCCGGCCATGACGCAGATGCCGTTCGGATTCAAGATGCGCCGGCGCTCGGAGAACGAATGATTCCCGACAAGATCGTAGATGAGATCGTAACGCTGTTCGCTCCTGGTGAAATCTTCCTTGGTATAATCGATCACGTGGTCGGCGCCGATCGATCGCACAAGGTCGACATTGCGCGTGCTGCAAACACCAGTGACCTCGGTCCCGAATGATTTCGCGATCTGCACGGCAAACGTGCCGACGCCGCCTGATGCGCCATTGATCAAAACTTTTTGACCAGCGCGAATGCGACCTTTGTCGCGAAGCCCTTGCAGCGCGGTGATCGCCGCCACCGGAACCGCGGCAGCCTGTTCGAAAGTAATGTTCGCCGGTTTCAGCACGACTGCTCGATCCGCCAGGACACACACGTAATCAGCCAAGGCTCCATTTCTTCCGCCGAATACCTCGTCGCCAGCTTTGAACTGCGTTACATTTTTACCAACCGCTTCAACCACTCCGGCATAGTCAACGCCCAACCTCGTCTCTTTTGGTTTTCGCAATCCAAAGAGCGGACGGAGCAATAACGGACCCTTGATGGTGAGGTCGAGGGGATTTACGGAAGCCGCGCGAACCCTGACCAAAACTTGATTGTCATTCAGAATCGGCTTTTCGACTTGTTCAAGCTTGAGAACCTCGGGGCCTCCATACTCGCAATGAGTAATAGCATTCATCGGATGACTTGGAGCACGCCTATGATTGCAATCGTTACTCGATATCCAGTAGGCGATGAACGTCACCAATACCAAACTAGCGAAAATGACGGACGCACTCCACTTTAGAATACGCTTTTTTTTCATCGGCCTAACGAGGCTTGCTCCTTCCATCGTTGTTCGTCCACGCCCTTCACAAGCAGCCATAGCATCAGCGATATTTCCCCGGGGCCGGCGAGCGCGAGGTTGTACGGATACAGATAGTGTGCGAGCGGCCGCCACAGAAGGGTCAGGTAACCCAAGCCGGCAAGCACCTCCAGCACGCCAATAATTCGAGGCAGGAAGGTTGACCTGAAAATGAGGTAGCCGACCAGGACACACCAGAATCCGAAGAACACCAGGCCGATGTCGTAGGCCTGCGCATTCAATTTGACAAGCAAGAGCGCCAGAGTCTGCAACTGTTCAGGCGCAAATGCGCTCAAGGAGCTTTTGCCTTGCAGGACAAGCAAGGGGGCGAGTTGAAAAAGACTGCTAAGGGCCCACATCGCGCATCCCAGGAGCATGACGAACCCAGCGAGTAAGGAGGCGCTCCTATTGACCGGCTCAAAGAGACCATAGAAGAGAACCGCCCAAATGAGATGGAACGGCACAGTCATGAGGGAAGCCACGAACCCTAGCCGAAATAGAGACTCGTGCGAGAGGATGTTGGCGGCTGTCGCGGTTGCGCTGGCGGGCACAACGAGCATGCCGAGAACGACCATTTGGCCAAAAACTGACGTCAGGCTTCCGAGCAAATAGGAGACGCCAGCCATCCTGGCCTTGAAGCGCGGCGACGCTTCTGCAATCCGTTTCGTCATTACAACTGTGCTCACACTTCTTTTCCTTGTGGGAGTGATTTAGCTAAGCGTGTAGATGAATCAGATAGGTCCGCAATAACAGTGGAGCTGGCCTGCTCCTTCCATCGTTGAACGTTCACGCCCATCACTGTCGGCCGAGATACCGGCTGTTCGCTTCATCTCGTGCATTGTCACCTTTTGTTCCTGTTCGACAGTAATGACGACTTTCCCTCGCGCGTGGCCTTCACCGAGATAGCGAAGAGCGTCCGTGGAGTCGCTTAACTTGTAAGTTCGGTCAATGACCGGTGTGATCTTTCCCGCCTGTGTGAGGCCGCACAGCATAATGAGATCCTGTTTGCTCATCTTGGTCATGTACTGAGCGAACTTTTGATCAGTGAATGATGACAATCCACGTGCTGTGAAAAGATTACCAGCGATGCGTCCAATGGCCTGACCTTCTTTTACCCCGGCTCCGCCCATCCCGGCCAAAACGCAAATGCCTTTGGGATTCAACACGCGACGGCGTTCAGCGAAGGAATGGTTGCAAACGTTATCGAAGATCACGTCATAACGCTGGTCGCTCCTGGTGAAATCTTCTTTGGTGTAATCGATCACGTGATCGGCGCCGATCGATCGGACAAGATCGACATTCCGCGTGCTGCAAACAGCCGTGACATCTGCGCCAAAAGTTTTGGCGATTTGCACGGCGAAAGTTCCTACGCCTCCGGTGGCGCCGTTGATCAAAACCTTCTGCCCGGGCTGAATCTTTCCCTCGCGCAGGCCCTGCAGCGCAGTAAGTCCGGCCAACGGGAGAGAGGCGGCTTGCTCAAACGAGACGTTCGGCGGCTTAATGACCAGCGACCGCTCGGAAGGACATGCATGTTCCGCCAGAGAGCCTCGACAGGTGCCGAACACTTCGTCGCCCGGTTTGAATTGCGTCACGTTCTTACCGACTGCTTCCACCTGGCCGGCGACATCACGGCCGAGCCGCGTGTCTCTTGGTTTGCGCAACCCGAAAATCAAGCGATTAAGCCATGCGTCGCGGATCATGTATGCATCCAGCGCGTTGAGAGAAGCCGCCCGAACTTTAATCAGCACCTGTTCGTCAGTCGGAACAGGCTTTTCAACGTCTTCAAACTTGAGAACGTCCGGCGAACCGTACTCGCAGTAACGAATAGCTTTCATAGGATTGCTTAAAGCAGTGATCTTGCGATCGCAGTCGTTAGTAGAAGTCCAGTAGGCGATAAAACTCCACACGACTAACGCGAGCAGAATGACGGCCGCACTCCATTTCAATATGCGTTTTAGCTTCAATATCTAAAGAAATACCGGTAACTGCAGTGAAACAGATTTGGTTGAACCTGCGTTGACGTAGTTCACTTCGCTATCGTCTCCTTTTTTCAGGCCTTTAAACAAGATCCAGAAGCTCACCACCAGTTCGAAGATGGCCAGCGGCGAATCGAACCAGTAATCGTTAACGACCTCGTTGAAGTGAGGGAAAATCAGGAAAACAAAGGCACAGAAAACGCACCACGCAGACGCGATCAGACCGAAAGTAGCCAGCGTTTTTGGGATATATCCCGACCTAAGCCATAAATAGGCGCAGACGGTCGCGGCCAATCCGAAAAATGGCAGACCCACATAGTAATCGTCGAAATTCGCTGCGAGGGTTACTCTGGCTAGTGCCTGCAACTGCTCGGCACCTAAGACTTGCAAGTAGCCCGTGTTGCCTAAAAGTCGCAGCGTGCCAAGGAGATTTAATGTCGAAAGAAGCCACAACAACGCGAACACAAATCGGAAGAGCGCTCCGATCAATGCGAGGAGACGATCTACTGGCCTAAGGATCACATACAGCGCCGAAAGTAAGACGACAACGCTTACGCCGTAGGTAAGAAAACAAATGAGCGCTACCCGCAGTTGAGTCTGGTGCGCCACAATATTCCGAGCGGTTTCTACAGCGTTGCCCGGGACGACTAGCGGACCAAGCAACGCATAGTTTCCGAACACGACGATCACCACAGCCAAAAGGCCGCTGACTCCCGCAATTTTTGCGGCTGTACGTTGTGAATTGTCGATCCTGTTCATGCGGTCTTCAGCTGCGCTGTAGCACGGGCAGGCAACTTTACCTTTGCACCTTTGATTAGAAGCCAGAGCATGATTGCCAGTTCACCAAACAGAAATGGCTGCGCGTAACGAAAAGCCGCATCGTAGTAAGACGGTGGAGCAAATAATGCCATTGGACTCAGGACCAGCCAGGCGACACAGTTAATCATTAGCCAGACGCCTATGATGCGTGGCAGGAATCCAGAGCGGAAAACGAGTAACCCAAAGGGAAACAGCCATAGGCCCCAGAAGATCTCGTTGATGAAATTTCCCTGGGAGTGCAGACGAAGAAAAAACATGCCCAAGGCGTTACGCTGCGCCTGCTCGAAGACATTTAGAAAATCGGCGCCGCGGAAAAGGATAAAAGCGGCGATGTTATTCAGGGTATTTAGAAAACCGACCGCCGCGGAAACCAGGACGAACCCAAGCATCGCCACGGTCCATGGCTTACTTACCCTGTTAAGTAGGTGATAGAGAGTAACTCCCAGGCAAATGAAAATAATGTGCGTCCACAGATCACCAATGATCCAGAGCCGGAACAGGGTTTCGTGATTTAGTACGTTGGTCGCGGTTGCCGCCCCATTGCCGCGGACGATGAGTCTTGTGGGAGCGTAAATCAGACTGAACGGCCCGGTCACTACCATTGATAAGTAAACCGCACCAGCGATACGCGCGGCTTTGTCTGTCGGATGCATAAGTCTAATTGGGTAGGGGCGATTGACCCCAATCGCCCGTCAGTCTGAAAGAAATGAAATTCGTGGTCATACTGAATCAGATAGGTCCTCGATAGCGGCGTTGCCACACTGCTATGGCGAGAAATGCAGCGGCGAATATCAGCCCGATCCAAAGCCCCGGCGTGGTTAGGTATCTTCCGGGAGTAAGTTGAATTAGGGAGTTGATTGCGATGCCGTGGTGCGGCTGGAAGGCGAACGCTGTGTCAGCGGCGCCGAACAGGCGATCTTTCAACATCGATGCGAAATGCGAAGTATCGAACGCAAACTTCTCAAGAACGCCGATCGCGAGCAATGGTAACACGGCCCAAAGAAACGTCGCGCGCCGGGCCCATCCGGAAATTAGCAATGCCCAACCGTAAATCGGAGCATGCCAGAGCACGATTACAATCAGGCTGTAGAGCAGTATCACGGATTGTTGGAGCAAATTGAAACGTGTCCACGTGGTTGCGGCGAGACCGCTCGGGAGCAGGATTGCGCTGCTCCATAGCAACATGAGGAACTGCACAAGAACGATAATGCCAAAGATCACCAGTGGCAGAATTACAAGTGGAACGCTCGCCTTCGAGAGAACGGTTGTAAGATCCGAAACCGGAAGCGATTTCCAGAACAGGATGCTGCGATCGCGACGTTCGCCATGCAGCGCGTCCAGACAGTAGAATACGCCGACGATAAAGGCGGTGAAGATTAACATCATCGCCGCTACATCGTATGGCGCTCCGATTGCAGCTCGCTGGTGCGCAGAGTCGAGCAACAGCACAGCGTGCCTGCGCTGCGGCATACCAACCGTGCTGACCAGGAAGCCGAACAGCACGACCGCGGCGACAATCAGTGGCGCGACGTAGATCGAACGGTTCTCCCACAACTCGCGCCGCACCGACCAATACATTGGTTGTGTCGCAGTGATGTTGTAGCCGGGGTCGCTGACTCCTGTAGATTCAGGTGTGTTAGGCGATGAGGTATTCATGTAGCTGCTTCTTCTTGGGGCGTCGGTACCTTGTGCGAAAGTTGCTGTGGCTCGCGGGTATTATTACTCATCACGGCCACGAACAAGTCGGCGATGCTGGGTCTGCGTAATTCACCAAGTGCAGCAAGTTGATCACGGTCCACATGGTCAAATAGCAGAACGCTGCGGCCAAAGACGGGCCGTTCGTGAATCGGCTTCAGCGCGCGTGCTACAGCGACATGCTCCGGATTCACCATTACTTCCACATAACGCGAGTCGAATTCTTCCATGCTGCATTGCAGCGCGATCCGACCCCGGTCGATAAACATGAGATCGGTAAGGACGTCCTGGACCTCCTCGACCTGGTGCGTCGTTACGACGATCGTGCGGCTGTGATCGAAGTAATCGTTCAGCAGTGAATCGTAGAATTGTTTGCGATAAAGGATGTCCAGCCCAAGCGTCGGCTCATCCAGCACCAGCAATTTCGCATCGATGGCCATTACCAGCGCGAGGTGCAACTGAGCTACCATTCCTTTCGATAATTCTCTTACCTTGCTGGTACGTTTGATCGTGGTCTTCTTCAGGAAACTCTCCGCCTTAGTGCGATTGAATCGCGGATGCACACCCGCGACGTAGTCGAGCAGGTGCGTAACGCGAATCCAACGCGGCAGCACGGAAACATCAGCAATAAAAGAGACATCCCGCATCAGCTGATTGCGCTCGTTCCAGGGATCGCGTCCGAGCACCTTTAATTCTCCCTGGTATGGCGTGAGGCCGAGAATCGCATTGAGCGCGGTTGTTTTGCCTGCGCCGTTGGGGCCGACCAGTCCAAGAATGCGCCCTTCTTCAACGCGCAGATCGATGCCGTCGAGCGCGACGGTTGTGCCGAAGGCTTTGCGAAGCCCGCGTGCTTCTATCGTTGCCATGTCTTCAGCGACTCTCCTTTCTATTTGCATTGCGACCTGCGGCCTCGAGCAGTTCCTTTGGAGTCAGTCCGAGCCGTTGAATGGTTGCGTGCACCCTGGGCCAATGTTCGGAAAGAAATTTCTGCCGCTCGCCCTTCAGGAGTGACTTGTGCGCGCCGTCTTTGACGAACATGCCGAGGCCGCGCCTTTTCTCGACCAGTTCTTCGTCGACCAGTTCTTGATACGCCTTCAGAACGGTGAGGGGATTGACTCGATATTCGGCGGCGACATTGCGCACCGAGGGCAGGGGATCACCTTCTTTGAGCACGCCATCGAGTATCATATGGACGACATGATCACGAAGCTGGCGATAAATCGGCTGACTGTCATTCCATTCACGATTCATCCTGTGCTCCAGTAATCCCTGTGGAAGGTCTGCGACGCCCGGCTTGGATTTGATCACTGAACTTCATCTAGTGATATAGTCAACTATAACACCAATTCACATGCAAGTTCTTTTTTAGAGAATTTTTCGCGGCATGCGCATCATGGCGAAATACGACTTCAAGATCGTTGCCACCTGGGAACCGAAGAAAGGCAGTCGAACCCGATGGCACATCTCGGCCGGGCGTGAACGGCGCACTTACGAAAATAATTGACTATTACTCTTTGATCTCAATCTCCCGCACCATTCCGACGTCAGCGTGAGTCAGCTTGGTGTTTGTTACGGGCATTTCACAATGCAGCACATAATGCCCTGGCACGAACTCCTTTCGCAGCCACACCACTCTCCTGATGTCATGACTGTCGAGCGCGCCGCCCAAGGCCTCCGCAGGGGAGGAACCGCTCTCATGCTGCTTCCGCCAGCGTTTTAGGTCCTCCACACCGCTGCCGTTGTGGAGACGGTAGATGTCCACCTCGTGCATGGTAGGACCGGGAGTTTCGACTCGGATGGTTTGGACTCCCTTACGTAACGCCCGGTTGAGTTCGAATCGATAATCAAACAGCTTCATCACGACATCTTCTTTCGGCGGCCGATCATCGGCAGCTCCGATTTCCTCGACAGTGAAACTGTGAACCGGCGTAGTCTTGTCGTGGCCCTTATTCCAGCAAATGATGATGTACTGCCCAGGATCCACTCCTAACCACATTTCGGCGTTCGCTCCGGGAGATGTGAGTCCCGGGCCGGAATAATCCAAGGCACCTTCCGGAAACAGAGACCCCTTCTTGACGGCTGCCACGTAATCGTCCGCGCTCATTCCCTTCGGGAGCTTGACGAGCATACCCTCATGGATTTCAGATCCGCGATTCTCGAAAGTGATATGACGCAGCCCTGCGGCGAGCCTGTCAGGAGCTTCGAATCCGGCATCCGTTGCTACGATCCGAAACGGTGGCGCCTCCTTCTCCGCGGTTTGTTTTTGGCAAGCGAAGCTAAGGACGCATACCGCCAAAACGATAGCCCGGCGGGTCGCATCAATATTCATCGCGGCTTTCTCCCCACTGTATTAGGTCTAACTAGAAGACATAAGCCAGGGCAGAGTATCGGGGCAAACACGCTTAAGTTATATCGAAATGCGGCCGTTGGTGTCATCGCTGGGTTAGACCTATTACGTGCACTGTTTGCCGGCCTTCTCGGAAGGGAACGCAAGACGAACAACGTGGGGAGCGCCGCGCAACAAGCAAGCCGAGAACGGCGATACCCCGCGGTGGCGCTAGAGACCGCCATCAACGGTACTGATACCGCTGCGCGGGCAACGAAGTCCTTCGGTGGATAGGCTGACGAATTTCCCCTTTTTCTCGTCGATCTTCCACGCGATTTTTGCCGGAAGCGTCGGCGCGCCACTTTCGGTTGCAGCATCCAAAATCGCGACAACGCTCGCTTTTGTTTCTTTCCCGTTAATATCGCAAGTGCCAATGAATAACGGTGATTTTTTTGAGTGCGCGGGAACCTTAAGAACGTCGCGAACAATCAAGTTATCCTGGAGGAGCATAAACTCCGATCCACAAATCAGCCACGATATACAGGATAAGCGTTCCGAAATCTCTGTTGCTCCCAGATCTTTTAAACCCAGGTCTTCATGTCGTTTCTCAAGATCGACAATTCTTTCATTGGACATTTTTTTGCCAATGAGCACTTTCGCGACGTCATCAGCGCCACACCGAATGGCACTGAATCCGTCGGACCCGGCGAAAGCAGAGTGGAAAAAGAAGAGTGAGATAAACGTCAGGATAATGGCGTGGGCGCGAAGCATAAATGATTTGGTCTAACGAGAACCGAGCAGATTGGGATTCTGCAAGATAGACGGGCAAGCCCGAGAGGGCGAATGAGCTGGGAAGATCATGAGTCATAGAGATAAGCCACGGCAGGTGTCGTGGCAAACACGCTGAACTTGCAAGGTAGCGACAAGCGCTGGCCTAAACCCAGCTCCAGTGAGGAAAACGCGCGAATCCACCTAACGTTTGACATGAGGGGCGACCGCAAGTGGGCGAAGCCCGCTTGTGGACGTCCCCTCGATGGAAGGGTTAGGCCTCGGGTTCGTGGCAAACCACTTCGATGTTGTGCCCGTCCGGACCGATGACGAAAGCTGCATAGTAGTTCGCGTGGTATTCCGGGCACAGACCAGGCGCACCATTGTCTTTGCCACCCGCCTCCAGAGCCGCGCGATAGAAAGCTTCGACTTGCTGGCGATTCTCGGCCGTGAACGCCAAGTGAAGATGCGCCGGCTTCTCCTCGGTTTGGTACAGGCACAATGAAGCCTTACCCTTTGGGCTAAGCTCGACACCGTACGTCGGCGGCCCCTCCGAGACAACAGCTACGCCGAGCGGTTCGAGTGCCTTGAGGAAGAACGCTTTGCTCGCTGCATAGTCGCTGACTCCGAATTTGACGTGGTCAAACATGAGTTCTCCTGAAGTGTGTGGGCCTGCGCAAGGTCTAACGAGAATAAGATAAGCCACGGCAGGGTGTCGTCGCAAGCTCGGTGAAGTCGCCTGGCAATGGGGCGGTTGGCTTCACCGACTGGTTGGATCTGTGCGTCATCTGGAATAAATAATCATGCAAAGGATGATGCTCCCCATGAACAAACCGCCCCCTGCGTAAAACCAAAGATACAATCGCTGACCGCGCTCAGTCAGAACCTTTCGCGGCGGAATGCCGTTTGGGTAGAGCTCTGCCATGTTTTCGATTTCGAGGATCTTGTCGCGATCGACGTGATTCTTCAGCTGAAATTGGACGACGAATGCGATGAAGAAACCTATAAGTCCTGGAATCAGCGGCCACGGAAATCCTTGAATCGTCGTTGTAGCGAGCACAGAAAAGGATCTAACGAGAAGGAGATAAGCCACGGCAGGGTGTCGTGGCAAACACGCTGAAATCATTTTGGGATGGGGCCGTTGGCTTCATCGACTGGTTAGATGACTGGCATGGCAACACGATCGACATGATCTAAGATTCTTCCGCCCACGTCAAAAACACCTCCATCATCTCCTCAAGCTTCTGCGGACCGCATGCTCCCATAAACTTTCCATCGCGGAGAAAACAAGTAAGCCACTCGGTCTCGCTCTCATAATCACGCTTGAGCTCAGCGAAGGCTTTGTGCTCTAGCGGCGTGTCAGCCAATGAGACTTTGAGACTCCAACCCGGATTATCGAGTGTCTCGATGGCAATTCCTTCGCCGTGCTCCCAATCTCCATCGCACTGTGCCTGAAACCAGCGCTGGAGTCTCCGAAGTGCGCTCGTGGTGGTGGCGGATGTCATCTAACGAGAACAAGATGAGCCACCGCGCGAACTACGAGTGGCGTTCATGCGCATGGAAATCTGAGCATAAGAACGGTTCGCGGTTGGCTCCATCGCCTGGTTAGATGGTTGGTGTGCCAACCGGGA
>Ga0209808_1001856_pt1 | contig 10896 bp, 19 predicted proteins | sample GraSoiAngelo_157_FD_186171 | JGI IMG/M metagenome (GOLD analysis project Ga0209808, IMG submission 186171) | Grasslands soil microbial communities from the Angelo Coastal Reserve, California, USA - 14_1009_16_20cm (SPAdes) (version 2) | ecosystem: Environmental > Terrestrial > Soil > Grasslands ...
CACTCGTCGGATCAGCCGTACAGTGGGCCGAACGGATCATGAGAAGGATTGACGGCACGTTCGCAAATTCAGCGGATGACAAAAGATGGCCGCGAGCTTAGAAGAGACCCTAATTTCAGTTTGGCAACAGGCATTGGTCGAAAATGCCAGGAGCGTGAAGCTGGAGAACCGCAGTTTTCCGGTGCGACGAACCAGCCGTTCAAAATTGCACGAAGTGGATTTTCAATTTGAAGGTCACGAATTGCGTGGCCTCGAACAGAATCCTGAAACCGCTTCTCGCTGGGCGCAATTGGCACGTGAAGGAAAGAAGGTTATGCAATTTCTACAGCAGCGCCGCTACATCGCAGTTGTGGTCGATGGAAAGGTGCGGTTTTACGGCAAACCGATTCTCTCTAGTGGCTAGTTGACTTGGTCAGTTCGGGCGCTGCCTGGGAGGCGACTGCCGCGCCGGCGGGGGCATTGGTCAGTGGATCGGCGAGGTATTTGTCGATGATTGCCGCAAGTTCGGTCGCGCTCACGAAGTTGTAGTGGCTGTAGCCCGGAACGATCGCGAGCCGCGCCTTTTCTGTGTAATTTGCGAACCGAACTAGACCAGAATGGGGCATGTGTCCCCTCTCGGATGACCCCACCAAATCGTCCATTGTTTTGGATCGCGAGCTTGATCAAGAGAAAAGCCTAGGCCCATCCGGCCCTCGCATCCGGTGCCCGCTCTGCGGCTGGTTCGCCCCGCAAGGACGACCGCTGGGCTTGAACCTGCGGCAATGAGTGGAACACGTTCGATAGCGGAGGCGTGCGCCCGGCGTGCCTCCACCAATGGAGCTTTCTTGCCGCCATCGAGAGTTTTCACCTGTCACGCAGGATGACGCTTAGCGCCTTCGTGCCACGCCAGAGCCACCATCGAGCCATCCCGTCTCGGACGGTTCTCCTTTATTTTTCAGATATCGGGTTGCGCGGTGTGACAACGAAGGTCTGCCCGCCAGCGAGCCTATTCTTTAGAGTGGTGTTTTGATGGTGTGCTCCCCATTTATATGGAGGTGTGGCAAATGCGTTTGCCTATGGCTTTATTTGCTTTTGGCCTGTTGTTTGCATTTTGGCTCGGTGCCTTGTTCCTTCATCTCCATGGCGGCCTAACAACCTATTCGCTCCTGCTGATTGCCCTCACACTGCTCGTCAGGACACGTCGTGTGACCGATGGGGCTCGAAGCTAACTACTACGACTGAAGTTGAGGCACGCCTACGCCACCGCCGACCTCTGCTTCCCTTACATCTGTTCCACAACGCCTGCTTGATCGTAGTAGATTCGCTCGGAAGTGAGTTTGCCTGAGTCTGTGTCGAAGATGAACGAGTTTCGCTCTCGCCCCCGCTCACGTTTCCGTGCCGCCATGATTCTGGCCATAGCTGCCGATGGACTTCAGATTTTTGTGTTTCCGTTATTCGCCGAGGGCGCTCTCTCCCCCGCCGATGACGTGCTCGATATTGCAGTTGCAGCCGTGCTGGTTCATCTCCTCGGGTGGCACTGGGAATTTCTCCCTGCATTCGCTGCCGAACTCGTGCCCGGAGTCGATTTGGTTCCGTTCTGGACGCTGGCGGTGATCAGCGCTTATCGCAAGTGGAAGCAGATTACGATCCCCGTAGAAGAAACCCGTGAGCAGCGTCCGGCGCTAAAAGGACAACAAAATTCTTCGTAAGCCGCCGCGAATCAGATCGAGGTCAGGATGGCAGCGTTCAACGCGGGGTTTTAAAATCGGGCGGCGGCGTAGAATAAACATACCGTCTGCTATGATGGGCGACAAGCAACCAGATTTTAACCTCGTACCATCCCTCCGAGGGCAAAATCGACTGACACGGAATGCGCTAGAACCGGATGCCCAGTGCGCCGACAATTCTGTTCGTGGATGACGAGGAAAACATTAGGAGTACCCTCGGTCAACTACTACAGAGCTATGGGTTCAATGTCGAAACGGCAGCCACCGTCCCCGAGGCGTTGGCTCTGATCGCGCAGTCGCGCTTCGACGTCCTCATTGCCGACCTCAACATTGGACATCCCGCAGACGGGTTCATAGTGGTTAGCGCGATGCGGAGAACGCATCCCGACAGCCTCACCTTCATCTTGACTGGATACCCGGACTTCGAGACCGCGCTCGAAGCGATACGACAGCACGTAAACGACTACTTAATTAAGCCCACTCCAATTGAGGAGCTAATCGACAAAATCAAAGCTGGACTCGCGACTCGTCGGCCGCACCAGCAGGCAGCCAAACCTAAGCGAGTGCACGATGTGATCGAACAGAACAAAGATTCTGTCGTCAACGAATGGGTCAAAAGAGCAAACGCGAATCCTGAACTGATGAGCGTAGGTTTGTCGGAGTTTGATCGGAAAGATCACGTTCCCGAATTGCTGGACGAGGCTGTTGCCCTTGCACGTGGGCACAGGACCCGCGAAGAACGCAAAGCGTCGGCCGCCCGACACGGAACACTTAGGCATAAGCAAGGCTACTCCGTTCCCATGCTCATATCGGAGGCGCGACTGCTGCAAGATGTCATAGCCGAATGCGTCCGGCGCAACTTGCTTGTCATTGACATGAGCCATCTAGTGTCCGACCTGACGAACATGTGGGACACCATCACAACCCAGTTGCAGGAATCTGCGCGTGCGTTCACGGATGAGCAGAGAGGACAATCCCTCCGATCTGTTTCAAAGAAACCAAAGAAGTAAGCGAACCACGCACCCGTCACACGGCAGCATCTTTCAGCCAGAACGTAGGGTGCTTGTGAGCAGACTAGGGGGAGGGTGTTCGACGAGCGTCCCATGATTCCATGAGTCTGGGGCGCTTTCGCTTGCCTAAGCCCAATTCTCATTCCAAAGGATCGCTTTCTCCGCCTCCCCTGCTGTGCTCTACCGACATGGTCACTGTTCAATGTCGAAGTAAATCTTCGTTGTGGCGCGGTATTGGGCTATCTTCTTGCCGTCCAGTTCCATCTCTAATCCTGCCACCCGTGCCCACTTCATACCGCGAACCGTTTTTGCGGCTTCTGCTACGGCGTTCTCGGCAGCCTTTGCAAAGCTCTCTTTGGAAGTTCCGACTACCTCAATAATCTTTTGGGTCATCACGGTTCTCCTTTGATGTCTCGCTGTGGATTGTACTGCTGGTCTGCGCCGTCATCGCCCCACAACCCGGACGACCTCGCGGGTGATTGGCAGAACCTCGCTGAGCGCACAACACGGAATCGGGTCGGCTAGATCATCCTCGGCAAACACCTCCAACATTACGTGTTAAGCTCCAATATGTCCGATTAGGGCTGGTTTGGGGGTGATGAAGTTGGCAGAAGTTCGACTGCAAGAGGGCGAGTCGTTGGAGAATGCCCTCCGTCGTTTCAAGCGTAAGGTTCAGACGGAAGACATCATTAAGGACGTGAAGCGTCACTCCTATTACCTGAAGCCGGGCGAGAAGCGCCGAGTGAAGCAAGCTTTGGCCCGAAAGCGTGCCCGAAAAAAGATTCGCAGAGAGCCGGATTAAGTTTCAACAATTAGAGCCACTGCTGCCAAGCAGCGGCCTTCCGTTTCGCCGGACGAGGTTCGGCTAAATACCCTCACACCACGTGCCATGAGCATTCGCACGGCCTTGGGATGAGGTCACGCCTTGGGCACGGACGTGAGACTCATATCCACCACAATAATGCTGTCGCCTTTCTTGAGTGGCAGGAGCTTTGCGCCGTCCCGCCCAAAGTAGGCGACTGCGGCGGAGAACGCCCTTGCCCTCGGCAACGTAATCGTGGATTTCATTCCACAATTCCTCGTTAGCGATAAAAACGGCTTGTGCCCTTGTTGATTGGCTCACCCCCAATTCGGGGATCGAGTTCCTCGCTTTGAGCGGCGCAAAAGGGGGCGACAGCCGCCTGAGCAACCCAGCTACTCTGCTTCGCAACCAAGGAGTCGGACTCATGAGGCGTTTCTTGCGTTTGTGGGTGCCGCTTGTTTTATCCTTGCCACTTGCGCTGACGGATTGCGGTGGTGGCACGAACAACAGCACTCCCCCGCCTCCTCCACCCCCTCCGCCGCCTGCCCAGCAAGCCCAGTTGACCGTGACGGTAACGGGCAGCGGCACCGTGACGAGCAGCCCGGCAGGCATCAACTGCCCCGGCACCTGTACGGCAAAATTTAATTCCGGCACCACCGTCACCCTCACGGCTACCGCCACCTCGGGTTTTAATTTCGCGGGATTCGGAGGCGGATGCAGCGGCACTACCTGTACGCTCACGTTGTCGAGCAGTCAGTCGGTGACAGCAATTTTCAATCCTACTTCACCATCTGCGGGCGATATCACTGCGATCAACCACATCATCATCTTGCTGCAAGAAAACCGCACGATGGATCATTATTTTGGGCATCTTCCCGATTACTGGAAGGCACATGGGTTCCCGCAGGCAACCAACGGCACCACCTTTGAGGGCGAGCCCTCGGACGCATCCGATGTCGATTCCAATGGGGCGACTGTCACCGCCTACAATCTCCAGTCGGCGTGCACCGAGAACCCCAGCCCATCATGGAACGAAAGCCATGTTGATCGCAATCGTTATGATCCAACCAACTCGAATCTCGCTCCCATGGATGGGTTTGTCCACACAGCAGCAGGGGACGCGAGCGGCTTTGGCCTCTACGATGTATTAGGCCACCGCGCCATCGGTTATTTCGTCGGCGACAATCAACTGAATTATTACTATTTCATGGCATCGAGCTTTGCGACCTCGGATCACTGGTTTTCCCCTGTGTTGAGCCGAACGCACCCCAACCGCATGTATCTGTATGCTGCAACCTCGGCAGGGCACGTTTATCCATTGAATGACAGCAACAGCCCGCAATTAACGAATGAAACCATCGTCCAGCTTTTGCAGGACAACGGCATAAGCTGGAAAATCTATGTCCATCCGGACGCGAGTGGCTGTGCCACGCCATCCTGCCTTTACGGGGAGAGCTACCTGAACCAGTTCACCTATGGAAAGTATGTCCTCGATAACATGCCGAATCAGTTTGTCCCCACTACGCAACTGATGACCGATATCCAAAACGGAACCCTGCCACAGGTCTCCTTCATCGAGCCTGCGGGCTATGTGGGTCTGGACGAGCATCCCACCGATACCGATGTAACTAACGCGCCCAATGTGCAGGCGGGGGCCGCCTACGTCGAGAGCATCGTGGACGGACTGATGGGCAGTCCGTCATGGAAGGACTCGGTCTTTATCTTCACCTATGACGAGGGCGGCGGGTTCTATGACCACGTGCCGCCGCACCTCGCCACACCCCCAGACAGCATCGAGTATCCGACCGATCTGCCAAGCACGGACATTTGCGCAAATAATACGAGCCCGGTCTGCGGCTTCTTTGTCACCGGCTTCCGGGTGCCGCTGATTGTGATTTCGCCATTTACGAAAAAAAATTACGTCTCGCACACAGTAATGGATTACACGGCAATTTTGAAGCTGATAGAGACTCGCTTCAAGCTCCCGAATCTGACCGCCCGTGATGCCGCCCAACCCGACATGACGGAATTCTTCGATTTCGCCAACATGTCATGGGCTACGCCGCCAACTCCACCCAAGCAAGTCAAGAACATGGCCTGTGTGCTTGAGGCGCTCAACGCCGTCACCATCTCGCCCAATCCCGCCCCGGCTGGTGGGCAGGCGACGGTTACCTTGAGCCTCGCAAAAAGCGCAATTCAGGATACCAACGTCTCTCTGTCGAGCAATCCGAGCGGTGTGGTACCACCCAGCGTCGTGATCGCGAGCGGCACTTCCTCGACCACGCTCAATATCACCGTTCCGGCAGGGATCACTTCGTTGACCATCACAGGGCTTGTTGGGGGCATCCCGGTGAGCGGAACTGTTCCCGTGCAGTAGCCGCTCCTTTCAGAACCTTGGGTCTCTTTCATTCCTAGCCATACCTATTCGTCTTTCCATCCCTAAGCTGGCGGCTTCGGTTGTCGCGCCTCTACCAATGCCATCCGGAAGAACAAATCGGACTCGCTGAAGGGCTGGCAGCAGATCAAGCTTTTCTAGGGGCAACCAATATGGTCGTGCAGAGTTGGCCGAAGGCATGCCAGTGACCCGCGAAGCTCGCTACGTTCATGCCTCGCTGGAAGTCAAGAATCGCTGGTTGCGTCGTGAAATCGGCTGGCGTGCCCGTTGCGACTGAGGACATCGGCCTCAGTTCGGAACTCAAACCGGGGTCTGTCGTACGTCCGTAAACAGAGCCGAACTCCTTAAGCTCACAGGCGGGTATTAGTCTGGATGCAAACTGGGAGGCGCTGCGGGCTTTCAAGTCCTGATGATGAATTTTTTGATTAGAGTTCGAGTTGAGGAGCGGGTCTTGCAGACCTCCCCCGGACTACAGACACACGCCCCTCACTCGAACTGGAGCGAACGATACCGAGATAGTCTTTTCCAGTAAATGGCTCAACAGTCATGTCGTGGATTACCAGAGTTCTTCACAGTAACCATTGCCACTAGCGGTTGAAACCGACCTACACCATTTCCTTGTGCGGCACAGCCGTTTCTGAAGCCACGAGAATTGCCAAATTTTGTTACGCGAGATTGGCGGAGAACGCGGCCTGCGGCGTAGCGGACACGAGCAACTTACATCGTGCTTTTGTGTTAAATAAAACAAAGGGGGTACTGTATGAAACGCTCAATGATTGCGGTTTTGACACTTGTGATGGGAATGTCCAGCCTGACGTTCGCTCAGGGCGCGGCAACCAAGGCAAGCCAGCAGCAACGGGACTAGAACGCGCTGAGCAGGTCGCCAACCCCAAAGGCGTCAGCCAAGGCATCGACACGGCCGAAGCAAAACAGGCTCAGCACAAAACGAAGAAGTCCAAGAAGTCGAAGAAGAACGCGAAAAGCAAGAGTAAAGCTGGCTCCAAGTAGTTTCCCACGGAAGCAATTCCGCCTCCCCCCGTTTTCTCCAAAAGCAGCCGGAAGCTACGCGACATGCGCGATGAGCGAACGCTAAGGCCGAAGCGCCTGCGCCCGTGCGAGTGTTGCAGAAGAGCGACCCGCACGGGTGAATCCGCTCTGGCGTTTGTTCTTGATGACCGAGGTCAATTGCACGGGAAATACGAAGAGCACAAAAGGCAAGCATCGCCAATGTTTAAATCTGCTGAATGTCGCTCCCAGAGCCGAGTTTGGCATAGCCGTCCATTCGATTGACATGGCGGGGGCGCGGGAGCACAATCGCCACAGTGAAATCAGGACTAGATTTCTAATGCCTGATCCAGCCGCGCTCGGTCTTTCTTGGCGTTGGCATTTCCAGCCTAAAGTCCGAATTTTCGCGGTTGAAAGGAATTGCAGGCAAATGAGTATCCTCCCCCAACTCTGGACAGACGATCGAGGCCAAGACATTGCCGAGTATGCGGTGATGCTCGCCGTGATCTTGGTCTTGGTCGTTGGCACTATTCGTCTCGTCGGCTCAAATGCCAATAACGCTTTCTCCTCTGTAGCTAGTAGCATTCAGTAACACCGAACAGCAGCCCCGCAGTCCTTTTTGGACGCGGGGCCTTTTTGTGCTTGGGAATTTTCGGTGTTCTGCTGGTTTGACTGCCATAGAGGAGGCTTCGTGCAATCGAGCAAACTGACGGGGCTACTGTTGAGCGTCGAGATTCTCGGTGATCAGAGCGGAACACAAAATCAGCACCAGCAACGCAATGATGAATCGCCGCTGATCTGCGGGGGGATCGTGGGCTCTTGCAGGCTCAACGAACCGGCACAAGCAGCGCCGCCGTGACCAGACAGACCGCAGCGAAAAGCAACAAGTAAGCAAATTCCATAATTCCTCAAGGACCAGCCATTTGTACCGAAGATCATCGGCGTTCCGGGGATCATCTGCGGTGAGCCATAAATCTCAACGGCAGAGCACCACCACAGTCGCCACGATCATGACGGCTCTCGTAACAGAAGGAAGTCTGGCGATCAGGTGAACAATCCCAGAGATGCTTCCGAAGCCGAGATACGGCACCTTTCTATCTACCCTTCTAGGCTTGGGGGTCCAGCCAAACGAAAACGACATCTTGCAATTGATACCGAGTCGCTGCGAGCGTTCTCGCGGGGAGAATGGAGAATCTGGGGAAAGACTCTCGCGAGGCAGAACAGAATTACCCCTCATTGCAAGCTCATGCAGGCTGGACAGAGCGCCACCTTTCTAAGTGTGCCCTGCCAATGCCCAGTCAGATTGCCGCACGTGGAACAGTGCTCCGGCTCTACCCGTGTCTGAGAGCATGCCCTCCCATGTGTCTGAGAGCATGCCCTCCCATTGAGTTTTTCATCGTAGCTCGTCCGACTGAGCGGTTTTGAGAGTACTGAGTAAGCAACGTTGATGTCTCGCATCCGCTTCTCTGCTTCAGCTTGCTCCATCGAGCGGCTGGGGAACTGGTCGGGGTGATAGAGTTTGACGAGTTTGCGATAAGAGCGTTTGATTCGCTCTGCGCTTGCTTCTTTTGGTATGCCCAGAGTTTCGTAATGCGATCTCATGAAGTTAAGGCGAGGCAAGCGGGAAGGGAGAGCAGCCGCAACGTTACTGCGCCCCACAACGGAGTGCAATGGCACAAAAGATGCAGCCGATCCGAGCAGGTTTGTGATTGCAGGAAATTCTCCCGATCTCCTTATGGACATGAGTTTCCTGATGGCGGCGTGTTAAGGACGGGCTGGGTTGGGCGACCTCGAAGAACCCGCTAGGAGGTGGAGCGCAGAGGCTTCCGCGAATTGTCTTTTGGGATAGGCTTAGTCCGTCCGCCTTGAGGAGGTTTCCATGGCAGAGCACAGTCCGGTCGAGATCGTGCGGCACGCTTCGAGGTTATCAATCCTTTGGGGTGTGTTGCTGATTGTTTTTGGTCGGTTCGCCATTTCTCGCGGCCGTTGCCGTCAACGTGGTCATTGCTTGGCTCATCATTTTGGCAGGTGTAGTCCACGTAATCCTCGCCTTTCACGCTCATCGGGCTGGCAGGTTGATCTGGAAGCTGCTGGTCGGGCTCGCATATCTGTTCTTTGGTGCGTACCTCATCATGCATCCGGTGCTGGGTGTGGCCACCCTCACTTTAGTGCTCGCATCGCTCTTCCTGATTGAAGGCATCTTGGACATCGTTCTGTTTTTCCAGATGCGCTCATTGCGGGGATCGGGCTGGGTGCTGGTTGAGGGGATCATCACCCTCCTGTTAGGCCTAATGATCTACCTGCAATGGCCATGGAGTGCCGTCTGGGCGATAGGCGTTTTGGTCGGAATGAGCATGATCATCAGCGGTGTCACGCGGGTGATGCTGTCGTTAGCCGTGCGCAAGGTGGTGGCCCAGATGGCATAGCAGCGACGATCACGTGTGCAATTTCCGGTACCCGCTCAAAGCAGCCTGTTGGACTCTTTGTTCGCCCAAGAGGAGGTTCAGTGCTGTGACAACAGTGTCGGGGTGCTTACGAAGTACTACCGGTGCGGACGGAGTGGGATGCACCATTCTTGGGCATTGACTTTCCCCGGAACATCAGCAATATGGCATGTACGTTTCCGACCATTGTTCTCCACAGGTCTACGTGCCATGCCTTTTCCAGCCAAGGTATCGCCGCAGTCTCGCCGAAAGAAGCTCATCCTTTGTATTGATGATCACCAGCCGGGCGTCCGTGCCCGCAAGCTCATCCTAGAGGCCGCTGGCTACCGCGTGCTTACGGCCAACAGCGGCACGATAGGTTTGCGGCTCCTGCGGCGGCACCGCGTTCACTTTGTGGTTTTGGACTACCGCATGCCTCAGATGGATGGGGAGGCCGTCGCACGCGAGATTAGGCGCATCGACCCTCACATTCCGGTAATCATGCTTTCCGGTCAGATCAACTTGCCCTCTGACGTCTTATCGGCTGTGGACGTCTTCGTCAGCAAGGGGCAGCCGCCAGCCGTGTTGCTGCAACATTTGGCTGCGCTTGCGGAAAGCGGGCTGTGAAAGCATCCTACTCAGCAAGGTTGCGAGGGGTTCGTAAGTTGTACGTGCCATCTGTGCCTGTGGAGAAGTGCATTAAACACAGTTGAAACGATCAAACCCCGTACCGCTTCCACAGCCGGAACCACGGATTGTGCGCGTACATCTCGTCGTGCCTTTGGTTTGCGGCGCAGCGGTCGGACAACTGGAGCGGTCTGGTGTCCAGAAGTAAGTAGAGTCGTTCGAGCCACTCGATCTCGGCAATGGCTTTCTCAAGGTTCATCTTGTTCTAAAGCGTTAGATGCGCGGTGAAGAAGCGGACTCGCTTCGCGGGCAGCGCGGCCGAAACAACGCAGTATAACCTGAGCGCCTGTCGAACGCTTTGAAGAGCATTCAGCGAAATCGCCCGCGAGCGCAAGTCGCGCTAAAAAAATGCGAACAAGCAATTTAAAGCCGTGCTGAGCCGCTGGGAGACAGCCTACAACAAAGAGAATTTCTATCGTGGGATACGTATCCTCCTCGAACTTCAGCGAAATGGCTCTTCGGTGTTGTGACGAGCATGGATTATTTCAGGTGCTTATTGACAGCTTTGGTCATCTGAAACATATCCAATTTTTTACTGCCAAAAATAGGCTGTAACTTATCGTCGGCGAGGATTTCACGCTTATTCTGTGGATTCTGGAGTTTGTGCTTCTTGATATGAGCCCAAATCTTTTTCGTGACCTCACTGCGAGGAAGGGGTTCTGCGCCGACAACTTTGGCTAGCTGCTCTGAAGGCTGCATCGGCTTCATAAAGGCACTATTTCTCTTTGCTGCTTTACCTGCTGCTCTTGCCATTTATCTCTCCGCTTGAAAAAGTGACTTGAATCAGTCGAATTGTAACGGAATCAGGTGTGCGGTGTGGAGTCAAACCTACGGGCATTTTCAGGGAGTCGCCCCAGAGCGCCTCCTT
>Ga0209808_1001860_pt1 | contig 10890 bp, 8 predicted proteins | sample GraSoiAngelo_157_FD_186171 | JGI IMG/M metagenome (GOLD analysis project Ga0209808, IMG submission 186171) | Grasslands soil microbial communities from the Angelo Coastal Reserve, California, USA - 14_1009_16_20cm (SPAdes) (version 2) | ecosystem: Environmental > Terrestrial > Soil > Grasslands ...
CGAGGCGGTTTTGCGCAGAGGTGGAGAGAGACTCCTCGGGGAACGCGAGATCGGTGCAGGAGACCGCAGCCCAGGTCGCGAGGCTGCTGCGAATGGCGGCGAAGGTGTCGGCGGTGGGCGCATCCGGGGTGCCCTGCGAGTCGATCTGGAAGCCGTGGCCGCGGCTCTGCCACCACACACACAGGCCGGTGCCGTTCGTTTTCGTGCGCACCCATGCGCGCGCGGGCAAGGCGCAGAAGAGGAGGACGACCGCGACACGCTTCACCGCCGGGCGCTCCGCAGGACGCGGGCGCGCAGCTCGTCGAGCGAGAGATCGTCCTGTTCGGCGGGCGCACAGCGTAGACAGGTCAGCCCGTGCCGATCGCGCATGGCGCGCTTCGGCAGATCCGCCGGCGCTCCGACAGCGAACTTTCCCAGCGCCATGCCCTCGACGCCGTACGTTCCGGGCGCGCGTCGGTGCAGAAACACCACCACTTCCTCGCCGTCACGAAAGGCGGCGGCGCCCTGCACCGTCTGGGAGAGATCGCCGACTTCGCCGCCAGGCACGAGGACAGTCACCTCGCCCGCCGGCGTGCCCTTCCATGCCTCGATGGAATGAAGGACGACGGCGGTGAAGATCTGTCCGCCCCCCTTCGTCCACGCGCTGGTCCGCCGGATCACGCGCCCGTACACGACCGCGTCCGCCGACGCGGTCAACGACTCGATGTCGAACGGTCCCTGGACCGTCGCAGCGATGAGCAGCGCGAGCAGCATCAAGCGAGGGTACTACGGAATCGCGCCGCCACCGTCGTTGCGAACGTCGCAGGCGGCGACGCGCCAGCGCGTGTCGGGGTCGATCTGTACCCCGCAGGCTTTTCCCCACAGCGTGTCGAAGAAGCCGGGACCGTGATCCTGGAAAGGCTCGCCGCCGAACTGCAACTTGTGTCCGCGCTGCTCCAGGGCTCGCGCGGTGGCGGCCTCCAGCCCGCTGGGCTCCACGCGGACGAGGTCGGGGTAGAGATTGTGGTGCAGGCGCGGCTGAGCGATGGCGCGATCGACCGGCATGCCGTCGTCGATCACGTGCACGATGGCCTGCACGACCGTGGTCGGAATCGACGCTCCGCCTGAAGAGCCGATGGCGAGCAGCAGCGCGCCGTCGGGAGCGAAGACGAACGTCGGCGCCATGGACGAGAGCGGCACCTTCCCCGGGCCCGGCGCGTTCTCCACGTCGCCTCGGACGCCGTACGCGTTGGGAACACCGGCGGCGACGGCGAAGTCGTCCATCTCGTCGTTGAGGAGGAAACCCGTCCCCTTGGGAACGACGCAGGAGCCGAAGGCGTCGTTCACGGTGGTGTTGAGCGCGACCGCATTTCCTTCTTCGTCCACGGCCGAGACATGAGTCGTTCCATGCTCCTGCTGGACCACGACCTGGGCCGTCGGCGTCGCCTGCTCGCCGATCTGCCGCGCGAGATCTCCGGCGAAGTCCTTGGCGACCATCCGCCGCACCCGCTCCTCGACACCAGGATTGAAGTCGGGGTCGCCCAGCCTCTGCCGCACGGCATAGAGCCGTTTCTCGGCCTCGATCATCGCGTGCAGGAAGCGGTCCGGCCGATAGCCTCCCGCCCTGGGCTGCTCGCGCTCGAGCACGTTGAGCAGCGCGGAGACGATGAATCCGCCGCTCGAAGGCAGCGGCATGCTGACGATGCGGTAACCGCGATACGTCGACTCGATCGGCTGCCGCTCGCGAACCTGGACCCGCGACAGGTCGTCGGGCGCGAGCACTCCGCCGCGCGCGGCGAGGGTGTCGACGATGCTCTTCGCGATCCGTCCCTTGTAGAACGCGTCGGGACCCCGCTCTCCGATGGCGTGCAGGGTGCGCGCGAGATCCGGCTGGATGAGCTTGTCTCCGGGCTGCTTCGCCTCATATTCGCCGTCGTCTCCCCGGCGCAGGAAGATCCGCGCCGCCTCCGGATCGGCGGCGAGGCATTCCAGACGCCACTCGGAAGCGCGCACGAACTGGACGTTCACCTGGAACCCGCGGAGCGCGATCAGCTCGGCGGGGCTGACGACCTGCGCGAGCGGTTTCTTTCCGAAGCGCTTGAGCAACTCGGCGTATCCCTTCACCGCTGCGGGAACGGCGACGCTGAGCGGACCGGCGTTGGCAAGGTCCTGCCGCGCCTCTCCGTTCTGCACGTACATGTCCGGCCGCGCAGCGCGCGGGCCCACTTCGCGGAAGTCGAGCACGTGCACCTGTCTCGTCCGCGCCGTGTAGATCAGCGCGAATCCGCCCCCGCCGAGTCCCGAGCTCTGCGGCTCGACGACGCTGAGCGCGAAGGCCGCGGCGATGGCCGCGTCCGCCGCGTTGCCGCCCCGGCGCAGCATGGATGCGCCCGCCTCGGCGGCAAGCGGGTGGGCCGCGGCGACGGCGCCGCGGGGCGATACCGCGGGAAACGCGAGCAACAGCGCGAGCAGGAGCATGGCGGCGCACTATAACTTCTGCTATCTCGGCTGCCCCCATGGTTCGCGTCCGCTTCGCACCCTCGCCGACCGGGTACCTGCACATCGGCGGGGCGCGCACCGCCCTGTTCAACTGGCTGTGGGCGCGGAAGAACAAGGGCGTGTTCGTCCTGCGCGTGGAGGACACGGACCAGTCGCGCAGCACGCAGGAGAGCGAGCAGGCCATCATCGACGGGATGAAGTGGTTGGGCCTCGATTGGGACGAGGGTCCGATCGTGGGAGGCCCGCACGCGCCGTACTTCCAGATGCAGCGGCTCGCCACGTACGACAAGCACGCGGAAGGCTTGATCGCGAAGGGCAAGGCATACCGCTGCGACTGCACGAAGGAGGAGCTGGATCGGCTCCGCGAGCAGGCGGCGCGCGAGAAGCGGGGCTTCAAGTACCCGGGCACCTGCCGCGACAAGAATCTGCCGCGCGGGACGCCGGGCTCGGTGGTGCGGTTCCGCATGCCTGACGAGGGAGCCACGACGTTCACGGACCTGGTCAAGGGCGAGATCACCACCCAGCACAAGGAGCTGCAGGACGAGGTCATCCTCAGAGCCGACGGAGTGCCGCTCTACAACTTCGGCGCCGTGGTCGACGACATCGAGATGGAGATCAGCATGGTCGCCCGCGGCGACGACCACGTCGTGAACACGCCGCGGCAGATCCTCATGTACCAGGCGCTGCGGTACCCGGTGCCGCAGTTCGCGCACCTGCCGATGATCCTCGGCGCCGACAAGCAGCGGCTCTCCAAGCGGCACGGCGCAGTCAACGTCCTGCAGTATCGCGACGACGGTTACCTGCCGGGCGCGCTGGTGAACTACCTCGCGCGCCTCGGCTGGTCGCACGGCGATCAGGAGATCTTCACCATTCCCGAGCTGATCGAGAAGTTCGACTGGGAGCATGTGGGCGCCAACGCCGGGGTGTTCAACCCGCAAAAGCTGGAATGGCTGAACCAGCAGTGGATCAAGATGACGCCAGCGGAGGAGATCGCGAAGCAGACCGGCGTCTCGGCGCAGTTCGCCGCCCTGATGCAGGAGCGGGCGCGGAACCTGAACGAGATCCGCGATGCCTGGCGCGCGTATATGACCGCGGAGCTTCCCGCATACGACGACAAGGCGGTGGCGAAACAGTTGACCCAGGAGGCCAGGCCATTGCTCGTCGAGGCGCGGACGCTGATCGACCGGACCTTCCCCCAGGGACCGCAGGCCATGGAGCACGCCTTTCGCGCCCTGGCCGAGCAGCGCGGCCTCGGCCTCGGCAAGGTCGCGCAACCGGTGCGCGTAGCGGTGACCGGGACCACCGTCAGCCCTCCGCTGTTCGAGACCATCGCGCTGCTCGGCAAGGAGCGGACGCTGCGGCGCATCGACGCCGCGCTGGAGAAGACCCGATGAGAGTGCTCTTCGCGGTGCTGTTCGCCGCCACGGCGGCGGCTGCGGCCGAAGGGTTCAAGGCGCGCGGCTTCATCCTTCCCGACGGGGCGGTGAAGATCGACGACGACCGGTACCGCCTGCCGCAGCCCTGGGACGAGGCGGTGAAGTTCTACCGGCGCGCATATCCGCCGGGGAAGTACACGAGACGAACGCTGCACAGCCAGACGGCAGTCCGCGCGATGCACATCGAGAACTCCGAGAAGGGCGAGTGGGAAGGCGTCAATCTGTACGAGGCCGGACGCGGTGAAGTGCGCGTGTACATCCTGCCGCCTGCGCAGGCGCCGCCGCAGCCGCCGGCGAAAGGCAAGTCGCCTTGACAGCGCGGGGGTGCTTTTGTAGTTAGCGCGTCCCCGTTCGCTGGGGGATCGTCTAACGGCAGGACGTAGGACTCTGACTCCTACTATCCAGGTTCGAATCCTGGTCCCCCAACCATTGAGGGTGTAGTACCCTGTGGGTCAGAGTCGCGGGAGCGGCAAAGGAAAGGCGGCCCCATCGTCTAGCGGCCTAGGACGGAGGCCTCTCACGCCTCAAACATGGGTTCGAATCCCGTTGGGGTCACCAATTGGCCCGCCAGGGTGAGACTGGCGGGCTCTTTTACGTGGTACAGGCAAAGCCAGTAGCCGCCAAGCCTCCTGGCGCGCTGCGGCTACGCTGCCCGCGCCGGGCGGTCCGTCCGCATCCAGGTCTGCCCCTGGGCGCCCCGGCTGTATTTGACGAATCCCACCAGCAGCGCGGCATTCATCTCGACGAAATGAGCGGCCGCATCGGCGACGGCCCGCACGTGCCGCGGCGTCATCCCCAGGAGGCTGAGCGCGGCGAGCGCGTACGCGGTGCACTGCGTGAGCAGGGCGAGCGAGTAGAAGGTGGCCGCCCGCGCCAGGAACAGGTTGGCGACGAAGGCCACCACCAGGGCGTGCGGCACGAACCAGCGGAGCACCTTGTGCGACCAGAGCGCAAACGCGGTGAACCCATGGCGCGGCGAGAGCAGGTCCCGATGCTGCGAGAGCGCCCGGAAGCCGCCCGCCGCGATGCGGACACGCCGCCGGTACTCGCCGACGTGATCGGGAGCAGTCTCTTCGTGCGCGACCGCCTCGGGCTCGTAGGCCACCTTGGAGCCTGCCGCCAGGACCCGCAACGCGGCGACGAAGTCGTCGACGACGGTCCCTGCCGGCAGCGGCGGAAAGAGATCCTTGCGGACGGCGTAGATTCCTCCGTTGGCCCCCATCACGCAGCCGCGCCGCGACTCGTACAGCTTGAGCAGGCTCTCGAGCTTCCAGTAGGCGCCTTCCGTGACAGGGGCGCCCGCCGGAGAGTGCAGCCGCAGCCGCCCGCAGACCAGGCCCACCTCGTCGTCGCGCAATGGTTGTACGAGATGCCGGATGGCGTCGCGCTCGAACTCGGTATTCGCGTCCGTCATCACCAGGACGTCGCCCTTGGCGAGCGCCACCAGCCGGCTGAGGACTCCGGCCTTGCCGCAGCGCTCTGCGCGCGAGAGCTTCACCCCGCGCGCCCCGTACCGCTGGACGATGGCGTCGGTCTCGTCGGTCGAGGCGTCGGAGCCGATCAGGATCTCCAGCTTGTCCGGCGGATAGTCCTGGGCGAGCAGGTTCTCGACTCGCCGCGCGATGCAATCCTGCTCGTTGAAGGCCGCGATCAGGACGGAGACGCTGGGCAGGCCAATCTGGGCGGGCGGACGGCGACGCTCGTTTCCGCCCAGGTACCCCCAGGCGCCGCGCGCCTGCGCGATCGCATCGAGCGCGACGAGTAGCAGCGGATAGATCACGTAGGTGTGCAGGACGCATCCGACTGCGACCCAGAACACGACGGCGAGCATGCGCCAGTCCGCAGCAATCGCCGTGCCTCGGCGGCGGCGCCGCAGGCACGCGACTGCCCCGGATACCGACACACTTCCCTGATGGGAACTTCAGTTCCCACCCTGTGGCGGCCGATACCCAGCCTCAGGAGGAATCAGCGACAAGATACGTCGCGCGCGCTCGTGCTGCGGGTTGCGCCTCAGGACCCTCTCCAGGAGCTGCCGGGCGCCGGCGGGATCGCCGCGGTCGAGCGAGATGTCCGCGAGGTCCACGTCGGCACGGAGCAACCTCGGCTCGATCTGACGCGCTTCGGAGAGGCCCTGAACGGCCTTCTCGTGGGCGCGGTTTGCTTTCGCAGCCGCGGCCTTGGCGTACAACACCCAAGCATCGCGCGGCGCCGCGCGTTCGGCCTGATCGGCGTGCGCGACCGCCCGGTCCGCGGTTCCGGCAATCGCTTCAGCAAACGCCATCGCGCGGAGCGCGGCAACGTCGTCCTTGTCCTCCGCGAATGCCTGCCGCGCCGCCGCGGCGCCCTGTTGCAGCAGCCGCGCCGCCGCGCGGCCCTCCTCGTCCCGCTCGGGCGCGGGAACGCGCTCGTAGAGATCCTTGTGCGCCGCGGCCCGCAGCAGCAGCGAGAATGCCCGCTCCGCCTCCGGCAAGGCGCGACCAGGCGCGCTGCGCGCTGCTTCGGTGAACAGCCTGGTGGCGTCCTCGAGGCTCCGGGTATCGTCGAGGAACATCTTCTCTCGACCCTGCCGCACCTTCTCGTCGAGCTCGCGAACCCGCTCGCGGCGGTGCAGCGCGATTCCGGCGACGCTCGCGAGGGCAAGAATCCCGAGCAGCACCGGCCAGCGTGCGCGCGACGCGCGATCGGCGGCAACCGAAGTGATCGGCCCCGGCGCCTCTGGCTCCGCGACTCCGGTCTGCACGAGTGGAAGCTCCGGCGGGTCGACGGCGACGACGGCGGGCGCAACGGGCACATCGGGTGCCGGAGACGCGGCAGCCGCCTGCGGCGCCGCCACCTCGAAGACGGCGTGGCAACGGCCGCACTCGACGCTGAACGGAGCTTCGGCAGCCGCAACGGCCCCCTCCTGGAGGGAAAAGACGGCGTGGCAGCGGCTGCACTCGATGACCATGGTCAGCTCTTGGCGGTGTCGCTCTTGATCTCCGAAGTGCTGATCACGCGGATGTTCACGCCCTCGTCCGCGAGCACCTGGAACATCTTGGCCGCGACGCCCGCGTGGTTGCGCATCCCGACGCCCACGATGCTCACTTTCGCGATGCCCTCCTCGTGCTCCACCTTCCCGGCGCCGATCTGCTTGCCGATCCTGCGGACCAGCTCGCTGGTCTTTTCCGCATCGAGGCGGCCGACGGTGAACGCCATGTCGGTGCGACCGTCTTCCTTGGCAGGCGTCTGGACGATGACGTCGACCACGACCCCCTGCTCGGCCAGGGAGCCGAACACCTTGGCCGCGATGCCCGGCTTGTCGGGGACGCTGCGGATCACGAACCGCGACTCGTCGCGCGTGAGCGCGATCCCGCTGACCAGCACTTCCTCCATCGCTGCGTCCTCCTCGCAGACCAGGGTACCCGCCTCGTCGCCGAACGACGACTTCACCCAGAGGGGCACCTTGTACTTCATGGCGAACTCGACGCTGCGGATCTGCAGGACCTTCGAGCCGAGGGAGGCCAGCTCGAGCATCTCCTCGTAGGAGACGCGATCGAGCTTGCGGGCCCGGTCGCAGACGCGCGGATCGGTGGTGTAGACCCCATCGACGTCGGTGTAGATCTCGCACGAGTCCGCCTTGAGGGCGGCGGCGAGCGCGACCGCGGTGGTATCCGATCCTCCGCGCCCGAGCGTGGTGATGTTCCCCTGCTCGTCGATGCCCTGGAAACCGGCCACGACGGCGATCTCCTTCTTGCGCAGGCTCTCGCGCAGCTTGACGTCGTCGATGCTGCGGATGCGCGCGTTGGCGAACGCCGAGTCGGTGAGGATCCGCACTTGATGCCCGAGGAAGCTGCGTGCCCTTCCCTTCATCTCCTGGATGGCGAGCGCGAGAAGGCCTACCGACACCTGCTCACCCGTCGAGACCACCACGTCCTGCTCGCGCTGGCTGGGGCGCCTGGAGAATTCGCTCGTGAGCTTGAGCAGCCGGTTGGTCTCCCCGGCCATGGCGGACACGACGACGACCACGTCGTGGCCGGCCTTCCGCGTCGCGATCGCCTTCCGCGCGACGTTGCGGATGCGATCGGCGTCTCCCACCGAGGTGCCGCCATACTTCTGAACGATGAGCATCTACCGGAACATATCGTGGACCGGGCGCGGCCGGGTAAAGGAACCGCGGGCGGCCGCTCTGGTGTACAAGCGGCGCATGCGCATCGTTCTCTCGGGCGAGAAACTGACACTCGAGGAAGTGGGCGCCGCGGCGCTCGGAGGGGCACGCGTCGAGATCGCGCCCAGGGCCCGGGACCGCGTGCGCGCCGCCCGGTCGCTCGTCGAGCGCATCGCCGCGGGCGATACCCCCACCTATGGCATCAATACCGGATTCGGGACGCTGGCGGAGGTGTCGATCCCGAAGAGCGACCTGCGCAAGCTGCAGCGCAACCTGATCCTGTCGCACGCGGCGGGCACCGGGTCACCCCTTCCGCTTCACGAGGTGCGCGCGCTGATGCTCCTGCGCGCGAACGTACTGTCCGGTGGGTATTCGGGCATAAGGGAAACCACGCTGGAGCTCCTGCTGGAGATGCTGCAGCGGGATGTCATCCCCGTCGTGCCCGAGAAGGGGTCCGTGGGCGCCAGCGGCGATCTCGCCCCGCTCGCGCACCTCGCGCTCGTGCTGATCGGCGAAGGAGAGGCCTTCTTCGGGGGGAACCGCCTCCCGGGCCGGGATGCGCTCGCGCGCGCCGGGCTTCAGCCGGTGGTGCTGGAAGCGAAGGAAGGTCTGGCGCTGGTGAACGGCACGCAGGCGATGCAGGCGGTCGGGACGCTGGCGCTGCTGGAAGCCGAGCGTTGCGCGCGGGTCGCCGACATCGCCGCCGCAATGACGGTGGAAGGCCTGATGGGGTCGCATCGGCCCTTCCTCGCCGCCATCCACCGGATCCGCGGCCACGAAGGCCAGACCCGGGTGGCGGCCGAACTGCGGGCTCTGCTCGCCGGCAGCGAGATCAACGCCGCGCACCAGGACGAGCAGTGCGACAAGGTGCAGGATCCCTACTCCCTGCGCTGCGCTCCCCAGGTGCACGGAGCCGCGCGCGACGCCCTCGCCTTCATCCGCCGGACGCTCGCGGTCGAGGCCAACGCCGCCACCGACAATCCCCTGGTATTCGCGGAGGATCTCGACGACGTCTCCGCCGGCACCATCGTCAGCGGTGGCAACTTCCACGGTCAGCCGGTGGCACAGGCACTGGACCTGCTCGCGATCGCCTGCGCGCAGCTGCAGACCATCTCGGAGCGGCGCGTCGAGCAGCTCGTCAATCCCTCCCTCTCCGGTCTGCCGCCCTTTCTCGCCCGCAACAGCGGGCTCAACTCCGGCTTCATGATCGCCCAGGTCACCGCAGCCGCGCTGGCAGCGGAGACCAAGGTGCTCGCGCATCCGGCGTGTGTAGACACCATTCCCTCGTCCGCGGGACGCGAGGATCACGTCAGCATGGGGATGACGGCGGCCGTCAAGGCCCGGACCGCGGTGGAGAATGCCCGCAGCGGCCTCGCCATCGAGCTGCTGGTCGCGGCCCAGGCGCTCGATCTGCGCAAGCCCCTCCGGGCCGGGGCGGGAGCGGCGGCCGCGCACGAGCGGATCCGGAGCCGGGTGTCGCACATGGACGAAGACCGCGAGCTGCACAGGGACATCGCCGCGGTGCGGCAGATGATGCCGGAGATCGAGAGCGCCGCGAGGGCCGCGGCCGGATTGAACTAGCCCGGCGCGGGGTCGCGCCGGCTGTCCCGCAGCGCCGCGGGGGTCCGCGCGCTGCCTCGGGACGTAAGAGCCGCACATCGTCCCACAAGCGGCTCCGTTCCCTCGGCGAAGAGCGCGCGACCACCGCGCACGGAAGCGGACTGCACCCGTTGCGCTCTGGTACCCTCGGGCTCCCCATGGACTCGATCGTCACCGAGGAGCTTCCGGTTCCGGCCCCGCAGCGCGATCCGAGCGACGAGCAGATCCAGGCTGCGAAGGACGCTCTGGCGCATCTGGAAAGCGAAGCGGCCGCCCTCGGCAACGTTCCCTCCGCTGCGCCCGTGCACCACGCCATGGGGCGAATCTTCCTCGAGCAGCTCGGAGACGCGAAGAGCGCTGCCGTCTGCTACCAGAACGCGTTCGATTTGAACCCGCGATACCGGCCCAACCTCGAGTCCGCTCGACGCCTCTTCGCCGCCGCCGGGCGGAAGGACAAGGCGCTCGCGCTCCATCACCGCGAAGAAGCGCTGCTGGACGACGACGGCGAACGCGCGGAATCGCTGCGCGCACAGGCGTTGCTCCTTCGTGAGCTCGGCAGGGTGGAAGACGCGAAGAAACTGATCGACGGCGCGCTCCGCCTCGCGCCCGAGCATCCAGCCCTCCTGAAAGCGAGCGTCGAGGCCTCCGAGCGCGAGGGCGATCGGGCGCGCACCGCGACCCTCTTGATCCGTTCCGCGCGCGCCACGCGCGACCCCGTCTACAAAGCGCAGCACTTGCGGCGGGCGGTCTTGCTGCTCGACGCGCTGCGAGCGCAACCGGATGGTGCGTCCGGGGATATCACGCAGCTGCACGACGAGGTGGTCCACAAGCTGCACCAGGCGGATCCCAACGACGCCATCGGGTTCTTCGCGACGCTGTTGCGCGCACGTTCGAGCAACGACTGGGAGACGGTTCTCCGCCTCTGCCGGCAGCGGGCCGATCGGACCGCCGGCGCCGCCGACCGGGCGCTGGCAGCCGCCATCGCGGCTTACCGACTGGGTCGAGTCTCCGAAGGCCTGGCGGAGGCCACCGCCGCGCTCGAGGACAACCGCCGCGACGGCGCGCTGCTCGCGCTGCGCAGCGAGCTCTCCGAGCAGCAGAAGTCGCCGGACCTCGCCGACGTGCTCCGCCAGCGCGCCGCGGGGAGCATCGAGGCGACCGAGCGCGCCCATCTCAAGATGCGCACGGCGCTGCTGCTGTCCGATCCGCTCGAGCAGGAGCAGCTCCTCTCCG
>Ga0209808_1001863_pt1 | contig 10884 bp, 11 predicted proteins | sample GraSoiAngelo_157_FD_186171 | JGI IMG/M metagenome (GOLD analysis project Ga0209808, IMG submission 186171) | Grasslands soil microbial communities from the Angelo Coastal Reserve, California, USA - 14_1009_16_20cm (SPAdes) (version 2) | ecosystem: Environmental > Terrestrial > Soil > Grasslands ...
TATCACTGCGCGATCCATGCATTCATGCACGGCACGATCGTCGTCCAGGCGGTGGCCACGCCGCAGCCGACGGCACCGCCGCCGACCCCGATCCGCACCGCTCCATCTACCTTGGCTCCCACGCCGCAGCCAACACCCGCGCCGACCGAAGCGCCGACCCCCGAGGCGACGAGTGTGCCGCCGAGCGCGACACCGTCGCCGACGTCCGTACCCTCCGAAACGGCTTCTCCGGCGGCGAGCGCGGCCGCCGCGCAGGTCACGCCGGCTCCGAACGCGAGCGGTGGCGTCACACCAACCGTCATCGGCGCCGCCGTGCTCGCCGTCCTCGCTCTCGGCGCGATCGCCTTCTTCCTGACGCGCCGGTCTTAGCGGCACGCTCGAAAGACCGCCTGCCCACTCGCGCGACGACCTGCGACAATTGGCCCTGATGACCGTCGTGGCGCGCTCTCAGCAAACCGACGACGTGGCCGAGATTCTGGTCACCGCGGAGCAGATCGCCGCGAAGGTCCGGGAGCTCGGTGCTCGCATCGCGACGGACTACCAGAGGAAGGATCTCGTGCTCGTCTCCATCCTCAAGGGAGCGCTCCCCTTCCTCGCCGACCTCATGCGCGCGACGCCGATATCGCTCTCGCTCGACTTCCTCGAGGTGTCCTCGTACGGCGAGGGCACGGAATCGACCGGAGCCGTCCGGATCCTGAAGGACCTCGCGAACCCCATCGAGGGCCGGCATGTGCTCGTCGTCGAGGACATCCTCGACACCGGCCACACTCTCTCGTACGTCTTCGATCATCTGCGCGCGCAGCGGCCCGAATCGGTCCACCTCTGCGTGCTCCTGGACAAACCCGCGCGCCGCGTGATCCCGATCGAGATCGACTACCGCGGCTTCGAGATCGCCGACAAGTTCGTCGTCGGCTACGGGCTTGACTACGCCGAGCGGTACCGGAACCTGCCGTTCGTTGGCGTGCTCAAGCCGGAGGTGTACGCGAGGAGATCGTGATGATCTGGCTCGCGCGGATCGTCGTCGTCGCGCTGCTGCTTGCCGCGACACCCGAACGCGCCGCCGCGAGCTCGCCGCTCGCCCCGCTGCCGGCGACCGTACGCGTGAACATCTCCCTTCTCGGTACGAGCTACGCGAAGATCGGCTCGACGGGATCGCTGACCGTCACAAAAGACGACGGCGCGGTGCTCTACCAGGGCCCGAAATACACGATCGCGCGGCGCGGTGTGCGCCGGCTTGCCGATCCGACGCAGACCGCGGTCAGCGTCCGCGACCCCGACGAGCGGCGCAGCCTTGCGCAGCAGTTCCGCCAGGCGCGCCTCCGCGCGCAGGTCGAGGACATTCCGATCGTGACCATTCCGTTTGAGTTCACGATCGAGGGCGATGGCTCCGACCCACTCGCGGCGCCGCTCTTCTCGGCGCCTCAGATCACACCACTCCACTACGTAGCGACCGGCGGCCTTCTGACCTTCAACGGACGCGCGTATCGCGGCACGCTGGACCTCACGCGCGATGACGAGGGCGACATGATCGTGGTGAACCAAGTCGACACCGCCGCCTACCTGGCATCGGTCGTCGGATCTGAGGAGCCCACGACCTGGATGCCGGAGGCGCTCGCGGCGCAGGCCATCGCGGCGCGTACCTACCTGTCGACTCACCTGGCGCGCCACGACAACTACGACCTCGAAGGCGATACGCGCGACCAGGAGTACGACGGACTCGCCGGCGAGTCGACCTCGACGGTCAGGGCTGTGGATCGGACAGCGGGCATGATCGCCACGTACGGCGGCCGCGCGATCGAGGCGCTCTACTCCGCGAACGCGGGCGGCATCACCGAAGACAGCGAGAACGTCTATGCGAACGCGCTGCCGTATCTCCGCTCGGTCCCGTCCCCGGCCGACGACATCGCACGGGCCTCATCATGGGGTCACACGAGCTGGGAGTGGACGACGGAGTTCACGGCGCCGCAGCTCCGCAGCTACATCGGCGCACGCGGCATCGATGTCGGCGACCCGCAGCGGATCGAGCTGACGCAGCTCACCGGCACCGGACGCGTTCTCTCCGCGAAGATCGTCGGGTCTAGCGGGAGCCGCGACATCGGCAAGGACAAAGCGCGCTACTACTTCGGCCTCCGGAGCACGCTCTTCACCGTGACTACCCACCCTGAGGAGATGGAGTACGTCGAGGCCTCGAACGCGGAACGCGTGCGCCAGCTCGATTTCCTAGGCGCGACGGTCGAGCGCACCTTCACCGTGAGCGTGAAGGATCCCGACCGCGCGGCGCACACGCTTCGCGTCCTCGGCTGGCAGTACCGGCTGCCGGCGCGTTTCGTCTTCACCGGCAAGGGATACGGGCATGGTGTTGGAATGTCGCAGTGGGGCGCCCAGGGAATGGCACTCGGCGGGAAGTCGGCGGAGGAGATCCTCCGGCACTACTACCTGGGGATCGACATCACGACCCTCGGCGGCGCCTAGCGCGCATCGCGCTCGCGGCCGTTCTCGTCGCGTCCGCCTGGCTGATCGCATTCGTGAGCTGGTTGGGGCAGCCCGCCGCCTACGACTTCATCGCTCTGTATTCGGCCGCGCGCCTCGTCGCCACCGGCGCGGCGTCCTCGGTAACTGACGCGGGCGCACTTCTCGCCATGGAACACGCGACGCGGCCCGAGCGGACGATCTTGCTCAACGATCCCAATCCACCGGCGCTGGCTCTCCTGATGGCGCCTCTCGGCGCTCTTCCGCTCGGACCGGCCTACGCGATCTGGGCCGCGCTTGGGGCGGCGGCCCTGGCTGCCGCGGCCGATCTGCTCGGCCGCCTCTCCGATCGGGCGCAGCGGGTGCGACTCCTTCCCTTTGCCGTCCTCGGGCCGACATCTCTGATCGCGCTCGTGCAGGGACAGACAACCCCCTTCGTCCTCCTCGCCGTCGCCGCGTCGCTTCGCGCCTCGCCGTTCTGGTCGGGCGCGCTGCTGGGTCTCACGGCCTTTCGGCCGCAGCTTCTGCCGATCTTCGCGCTCGTCGCGTTGACCGAACGCCGGCGCGCCGCCGGGTTGCTTGCAACGAGCGCACTCGTCGCACTCGTCTCGCTGGCCACCGTCGGCTTCGACGGCATGGCACGGTATCCCGATCTGCTCACGCGCGCCGCCACTGAGCTTCGCCCCGGTGAGCTCGGCCTCGCCGCACTCGTGCGACGCGTGGTCGGAGGGGAGGACCTCGTGTTGAACGCCGCACTCGCCGTAATCATCTACACGATCGGAGCGACCGCCGTCTTCGTTCGCTCGCGGATGTTCACGACACGCGTGGTGGACACATCGACATGGTCGATCCTCGCTGCGCCGCACGCGCTGCTGCATGACGGCGTCATGGCCTATCCCGCGGTGGCCCGAGCCGCGACATCGACACGCGCGACCGTTCTGTGGGTCGGCAGCGGAATCATCACCGCGCTGGTCCAGCAAGCCGGCATACCGCTCGCGCCGCTGTGGCTGCTCGCACTTTGGTTCTGGGGACGACGGACCGAGACAGCCAGCGGGTGGCACGGGTGAGCGGGCTGTGCGCGAGCCGCGGGTGCCCCGGGGACCCACCACGCGGAGTGAGCAGAGCGAACGACGCGCTCGGTGGGGAGGGTGCGGCGAGCGCACGGCCCCGAACCCGGGACAGGCCCGGCTGGCGGCTCTGGCGCGCCCCTACTCTCCCTTGAACTTCTGCGAGTTCCCCATGTGCGGCCAGACACGCTCCTGGCCGATCTGAAGCAGCTGCCGGGTGTGATTCCGATCGTGAGAGATCCACTCGTGGAGCAGATCGCGGACAGTGAGATGACCTGCCATTGGATGCTCGATGCCTTTGCCGAGATCCGCGGCCTTCAGCGACCGCACCAGCTTGACGCTGTCGTTGCGGAGGCCCATGAACTCCATCCAGAGGCTCTGGCCCATCCGCGCGCAATCGTTCCGCTGCCTCGCGACCTCGACCTGGTCCCATGCGCTGGTCTTTTCTTTGCCGGCCAGGATCTCGCGGATGCGGCCGGCGAATCCACGCTTTTCGGCCTCTACAAGATGGCCGACCACCTGGTTGGCGCACCACTCCTTTTGGTCGAAATGCCAGCCACTGTCGGCGTCAAGGGCTTCGAGCTCGGCCTCGATGAGCGCGCACGTCGCCTCGAGATACTCGGCGACCTGATCGGTCGTGAGCTCGGACGTCGTGGTCATGTGACGAGCTGTGGTGCGCTCCGGATGGGGATCTTCACCTTGAGCACGACATTACCGTCCGCGCGCGACTCGTGCGTCGACTCACCATGAAGTAGCTCGAGACGCTCGCTGCGCCGAATGCCCGACTGGAGCTCGCCGTCCGGCGGCAGCTCCTTGCCGTCGCTCTGAAGGAGGACGTCGAGCGTGTCTTCCTTCCACTGGAGGCCAAGGACGATCTCCTTCGCTTGGGCCTTGTCGATCCGCTCGACGAGCGAGTCCTGGATGAGGCGGAAGATCGCGACCTCATCGTCGGACGGCAGCCGGCGGTCGCGGCCGGTGCTGGAGAAATCGATGCGGACACCGTGCTTGTCGATGAGCGTCTGGACGTAGCGACGCAGCGTCGGGACGAGGCCGAGGTCGTCGAGGATCATCGGTCTGAGCTCGAAGATGAATCCCCGCAGCTCCTGCAGCGTCTTGTTGACCATCTGCCGGAGGGAGGCAAGCTCGCCACGCGACTTCTGCGCGTCGACGTCAAAGAGACGCTCGCTGATCTCCGACTGGAGGACGACGTTGGCCATGGCCTGCGCCGGGCCGTCGTGCACTTGGCGCGCGATGCGCTTGCGCTCCTCCTCCTGGGTGTCGACGACAGCTTGGAGGAGACGGCTCTCGTCGATGAGCGGCGCGGTGTCAGGTGGAAGTGGCGGGGCGGTGTACTCGGAGAGCTGCCGCTGCGCCGTGGCGAGGATCTGCGCGCTGCGGTCGATCAGCTTGCGCTTCGACTGGAGCGAGTTGAGCTGGCCTTCCATCGTCATGCGGCGGGCCATCGCGGCGGCGTGCTCGTCCGTCGCGCCGAAGATCTCCTCGCGCTGGAAATTGCCCGGATTCCGGCGAACCTCCTCGACCTTCGCCTTCATCTGGTCTTCACGCGACTTGAGGCGGTTCACCTCGGTCTGCGTCGACTCGACAAGAAGGTCGAGCTCGCGGATCTCGGCGGTCACCTTCTGCTGCTCGGTCGCGATATCCGCGAGGACGCTGGGTGGTGCCATGGTCAATTACCGATCTCCGGTCCTTTGATCCAACCTTGCCGGATCGCGTAGACGACAGCCTGCGTGCGGTCATTCACCGACAGCTTGCGCAGGATGCTCGACATGTGATTCTTCACCGTCTGCTCGGAGATAGCCAGCGCGTAGGCCACCTCCTTGTTCGTCATGCCTTGAGCGATGTTGTCCAGGATCTGCACCTCACGAGGCGAAAGCGGGGCGAAGACGTGCGTCGAACCTGGACCATACACGGAAAGCTCCCGGAACTCAGCGAGGACCTTGGAAGCGACCGCCGGCCGGCTGAAGATCTTCTCGTTGATGATGAACTGGCCGGCGCGCACCTTGCGGATCGCGTCGATGAGCTCGGTCGGCTCGCAGTCCTTGTGGAGGTACGCGGCCGCACCAGCGCGAATCGCCTCGAAGAGGATCTGCTCCTGATCCTGCGCGGTCAGAATGATGACGCCCACGGCCGGGAGCTCGCGGCGCACCCGCTGGGTGGCCTTGATGCCGGATAGCCGTGGAAGGTCCACCTCGATGACGAGCACGTCCGGCTCGAGCTCGTTCGTCTTCGCGACCGCCTCCTCCCCGTCGGAGGCGACGGCGACGATCTCCATGTCCGGTTCCTTCTCGATGACCTGCCGGATTCCCATTGTGGTGATCCGACTCGCGTCGGCCAGAAGGATCCGGATCGCGCGCTCGGGCCTCTCGCTCATTCCTGCTCCTTGTGAGTCCGCTCGTTGCGACGTGTGCGGAGCGGCTCGACCTTCTTTTCGACGGGCAGGAGCAGCGTGACCGCCGTTCCCTTGCCCGGTGTTGACTGGATCTGAAGCGAACCACCGATGAGCTCGGCGCGCTCTCTCATCGAGAGAAGTCCGACCGACTTCTTGTGGCGTGCGGCCTTTACGAGGTCGAAGCCCATTCCATCGTCGGTCACGTGCAGCACCCAACTCTCGTTCGAGCGCGACCAGGCGAGCCCGACGGCACTGGCGTGCGCGTGTTTGTGGACGTTCTGCAGTGCCTCCTGCATGACCCGGTAGACGGCGAGCTCTTCCATCGGGGTAAGCCCGGTGTCCTTGAGATCGAGCTGGCTACCGACCTTGATGCCACAACGGGCTTCCCACTCGGAGGCGTAGTTGCGGATCGCTTCCGCCAGACCGAGCTCGGTAAGCTCAGGGGGACGAAGGTCATAGATCATCGCGCGCACCGAATCGAGCGATCCGCGGAACTGGCCCTTGAGATTCGCCAGCTCGGTCTTCAGGGTCTGACGGACCTCGGCTGGAGCGCGCTCCGTGATGCGCTCGAGGTACTCGACCTCGAAAATCGCGTTCGCAAGGACCTGGGCCGGACCGTCGTGGACGTCCCGGTACAGGCGCTCGCGCTCGGCCTCGAGGCTGCCGAGCACGCGCTGGGCGACCTCGACCGAGACGTCGTCGCTGTCCGACGACGGATCGATGCCCGAGCCCAGCAGATAGGCAGCGCTCGACTCGATGTGCTGGATCACAAGCTGCAGCTGCTTGAGACGGCGGTAGTCACGCTGGGTCTCCTCATCGAGCTCCCCATGCGCGGTCTCCCGCGAGCGGTCCTCGGCGTGTTTCTGGTAGGTCCGACCGTACTTTTCGACCTGCTGCCGGACGGTTCGAACACCACGCCGCAGCGCGTCGACGATCGCGTCAAATTGCTCATCGAGATCGTCGGGTGTCCGCGCTACGCGTACTGGGTCGCTCATCGGCGGTCAGTCTAGCGGCGCTCAGCGCGAATTCGGGACGATGAAGAGCACGTATGACGTGCTCTCGGTGACGATCGGCCAACGCAGATCGCGTGCGCGCACCGCGAGGGGCGAGCCGGGCTTGACCAGAAGCGCCCGCGCGCCGCGCCGTGCGAGAACATCACGCCAAGTGGGACCAAGAGAGACGAGAGTCTCGTAGTCGCGCAGGGCATCACCGGTGTATGGGAAGAGTCTGCCATCGATGAAGACCGGAGTTGCAGGCGCGTACCAAATGAGGAATCCGCCCCAGTCGTAGTCGTTCACCGTGCCGGGACCGGGTGGTAGCGACGACAACGCGCCCGCCGGATAGGGCACCAGATTCGGTTCGGCGGGAGCGATCAAGCCCGCACCAATCACCGCGAACACGGCGATCAGCGCCGTTACGACGTCCGCGCGCCGCGATGGAACGCGATCGCGGCGATCGCGTCAGGCGCATGACCCGCGAGATACGCCACCGACGCAACCGCGAAGAACGGCGTGTGCCGGGCCGCGGTCATGGACACGAAGAGCACGGGCACAAGAAGCGCGGCCTCGCGAAGGACCGTCGGGCGCGCGAGCTGGGCAGTCACGAAGACAGCGAGGACCACGAAGGCGAAGAACATCCCGTACGACTGCGTCACGTCGGGTACGCCTTCTTCTTGAACGATTCGCGGTGGGGAGAGGAAGTGACCGCTCGACGATGTCCAGATCGAGATACCTGAGGGCGTGAGGAGGGTCGCGACTATTGAGGCGGCGAGAACGGCCAACAGCAGCCGGCGGGCGTCCGGACGCCGGAGCCAGATCTCGCCGCAGGCGATCGCGAGCACAGCGAGACCGAGCGCGAACGACGCGTGGAGATTCGCCCAGAGCACGATCAGAACGGGCGCCGCGAGGAGCCGGCGCGGCCGATCGGCCGACGCACGCACGAGGAGGATGAGCGCGCTAAAGCACAGGAGGCCCATGAGCTGCGGGCGCTCGGTCCATGCGAATCGCGTGAGGGCCATCGCCGGCAGTGCCGCGAGCACCGCGATGATCGGCCTTCGCTGCACGGTGAGCGCGCCCGCCACGACGAGGGTCGCGAGCCCCGCGACGAGAAGAGCTCGCAGGACGATGACCCCGTTCCAACCCAGGGCGGCATAGGCCTCGTACCAGATCACCTGGCCAAGCCACTGATCCGTGAGCACCGGTAACCCGTTGACGGACCAGGAGAACGTGTCGAGGCGTGCGAGACCTTCGGTGACGGTCTGACGTCCCTGCGCGAGATGCCAGAAGAGATCCGGATCGCCGATGGTCGCGAGGGTGGAGAGCGCGCCGAATACCCCACCCATGAACAGCGGTAAGGACCACGAGGATCTCGTTCTCATGGCCGCGCCAGGAGAATCCATCGACCGTCCGTGTCCACCGAACGGACGCGCCACCCGTCCTCACGCAACGCGACGGCGAGCGGACGCTGCGGCTCGAGCAGCAGCTCGCTCACGTTGTACTTTTCAAGCAGGTCGCGCCAACCGGGACGGAGCCCGACGAGCTTCTGGTAGTCGTCGAGCACGCGACCCACGTACGGCGCATAACGGCCGTCGATGAACACGGGGCGCTCCGGCAGATTGAAGATGAGATAGCCGCCCCAGTCGTACTCGTTGAGGAGAACGCCGCTGTCCTGGCGGAGCGCATCGAGCGCCGCGGCCGGGTAGGCGCGGTCGTCGGGATGGGCCGGCGCCGCGAGCACGCTCGCGAGTGCGGCGACGACGAGCGCGAGAGCGACGGGAATGCGCGCCGGTGCCGGTAGCTCGTAAGGGCGCCACGGTGGCACGAGCGTGGTGAGGCGCGCACCAAGAAAGGCCGTCGCCGCAAAACAGAAAAAGACCATCTGGCGCTGGGCGGTGAAGGCGAGATACAGGAGCGGCGCCAAAAGCATCGCCTCGAGGAGCGAACCGCCGCGGAGGAGCGCGGTCCCGATCACGAGCAACACGAACCCGGCGAACAGCGCGCCCGCCGGCGTCACGACGTCCGGCGGACGGAACTCAGTCAGAAAGCGCGGCGGATTGAGGAATTCCTCGAGCGCCGCGCCGGCCTGCTCGAGCGGCGCCGGGTTCAGGAATGTGACCGCGACGCACGCGATCGCCGTCAGTGCGAGAGGCACTCCGCGCCGTCCGTTTGAGAGGACGGCCTCGGCCGCGAAGATCGCGACGACGGCGAGGCCGAGGAGATACTCCCCGTTCAGATTCGTCCACACGAGGAAGAGCGGCGGGAGCACAAGTAACCGTCGCGAGAAGCCACCTGGCAACGAAAGAAGGAGCACCAAGAGTGCGGGAAAGAGGGCGAGCGTGAAGAGCCGCGGCCCATCCGTCCATGTGATCTTGGAGACGAGCAGCGCGGCGACGACGAGGAAGAGTGAGATCCACCACGGGGCGCCGCCCCGGCGCGCGAGTCGCACGATGAAGAACGCCGCAACCGCGATGAGCGCCGCGCGAAGGACGGCGACGCCGGCCCAGCCCATCGCGTCGAACGAGCCGGCGAATGCGAGCTGCCCGAGCCATTCGCCGACTCGCAAGTGCGTGCCCGCGGCCGTCGAGGAGAAGATCTCCTGCCGGAGGAACGCGTGGTGGTCGAGCATCCATCGGCCCATCGCGAGCTGCCAGTAGGTGTCCGAGCCGGCCGACGGCGAAATCACCGCGATGATGAATGCCGCGCCGGCCACCGCGAGCGGGTAGGCGCCTACCGAGAAGTTCGGGGCTAACGGTCGCGGCGCAGCAGCCATCGGACCGTAAACGCCGCGACGTCGCGCATCGCGAGAAACGCCCCGGCCGGCGTCACACCCTCGGCGATACCCGCGATCCGCGGCCGGTGAGGGATGTCGATCTCGCGGACGACGCGGCGCCGTGAGCAGAGGGTGATGAGTATTTCGGCCTCGAAGAAGTTCGACTCGCTTCGCGGCGGAGCGGACCGCAGCTCCTCCGCGCGGTAGAGCTTCACGCTATCGATGTCGTGCACGGGCAGCTGGAAGATGCGACGCAGCAAGCCCGAGTACAGCTGTGCGATGAGCACGCGGCTAGCCGGGTCGCGTCGCGGGACGCGGCGACCCACGATGAGCGCGGCGCCGTCGCGTATCCCCCACATCGGCTCGAGCGCCGCCGCCGGGACCTGGCCGTCCCCTGGACTGAAGTAGATCCAGTCGCCATGCGCTTCGGCGTAAAGCCGTTTCATCGTGGCCGGGATCCCCTCCCGCGACGGGTTGCGGAGGAGCCGGAGCTCGGCGACTTCCGCGCAGGAGCGCTGCAGCTCGGCCCACGTGCTGTCGGTGCTGCCGTCGTCGCAGACGATCAGCTCGAAACTCGATGCGAGAGCGCGCGCAACGTCGCGGTGGCCTCTCACGACCCCGGCCACCGTGACCTCCTCGTTATGGGCAGGGATCACGATCGAGAGCTGGATTGCGTCACCCTAGGGCACGGCGCCTGCGCCGCCGGTGTCCGGCGAGGCGCGAAACGCGACGACGGCCGCGCCAGGCGATCAGCGGATCAGCTGATCGGGCGAGATACAACCCGGATTTCCGTTGAGCGAGTACACGCGTATGCCGCTGCGCTCCGACCGCTGACCGAACCAAGGGGAGCCCGTCCCGTCGTACAGCGAGCCGTATGCGGAGAAGTGGGCCGACTCCAGAACGAGAGATCGAGCGCCGTACGCGATCGCCACGCAGGCGGCGGCCTGCGGACCATCGGCCGGCGAGATGAAGACACTTCGATCCGAGATCCACCGCCACGCCGCGGCGTCCAGCGCGAGGAACGGACCTGGCGGTATGAGCTCGAGCGCGGCGACGCGCTCACGGTACGGCTCGTTGAACGATGCGTCCCAACTCGTTAGCCCCACGACGGCCAGGATCAGCACGGCACCAAGCGTCCCCGCGGTCACCAACCAGCGACTGGTCCGCTCG
>Ga0209808_1001867_pt1 | contig 10875 bp, 12 predicted proteins | sample GraSoiAngelo_157_FD_186171 | JGI IMG/M metagenome (GOLD analysis project Ga0209808, IMG submission 186171) | Grasslands soil microbial communities from the Angelo Coastal Reserve, California, USA - 14_1009_16_20cm (SPAdes) (version 2) | ecosystem: Environmental > Terrestrial > Soil > Grasslands ...
AGCAGCTCGAGATCTGGGCCGAGCGCGCGGGAGCGGACTTCGTCGGCGGGGAGCGCGGCGGCGATCCGGCCGCGGTCGCCTACGACGCGATCGAGACGGCTAGCGAGCGCGGCCGCGACGTGGTGGTCGTCGACACCGCCGGGCGGCTGCACACGCAAGCGAACCTGATGGACGAGCTGGCGAAGGTGCGCCGCGTGATCGCGCAGAAGCTCGAGGGCGCGCCGCACGAGACGCTGCTCGTCGTCGACGCCACCACCGGTCAGAACGGCGTCCAGCAGGCACGCCTGTTCGGCGAAGCGGTCGGCGTCACCGGCGTCACACTGACGAAGCTCGACGGGTCCGCCAAGGGCGGCGTCGCGATCGCGATCGCGCACGAGCTCGGGTTGCCTGTCAAGCTCGTCGGTGTCGGCGAAGCGCTCGACGATCTGCGCCCATTCGATCCTCAGGATTTCGCGCGCGCTCTGATCCAAGCCTGAGCGGCGACACGAGGCGTCTTCCGGCCCTCACGTCGTCAGCATGACCGTCTCGCCCCAGACGAACACGCCGGTGTGGCCCGCTCCATCCAGTATCAGTGCGACTGCCACCGCATGAGCCCAACCGGGCTCCAGCTCGAGTTGACCGTCCTCCGGCACCTTCGCGAGCTCCATCTCCCACCTCGGATTGTGTCCGTCGGGCTGCCTTAGCTTGCCGCCCGTCGTCGACATCTCGGTCGCGGCCGCATCGTCCGAGCCCCTTCGCTGGTAGACCCATGCGCAGAGCTCCTTGATGTCGTCGTCCTTGTCGCGTGGGCCCACCGCCATCACGTTGCCGCCCCCGGTTAGCCGCAGTGTTTCCTCGAACTTCACGGGCATCGCGCCACCACCTATCCGGGCTCGTTTCGAACGTCTGGACTCGTGGATCGTTTCACACTTGCGCGAGCGTTGCGAGGCTCCCGCGCGCCTTCGCCGCGCCGGCGACGTTGCCCTTCTCTTCATAGAGCGCGACCGCCTGGGCGGTCGCCTCGGCCGACTGATCGAATTGGTGTCGTGCCTGCAGGACTTGCGCAAGGTCCATCAGCGTGTCCGCCCGGTGATTCAGAAAATCGCTTCGCTCGGCCAACTCCACGGCCTCTTGGGCAAGACGCTCTGCCGGCCCGGTCTCACCGCGGCTTACAAGGATCTGTGCGCGAACGCCGCGCCACATGACCTGCGTCGCGAGATCGCAGTTTGCCGAGAGCTTCTCGCTGCGCTCGGTCAGCTGCTCGGCTTCCTCGTGCCGTCCCTGCGCGACAATCGCCTGGGCCAGATACGCGGCCGTGGTCGAGAGGTACGCGCGTTCGCCCATTTCCTCGAGCGCTTCGTATCCGGAGCGTAGGCTCTTTTCGGCTGCGGCCGGGTCGCCTGCCAGCAGCTCGACAATCGCCACGGCATGCGAAATGGCTGAATTCAGCGTCTGCCCGAGCTCCTCGAAGATGTGGTCGCTGTTCGCGAGGAGCAAGCGCGCGAGGTCGAAGCGCCCCTCCATCGCATGCAGCCCCGCGAGCGAGCGCAGCATCTCCGCTTCAGGCGCGAGGTTCCCGGCGAATTCGGCGCGCATCCGCTCGCAGCGGCGGATCGCCTCGGAGACCGGGACCGGGCCGAACAGCATTGAGGAGCCGACCCAGCACAGGATCTCACTCCGCTCGCTTTCGTTTCCGGCCTGTCGTGCGTACGCGGCCGCCTGTTCCCACGCCTCGGTCGCCGCCGCCGCCCGTGCTTCGATCCACAGCAGCGTCCCCTGAAGACGCCGGGCGCGGCAGAGGCCCTCGTGATCATTGTGTCGCTCGAAGACGGGAATGACTCGCTCGACTAGCTGTGCGGCCTCCTCGGTTCCCTCCTTCTCAAGGCGAAGAAGCTCGAGGAACTGCTGTTGGACGAGGACGCGCGACTCCGCACGCTCATCCTCCGCACTGCGCGCGAGCTGGCCGCCCTCGGTGAGGATCGCCTCAGCTTCGGCCAGCTTGCCGGCCTCCATCTGAGCCGCGCCGAGGTCAGAGAGCAGCGCGGCTCGCCGCGCGTCGTCATCGAGCAGGTCTGCTGAACGCTCGAGCAGGTTGATAGCCGCCGCAAGATCGCTCCGGCCGAGCGCACGTCGCCCCGCCGACTCGAGCAGCTGGGACGCCCGTGACGCGAGCTGCCGCCCGTCTGCCTGGATGGATCGTAGGTCGACCTGGTAGTGGTAGGCCTGCTCCAGGTGGTAGCCGAGGAGCTCGTCCAACTCGACGACGTCGGTGCCTCGACTCTCGAGCCAAGCCGCGAAGCGCTGATGCAGGTCGGCGCGGGTCGCCTTCGGCAGGCCGGAGTAGGCAGCGTCGCGGATGAGGAGGTGGCGGAAGCGGAAGCCGTCCTCGCCCACGAACAGCGGTTGGGCCGGGCGGATCAGCCCCTTTCGGACGAGCGAGGCCAGCCGGGGCGTTATCTGGCTCTCCTCGAGCGCGAGTGCCTGCACTCCACCGCGGTGGAAGACCTCGCCCTCGACCGCCCCTCGCTCGAGGACCCTCCGCTCGGCCGGATCGAGCCGGTCCAAACGCGCTGCGAGCAGCGCCTGCAGCGTGGGCGGGACGCCCACCTCGCTCCCCGCCTCGCCGGCCATCGCCGTCATCTCCTCGAGGAAGAGCGGGTTACCGCCGGCGGCCCGAACGATCTTCGCGCGCAGCTCACCTGAGATGCGCTCGGGGATCAGTTCCTCGACCTCCTCCGCGCCGAGGGGCTCGAGCTGAAGCGTCACCGGCCAACTGGCGCGGCGCTCCACGAGCTGCGGCCGCGCCATGGCGAGCAACAGGATCGGCGCCCCGGAAGACAGGAGCGCGACGTGCTCGAGCAGGTCGAGGAACGTCTCCTCCCCCCACTGAATGTCGTCGAAGACCGCGATCAGCGGGGCGTGCTCTTCGAGGAGCTTGCGGAACGCCCAGGCGATCTCCTCGGGGGACGTCACCACGTCCGTCCCGCCGAGCAGCGAACCGATCGCCGCAGCGGCCGCCTCGTCCGAGGGCGACGCACCGAGCTGCTTGAGGATTTCGACGACGGGCCAGTAGGTGATCCCCTCGCCGTAGGGGAGGCAGCGGCCCTGGACGAGCCGGGCCTCGAGGGGGGCGAGCGCCTCCGCGACGAGGCGCGATTTGCCGACGCCCGCCTCGCCGACGATCGTCACAAGTTCGCAGCGCCGCTCCGCCAGCGCTCGCTCCCACGCCTCTTTGATCGCGGCGAGCTCCCGCTCGCGCCCCACGAAGCGCGCCTCGGAGCGGCGCTCTGGCGCCTCGCGTATGCCAAGTAGTCGGAAGGCTGGCACCGGCTCCGCTTTGCCCTTCAGCGCAAGCGGCTCGACCGGCTCGACGTCGACGGTGACGGCAACAAGCGCGCGGGTTTCTTTCCCGACAAGGGCCTCCCCCGGCTGCGCCGCCTGCTGCAGGCGGGCGGCGACGTTAACGGGATCGCCGGTCGCGAGGCGCTCCTCGGTGCCAGTGACGACCTCGCCCGTAGCGATGCCGATCCGGCCCGCAATCCCAAGCTCGGGAAAGGCCTCGCGCATCTCGACCGCGGCACGGCAGGCGCGGAGGGCGTCGTCCTCGTGCACGACCGGGATGCCAAAGACGGCCATGACCGCGTCGCCGATGAACTTCTCGACCGTTCCGCCGTGCCGACCCACGATCGCCTTCATCCGTTCGAAGTAGCGAGCCAACAACGCCCGCAACGCCTCCGGATCGGTCGACTCGCCGAGCGCCGTCGACCCCACCACATCACAGAAAAGCACGGTCACGACCTTGCGCTGCTCCGAGGTGTATGCGGCCGCCGCTGCCCCGCACTCGGGGCAAAACTTGAAGACCTCAGCAGCGTGGTAGCCGCAAACAGCACATGTCTGCACGAGACGAGTCTAGGAACGCGTACGCGCTAACACAACTGGCTAGAGGCCAACTCTAGGCCGATGTGGCCGCGCCGATAAAGCCCGGGGCTAGCGTTCGATCGCGAAGGCGATGTTCACGGTCGTCCGGTACGTGGTGATCCGCTCGCCCTCGACGACGGCGCTCATCGAGACCACGTCGGCGCCGGAGATGCCGCGCACCGTCTTGGCGGCCTCCTGCACCGCGGCGTCGGCGGCCTTCGCGAAGCTCTCCGGCGAAGAGCCGATGATCGTGATCACCTTGGCGATGTCAGCCATCTGGTCCTCCCAACGGTCGTGATTGCTCCAGGGTCCCTAACCGGGGGCGGCTCAGGGCAAACGAACGGCGCCCTTCGCCATCACTAGTGCCGGATCCCGAAGAGGACGTGGAGGATGCCGCGTTCCTCGGCGTTCGCGTCTTCACGCAGCAGCTCGTCCAGCTGGACGCCGACGAGGAAGACGATCGACGATGCGTAGGCGTAGGCCATCAGCACCAGGAACACGGTCAGCTGCCCGATCGCACTCTTGAAGTTGGCGATCGAGCTGACGTACCAGCGGAAGACGATCGAGGTCACGATCCAGGTGGCGACCACGAGGACGGCGCCCGTGCTCGCCCACTTCTTTGGGCGCGGCTCGACCGGGCCGTAGCGTACGAGGAGGCCGGTCACGAGCACGAGCGCGACGACCCCGCCGAGCCAGCGTGCGGCAACGGCCGGGATCGCCCAGGCGCCGCCCGGTTTCGGTACGGCTGCGACGAGCAGCGCCGCGCCGACGATCCCGGCCACCACGCAGGCGGCCAGCCCGATCGACAACACCCAGCGCAGCCAGAACGGCCGGTCGTCTTCGCTGCCGTAGATCCGGTTGATCGCGCCGATGATCGCGCGGACGCCGCCGGACACGTACCAGATCGTCAGCAGGGCGGCGAAGGCGATCAACGGCCCGCTGTTGCGCGCAAAGATCTTCTCGACGGCGAAGTCGAGCGCGTGGAAGACAGGCGGGTCGACCCGCGACTTGATCGGCGGCGCGAGGTGGCCGCTCCAGAGATCGCGGCGTCCGACCGCACCGATCAGGGCGATGCCGAGCAGGCTCAGCGGGACGAGCGACTTCAGGACCTGAAAGGCGATCGCGCTGGCATGGGTGAGCAGATCGTGCTCGTCGAACGCGTCGACCCAGATCTGCACCGTGTCGCGCCCGCGGCGCTGCACCTCGCTGATCGTCGCCATCTCGCGGGCTATTACCCGCTCTCGGGCCTGAAAACTGCGCCAGTGCCCCTTCCAGTAATGCCGCCGAGCTTCTGGGTCGCGAGCACCAAGCCAGAGACCGCACTCGCTCGCAGCCAAGGCTGGCGGCCTTGGCAAGAGCGAGGGTGGACTCTGGCGTCGCGTGATTGCGGGCCAGAAGCCGGCATGTATTGCTGGGAGGGGCACGTACACTGGCCGCGTGTTCGACACCCTCTCCGACCGGCTCCAAGGCGCGCTCGGCGATCTCGGCAAGCGCGGCCGCCTCGACGAAGAGGCGATTTCCAAGGCGATGCGCGAGATTCGGCTCGCGCTGCTGGAGGCCGACGTCAACTTCCAGGTCGTCAAGGACTTCGTCGGGCGTGTGCGTGAGCGCGCGGTCGGCGAGGAGGTACTGAAGAGCCTCACCCCCGGCCAGCAGGTCGTGAAGATCGTCCACGAGGAGCTGACCACTCTGATGGGCTCCGGCGACTCGCGGCTTGCCTTCGCCGGCCGGGCGCCGACCGTGATCCTGCTCGCAGGCCTACAGGGCTCCGGCAAGACGACAGCCGCCGCCAAGCTCGCACTGCTCCTGCGCAAGGAGGGGAAGCAGCCGGCGCTCGTCGCCGCCGACCTGCAGCGTCCCGCCGCGATCGACCAGCTCGAGCAGCTCGGCCGCCAAATCCAGGTGCCCGTCTACAGCACGGAGCGCTCCGACCCCGTCAAGGCGACACGCGACGGCATCGCTAGCGCCGAGGGCGACGTCGTCATCGTCGACACGGCAGGCCGGCTCCACGTCGACGAGCCGCTGATGGAAGAGCTCGCCGCCGTTCGCAAAGAGGCGAGACCCACCAACGTCCTGCTCGTGCTCGACGCGATGACTGGTCAGGAGGCGGTCGCGGTCGCGCAGGCTTTCCAGGAGCGCGTCGAGTTCGACGGCGTCGTACTGACGAAGCTCGACGGTGACGCCCGCGGCGGCGCCGCCCTGTCCGTCAAAGCCGTGACCGGGAAGCCGATCAAGCTCGTCTCGGTCGGGGAGAAGGTCGACCAGCTCGAATACTTCCATCCGGACCGGATGGCCTCGCGGATCCTCGGCATGGGCGACGTGCTCAGCCTGATCGAGAAGGCAGAGGCGGCTGTCGAGGAGGACGAGCGCGCAGAGCTCGAGCGCCGGATGATGCAGGGCGAGTTTTCGTTCGACGACTTCCTGAAGAGCTACAAGATGCTGCGCCGGATGGGCCCGCTCCAGGGCGTGTTGAAGCTGATTCCCGGCCTCGGCAGCCAGCTCGAGGGCCTCGACCAGGTCGATGAGAAGCACCTCGCCCGCGTCGAGGCGATCATCCTCTCGATGACCCCGCGCGAGCGGGCGCTGCCGCACCTGATCGACGGCTCACGCCGCCAGCGGATCGCACGCGGCAGCGGCACCGACGTCCAGCAGGTGAACCAGCTGCTCGAGGCGCGCAAGCAGATGGCGAAGGTGATGAAGCAGATGCGCAGCGGGAAGATGCCTTCGCTGCCGGGATTGGAGGCGCCGGGCGCCCCGAACGGCGCCCGCTCCGCCACGGCGAGGAAGACCAAGAGCAAACGAAAGAAGAAGAAGGCGAGGAGATAGATGGCAGTCAAGCTGAGGCTGACGCGAGTCGGCTCGAAGAAGAATCCGATCTACCGCGTCGTCGCGGCCGACACGCGCTCGCCGCGCGACGGCAAGTTCATCGAGATCGTCGGCCGCTACAACCCACAGACCGACCCGTCGACGATCGAGTTCGACGAGGACAAGGTCAAGGCCTGGCTCTCGAAGGGCGCACAGCCGTCCGACACGGTCAAGCGCCTGCTCAAGGCGAAGAACATTGGCTGAACTGCTCGCCGAGCTGGCGCGGCGGCTCGTCGACGATCCCGACGCGGTGCACGTCGAGGAGATCGAGCGCGAAGGCGCGCACGTGCTGCAGTTGCACGTGGCGAAGGACGACGTCGGCAAGGTGATCGGACGGCAGGGCCGCATCGCACGCGCCCTGCGCACGATCGTCCGCGCGAGCGCTTCGCGCTCGAGCTACCGCGTCCTTGTCGAGATCGTCGACTGACTTCGTCACGGTCGGCCGGGTCGGCCGGCCGCACGGGCTCGACGGCTCATTCTTCGTCGAGCAACCGAGCGACGACCCTGAACGGTTCGCCAGAGGCGCCGTCCTCTACGTCGAGGGCGCGCCGGTGAAGGTCACGTCGTCAAAGCGAGGCTCGGGCGGTCGTCCCGTGATCCGGCTCGAACGCGAGGTCGCACGCGGTACCGAGCTCACGGTTCGCAAGGACGAGCTGCCGGCGACGGGCGAGGGCGAGTATTACGCCTTCCAGCTCGTCGGGCTCGAGGTCGAAGAGGAGAGCGGCCGCGCGCTCGGGCGGGTCGTGCAGGTCGCACCCGGCGTTGTGAACGACGTGCTCGAGCTCGACTCGGGGGTGGCCGTGCCGCTCGTCGAGGCCTGCGTTCGCGAAATCGACCTCGGCGGCGGGCGGATCGTCGTCGCGCCGGGCTTCGCACCCGAGGACGCGAGCTGATCCAGGGCGTTGAATATCGCCGATGGACGGGTCCCCGCCCAGCTACGCTGAGCGGAGGCTTCCTTTGCAGCTCGACGTCTTCACCCTGATCCCGCACGCCTTCGCGTGGCTGACGGAGCAGCGGCCCGTTGCGGCCGTGCTCGGCGACGAGCTGGACCTGCGCCTGTTCAGCTACCGCGACTCGACGCCGCTCGCACACGCGCAGGTCGACGACGAGCCGTACGGAGGCGGCGCCGGGATGGTGCTTCGCGTCGACGTCGTCGCGTCCGCGCTCGAGGCAGCCTACGGCGGTATGCCCGACCACCGGGTCGTCGCGCTGACACCACAGGGCCGCCAGCTGACCCAGGCCGTGGTCGAGGAGCTCGCCGGCGAGGAGCGGCTGACCCTACTCTCGGCCCGCTTCGAGGGCTTCGACGAGCGTGTGCTTGCGCACCTGGCTTCCGACTCGATCTCGATCGGGCCCTATGTCCTCTCCGGCGGCGAGCTGCCCGCGATGGTGCTGGTGGACGCGATCGCGCGCCGGCTCCCGGGCGCCCTCGGCTCGGAGGAGTCGGGGCTCGTCGAGAGCTTCTCGGCCGAACTGGGCGGCGGCCTCGAGTACCCGCACTACACGCGCCCCGCCGATTTCCGCGGCTGGCGCGTGCCCGACGTCCTCCTCTCGGGCGATCACGCGAGGATCGACGAGTGGCGGCGCGAGCAGAGCCGTCTGCGAACGGCGCGTTGAGGCACGATACGGAGATGGACCAGCCGAACGGCCCAGGCGCGGTGCGCAATCCGTACGAGGTGCTCGGAGTGAGCCCGGACGCGTCGACCGAGGAGATTCGAGACGCGTACTGGCGTCTCGTTCGTTTTCACCGGCTGGAAGGCGAGACCGCGTGGATGCCGACGCACCTCGACGAGATCCAGGACGCCTACGAGGTCCTGTCGGACCCCTCGCGGCGCGCGGAGCTCGACGCCGCGAACGGGGGTTTTGCGGGCGCCGCTCCGGGGGCCCCGCCGCCGCAATATCCTCCCGCGGTACCGCCGTTCCCTCCCGCGGAGCCGGCCCCTCAGCACCGCTCGCGCAACCCGGTCGACCGGCTGACGCAGCGGCTTCCGCGCCCCTGGCGGGTCGCGATCGACTGGATCGTCACGATCGCCGGCGCGGTCGCCATCGTCTTCGCGATCAAGGCCTGGGTCGTCAACCCGTACCGGATTCCTTCCTCGTCGATGGAACCCACTCTTCACTGCGCCGGGGGCCAGGGTTGCGACGCGCGGCTGTCCGACCGCGTGCTCGCGAACCGGTTCATCTACCGATTCCGGAGCCCGCACCGCGGCGAGATCGTCGTCTTCAAGACGCCGCCCCAGGCACGGGCGCGCTGCGGCGCCGGCGGCACGTTCGTCAAGCGCCTGATCGGCCTGCCCGGAAACACGTGGTCGGAACGGAACGGCTACGTCTACATCGACGGAAAGAAGCTGAACGAGCCGTACATCAAGCCCGACCGCCGGGACAACGAGACGCATGAGGCGCAGCACATTCCCAAAGGGCAGTACTTCATGATGGGGGACAACCGAGCGGAATCGTGCGACTCCCGCGTGTGGGGGACGGTGCCGAGGAAGAACCTGATCGGCGAGGTGTTTGCCACCTACTGGCCACCGAACCGGATCTCGATCTACTCGACTTACGTGACGCTGGGGCTTGGGCTGGTCGGCCTGTTGCGGCTCCCCCGCCGCCTCAGGCGGCGTTGATCGTTCGCACGCATTTGGGCCCCGGCCCTAAGGCGTCGCTTGCGATGCCGTCTGGAGGCCGTGCGGGCTTCGCCCGTGCGGCCGTCTTAACCGGTGCCGCCAGCGGAACTGTCGTCGGCTAGCATGCGCCTTGGCCCGGCGGGGCCGTTCTTATGCATCGGATCATCCAAGACCTTGAGCAGCGGCAGTTGCGCAGCGATCGCCCCAGGTTCAAGCCGGGCGACACCGTGCGCGTCCACTTCCAGGTGATCGAGGGCCAGCGCCGCCGCGTTCAGGTGTTCGAAGGGATCGTGATCAAGCGCCAAGGCGCCGGCGCCCGGGAGACCTTCACGGTCCGCAAGCAGTCGTTCGGCGTCGGCGTCGAGCGGACGTTCCCGCTCCATTCGCCGAAGATCGAGAAGATCGAGGTCGCGGCGATCGGTGACGTCAGCCGCGCCAAGCTGTACTACTTGCGCGGCAAAGTGGGGAAGAAGGCGCGCGTCCGCGAGGTCCAGCGGAGGGGGCCGCTATCCTCGGCCGATGCTCTCGCCGCAGGCGCCGGAGACGGAACTCAACCGGAACCAGACGCCGGAGCCGTCGCCGAGCCGGAGCAGCAGCCGGAACCAGAGGCCGTCGCCGCCGACGAGCCCACATCAGCAGAGTCCGCAGCAGCAGAGGCCGACGCCGAAGCCGAAGAGGCCGGGGCGGAAGCTCCTAGCGTTTGACCGCCGCCTAGGCGCGCGGTTCGTCGCCGGCACCGACGAGGCGGGGCGCGGCTCGCTGGCCGGGCCGCTCGTGGTCGCGGGGGTGCTGCTCGACTACCAGAGCCTGCGCGACCATCGCGTCCGGCCGCTGGCGCTCCTGAACGACTCCAAGCAGCTGACGCCGGTCGGCCGAGAGCGCCTGTTCCGCGCGGTGTTGGGCTGCTGCGCCAAGGTGTCGGTGCGCGCAGTGTCGGCACGCGAGATCGACGCGACCGGGCTCCATCGTTCGAACCTGGCCGCGATGCGGGCGATCCTTTGGGAGCTCGCGCCGCCGGCGGAGATCTGTCTCGTCGACGGGTTTCGCCTCGGCCCGACCGCGCCTGAGCACAAGGCCGTCGTCGACGGCGACGAGAAGAGCGCGGCAATCGCCGCCGCGTCCGTCGTCGCCAAGGTCGTCCGCGACCGGACGATGCGACGGTTGGCCGCTCTCTATCCGCACTACGGGTTCTCTTCGCACGTCGGCTACATCACACCCGGCCATTCGGCCGTCGTCCGCGAGCGCGGGCCGTCGGAGATCCATCGCCGCTCCTTCGAGGCGCGCTGCTATGCGGAGCAGCTCTCGGAGCCAGAGCCGGACTAGTACCTCCGCGCGAGGACGCGGCGCGGCCGATAAACCCGGCTTGCGCGGCGCTCGCGGTTCGACCGCGCGGTCGCGAGGACGCGCCGCGGCATCGCTTGCAATGCCGCCTGAGAAGGTCGCGCCGACATGAGCGGCGCGGCCGATAAACCCGGCTTGCGCGGCGATCGCG
>Ga0209808_1001868_pt1 | contig 10873 bp, 10 predicted proteins | sample GraSoiAngelo_157_FD_186171 | JGI IMG/M metagenome (GOLD analysis project Ga0209808, IMG submission 186171) | Grasslands soil microbial communities from the Angelo Coastal Reserve, California, USA - 14_1009_16_20cm (SPAdes) (version 2) | ecosystem: Environmental > Terrestrial > Soil > Grasslands ...
GATCGCCTCCCACTCGTAGCCGAGCTCGAGGAGGATCTCCTCGGTGTGCTGCCCGACCTCGGGCACCGGCCCCTGCGGCGCCCAGCGGTCGACGGAGAAGTCGACGGGCGAGGCCACACCCGGGATCTGTGTCCCGTCGGCCTGCGGCACGTCGACGAAGGCTCCCGCGGCGATCGCCTGCGGGTCGCGGATGACGTCCTCGGTCGTCTGCACGGGCGCCCACCACATGCCGGCGCGGTCGAAGATCGCGCCCCACTCGACGAGCGCGCGGGTGGCGAAGATCTCGTCGAGCAGGCGGACCAGCTCGGGGCAGTTTTCTCGCCGTGATCGCATCGTTGCGAAGCGCGGATCCTCGAGCCAGTCGGGACGCTCGACGGCGCGCAGCAGGTCGGGCCAGTGGCGCTGGCCCTGCAGGCCGAGGAGCCAGAACCAGTGCCCATCGCCGGCGCGGTAGCAGCTGATCACGGGGTTCGGGGTGGTGGTGCGCGTCATGGGTGTGGCCGGGATGCCGAGGCGGAGGGTTGCGCTCGTGTCCCAGCCGAGGACGAAGACGCCGACGCGGAGGAGCGAGGTGGTCACCATCTGGCCCGTGCCGTTCTTCTCGCGCGCGAGGAGCGCCGCGGCCACGCCGCCGGCGAGCGTCATCCCGGCGACATGGTCGCCCAGGGCGCCGCGCTGGTAGGGCGGGTCGCCGCCCGGCGGCATCAGCGCTGCGGCGATGCCGGCACGCGACCAGAAGGCGCCGATGTCGTAGGCGGGCCGGTCGCGCTCCGGGCCGCTCTCGCCGTAGCCGGTGACGCGCGCGTAGACGAGGCGCGGGTTGCGGGCGCGCAGCCGCGCGTCGTCCAGGCCGAACGACTCGAGGATCTCCGGCCGCACGTTGGTCACGAAAACGTCGGCGCGGTCGATGAGCTGGTTCGCGATGCCGCGGCCGTCCTCGGTGCGGAGATTGAGCGCGATGCTCCGCTTGCCGCGGTTGTCGAGCTCGAAGGGCGGGTTGGCCGGCACCTCTGCGCCCGCCGCGGCGAGATAGAGGCCGCGGAACGGATCCCCGTCGGGCGGCTCGATCTTCACCACCTCCGCGCCCCAGTCGGCGAGCACGCCGCTCGCCGAGGGGCCGGCGACCCAGAACCCGAGCTCGACCACCCGCACCCCAGACATCGGTCCGGGCATCAGCTCGCCTCGGCGCGGAGGGCCTCGACCTCCGCCACCTGCTTGGGCGCCGCCGCGGACAGCACCTCGCGCCCCGCCTCGGTCACCAGGACGTCGTCCTCGATGCGGATGCCGACGCCGCGATAGGGCGCCGGCACGTCCTCCGCGCCGGCCGGGATGTAGAGGCCGGGCTCGACCGTCAGCACCATACCGGGCTCGAGGGCGCGCGGCGTGCCGTCCTCGGCGTAGCGCCCGACGTCGTGCACGTCGCGCCCGAGCCAGTGGCTCGTGCGGTGCATGTAGAAGCGCTTGTAGGTCTCCTTCTCGAGCACCTCGTCCACCGTGCCCGTGAGTACGCGGTGCGCGATGAGCGCCTCGGCCAGGACGCGGAGCGCCGTCTTGTGCACTGCCTCGAGCGTCGTGCCTGGGCCGACCGCGGCGATGGCGGCGAGCTGCGCTGCCAGCACGGCATCGTAGAGGTCGCGCTGCGCGGGCTCGTAGCGCCGGCCGGTCGGGATGGTGCGCGTCACGTCGGCGCAGTAGCCGCCGCGCTCGGCGCCCGCGTCGATCAGGAGGAGCTCGTGGTCCCCGAGCGGGCGGTCATTGTCGGTGTAGTGGAGCACGGTGGCGTTCGCGCCCGAGGCCACGATGGACGGGTAGGCGGGGCCGGTCGCGCCGCGCCGGCGGAAGGTGAAGTCGATGAGCGCCTCGATCTCGTACTCGTACATGCCGGGGCGCGCGCTGCGCATCGCCTCGCGGTGCGCGTCGCACGCGATCGCGATCGCCTCGCGCATGCGCGCGAGCTCGGCGGGCTCCTTGCGGAGCCGCATCTCGTGCAGGAGGTCCCCCGGGTCGCGGATGGTGGTGGGCCCGGTGCCGGTGCGCGGCTGCATCTCCTGCGCGCGGCGGATGAGGGCCATGAGCCGCTGGACGAGCGGGTCGTCGCGCCTGACCGTGTGCCAGACCTGCGGCGCCTTCTCGAGCAAGCGCGGCAGCACCTGCTCGAGCTCCTCGAGCTTGAAGGCGGCGTTCGCCCCGTAGCGCTCGACCGCGCCCTCGACGCCCGCGCGCGCGCCCACCCACTGCTCGCGCTCCGGATCGCGCGGGCGGACGAAGAGGACGAAGCGCTCGGGCGCGTCGGGCGCGAGCACGCACACCGCCTCCGGCTCCGGGAAGCCCGTCACGTACGCGAAGTCGCTGTCCTGCCGGTAGGGGTAGAGGATGTCGGCCGTGCGCGGCCGCTCGGGCGCGGCGGCGAGTAGCATGACGCCGCCCCCCATCTTCTCCATGATGCGCGCCCGCCGCGCCGCGAGGAGCGCGAGGTCGTCGGAAGAGGGCCCCATGCTCTCCCTAATTAACATGCGCGCTGCCCGATGACACACCTCTCCTATGGCAGCACCTGCTGGAACGGCTTCACCTCGACGCGGTTGAAGACGCCCTCGGTGACGTAGGGGTCGCGCGCGACCAGCGCCCAGACCTCGGCGAGCGAGTCGGCCTCGAGGACGATCAGGCTGCCGGTGCGGTCGAGGAGCGGGCCCGCGAGCCGGATGCGCCCCGCGCGCGCCAGCGGGTCCAGGTGCGCCAGGTGCGCCGGCCGCACCTGCGGGCGCTTCTCGCGCGCCTCGGGGGCGTCGTGGCCGATGATCACGTAGAGCATGGACGAGCACCTCCTTGCGTGGCTCGGAGGCTGCCATCTATCCTGTGCCGTGGATGGCGGACAACCCGCAGCACTCGCACCTGATCGACTTCCCCGAGGCCCTTGCAGCCCTCTTCTCGCGCATGGGGGAGCTGAAGGTCGTCCTCGGGCCCGCCGCCGCCCCCGGCGTGGACGAGGTCGAGCGGCATCTGCGCGAGGGGCTCGCGGCGCGCGAGCGCGGCGACCCGGGCGCCGCGGTCGCCAAGATCGCGCGCGCGATGGACCTCCTCGCCGGGCTCGCGGGCCATGCGGATGCCGCGGAGGGCGCCATGATGTGTGCGATCGCCGAGCGCTTCCGGCAGGCGCTCGCCCGCGGCGCCCTCGGGGAGGCCAAGGAGACGGCGGAAGTCATGCGCGCGCGCTCGGGGAGCGTGCTCACGCCGAAGAAGCCGCGCTGATGCCGAGCCTAGCCGAGAGCGATGCCCCGGCTCCGGAAGTGCGCGGCCAGGCAGGCGCCCAGGTTGCGCCGGAGGTCGGGGTCGGCGTTCAGCAGGTAGACCTCGGGGCCGACGCGCCAGAGCTCGCGCTCGAGCCGCGTCGCCTCCCAGGCGAGCCTGCGCCGGGCCACCTCCGCCCCGAACAGCGGCACCAGCTTGTCGCGCATGCGGAGCGTGGTGTCGGCGAGAAAGAGCGCCAGGTCGGGCCGCAGCGTGTCGACGCGGTCCAGGAACGCCCCCACCTCCTCCTGCACGATCTGCCGCGGCGGGGCGGACTTGGTCTCGATGTACACGACCTCGCCCTCGGTGCAGGCGATCACGTCGTAGTCGCCGCCGTGCGCGGCGTGCGCGATGCGGAGCCCGTGCGCGCTCGCGCACTCGAACTCGCGCGCCAGCACCTGGGCGACGTACCACTCGAGCGTGCCGCCGAAGGAGACGATGCGGTCGTCGCAGAGCCGGTACACGCCGCGCCCGGCGCGCCGGACCAGGCCCGCATCGGCCAGGAAGCGGAGGTAGCGGGCGGCGACCGGCGGGCCCACGTAGCGCCCGAGCCGCTCCGGCCGGAGGTCGTCGCGCTGCTTCAGCACGTCGCGCAGGAAGAGACGGTACGAGTAGTGCCCGAGGAGATCGTAATGGCGGTCGCGGGCGGCGCCGTCCGGCACGAGGAGCGGCGTCGGGTCGTGCTCGCCCTCCCAGCAGAGCCCGCGGCGGCGGAGCGCGGCGCGCACGGCGCGCGCGCCGGCGTCGAGCGCGGGGGGCGGCCCGGCTGTCCGCTTGGCGCGCACGGGGTCTTCCGCTAGATACGGCCCCGTCGCATGGCCGACGAGCCCGTCGAGAAGGACTGCTGCCGGCGCACGCGCGAGCGCTGGCTGGCGCGCATCCGCGCGCACTTCACCTCCTTCCCCGTGATCAAGGACGTCCCGTGCGACGAGTGCCGGGAGATCATCGAGATCCGGGTCTATGGGCCCTCGGCGGCGTGATGCCGGCCAGGTAGCGCCACCCGGCGGGCCTCTGCAAGGTCCGTCACGGCCTTTCCGCCGATCCGGGGGCCGAAGCCCAGTCTAGAACAGCGGTGGCAGAACCAGGCTCGTGGTGCCGGGCACGCTCACCGCGCCTGGGCCCGGAAGATCGCTGAGCCCGTCGACCACCCCGTTGCCGGTCGCGGGGATGCAGAACGTGCCCGCGAGCGTGGTCGCAAACGGGTTCGAGAGGTTCGCGCCGAGCGGCGAACCCATCTCGGTGATCCTGCCCGCCTCCCCCCCGAACGCGCCAGGAGACGTCTGGCCTGGACAGAAGCTCCCCCCAGGATCGGAAGCGGTGGAGGTGCCGGTGGTGATCGGTGCGAGGGCGACCGCGAGCCGGCCGCTGAAGCCCGTCGCGGCCGGCGGGCACTCGATGGTCGTGTTCCCCGACCCCACCCCGGCTGCACGACATGCGTGCACGCTCCCCATAGGTGCACGCCCCGCTCACGCACTGCGGGCAGGGGGACGTGGCGTTGCCGGTGATGTAGACCCGGGACGAGAGCGTCGTCGAGACCGTGGTGCTACCGGCATCCGCCGTTCCCGCAACGCCGACGCCGATCGCGTTCATGATGCAGACGGAGAGGCTCGCGATGGGCCCCGGGACGGGCACGGGCGGGCCGAAGAAGCAGTTGGCGTCCAGGTCGCATGCCCCGATCGGCGTGCCGCCCACGCACTGGCTGTCGGCGCTGCATGCCCCCGTGCCGTCGGTGCCTGGCGCGCCGTTCAGGCAGTGCCGGGCCGGGCCCGCCCCCAGGGTGCAGTCCGCCGGGCCGCTGCCGGGATCGGGCCCCAGCGCGAGCGCCAGCCCCGAGATACCGGTGACGGCGAGGACGGAGGTGCCGCCGTCGGGAATGGATGACGGGGGGAACGTGGTCGCGGAACCGCCGCCGAAGTAGAGGCAGCCGAGGCCGAGATCGGCCCGCTCGCTGCCGTCTAGGTTGTCCACCCTCCCGGAGAACGGCGCGGCGGGGGGCGGGTTGAGGCCCGGTCCGCCGCAGCTGGTCGTGCCCGGGCTGATGGTGAAGCTCAGGCGGCCGAGCGCGGGCTCGGGCGTCGGGAGCGTGATGGTGGGGGTGAGACTCTCCCTCGTGCCGCTCGATATGAGCGAGCGGCGCGTTCCCGGCACCAGCTGCGCGCTGGCCGGCGCGGGTGCACGCACGCCGAGCAACGCCGCCATCGCCACGACCACGGTCGCCGCCGTACCGTTCATTTGAGGTCGGTCCTCGCCTGCGAAGTGCGCAAGGATCACCCGGGTGCCGCGCCGCAGTCCATGATCCGTCGCGCACTGGAATCAAGAGCATTTCACGCGGAGGGCACGCCATCCCCGAATCGGGTGAAAGAGCCTTCACCCCCTTCGGAAGGCATCCCTCACTACTTGTGCTTCAGGGCCTCCCGCCGCCCGTCGACGTCAAGGCGTCCTGCGCTGCGCGGGCCGGGGTGGGAGCGCGCGCGAGCACGACGCTCGCCACCAGTGCAATGACCACCCCGCCCCCCGCGAGCGCCCGCGGCACGCCGATCCGGTCACCGACGAAGCCGATCCCCAGCGCCCCTGCCGTCGCGAAGCCGAAGAGGATGACCGTCATCATGCTCATGACCCGCCCCCGCATGCCGTCGTGCACGACCGTCTGGATGGTGGTGTTGAGCGAGGCCACGCAGACCGTCTGCAAGACGCCCATGACGAAGAGGAGGAGCGCGGTCGCGGGCACCGAGTGCACGAGCACGAAGCTCGAGAGCGCGAGTCCGAAGGCGACCGCGCAACCGCCCGCGGCGAGGTCCTTGCGGGGGAGGTCCCCGGCGGCGGAGAGGCCGAGCCCGCCGGCCACGGCGCCGGCGCCGACGGCGGCCATCAGGTAGCCGAGCCCGGTGGCTTCGAGCCCGAGGGTGTCACGCGCGAGCGCCGGGAGCAGGATGATGTAGGGGAAGCCGAAGACGCTCATCACGGCGGCCAGCAGCAGCGAGGGGGCGATCACGGGATGGCGGCGTGCGTAGCCGAGCCCGTCGCGGAGCGCCCGCCCGACCGGCGGCGGCGCCCCGGGCGGCCGCCGCGGCAGCCGGACACGCGCGAGCATCAGGATCATCACCAGGAAGCCGGCGGCGTTGAGCGCGAAGCACCCCTGCGGGCGGATCGTGCCGTAGGCGAGGCCGGCCAGCGCCGGCCCGATCATGCGCGCCAGGTTGAACTGCACCGAGTTGAGCGAGATCGCGTTCAGGAGCTCGCCGGGCTCGACCAGGCTCGGGATCACGGCCTGCATGGCGGGCGCGAAGAGCGCGCTCGCCGTGCCCGCGACCATCGAGATCGCGATGATGTGCCAGACCGCGATGTGCCCGCTCGCGGTCAGCACGGCGAGGGTGAGCGCGGTCGCCGCGCTCACGCCGAGCGTGCCGAGCATGATCGTGCGCCGGCTGGCCCGGTCGGCGATCGCCCCGCCCACGAGGCCGAGGAAGAGGATGGGCGCGTTGCCGCAGAAGCTGACGGTGCCCAGCAGCGATGCCCGGCGCGTCAGGTCGTAGACCAGCCAGCCGAGCGCGATCTGCTGCATCCACACGCCCAGGTTGGCGATGAACGAGCCCGACCAGAAGAGGCGGTAGTCGCGCGAGCCGAGGACGCGGAGCACGCCGTGGACGTCATCACGCCCCCCGACCCCTGGTCAAACCACGCGCCTCGCCGAGCGTGGAGTGCGAAGTCGAATACGGTCGTTGATCCAGCCTCGAGGCGGAGCCTCGTCAGGATTGAGCCGGCGCGGCGAGGGGGTTACAAGGTCGCCGACGGGCCGTTGCGATGCGGTGTCCTCACTGCCGGCACGAGAACCGCGAGACCGCCCGCTTCTGTGGCGAGTGCGGTGCCTCGTTCGAGCGCGGTGCTGCCTGTCCGCGCTGCGCGGCCAAGAACCCGGTGGGCCAGCGATTCTGCGATTCCTGTGGGGAGCGGCTCGCGACGGGCGAGGGGCGCGGTCCGGCACGCGACCCGCGCTCGTACACGCCGGGACAGCTCGTCGAAAGGATCCTCGCCACGCGCAGCGCGCTCGAAGGGGAGCGCAAGCAGGTCACGGTGCTGTTCGCCGACGTGGTCGACTCCATGCTGCTCGCCGAGCGGGTGGGTGCGGAGGAATGGCATCGGGTTCTCGACCGCTTCTTCCAGATCGCGGCCGAGGCGATCCATCGCTTCGAAGGCACCGTCAACCAGTTCACCGGCGACGGGATCATGGCTCTCTTCGGGGCTCCCATCGCGCACGAGGATCACGCCCGGCGAGCGTGTCACGCCGCGCTGCACTTGGTGGACGAGCTGCGGCGCTATGCCGGTGCGCTCCGAACCCGAGGGCTCGAGTTCTCCGTCCGCATGGGCCTCAACTCGGGGGAGGTGGTGGTCGGCAAGATCGGCGACGACCTGCGCATGGACTACACCGCCCAGGGACACTGCGTGGGGCTCGCGGCGCGGATGCAGCAGGTGGCCGCTCCCGGCAGCGTGTACCTGACCGAGCATACCGCCCGGCTGGTCGAGGGGTTCTTCACCTTGCACGACCAGGGAGCTCGGGCGACGAAAGGCGTCAGTACCCCGGTCCGGGTCTTCGAGCTCCAGGGGATCGGCCCGCTGCGCGCACGCCTCGACGCCTCCGGCCTGCGGGGCTTCTCGCGGCTGGTGGGACGGGGAGGGGAGCTGGCCTGGCTCGACCACGTGCTGGCGCGGGCGACCGAGTCGGATGGGCAGGTCGTCGGCGTGGTCGGCGACGCCGGGGTCGGAAAGAGCCGGCTCTGCCTCGAGTTCGTGAGTCGCTGTCGCGCGCAGGGGATCGCGGTGCACGAAGCCCATTGCCCCGCGCACGGCTCGACCGTGCCCATGCTGCCCATCCGCGACCTCTTGCGCAGCTACCTCGCGCTCGGCGATGGCGATTCGGCCGAGGCGGTCCGATGCAAGGTCTCGGATCAACTTCTCGGGCTGGACCCGAATTTTCGGGAAGCGCTCCCTCTCGTTCTGGATCTGCTCGGCGTGCCGGATCCCGATACGCCGGACACCTCCCGCGCCAGCTCGGGCGAGCGACTCGCCGCCTTCGTTCGCCGGTTCGTTCCCCTGCGCAGCGCGAACGAGCCCGTGGTGCTGCTGATCGACGACGCGCACTGGATCGACCCGGCGAGCGAAGAGCTCGTGCGCGAGCTGGCCGCCGCGGTGCACGGCACGCGAACGCTGCTGCTCGCGAACTTTCGGCCCGAGTACCGGCCGGCGTGGTTGGGGGGATCGCACTACCACCAGCTGCCGCTCTCGCCGCTGGGGCCGGAGGCCACCCGCGAGCTGCTCCACGAGCTGCTCGGGTCGGACAGCTCGGTCGGCGATCTCTCGGGGCGCATTCGCGAGCGAACTGGGGGCAACCCGTTCTTCATCGAAGAGGTCGTGCAGGCGCTGGCCGCGTCGGGAAGCCTCGCCGGGGAGCGTGGGGCCTATCGTCTCACCGGGCCCGTCGACACCCTGGCCCTCCCTGCCACCGTGCAATCGCTTCTCGCCGCGCGTATCGATCGGCTCGGCGAGCAGGCGAAGCACGTGCTGCAGGCCGCGGCCGTCATGGGCATGCAATTCGACGAGCCGCTCCTCGAGGAGGTCGGTCGGCCCGGCGCCCCCGATCTCGACACGGCGCTCGGCAGGATCCGGGAGGCGGAGTTCATCTACCTGGTCACGCCGTATCCGCAACCACAGTACGCCTTCAAGCATCCCCTCACGCGCGAGGTGGCGTACCACTCGCTGCTCGGTGACCAGCGTGCCCGGCTGCACGCCATGGTCGCGGCCGCCCTGGAGAAGCTGCGCGCGGACCGGCTCGGCCAGTACGCGTCGCTGATCGCCCATCACTGGGAAGCCTCCGGCATGCGCTACGAGGCCACGCGCTGGCAGCGCCGCGCGGCGCTCCAGGTCTCGAACATCAAGGTGAAGAGCCGGCGCCGGGTGCCGACGCCATGAGACTCGCCTGCCGCCTCTACAGCTCCCCCGCCAGCCGCTCGGCGAGGCGCGTGGCGAGCGCCATGATCGTGATCTGCGGGTTCACCTTGCAGGACGACGGGAAGAGGCTCGCGTCGCCGACCCAGAGGCCGGGCGTGCCGTGCACCCGCCCGACGGAGTCGGTGACGGCCTGCCGCGGGTCCTCCCCCATGCGGGCCGTGCCTTGCGGGTGGAACGCCATCATCTCGAAGTCGGCGGCGGGAAGGTCGGCACCCTGGAGGGCGCGCGCCTCGTCGATCGAGCGCAGGACCGGGCGCGAGTGGGCGCCGGAGTAGACCTCGCGCGCGCCGGCGGCGAAGAAGATCTCGGCGGTGAGGCCGATGGCGCGCGCGAGCCGCTTCGCGTCGGCGGCGCCGAGCTGGTAGGTGACGCGCGGGAAGCGGCCGCGGCCGGCGCGCACGCGCCCCGCCGACTCGTCCGAGATGAGGGCGCCGAAGGAGCCGAGGCGCGCGTAGCGTGCCATGATGTCCTTGTGAGCCCTCCCCACCCCGGGCAGGACGGGCGCCTCCATCGCCGGCGGGACGAACTGGCCCTGGATGAAGATGCCCTCGCGGGTGAAGTGGTGGACGTTGTAGGCCTGCGGCACCTCCTCCCAGCCGCGCACCTCCTCGTCGAAGAGGGCGCCGACGCGCGTGGCGGGGTGGATGTGGAGGTTCCGCCCGCGGAGCCCCGACGGATCGGGCACGGCGCTCCGCTCGAGGAGCGCGGGCGTGAGCAGCGCGCCGCAGGCGACCACCACGTGGCGCGCCAGCACGCGCAGCTCGTGGCCCGTCTCGCGCTCGTCGCGATCGACGAAGCGGGCGACCACGCCGATCGCCTTGCCGGCGGAGAGGAGCACCGTGCCCACGCGGCAGCGCGTGAAGAGCCGCGCGCCGGCGTCGAGCGCGCGCGGCACGTAGGAGACGTGCATCGCCTGCTTGGCGTCCTGCGGGCAGCCGAAGGCGCACACGCCGGTGCCGAGGCAGCCGCGTTCATTTCGGGGTATCCTCGCTCCGGCGTAGCCGAGCGCCGCGGCGCCCCGCTCGAAGAGCGTGCTGTTGCGGCCGTAGGTCTCGTCGGGGACGGGGCGGACGTGCAGCTCCTGCTCGACGCGCTCGAAGTAGGGGCGGAGGTCGGGCTCGCGCGCACCGCGGACGCCGTAGCGCTCCGCCCACTCGTCGAGCACGTAGTCGGGGGCGCGGTAGCAGGTGCCGGAGTTGATGGTGGTGGTGCCGCCGACGCAGCGGCCGAGCGGGATCGGGATGGTCGGGCGGCCGAGCGCGCCGGTGAGCCCGCGGCCGCGGTAGAGCAGGTCGATCATCGCGCGCGGGTTCCCGGTGAAGTCCTTGCCGGTGAAGAAGCCGCCCTCCTCGACCAGCAGCACGTCGCGGCCGCGCGCGGCGAGCTCGCGCGCCACCACCGCGCCGCCCGCGCCCGAGCCCACCACGACCACCTCGGCCAGCTCGTGGACGTCGTGCGCGACCGTGGCGCCGTCGGTCATGTCGCGAGCCGCGCGGCGTGGTGCGCGGCGTTCGGCCCGGCGAGCAGCTTCTGCCGGAGGTGGGCGTCGTCGTAGCCGACGGCGGGCCAGACCTCCGGGCGCTCG
>Ga0209808_1001869_pt1 | contig 10864 bp, 9 predicted proteins | sample GraSoiAngelo_157_FD_186171 | JGI IMG/M metagenome (GOLD analysis project Ga0209808, IMG submission 186171) | Grasslands soil microbial communities from the Angelo Coastal Reserve, California, USA - 14_1009_16_20cm (SPAdes) (version 2) | ecosystem: Environmental > Terrestrial > Soil > Grasslands ...
ACCATCCCGAAGCGAAGGATCGGCACAGGTCGCTAACATCCAAGCGAGATTACTTAGAATGCCGGCGGATTCAGGCCGAAGGTGCACTGCCCGCTCATATTCTGCGATCGCTTCTGCTAAACGACCCTGGCGATGAAGAGCGCTGGCAATGCCATTATGAGCCGGCCCATAAGTGGGATCCAGTTTCAGCGTTGTTTCGAACAGCTTGATCGCTTCATCTTGTTTCCCTTTCCTTACTGACACAGTCCCCAGTCCGAAGTAGGCGCGCTTGCTCGCCTGAGCGAAGTTCGGCTCCAACTCGAGAACTTTGTGAAATTCCGCGGCCGCGTCATCGAGTTGCCCCCGAGCTAACAGTTCAGCGCCGATGTTTTGGTGGGCGGTCCAGCTATTCGGATTGTGCGCGACGACCATCCGATAGCATGTTTCGGCATCGCGGTACATGTGGCTCTGCATCCAGGACAGGATTGCCAGAGTGCTTAACAACAGCACCAGGAGACTCTGAAGCGGTAAGCGCCAACGACCGCCACGATCTACCAGCCAGGTTGCACCGGCTGCAGCCGGCACAATGACCGCCAGACTCGGCACATACGCGAAATGGTCGGCCACAAATGAAAGACGGAAGAAACTGACATTAAAAAATCCGAGTAATGGCACCACCGTGGCAGTGAAGAAGAGGCTCGCGGCGAAAAACCAGCGCCAACGTCTTCGCTGATTCCATGTTAACCAGAGGAGTCCCAGCGCGGCGATCGGAAAGAGATATTGCCACCAAGTGCCGGAGTCGATTCGCCATCGTGGGTAAATTAAAGACAGATCTATCGGGACCAGAAGCTTGCCGATGTAAAACCAAAACGCGCGCCCGGCAATTAGAAAACGGTCCACAATCGACAATTGGAAGTCTTCGCCTTCAGCCCCGCTAAAGGCGCGTTCCATCCACGCCGTCAGCAGGCCGGCCGCAACTGCCACCACGGCAAATGGCAGCAGCGGTCTTACATCACGTCGCCAATCGACTCTTCCGCGCTTCCACCAGATTAGAATGAGCACAACTACGGGAACGGTCGCAACAATTGCTTTGGCCAAGATTCCGACTGTGAATAAGAGACCGACGAGCAAGTATGTCTGTGGCCTTCGAGTTTCACCGAAGTTCAAGTAGGCGAGAATGGCGCCGAAAAAGAAAAAACCGGACAACGTATTCTTAAGTTCCACCATCCACGCTACTGATTCGACGGCCACCGGATGCAGGGCAAAAATCGCCGCTCCCAGCCAAGCTCCGCGAATCTGCAATTTTCGTAAGATCTTGACCAGCAAAAGGGCCGACGCCGCGTGCAGGGCAATCGTGATGAGATGGTATCCGAAGACTTGTTGACCCCAAAGTCTGCCCTCGATCCAATACATCGTATCCACTAAAGGGTGGTACTGCAGCGTTGTGCGTGGCTGAAACCACAATCGCGCCAATCCACTCCATGATCGCTGCTCCGGGCTTATCATGAATCGACCGATGTCGTCGAGTAAGGGCTTGCCATGCCAAGCCGGTTGATAGATGAGCACAGTGACGGCGACTAACGCGGCGCCGAAAACCCAGTCGAGGTAACGTTTCCTTACGGCCGGATCACCGCGATTTGGTGAAATCCAGTTCAATGACGAAACTGCTGGAGAAGGTTTAGGACGGTGGCGCTTCATGCAATTTTCTTCTGCGAGATCGACAACTTACTTATCTCTGTCTAAACGGCTGCCGTTTATTTGCCGACAGGTCTCGTGCACGCGAGATTATAATCCTGATGTCATTCGCTCAAGCGCTCGATAATCTTGCCCTTCGAAAGTCGGATACTGTCCGCCGATTTGAGCAGCTGATTGCGCCCAAATCCGACGCCGAGCTGGAATCAATGGCGCAGGCTTCGCGCGCGCTCACCGTTCAAAATTTTGGCCGGACAATGCGCCTCTTCGCGCCGCTTTATTTGTCGAATGAGTGCATTAACAATTGTCGCTATTGCGGATTTTCTCGGGACAACCCGATTTTACGCGTGACTCTCAGCGTTGAAGAAGTCATGGCCGAAGGCCGTTATCTCAGCGAAGCTGGCTTCCGACAGATCCTGTTGGTCGCCGGCGAGCATCCAAAGTTTGTCAGTGGCGATTATCTGGTCGAGTGCGTTCGAGCATTAGCGCCCGATTTTCCTTCGATCGCTATCGAAGTCGGTCCAATGACAAGCAGCGATTACGTCCCCATCATTCGCGCGGGTGCGGAAGGTCTTGTTGTTTATCAGGAGACATACCAGCGTTCCGTCTATGCCGAACTGCACACCGCGGGTCCCAAACGCGATTTTAATTATCGGCTCGATTGTCCTGAACGCGCATACAATGCCGGATTTCGCCGGCTTGGAGTCGGAGCGCTTTTCGGCCTATGGCGCTGGCAGGACGAAGCGGTCGCCCTGGCCGCGCATGTCGATTATTTATTGAGGCGCTGTTGGAAGGCGCAAATCACTATCAGCTTGCCGCGGCTGCGGCCGGCCGCAGGCGATTTCCGGCCGCTCTCTTCGATAAGCGATCGCGAACTGGCACAACTCGTCTGCGCTCTGCGCATTAGTTTTCCTCAGGTCGGGATCGTCTTGAGCACGCGCGAACGGCCTTCCTTGCGCGATGCGCTGGTGTCGTTAGGCGTGACGATGATGAGCGCCGGCAGCCACACCGAACCGGGCGGGTACACCCGTCGCGGCACGGAACATTTGCACCAGACCGTGCGCGGCCGAATCATGCCGCCGGAGTTTCAGGACGGCGAAGACCAGCTGGCTACTGGTCAATTTGAAATTAGCGATGATCGGACACCCGAAAGAATAGCAACCATTTTGCGGGAAAAGGGATTCGATCCGGTCTGGAAGGATTGGGAGCAGACGCTCTCTCACTAATGCGTATTTCACTCAACGGCCGGGAAGAAGACGCAAGCGGCGCGCAAACCGTGGCCGAACTCGTCGGACGCTTTGAATTGCCACCTGAGGCGATCCTAATCGAGCATAACGGCGTCGCCTTGCGCCGACGCGAATGGCCGCAAAAGCCGTTAACCGATGGCGACCGGATAGAAATTATTCGCGTTGTCGCCGGCGGCTAGCTGCGATTTTAACGCGCGGCCTTAACAACCACGCGCATTCCATCTCGCCGAACCACCGTGATCGAAGTGTTTGGCGGGATGAATTCGCCTTGCGTGATCACGTCAATAATCTGGTCGACAAAACGCGCCTTGCCGCTTGGACGCAAGATCGACAACGAGACGCCTTCCGTGCCCGGTGAAAGGTCAACCGCGGTCGCAAATTCGCGGGGCACGCCGGCCAATGACGGGCCGGGCGGATTTGTGGTCAGGAGCGCGAAACGTCGATAGAAACTGGTGCGCGGCAGATATTTCGCGAGCAGGGCAATCACGATCGCGGCTGCCACGAGCGCGATGAAGAGGTTGCGCAGCGGAACGGCAAGCATTTCGCCCGTCGGAAAAAATGGCTGCTCCGGATAACGATCGATCATCGCCCAAAGCATTGAGGCGAGCATGAGCAGAACGCCGAGCACCCCAAAAACGATCGTGGAATGGGCGAAGAAAAGAATCTCGATGATCACGAGAGCAACACCGAGAACAAAAAGCGCGACCACTTCCCAACCGGCGAGACCGGCCAGGTAATGTCCGAGAAAGAAGAGCGCGAAGCAGATGGCGGAGATGATTCCCGGTAAGCTTGCCCCCGGAATTTTGAATTCAAGGTAAGCGCCCACAATTCCGGCCAGCAAAAGCAAAGGAGCGAGCGTCGTCAGCCATAGCGCGAGTTGCTCAAAGCCAGTGGGTTTGATCGAAACCACGTTGCCTTTGAGGCCCGCTTTTTTTGTAAGATCGACAATCGACTCAGCGACGCCGTCGGCCAGCAAAGGCTTGCCATTTATTTTTTCCGTCGCTTCCTGCGTGTTGAGAGTCAGCAGAGTTCCTTTGGCGTGAATCACCCGATCGCCGATCTTCACGTCCTTTTCCTTGTTCATGAACGCTTCGCCGAGGTCCGGGTTGTGTCCGTTCTTTAGGGCGGAGCCCCGGATCAATGCGGACCAGTAGGAAATGGTCTTCTCGCGCGCGGTCAGAGGAAGGTCTTCGCCGGTTGGTAAGATCGGCGCGGCCGCGCCAATAGCGCTGACCGGCGCCATATAAATATGCTGGGTAGCCAGGGCAACGAGAGCGCCGGCCGATCCGGCGTTCGAATTAATAAACGTGTAGGTGGGAATGGTGGCGTGATTAAGCGCGCTCGTGATTTCTTCCGCGCTATCGAGCCGGCCGCCATAAGTGTTCATTTCGAAAATGATCGCACTTGCACCGCTGGTTTCGGCGGTCTTGAGGGCGCGACGCAAAAAAGCGAGAAGCGAAGGTGAAATTTCACCGCTAATTGGCGCGACGACCACGTCGCCTTTATGGATGACTTCCCGGGCTTGCCCCATTTCCAGCGCAGACAAGACCGCGATCAAAACGAGGATCGATAATTTCTTCATTGTTTGGAAAGCGCCCCGACGCTGAGTAAATTTGGCATCGCTTCAGAAAGCAAACGAGCGAAAAATAAAAGCGAGTGATTCCATCAGAAACCATAGAGCAGATCGCGGCCGCCAACGACATCGTCGAGGTGATCGGCTCGTATTTTCCGCTGAAACGGGCCGGCGCAAATTTTAAGGCGCTCTGTCCATTTCATCAGGAGAAGACGCCGTCGTTTCACGTCAATCCGCAGCGTCAGACATTTCATTGCTTCGGCTGCGGCGTCGGGGGAAGCGTTTTCCGGTTCGTGATGGAATACGAGCACCTCGATTTTCCATCGGCCGTGCGAAAATTGGCGGCCCGTGTTGGCGTTCCGATTGTCGAAGAACGCGCGGCCGCGGACGAAGATCGACAACATGAAGCGCGCCGCACGCTGCTCAAACTCCATGCCGAGGCCGCCGAATGGTTTCAGGAAAATCTCTTGAAGAAGCGGTTCGCGGAAGCGGCCCGCGACTACTTGAAAAATCGTGGAATCGACAAACAAATCGCAAAAAATTGGCAGCTCGGTTTTGCCCCGGACAGTTGGGATGCGTTTTTGAAATGGGCGCTCGAGCACGGTTACTCGCGCAGCCAGCTGTTGCAAAGTGGACTGGTCAAGCCGCGCGATGAAGAACGGCCCGGCAATGAAGCCTACGATCGGTTCCGCGGGCGCATTATATTTCCGATCTGTAACGACGTCGGGGAGGTGATTGCCTTCAGCGGCCGGTTGCTCGAGTCCGATCCGCAGGTGGCGAAATATTTGAACTCACCGGAAACGCCGCTCTTTCAAAAAGGGCGCGTGCTTTTTGGACTCCATAAAACCAAACGGGCGCTGATTGAAGCAAACTGCGCGATCGTGTGCGAAGGCCAGCTCGATTTGATCTCTCTGTTTGAAGCCGGCATCAAAAATGTGGTCGCGCCGCAAGGCACCGCCTTTACCGAGCATCAGGCTCGAATTCTGAAGCGCTTTGTTGCCGAGGTCGTTCTTTGTTTCGATGCTGACCAAGCCGGACGAAAAGCGGCGGAACATTCACTCGACGCACTCCTTCAACATGATCTGATCGTCCGGGTAGCAGATATGCCACCGGGCGAGGATCCTGATTCGCTCATTCGACGGAATGGAAAAGAAGAATTTGAAAAGCGCGTAACATCTGCGCGCGACTTTTTCGATTACTGGATCGATCGCGAAGCCGCAGTTGTCGATCTAAGCTCGCTTCGGGCAAAAATGCAGCTGGCCCGGAAGCTCGCCGAAACTGTTTCGCAGGTGCGCGATCCGCTCATGCGCGGCGAGGTCTTGAACAAGATGAGTGCACGTCTCAGCGTTCCAGCGTCTGAGTTCGAAAAACTTATGACTAGGCCGAGGTCTGAACGCAGCGCCGAATCCGCTCCGGCTCGATCCGCAGCTGCGATATCTCCGCGGCATGATGTTGCCGTCCTTTGTCTTCTCGCTTTACGTGACGAAGCAGCTCGCAAATTTCTTCTCGAACAAAACTGGCGTGAAGTCTTACCCCAAATATCCGGCACGGAATTGCTCGCCCGGATTCTGGAGAGCGAATTGCGTCTGGACGATCCCGTTTCTCTCAATTCCTTCATGTCCCAATTGACGGCGGAAGAGGAGGGCCTGGTTTCTGCTTGGCTGTTGCAAAAGATGCCGGCAAACGCAATAGAAGTGGCTGAGAGCTGGTGGAAAGGCCTAATTCAAGCGACCTTACGCCGACAGCTTGAGATTGCCGAAACGCGAATGCGGCTTCCCCAATTGACCACGGGCGAGGTCGTTAATTTACAGAAAGAAATTGTTGACCTGCGGGAGCAACTCCACCAGATTTCCCGGCTTTCGTCTGTTCCCGAGCCCGACCGATGATTGTCGATCTATGGGAACGCTGATCGAAGGCCGCAACTCTTAACCCACAGTCTTGGCCAGGCATTCGAAAGCAAGGAAGAGCCTCCGCCGATCATCGGCGAAGCGGCCGAAATTTAAGCGGGCGCGCCGGCGAGGAACATCGAAAATCTCGACTCCCCAGTTGAAAGACAAAGCGAGGATCGCAGCATTCAAGTCGAAGCGGATCACATCATTGGTCCGCGCGCGAAGAAATGGAGCTGACGTATTACTCAAAACGAAAACGGAAACTGACGCGGCGAATGAAATTCAAGTCCGTCTTCGCGAGCTAATCAAACTGGCCAAGGAGCAGGGTTATCTCACGTTCGATGACCTGAACGAGGCGCTTCCAGATGGAATAACAGACGCGAACGAGCTCGACGCCATTCTTACCCGGCTCCGTCGAATGGAAATCGACGTCATCGAGGCATCCGACGTCGATCGACATAAAGAAGTAAAAAAAGATCTCGACGAGGAGGAGGAAGAAAAACCCGAGACAAAGCTGGATATTCTCGATGATCCGGTCCGGATGTATCTCAAACAGATGGGTCAGGTGCCGCTTCTGACGCGTGAGCAGGAAGTGGAAATATCCAAGCGAATCGAGGAAGCGGAAAATATGGTGCAAAAGCACATCAACCGTTTCGGCTTCACCGCGCGCGCCCATCTCGATCTTGCCCAAAAACTGACTGAAGGCCGGGAGCGATTCGACCGTGTCATTCTCGACAAAAAAATCGAGAGCCGGGAGCGATACATGAAAATCCTGCCGCGATTGTGCAAACAGGTCGAAAAATTAGGCGACACCATTACCCAGAATTACGCGAAGCTGTCGAGCAATTCATCCAAAAAGGACACCAAGGGATTGAAAGCGTTTCAGCGAACGCTCGCTTCTCTGCAGCGGCTTTATCCCAAATTTTATTTCAAGCAAAAGGTGACTGAAGAATTCGTTCACCTGGCGGACGAGCATTATCGGACGCTCCTGATTGTTCAGACGGAAATGGCAAAACATCGCCGCTCCTCTGGAGTGCGCTCACCGGTCGGGATCAAATCGCGCGAGCTGGAGAAATCCGTCTGGCTTTCTCTTGATGAGTACGCGGAGCAATATCAATCTCTGAAAAGCTGGCTGCGGAAAGCGTTACGAGCCAAGACCGAAATGGTCGAGGCCAATCTACGGCTCGTGATTTCGATTGCTAAAAAATACACCAACCGCGGCTTGTCCTTCCTGGATTTGATCCAGGAAGGCAACATGGGCTTGATGAAAGCGGTGGAGAAATTTGAATATCGACGCGGCTATAAATTTTCCACCTACGCTACTTGGTGGATTCGCCAGGCCATTACCCGCTCGATCGCCGATCAGGCGCGCACGATCCGCATCCCCGTGCACATGATCGAGACGATCAACAAATTGATGCGGGTGCAAAAGCAATTGGTCCAGGAATATGGCCGGGAGCCGACGCCGGAGGAGGTGGCCGAGGAAATTTTGCTGCCGGTGGACCGAGTGCGGGCGGTTTTGAAGATGGCGCAGCAGCCGATCTCGCTTCAGTCGCCCGTCGGTGAAAGCGAAGAGACAAATTTCGGCGATTTCATCGAAGATAAGGGCGCTGAAAACCCGTGCGACATGACCGCAATCGTGTTGCTGAAGGAAAAAATCAAGGATGTGCTCGAGACGCTGACTGAGCGCGAACGCCAGGTTCTGGAGCAGCGCTTCGGTTTGGTCGACGGATACAGTCGGACGTTAGAAGAAGTCGGCCGCCAATTTCGAGTGACGCGCGAGCGTATTCGCCAGATCGAGGCGAAAGCATTGCGGAAGATGCGACACCCGACCCGTATTCGTCAGCTGGAAGGATTTTTGGAAGCACCTGAAGTGTAAGACATTGTCGGACGCACACCGGCCGCAACTTTCGGGAATCGATTTTGTTCAATTCGCGAAGGAAATGAAACGCGAAGACGACCAACAACTATGGGATCTCCTGGGCCAGGCTAAGCCAAGGCAGCTTTCGCCTTTTTTCGCACGCAACGTCGTTCGGAGAATTCGGGAGCGCTCGGCCCGCTTCGAATGGCTCCGCGGTTGGCTTAGTCCGCGGAGGCTCGTTCCAGTGACGGGAGTGGCGATCGCAGTGATAGCGACAATCCTGGCCGTCCATCGGCCCGCCGGCCGTAATCCGGCCGACCGTCCGCCGGATGTGATCGTGAGGATCGATCCGCAGGATTATGACGTTGTCGCCGATCTGGACGAATTGTTGGCCACAGACGAGACCAGCTTGTGGGACGACGATACGCAAACATTGTAGGCGCAATTGCGACCGGCGCGATTTTGATCATCGGCTCCGAATCGATCCAAGCGCAGCCGCAAGGAGGGGGGCAACGTCCGAATGTTCGGAGAATGCCCCCGCCACGACATGCTCCAAATTTGAACAATCCGCGCGATCGATGGATCGCGATGCCACCGGAAGATCGAAAAATATTCCAAAAGAACGCGGAGCGTTGGATGAAAATGGGTCCGGAGGAGCGAAAAGTATTGCGCGAACGGGAACAAGCTTACCGCGCGCGGGTAAAACTGGAAGTGGACGCGGCCTTGCGTGATTCTGGCTTGCGCCTCGAGGGTGAAAAACGGGAACAGTTTGAGCAACGTTATCTGCAGGAGAGGCGTCGCATTGAGCACGAATTGCGGCAGGAAACCGAAGCGAAGCGTCAACAGCAGTTGCCGGTGCTACAGGAACGTTTAAAGAAGGAATTTCAAGAGCCCCCGTCAATTACATCGCCATCCGCGCCGGCTGCTTCAACGTCGCCAAAAAAATAAGCTGGCGGGATATTGAACCCGCCAGCCTCGAAAATCTTCTGCCTGCCTTAGTTTAGTACCAGCGCCGGTAATAATGGTGTCGATGGTGGCGCGAATAGTAGACGCGGTGACCATGGTACCAATAAAACGCCGGCCCACCATAGTAGTACGGCCTGTAGTACCCGTAGTACGGATAAGGGTAGCCGCAGCCGTAGTAAGGATATCCGTATCCATATCCGTATCCCGGATATCCGACTCCGATGCCAATCGCGATACCGGCATTAGAACTCGGGGCTGTAGCGAATGCGAATCCACCCGCCACGAGCGCGATTAAAAGAAGCTTTTTCATGTTTTATGTTACCTCCCAAACTTCAGTTATTGAACCTGAAGTAGACGTAAAAGTTTCGCAATTTGTTCACCCTCTCTCGCCGCGATCGTATTTCGGGTAACCCGTCACGCAAATATCGGTTCCGATTTTTTCAAAGCTTACCCGCTCGAGGCGCGCGCCATCGTGGGTGCGATGTGCGCCGCGCCCGCCAAAGGCCACGATTGGCCCTCCGGTCAAGATCGGAGCCACATAAATTTGCACCTTATCAATCAACCGCTCGTCTAACGCGTGACCGAGGAGGTCTCCGCCACCTTCGATCATCACACTGGTTATTTTTTTCTGTCCCAGTTCGGCCAGAACCACACCGAGAGGCATTTTACAATAAACAAAACTATTTTTAGCGAAGCGATCCGTGAACAAACGAGCGTTCTGCGGGAGTTTCCCTGAACGAGTCATCACGACGCGCATCGGTTGGGGGACTTGGCCCCGACCCCGCACGGTTAAACGTGGATTATCGATCCGCAGCGTTTCGGCGCCGATCAAAATCGCGTCCGTTTGCCCGCGCAGCGTCTGCGTGTGCCGGCGCGCAGTCGCGCTTGTGATCCAGCGCGGTTCCCCTTCAGGGCGGGTCAAACGCCCGTCCAAACTCATTCCGCATTTCGCAATCACGAACGGAATTCCGGTCGCGATCCATTTATTAAATGATTCGTTCAATGCGGCACATTCTTCCGCGAGCACGCCCGCTCTCACTTTTATTCCGGCGTCACCCAAGATTTGGAGTCCGCGGCCGCGATGACGCGGGTTCGGATCGGTCGCGCCAATCACGACAGATTTTACACCGGCCCGGAGAATCTGATTGGTGCACGCGCTGGTGCGACCGGTCGTTGAACACGGCTCCAGCGTGACATAGAGGGTGGCGTTTTTCGGGATCTTGCGCCGAAAGCTTCGGAGACACTCAATTTCGGCATGAGGGGATCCGGCCCGGCGATGGTGGCCGCGCGCAACTATTCGGTTTCCAACAACCAAAACAGCGCCGACCGCGGGATTCGGGCTCGTTTGCCCGATGGACTTTCGCGCTTCAGCTAGCGCGCTGCGCATGAACCGTTCATGCTTCTTCTCTGACGTCATGCGACGAATATTCGGCGGGGCCTGGTTTGAGCAACTGCTTTCCAGAGGGCATCGGCGCGCGCGCTAGCTTTTCTGCTTGGCGAATCTGTCGCGGCGGACTTACTTAGAGTGATCCCCCAAAAATATGGCCACGAAAACCGAAGAGAAAACTGGCGCAGACAAACTAACCGCCGCGCGAAACAAGAACCTCGACCTCGCTATCCAGCAAATAGCGAAGGATTACGGTGAAGGCGCGATCAT
>Ga0209808_1001870_pt1 | contig 10862 bp, 9 predicted proteins | sample GraSoiAngelo_157_FD_186171 | JGI IMG/M metagenome (GOLD analysis project Ga0209808, IMG submission 186171) | Grasslands soil microbial communities from the Angelo Coastal Reserve, California, USA - 14_1009_16_20cm (SPAdes) (version 2) | ecosystem: Environmental > Terrestrial > Soil > Grasslands ...
CCGCGTACCATCCTCGGCCACGGTCGCCTGGGGATCATCGCCGTGCTCTTCGAGCTCGTGGCGGAGGGGGCGCCGGTCTACGTCCTGGGCCCGGGCGACAACCGGTACCAGTTCGTGCACGCGTCGGATCTGGCCGACGCGTGCCACCGCGCCTCCGAAAGGGCGGGGCCGGCGGTCTACAACGTGGGGACGACCGAGTTCGGCACCATGCGCGAGACGCTGCAGGCCCTCGTCGATCACGCCGACACCGGGTCGCGGGTCGTGTCGCTGCCGACCCGGCCCGCCGCCGTGGCCATGCGGGGCCTCACCCAGCTCGGCCTGGCCCCGTTCGCGCCGTACCACTGGCTGCTCTACGGCGAGTCGCTGTGGTTCGACACCACACGGGCGCGCACCGAGCTGGGTTGGGAGCCCACGCACTCCAACGCCTCGATGCTTATCGAGTCCTACGAGTGGTTCCTCGCTCACCGACGCGAGCTCGCCGACTCACACGGGTCGCACCATCAGTCGCTCGTGCCCATGGGACTCCTGCGCGTGCTGTCATGGGGCGGGGTGAGACGCCGGGGGGCACCTCCGTATACTTCGCCCCGATGAAGCCCGCTTCTGTACGCGGTGCCTCGCTCGAAGGCATCGACGCGCCTGGGCGCCCGTCCCGCGTTTCTGGTCGTGGGCCTGCTCGTGCTGCTGGCGGTGCCGTTGGCGGTGGCGCTGGGCGCGCTGCACCAGCCCCGGTGGTACCCGATCGCCGACCTGGCCCAGACCGAGCTGCGCGTGCGCGACGTCGGCGGCGCCCATCCTCCGCTCATCGGCCTGCCCGGCCGGCTCGGCTCGTTCGGGCGCCAGGGCAGCCACCCCGGACCGCTCAGCTTCTGGGCGATGGCCCCGGTCTACCGCCTCTTCGGCGCGTCGTCGTGGGGCATGCAGGCGGCGGCCGTCTCCCTCCACGTGCTGGCGATGGCGGCCATCCTCGCCATCGCGCACCGGCGCGGCGGCGCGCTGCTCACGCTCGCCATGGCCGCGATGCTCGCCGTCCTCATCCGCGTGTACGGCACACCGACGCTGACCGAGGCGTGGAACCCGTACCTGCCGGTGCTCTGGTGGGTGGCGTTCCTGCTCGCGATCTGGTCGGTCCTCTGTCGCGACCTGAAGCTGCTGCCCGTCGCCGTGTTCGCCGCGTCGTTCTGCATGCAGACCCACCTGCCGTACATCGGGCTCGCCGGGGTCGCGTTCGCCGTCGCCTTCACGGTCGTCGCGTTCCAGACCTGGCAACGCCGCGCCGAGCCGGGTGCGGTGCGCGAGCTCACGCGCTGGGCGCTGCTCGCGGTGGGCGTTGGCCTGGTGCTCTGGTTGCCGCCGATCGTCGACCAGCTCACGAGCGATCACGGCAACCTGTCGGTCGTCTGGAAGGAGCTGACCCACCCACCCGAGGCTCCGATCGGTGTGCGCCGCGGGCTCGAGCTGCTGCTCGTGCACCTCAACCCGTGGCGGCTGGTTGCCCGGCAACCGACCGCGACGACCGGCGCGCTGCTACCGGGCGGGCTGCTCCTCGGCGCGTGGGCGGCGAGCGCCGTCGTCTCGTTCCGGCGGCGGCATCGGTCGCTGCTGCGGCTCCACCTCGTGCTCGCGGGCGCACTCGTGCTGGCCGCGTTGTCGATGACCCGCATCCACGGCGTCGTCTGGTACTACCTCGTCCTCTGGGCCTGGGCCGTCAACGCGTTGATGGTGCTGGCCACCGGCTGGACCGTGAGCGCAGTCGCGTTGCGTCGAGCGTCGGGTGAGCGGCGCGAGACGTTGCTCAGTGCCGAGACGTTCGCGCTCGTCGGCGTCATCGTCGTGTCGACTGCCGTGTTCGCGGCCGACGCGACCGGCGCCGAGGTGCCCGATCCCATCCGGTCGAGGGTGGTGGGCGAGCTGGTCGGGCCGACGGTCACCGCCCTGCCCCAGGGGCGCGACGGCCGCTACCTCGTCACCTGGGCCGACCCGATCTCGATCGGGGCACAGGGGATCGGCCTGTTCGACGAGCTCGATCGGCAGGGCTTCCACGTCGGCGTGCCCGGCATCCAGGGGACCGGCGCGACCCGGCATCGCGTGCTCGACCCGACCAGGGCCACCGCAGAGGTGCACCTCGCCGTCGGCCCCGAGATCGACAAGTGGAGCGCCAATGCCGGCGCGCGCCGGGTTGCCTATGTCGACGTGCGCACGGCCGCCCAGCGCACGGAGTTCCGACGGCTCCGGAGCGAGGTTGTCCGCGAGTTGCAGGCGGCCCATCAGGCGGACGCGATCGGTGAGGTCGACAACAGCTTGTTCGCCAGCATCTTCGACATGAGGCTGCCGCGCCACGTGCGCGTGCTGATGGCGCGGATGTTCGCGATCGGGCTGCCCGCGGCCGTGTTCGTGGGCCCGGTGGTGACCACGGGGCGACCGAAGTGATCCGAGGCGTGTAGCAGAGAAGAGTCATCGACCGGGGAGGACACGATGGCAGACCTGGAATCGGCGCTCGCTGACGTCGTCGGGCGTGAGCACGTGCTGGCGGGTGACGAGATCAGTGATGACTACGGCCACGACGAGGCGCTGACCGCGGTGGCCCAGCGGCCGGCGTTCGTCGCCCGTCCCGCATCGACCGCCGAGGTCTCCGGCCTCCTGCGGGTGGCGGACGAGCACCGCGCGCCCGTCACCGCCCTGTCGGGTGCGGTCGTGCCCGAGCCCGATGCGATCGTCGTCTCGTTCGAGCGCATGTGCCGCGTCCTCGAGATCGACGACCAGAACCACGTCGCCGTCGTGCAACCCGGGGTCTCGTTGAGCCAGCTCGACCAGGAGACGGGTGCGCACGGGCTCGTGTACCCCGTGTACCCGGGCGAGTACAGCTCGAGCCTGGGCGGCAACGTCGCCACCAACGCGGGCGGCATGCGCGCCGTGAAGTACGGCGTGACCCGCCATCAGGTGCTCGGCCTCGAAGCCGTGCTGGCCAACGGCGACGTGATCCGCACCGGGGGCAGGTTCGTGAAGGCGACGACCGGCTACGACCTGACGCAGCTCATCATCGGCTCCGAGGGCACGCTCGCGCTCGTCACCGAGGCCACGCTCAAGCTCTATCCGCGGCCACAGCACCATGGCACCGTGATGGCGCCGTTCCGCGTGCTCGGCGACGTGATGGCGGCGGTGCCGAAGATCGTGGCCAGCGGCATCGGCCCACTGATCCTCGAGTACATCGACACCGTCACCATGGCCGCGATCACGCGCCACGTCGACCTCGACCTCGGCATCCCCGACGACGTCCGGGAGGGTGCGCTCGCCTACCTGGTCGTGATGATGGAGAACACCCATGCCGAGCGGCTCGACGACGACGTGCAGGCCCTCGCCGAGCAGCTCGCGGAACTGGGGGCGATCGACGTGTACGTGCTCCCCCCGCAGGCCGCCACCCAGCTCATCGAGGCGCGAGAGAAGGCGTTCTGGGTGGCGAAGGCGAGTGGCGCCGACGACATCGTCGACATCGTCGTGCCCCGGGCGGCGGTGGCCGAGCTGATGGCCAAGGTGGCCGACGTGGCGTCAACCCATCAGTCGTGGATCGCGGGGTGCGGCCACGCGGGCGACGGGAACGTGCACTTGTCGGTGTTCCAGCCCGACGCGGAACAGCGCTCCAAGGTGCTGCGCGCGTTGTTCGAGGCGGGCATGTCGCTCGGGGGCGCCATCTCCGGCGAGCACGGCATCGGCACCACCAAGCGGCGCTACTTCCTCGAGCTCGAGGATCCGGTCAAGATCGAGCTCATGCGACGGATCAAGCACGCCTTCGACCCGAACGGCATCCTCAACCCCGGCACGCTCTTCTGAGGAGACGACATGAACGGTGCACAGGCGCTCATCCGGACGCTCGTCGATTGTGGAGTCGACGTGTGCTTCACCAACCCGGGCACCTCCGAGATGCACTTTGTCGCCGCGCTCGACGCGGTGCCCGAGATGCGCGGTGTCCTCGGGCTGTTCGAGGGCGTCGTCACCGGCGCCGCCGACGGCTACGGCCGCATGGCCGATCGTCCGGCGGCGACGCTGCTGCACCTCGGGCCCGGGCTGGGCAACGGGCTCGCCAACCTGCACAACGCCCGCCGGGCGCGCACTCCGGTGGTCAACATCGTCGGCGACCACGCCACCTACCACCGTCAGTTCGACGCACCCCTCGCGTCCGACATCGAGACGGTGGCTCGCAACGTGTCGAGCTGGGTGCGCTCGTCGTCGACCCCGGCCGAGGTCGCGACCGACGCGGTCGACGCGGTGACGGCGGCGGTGGGCCCCCCGGGCCAGGTCGCCACGCTCATCCTGCCCGCCGACGTCTCGTGGCTCGACGGCGCCGAGCCCGCGCGGCCCAGGCCACCGACGTCGCGCCCTGCGATGCCCGACGACGCCGTCGTGGCCGCGGCAAAGGCGCTGCGGTCGGGGGAACCGAGCGTGCTGTTGCTCGGTGGTGTCGCGCTGCGCGAACCGGGGCTGGTGGCGGCCAGCCGCGTCGCCAACGCCACCGGGGCCAAGCTGTTCGCCGAGACCTTTCCCGCCCGGCTCGAGCGGGGAGCCGGGGTGCCGGCCATCGAGCGGCTCGGGTACCTGGCGGAGTTCACCATGGCCCAGCTGGCCGGCGCCCGTCATCTCGTGCTCGTCGACGCGCGAGCGCCGGTGTCGTTCTTCGCCTACCCGAACAAGCCGAGCGACCTCGTGCCCGACGACTGTGAGGTGCACGTGCTGGCGGCGGACGGCGCCGACGCAGTCGGCGCGCTCGACCACCTCGCCGAGATCGTCGGCGCGGCCGCGGACAGCGCGACGCGCCAAGCCGCGCAGCGGCCCGAGCGGCCCACGGGCACGCTCACCGGCGAGGCGATGGCCAACGCGATCGGCGCGCTGCTGCCCGAAGGGGCCATCGTCTCCGACGAAGCCAACACGGCGGGCCTGTGGGCTCCGGGCGCCACCGCCGGCGCGCCTCGCCACGACTGGCTGACCCTCTGTGGCGGCGCCATCGGCCAGGGCCTCCCCGTGGCCACCGGCGCCGCGGTCGCGTGTCGCGACCGCAAGGTGGTCTGTCTCGAGGCGGACGGCAGTGCGATGTACACGTTGCAGTCGCTGTGGACCCAGGTGCGCGAGGGACTCGACGTCACGACGGTGATCTTCAACAACCGCTCCTACGCCATCCTCAACCTGGAGCTGCACCGCGTGGGGGCGGATACGGGCCCGCGTGCGCTCGACATGCTCGACCTCACCCGCCCCGACATCGACTTCGTGTCACTGGCGCGTGGCATGGGTGTCGAGGCCACCCGACCCGCGAGCGCGGAGGACTTCGCATCGGACTTCGAACGGGCGATGAGCTCGCCCGGGCCGCACCTCATCGAAGCCGTCCTGCCTCCGAGGTTGTGAGGACCGAAGCGAAGCGACGCCGACGTTGCGCGCGGGGCTGTGCTTGACTCAGCCGCCATGGAACGGACCCTGGTTCTGATCAAGCCCGACGCGCTCGCGCGCGGGCTGGTCGGCGAGATCACGACGCGGTTCGAGCGCAAGGGCCTGCTGCTCGTCGGCTGCAAGATGATGCGGCTCGACGCCGCCCTGCTCGCCGAGCACTACGCCCACCACGTCGACAAGCCGTTCTATCCCCGTATCGCCGAGTTCATGTCGGGCCTGCCGGTCGTGGCGCAGTGTTGGGAGGGGGTCGACGCGGTGCGGGTCGTGCGCGAGATGACGGGCGTCACCAACAGCCGCGAGGCCGCTCCGGGCACGATCCGGGGCGACCTGGGGATGAGCCTCCAGTGCAACGTCGTGCACACGTCGGAGAGCGTCGACGTGGCGGAGTCCGAGGTGGCCCGCTTCTTCACGCTCGACGAGCTGCACGACTACGAGCCCCCGTCGTTCTCCGTCGTGTACGCGGCCGACGAACGCGCGTAGCGGGGGATCAGCGCAGCTCGTAGATGCCCTCGCCGCGTTCCTTGGCCGCGTACATCGCCTGGTCGGCGGTGCGCAGCAGCGTGCCGGGGTCGATGCCCGGCCCGCGCGCGAGGGCGACGCCGATGCTGGCGGTGACCGCCACGGTCGCGCCCTCGATCGTTACCGGCTCCGCGATCAGCGCGCCGACGCGCTCGGCCAACACGCAGGCGTCGTCCTCGTCGGCCAGGTCTTCGCACAGCACGGCGAACTCGTCGCCGCCGAAGCGCGCCACCGTGTCGGAAGGACGGAGCGCGTCGCGCAGGCGGCCGGCCACGACGCGGAGGAGCTCGTCCCCCGCCTCGTGGCCAAACCGGTCGTTCACCAGCTTGAAGCCGTCGAAGTCGAGGAACAGCAGGGCCACCAACCACGGCCGCCGCTCGACCCGGGCCAGCGCCCGCTCGAGCAGGTCGAGGAAGAGGGCCCGGTTCGCCAGCCCGGTGAGGAGGTCGTGCGTGGCCCGGTAGTCGAGGTCGACGGCGGTGGCGGCCTCGTTCACCGCGATGGCGGTCAGCCGGCCCGAGAGCTCGAGCAGGCGCCGCTCGTCGGCCGTGACCCGTCCGCCCGGCTCGGCCAGGATGATCACCGCGCCCATCGAACGCTCTCCGCTCGCGATTGCCACCGGCACCGACCAGGCGGGCACCAGTCCGTGGCTCTGCACGAGCGACCGGAAGCTGTCCCAGCCGGGGTCGGTGACCACGTCTGCGGTCATGCCCTCGCCGGCGTGCACGGTCGCACCCTCGATGGCCCGCCGGACGTCCGGCGTCAGGCTCGGCGCGGCGGCGGTGCGAAGGCTGTGCCCGTCCTCGTCGAGCAGGACGACAGCGCACCTCGCGCCCACCACGTAGCTCTCGATGAGCATGGCCAGCGCGTCGAGGGTGGCTTCGAGCGGCTCGCGACGGGCGACCATCTCGAGCACGCGCGAGTGGCCGATGAGCAGCGCCTCCATGCGCTTGCGCTCACGGATGTCGCGGATCGTCATCACGATCCCTGCGACCGCGGGGTCGTCCAGGCGGTTGTTGGCCACCATCTCGACGGGGACCCACGAGCCGTCCGCGTGGGCGAGGCGCAGCTCGAGGGGAAGCTTCACGCCGGGCTCGGCGACGGTCTCGACCATCGATTCCACGGCCAGTTTTAGCTCGTCGGGATGAATGAGCTCGAGCGCGCTCGACCCGATGTGCGAGGCGACGTCCCATCCGAGGAGACGTTCGGCTGCGGGGCTCGCGTACTCGACGGTCGCATCGCGATCGATGACCGCCACGATGTCGGACGCGTTGAGGACGAGCGACCGGAAGCGCGCTTCGCTGTCGCGCAGCGCCGCCTCGGCCTGGCGCGCCTCGGTGACATCGACACCGGTGCCGATGATGAAGACGGGCTCGCCGTCGTTGCCCGGGATCGCGGTGTTAGACCATTCGATGCGCCGGCGCCGCCCGTCGCGCGTGAGCCAATGGATCTCGAGCTGGCTGGTGGGGTGGCCGCGCTTCAGCGCGAGGAACGCTCCGCGCGCGCCGTCCAGCTCCTCGGGGACGACGAAGAGATCCCAGAAGGGCCTGCCCAGCACCTCGTGCCGCGTCCACCCCGTGGCCAGCTCACTCGCCCGGTTGAAGCGCACGATGCGACCCTCGGGGTCGAGCACGACGACAAGGGATGCCATCGCCTCGAGGATCGCCGACATCGAATCGCGCTCGTCGGTCAGCGCGGACACCGTGGCCAAGTGCGCCAAGCCGGTGTCGACGAGCCGGGCCAGAAGCTCGATCGTGATGACGTCGGCATGGGTGAATGCGGCGGTCGTGTGCGAGACCACCTTCAGCACACCGGTCGGACCGCGGTCGTACGTCAACGGCGCCACCACGACCGATCGGGTACCCGACTCGAGCGCGGCGGCGACATCGACGCGCGGGTCGGCGTGGGTGTCGTCGCAACGCAGCGCGTGGCCCGTGCGTGCGCACAGGCCGGAGAGGCTGGCGGTGGCGAGCCGGCGGCCCCGGACGCCGGCGAGGCTGGCGCGAGCCGTGGTCAGCACGAGGTCGTCGCCCTCGACCTGCTCGACTCCCGCCCCGTGGGCGCCGGTGATCGCCAGCGCCCGCTCGACCACCACCGTGAGTGCCGCCGACGGGCTCAGCCCGGGCGCGCTGAGCTCGGCGTGGGCCCGGGCGATCGCCGCCAGCCGGTCGACTCGACCCTGGTCGGCGTGGAGCCGACCGAGCGTTGCCGCCTCGCGGGCGGCCAGATGCTGGTCATCCATGGTCCTCGCGGGTATCGGCGCCGCGGGGGCCGGGGTTGACGTCGGGTCAGTCCCCCACGCCCACCTCGGCGGTGCAGAACGCGCAGCGACGGGCCTCAACCGGGATCGAGCTGAGGCACTCGGGGCAGTCTCGAGTGGTCGATTCGACGTCCGTCTCGGTCTTGCGCCGGGCCATGAGGGCGTTGATGGGCACGACGACGAAGAAGAACACCGCGGCGGAGATGAGGACGAACGCGACGACGGCGTTCAGGAAGTCGCCGTAGGCGAACCTGCTCTGTCGGATGTGGAAGTCGAGGTCGCTGAAGTTCGTCTTGCCCGGAATCGAGATGATCGGGGTGACGATGTCTCGCACGAGGGCGGTCACGACTGCGCCGAAAGCAGCGCCGACCACCACGGCCACGGCCAGATCGACGACGTTGCCGCGCAGGAGAAATGCCTTGAAGTCTCTGAGCATGAGCGTTGGTCTAGCCCTCACTCACCGCTCAGGCCAAGGGGGTCGTCCAGCTCTGCGATCCGTCTCGTCTCGAAGCCGAACCAGCGCAGCGTCACCTGCACGAGCGGTCCTATCCCGCACGCGAAGACGAGCGTGCCGATGCCTGCGGTCCCGCCGAGCGCGATCCCGATCACGAGGACGGTCACCTCGACGACGGTGCGGGCCCACCGGATCGACCAGCCGACCCGGTCGTGCAGTCCGGTCATCACACCGTCGCGCGGGCCCGCACCCATCTCGACGCCGAGATACATCCCTGACCCGACCGCGAACAGCACCACACCGAGGGCCATGAGCGCGATGCGCAGCGCGAGGTTGTGGGCCGGGTCCGTCTGTGGCAGCAGGAGGTCGATGGTGACGCCGATGACCACCACGTTGGCGACCGTGCCCGCTCCCGGCCGGCGGCGCAGCGGCCACCACGTCACCATGAGCAGGGCGCCGACGACGATGCCGACGGTGCCCAACGGCACGCCCGTGCGCCGGGAGATGCCCTGATGGAGCACGTCCCACGGGGCGAGCCCGAGACGCGCCTGCACCGACGCGCAGATGCCGGTGCCGATGACAACCAGGCCGACGACGAGCTGGGCCCAACGCCGGACGAGGCGCCGGCGGCGGGCTATTTGGGTTGCGGGACGAGACGCAGGTACGGCTTCACCGTCTTCCAACCGTCGGGGAACTTCTCCTTGGCCTCCTCGTCGGAGACGGCCGGGATGATGATCACGTCCTCACCACTCTTCCAGTTCACCGGAGTCGACACCTTGTGCTTCGCGGTGAGTTGGAGCGAGTCGATGACGCGCAGGATCTCGTCGAAGTTGCGGCCGGTGCTCTGCGGATAGGTGATGCTGAGCTTCACCTTCTTGTCCGGCCCGATCACGAACACCGAGCGCACGGTTGCGGTGTCGCTGGCGTTGGGGTGGATCATGTCGTAGAGGTCGGCGACCTTCTTGTCGGGGTCGGAGATCAGCGGGTAGTTGGGCGCCGCGCCCTGCGTCTCCTCGATGTCCTTCGACCATCCCTCGTGCTTGTCGAGCGGATCGACGCTGATGGCGATGATCTTCACGTTGCGCTTGTCGAACTCGGGCTTGATCTTCGCCATGTAGCCGAGCTCGGTGGTGCACACCGGCGTGTAGTCCTTGGGGTGCGAGAACAGGACCCCCCAGCTGTCGCCCAACCACTCGTGGAAGTTGATGGTGCCCTCGGTGGTCTCCGCGGTGAAGTCGGGGGCGTCGTCGCCCAGCCGGATCGCCATCTCTGATCCTCCCTGATCTGGGTTCTACGTGTGCGCGGGAGCATAGTCGACCTCAGTGGTCAACTTTCTGGGCGCCGGGTCACGCGTCGGAGTCGCGGTGCAGCAGGAACGTGCCCGTGCTGCGGCTGACGAGGCGGCCCGCGCCGTCGCGCACGGCCGCCTCGGCGAAGGCGACCTGGCGGGCCAGGCGGGTCACGTGGGCCCGGGCCGCGTGGGCCTCGCCGGACGACGCCGGCCGCATGGTCTCGGTCTTCATCTCGAGCGTGGCCCGGGTGCGGTCGCGGCCCTCGAGCGAGGCGTTGACGGCGAAGTTCATGGCCGCGTCGAGCACCACCGCATGGGCGCCGGCCTGCACCACGCCGTGCGGGTTGCACGCGAGCGCGGTGGGCGTCCACGTCGCCTCGACCCAACCGCCGACACCGTCCGCTCCATCCGTCCCGTAGGCGGTGAACGACGCGCCGAGCGCCTCGATGAGCACCATGCCACCGTCACCGAGCCAGCGGTCCATGTTCTTCTTCACGGGGCGACCGTGCCACGAAGTTGACCGTTGGGTCTAGTGTCGGCGTCGAACGTCTCGAGGAGGTAGGCATGGCCGATCGCGCCGCCGTCAACAGCGCTGCCGTCAACAGCACCGCCGTCATCGTCGATGCCGTCCGCACCGCGGGAGGGAAGCGCAACGGGAAGCTGAAGGACTGGCATCCGGTCGACCTCGCGGCGGAGACGCTCCGTGCCCTGGTCGAGCGCAACGACCTCGACCCGGCGCTGGTCGAGGACGTGATCATGGGCTGCGTCATGCAGACCGGTGAGCAGGGGATCAACATCGGCCGCAACGCGGCCCTCGCGGCGGGGTTCCCCGAGTCGGTCGTCGGCACGTCGATCGACCGGCAGTGCGGGTCGTCGCAGCAGTCGGCCCACTTCGCGGCCCAGGGCGT
>Ga0209808_1001878_pt1 | contig 10847 bp, 9 predicted proteins | sample GraSoiAngelo_157_FD_186171 | JGI IMG/M metagenome (GOLD analysis project Ga0209808, IMG submission 186171) | Grasslands soil microbial communities from the Angelo Coastal Reserve, California, USA - 14_1009_16_20cm (SPAdes) (version 2) | ecosystem: Environmental > Terrestrial > Soil > Grasslands ...
TTCGAAGTCACAGATTGTGGCGCGCCGTTTTTCCCACCGTCGGCAGGATCTCGATCTCGATTTTTTCAAGCGGCGAATCGCGCAGGCGGCGGAATATCGGGACCGACGAAAAGTAACCCCACAACTGCGTCGCGTTGTCTGGAGCGAGAGCGACGGGTTGCCGGGGACGATTCTCGATCGATACGGCGACCAATTTGTCCTGCAGCTAACGACTCTCGGGATGGATCAACGCAAGGAAATACTAGTCGATGCCATCGGCGAAGTTCTGGGAGGGAGAAACATTATCGAGCGGAGTGACGCCGCCGTGCGACGCGCGGAAGGTTTGCCTCTAGCGAGCGGCGTTTTACGCGGTGAGGCACGGGAAACGGAATTCGAAATCTGCGGCGTGAAATTTTCGATCGATCTTTTGAGCGCGCAGAAAACCGGATTTTATCTCGATCAGATTCCTCATTATCCGGTCGTCGCCAGCATCGCCGCGGGCCGGCGCGTTCTCGATTGCTTTACCAATGAAGGAGCGTTCGCCCTTACCTGCGCGCGGGCAGGGGCGAGGGAAGTGATCGGGGTCGAGATGCAGGCCAGCGCAATCGCAGCGGCGCGGGATAATTCAAAACGCAATCAGCTGCCGGTACGATGGGTAGAGCAGGATGTCTTTATCTATTTGCGAGCTGCTGAAAAAGCTGGGGCACAATTTGATTTGATCGTCCTCGATCCGCCCTCGTTCACGAAAACCAAGAGCCGCGTACGCGATGCCATTCGCGGTTATCGCGAACTGCACTTGCGCGCCTTCAAGTTGCTCTCGCGCGACGGAATCCTGGCAACGTTCTCCTGTTCACACCACGTCACGGATGCAATTTTATCCGAAACAATTTCGGCGGCGCTGGTGGATGCGCGGCGATCAGCACGACGGCTGCGGCGGTTTGAGCAGGCGTTCGATCACCCCATTTTGCCGACCATGCCGGAGACGGAATATTTCAAGGGCGTGTTGTTGGAAATGAAGTCGTCGATTTGAACGGCAAAATGATGAGGACAGGAGCGGCCGGAAGAAAATATGCGCCGGTGACGATGAAAAGTCTGGAAATTCGAACCTGAGTCTTTAATGTCCGGCTTAATGGAGCGGGCAAAACGCTCTGCTCCGCAAAATCATGCCAGAACGGACTCGTGCGATGGAACAGATGCTTGAATTAACCGACGAAGATGCAGTCACCCCCGAGCTGCTCGATTCGCAGGTGCAAAAAGCGCAGGAGCAATTGCTGCAGCTGCGTCGGCAACAAGAGCAGATTGAAAAACAAAAACGCGAGTTGGAGGAGCTAAGCCGGCGGCAGGAAGAATTGGAACGCGGCCGGGCGGAGATGACAGATAAGCTGACGCGTTCGCTGGTGGTGCTGGAGCGGGAAGCGTACGAGACGCAGAGCAAACTCGAACAATTGCGGGCCACGCGTGAAAGCTTCGGCCAGCATCTCGAGATACTGGAAGGGATCGATCCCAAGGGTTGGAATCCGACGGATTTGCACCGGGAATTGAGCCGCGCGCTGAGCACGGTAGACGATGCGCGAGCGGAATTCAGTCAGCAGCGAAGTCGTTTGCAAGCGATCGCGACGCAGGATTCGGACAACGTGCCGTTACCGGAAGCGGCGCCAGATGTGGCGGGGATACACGGCGAGCGATCGTTCGGGCAATGGGTTTTGATCGGATTCGCGTTTTCGCTGCCGCTAATAACGGTTGCATTAATCGGGTTGGTCATCTTCTGGTGGATGGCGAAGGGGTAAGATTGCGGAATGATTCGGCGTTCGCCTAAAACCGGCTCGGCAGTCGATCAGCAACACGAGGAACTGGCGCGCCGCGAGAATGAGTTGCGCGATCGGATGCAGAAGTTGCAGCAAATGATCGAAGAAGCGCCGCGTTTGGCACAGGAAACGTCCCGTCGGCAGCGCGAAGAATTATTGGAGCGAGCCCATCAGCGCGGGAGCCGACTCGACGCCTCTCTCTCACTGCGCGATAAACGCTGGGGCGATGAGGAATCGCGGAGGCGTCGGCCTGGTTCCCTGCGCAAGGAACGACGGGAAGGCCGGATCATTTTCTTGGTGCTGGTGATTGCACTGGCAGTAGCGGTGACGTGGCTGCTGACGCGCTTCCATTTTTAACATGACAAGCGAACTCGACGTTGCTTACGTCGCGCAATTAGCCAGGCTGCAATTGACCGCGCAGGAGACGGAGCTTTTTCAAAAGCAACTCGGCGACGTCTTGAAGTACGCGGAAAAATTAAGGGAAGTGAACGTCGAGGGAGTGGAAGCGGCGGCGCATGCTGTTCCAATTTTCAATGTCTTTCGCGAAGATACCGCTTGCGATTGGTTCATTGCCGCCGAGGCGCTGAGCAACGCACCGCGGAAGGCCAACAATCTTTTCATCGTCACCAAAGTTGTGGAATGACGAAGCGCGAGCTGCCGGCGCTCAGTATCGTCGAGCTGACGGATTTGCTCCGGCGAAAAGAAGTTTCGCCAGTTGAGGTGTTGCAGGCACTGGGGGAGCGAATCGACGCCGTGGATCCCGAAATCGGCGCGTATCTGGCGCACGATTTTGCCACGGCGATGGCGGAGGCGGAAAGAACGGACGTGAGTTTGCCGCTGGGTGGGGTTCCGATCGCAATCAAGGATCTGATCAATGTCGAAGGCCAGCAATGCACCTGTGCTTCCAAGATCTTGCGCGGCTATCGTGCGCCCTACAGCGCAACCGTGATCGAGAAATTGCGTGGCCATGGCGCAATTCCGTTTGGCCGGATGAACATGGACGAATTTGCCATGGGTTCCTCGACGGAAAATTCCAGCGCCCAAGTCACGCGTAATCCCTGGGACCTCTCGCGTGTGCCGGGTGGATCAAGCGGCGGATCGGCCGCAGCCGTCGCCGTGGATATTGCATTCGGCGCGCTTGGCACCGACACCGGTGGATCGATTCGTCAGCCCGCCGCACTGTCGGGAATAGTTGGGTTCAAACCCAGCTACGGTCGAGTCTCGCGCTTCGGTCTCGTGGCCTTCGCTTCCTCCCTCGATCAGATTGGACCGCTAACGAAAACTGTACACGACTCCGCGTTGCTGATGAATGCGATTGCCGGCCATGATTCGCACGATTCCACTTCGCTCAATGCCCCAGTCCCGGATTATGCCAAGAATCTTGGCCGTGACCTGAAAGGCATCCGCATTGGCTTGCCAAAGGAATATATGATTGAAGGCGTCGATCCGGCGGTGAAAAGCGCGGTCATCGCCGCAGTGAAGCAGCTAGGCGAACTCGGCGCGGAGATCATCGAGGTTTCGCTTCCGCATACGAACTACGCCATCAGCGTTTACTATATTCTGGCGACGGCGGAAGCTTCGGCCAATCTCGCGCGCTTTGATGGGGTGCGCTACGGGCATCGGGCGGAGAACGTGAGCAGTTTGTTTGATCAGTACGCCCGCACTCGTGCAGAAGGATTTGGCGCGGAAGTAAAGCGGCGAATTATTCTCGGCACTTATGTCCTCAGTTCCGGTTATTACGATGCCTTTTATTTGCGTGCCCAAAAGGTGCGCGAGCTCATCCGTCAGGATTTCGTGCGCGCGTTCGAGAAAGTAGAAGCCCTCGTTTCACCAACGTCACCCAGCCCGGCGTTCAAGCTGGGCGAGAAAATGACCGATCCCTTGCAGATGTATCTGGCGGATATTTTCACCACCGCTGCCAACCTCGCCGGAATTTGCGGCATCAGCGTTCCCTGTGGATTTGCCGAACCCAAGAGCGCAAAGAAGTTGCCGATCGGATTACAACTCCTCGGAAAAGCGCTGGATGAAGCGCGGATTTTTCAGATTGCGCACGCTTATGAACAAAGCACCGACTGGCATAAGGCGCGTCCGGTAATTGAGCCGATTGCCGCGTGATCGCTCCGCTGCGAGTTCTGACTGAGCGACTGGAAGGTTCGCGCGCGCGGCTCCTGATCCGGGTGCTGTTTCTCACTACGGCGACAACCTTCACCCTTCTGCCGTTCGTCCGCTTTTTGCACAGCGGCACCAACATGGACTACCGGAACTGGTTTGACGCTGGGCAAACCGTGCTGCGTGGCAGCGAAATTTACCCGCACACCCAAAATTTTCCGTTCATGTATCCACCCACCTGCGCGTTGCTTTTGGCGGCACCAGCCTTCTTTGGAAAGCCCGCGCTGATTTTGATTTTGTCGGCGCTAAACACGATGGCGTGGATTCTGTGCATCAGGTTTTCGAGCACGTTGATTTCGGAGCAGCGCGCTCAGAACGCGCCTATCGTCATTGCCAATTTCATCGTTATCCCCTTTGTTTGGTCGAGTTATCATCTCGGCCAGCCAACTCTGGTTTTGCTCGCACTCATGCTCGGTGCGTTTCTCAGCTTGCGCCACGGCCAGGAAATCTTAGCCGGCGCCCTGGTTGCACTCGCGGTCGCGATCAAAGCATTCCCGTTGCTCGCGATTTTTTATTTTGTTTATCGGCGTTATTGGACAGCCGCGATTTCACTGGTCATCGCCCTGGTCATCTTGCTTTTCCTTCTGCCAATTCCTTTTCGCGGATGGCACCAGACCTTGAACGACGCTCGCGATTGGCAACGCGGGATGTTGCATTATGAACAAGGCGGAATCGCGCAACGGCCGGAGCGCGGTTATACCTGGAAAAATCAATCGATTTTTGGTCTGGCCAATCGTTTGCTCAGGCGAGTCAGCGTCGATGAGACACCACGTCCACCAGTTTACGCGAATGTCGCTGATCTTGATTTCAGGACGGTAAACATCGTCATCATTGCGAGCGCGCTTCTCCTGGGCTTTTCCTTTGTTGGGGCAATGCCGCGCCAACGTGCGCCGGAAGGAGACGCGCGGGAATTTGCCGCGCTTTTGCTCTTGATTTTGATTTTTACGCCGCTCGCCTTCGGCTATTTATTTGTCTGGCTCATGTTCCCGCTTGCGCTCCTGATTAAGCGAAGCTTGGACCGGGCGGAATCAATGTCACCGGCTTGTCTGCTGATTGCGCTCGCGCTCTTGACAGCAACGGCGATCGCACCGCGATTCGCTCAAATTTATGGGAGCCTGTTTCTCGCAGCGCTCAGCCTTTACCTTGCCCTCGCCGCCGATCTTCGCTGCCGGTTACGCTTAATCGCGCGATAGTTTTTGCGCGGGTAACGGCGGTGCCACCGTCTTGCCCTCCGTTATTCGCCTCCCAGTCGCACGCAACCATGCCACCGCAAAGCGGACCGCCTGAGCTAACGACATTTTGGATATTCCTCGAACGCGGTCCCGGAAGACGATCGGCACTTCGCGCACCCGCAAAGTTTTTCGTCCTCGCACAAGTGTTTCGAACACAATCTTGAAGCCGGCCGCCTGCGAGGCAAAGCGCAGTAAGCACTCGCGCCGGATCGCGAAAAATCCGCCCATGGAATCATGCACGCCGGTGAGCGGATAGGCCAGCCCGGATGCGACGCGTGAGAGAAATCGGCGCCAGGCCGGCCAATCCGGCGTTGCCCCACCAGGAATGTAGCGGCTGCCGATGACGAGATCGGCATCATTCGCCAGTAGCGGTTGCAGTAAGGATGCGATTTCTTCCGGCGGATGGCTAAGGTCGGCGTCCATCACCACGAAAACATCGGCCGATGATGCGTTCGCGCCGACGATAATGGCGCCGGCCAATCCGCGTTCAGCTCCGTCACGTTCGATCAGGCGCACCCGATGCACCGTGGCCAGCGCCCGAACCTTCTCTCGTGTGCCGTCCGTCGAGCCGTCATCGACGAAGATGATTTCGCCGAACGGAACGTTCGTTTGCTCGATCTGTTCAACCAACGGCACGATGTTGTCCACTTCCTCTAAGGTCGGAATAATGATCGCGATTGGCATGAGGTGGAGCCGACGACGGGATTCGAACCCGTGACCTGCTGATTACGAATCAGCTGCTCTACCAGCTGAGCTACGTCGGCGCATCTGGCCTCGGAAAATAGCCGGGAAATATATGTTCCGCGAGCCTCTTTCCATACCGGGTTCCATGGATCGCCTCAGACGATGATCCGCCAACCACGCGATGAGGAGAAGCCAGCCTAGGGTCCTGCTTCGTTATCAGTTCTTAGTTATCAGTTATCGGCAGGAAAACAAAAACGATCAAAGTCAAAAGTTCGGCGGAAGAACGATTACCGGCGCCTCATCTTCCAGCGGAATTGGCCGTGGCACGCGGCGGACGCGGCGATGTGAAATTACTGGCGCATCATCGATGTCGGGCACGGGAGGGGTGACGATCGTTTCCCCCGAAGGTAATCGCAGAATCCAGTTTCCACTTGGAGTGACGCCGACAACCCTGGCCGAAGCGGATCCAACATGAAGCGGCGGCAGCGGACGGCGCGCGGAAAATTTGGCCACGCGCTGACGGCGGCTCTTCGTTGTTGACGCATTCGAATCACTAGGCTTGCTGGCAGCGGCGGCATGCGCGGGAGAGCTTGACGGTTTGTCTCCTGAAGCAGTTGTCGCTACAGACTCTTTAACTGCCAACTCGGTGGGATTGGGAAGATCAGTTGGAGCCGATTCGTTTTTTTCGGCAGGTGGCGACTCGGAGCTGACGGGTGCCTGACTGGTTGCGGATGGGCCTTCTGCCGGGATAGGTGGTTCGGCCATTCTATTGTTGGCCGCTAACTGGGGTGACGAGGAAACATTATTCGCCGTTGGCGTCGGCGCCGGCGATGCCGCTTGCTTCGGAGATTGCTGAGCGACTAGGCCAGGTTGTTCGGCGACTTGCTTTATAACGGGCGATGGCGAAGCCGATGCAGTAACAGGCAGCGAGGGGGCTTCGGCCGTTTCCGGCACACCAATGATCACACCCAGCGGCTTCGATTCGCGTTGCGATCGCACGAAATAGAATGCGCCGAGCGAAGCAAGAACCGCAATCACTGCGGCGAGAGTAAGAGCGGGAGCGATACGTTTCTTTTCTCGTATTGGAATTGTTGAGATCGCGGCCGGCGCAAAGCTACGGGTAAAGGCTGTCTGGCGTTCCGCTTTTCGCAGACACGCGTGAATCTTCTCAGCGAACGCGGCTGGATTCTGCGGACGTTCCTCGGGATTCGTGCGAACCATTCCGCTAACGAGATTTCGTACAAATCGTGGGACGGCACCGGTGGGAGCCGAGAGTCGCGGACCCGGCTCAGTCGTGGGCAGGGCTGACGGCGCAGAGCCGGTTAGGAGAAACCACATCGCGGCCCCGAGAGAAAAAATGTCGGAACGAAAATCGACCGGCTTGTTTTCCAGTTGCTCAGGGCTGGAAAATTCTGGCGGCAGTGAGGGCGCAAGTTCGTGCGTCTCACTGTTGTCCGAATGCACTTTGAGGCCGCCCAAACCGAAATTAAGCAATTTAACCCGGGGCCAGCCGCCATCGAATGCCACCCCGGGAAGGATCATCAAATTCGCCGGCTGAATGGAACGATGGGTCAAGCTGTGAGTGGCCGCTTCCGCGAGCACGGTCATGACCTGAAGGCCGATGCGCAAAACCGCGTCTGCCGGCATCGGACCGTGCGCGCGCACCCAGGAGTCCGCCGTCTCACCTTCCAGGTATTCGGACACGAAAACGAAGTGATCATGCTCGACTCCGACATCAAAAACTCTGGCGAGATTAGCGTTATCCAATTTTTGCGCCGTCCGTGCATTTTCTTCGAATCGGACACGTTCCTCTTCATCAATACTGGCAAGAGGGATGAGCTGCATCGCTACCGCTCGACCGCTGTCGTAACCGATCGCTTTGTAAGTAACGACGGGGCCGCTGCGCGCGATCTCGCGCGGCGATCCATCGTCGTTTAAACAGACCGAATAGTTTTCGGAAAACATTCCCTCCCCCCTCATCCCGGTTTACCGCGCAACTACTCTTCGAGCCGACACGCCATCCCGGGCGTAAACAGTCAGCCAGCAACCCCGCCGAATCAACCGCGTAAAAGGCTTCGCTGACGCGGCTGGAATGGTTTAACCAGGGTGGAGTCCGGGCCGGTCTTCTTTGGTCATGTCGAGCGTAGTCGAGACATCTCTAATTATTATCGGCAGAAGAAGAGCTGGAGATTCCTCGACTCCGCTTCGCTGCGCCCGGAATGACACAATGGAAGGCTATCTGAGCATAAACGAGACGGTCCATTCGCGACCAAATCGCGCGGCCATTTTACGTGGCTACCCCGCTTGGATTCGAACCAAGAGGTGCGAGGAGTTTTTCGACAACGAGGACAATTTTCACCGCAATACCTGAGCGTGGTTAGTGAGTCCAAGGAGATTCATGGTCAACATGGTCAGCATGGTGTTTTACCTGATTAAGGGGAGATTATATTATCCTCCCTGAGTGGAAAGACCATGCGGACCATGCCACCATGCACCTGCCCCAGCTGCCCGACAGTGATATCGTTGGATCTAGGATCGGCTTCGGCTCAATGACTTGTTCGCTTCCAACACCAGTGGATGTATTAGAAGGACAAAGTCCCAAAATTTTCGTGCTAAATCATCGAACCATTTATCAGGGAAATTACTGTCAAACCACGACCATGGATCGGTATAGGGGTTTCGCTGCCAATATTCCCACCTAATTTTGGTGATCGATGCATGAATGCACACGACGGGCTACCGTCACTGACCCCGGGACGCGATGTCACAAAGAAATTACTTTACGGCGGCCAGGAAAAAGCAATCTGGCGCACACCGAGTGCATCATTCCGGCTTAACCGGGTGATTCGTCCGTCGTTCACTCGCCTAGGGTGACAACCGGACGGACACGACCTTGCGCATGCGGCGGTACTCTCGCCGTCGCACAGGCGAGGTAGATTTCATGAAGGGCCGACGGCCCTGTGCGTGGGAGGACTAGATCACCGCGCGCGTAAGAATTCTTTGGGCATATTGCCGCTTCGCGTTTCTTTTGCCTGCCGCAACTTCTCCGGCACATTCGGGTTGCCAAGTTCGTCCGCGTAGAGATTTACGACGTGAACGCGCAAGCCGTGTTTGACTTCGCATTCGCCAAGGTCGTGGAGGTGCGAACGCCATTGCCGATATTGTTCGAGGTCATCCGCCACGCGTTTGGAGACGAGAATGTGCCCGGCGTCGCCGCAATCCATCACACGTTGCGCCACGTTGATTCCGGCTCCGGTGATATTTGGCCGCGCGTTTACATCGGCCACTTCGTTGACCGGCCCGCTGTGGATTCCCATGCGCACACTCAGTTCGGGATGAGCCTTCAACGTCTTGCTCAATCCCAAGGCGCATTGCGCCGGCGCCTCCGGACTGTTACGAAAAACCAATGCCATGCCGTCGCCGGTCGGTAAACGCACCAGTTTGCCTTGCATTTCCGCGCTACGGAATTGCCACGTTTCGCGCACAACGTCGCTCAACGCGATTTCAAATTCGGCAAGAGCGCGCTCGCGGTAGGAAAGCAATTCGTTCTGCTCAGTGATGAGCAACTTCGAGTAGCCAACGATCTCTATGAACAAGACATGGCCGATCTCCAGCTGAATTTCCTGCGCAATCGCTTCAAGACTTGTTGTTCCCACCACCAATTTTTCGCGCGTTACTACAGGAGCTTCGGCGACATTTGCGTCGAGCATAATTTGCGCCGCCTCCGCAATTGTCTGGTCTTCGAAGCAATAGGGATTGTTTTTTTCCATGTGTGTTTCTACCAGTTCTGTCTTCGGGTCGTGCCCCATACCACCCACCTTTCGGTTCATTTCGTTCTTCGACATAGCACCCAATAATTCGCCGCGTTGATCGGTTACAGGCGACGAATCGACTCCCCGAGCCTGCAGTTCGTTCAAAGCTGCCTGGACAGAAACCTTGCTAGCAACGGTCTTCGCGGGCTCGATGATGTCTTTGACTGGGCGGACTTCGCGATTCGCGAGTTTCATTTGCGATTTTTCGTTTCGGAACCTTCACGCACGGTTGATGATCGCCAGGTAACTTAAGTTGGCATTTTCATGGCCTCATTTATCGCGCCCCGGAGCGACGAATGGGAAGCCATGCACCCATGGGGGCGTGCGCCCCTGAAGCACGAAATCCCCCGACTCGCCTACAGCGAGTTATATCGGCATTGGTTTGTCAGTAATCTCACCTGCCCAGCTTCGACGGACGCAACCTTTGCAGCAATGATTTCACTCCGTTCGGGCCGCGTGACGAGGATGCATCCTTGCTCGCCTTCAACACGACAAAAGGGGGCTCCAAATGGTCGAAGAGGGCCCAGCAAACTTGCAAATGGGATTCCTTGTGGCGGTGCATCATAGGCAACGCGAAACGTGAAGGAGCCGACTGCCTGATCTATGGTTCGCTGGTCCCATATTCCGGTGTTCCCTTTCGATCCGACATCGCGCTCTCGCCCCGGCAACTCACGCTCCACTCCTCCTTGTTCCACTGACCCCTTTGTGACTTGGGCTTCTTGGGCTACCTGAAACAGAGGGGGAAGATTGACAGAGATGTAGAGCAGCGAGTGGAGCGAGGGGCCGAAATCGATTGAGTTTGTACGATGACCGCACTCAGTCATCGCCATTTTGCTGCTGACTGCCGCTGATCCACGTCAAATGGAAGGACCCGTTGAGCCCGCACTGAGCCTGTCGAACGTGTCGTGTCCTCATTCCGATTGGCTGTCTCTTCGGCCTGTTCGAACCGTGCTGGCGAACGGCCGCAAAGTCCGAGCGAAGAGGCGACTTCTGAATCGGCTGCGCAACCGTGCGCGGCACATCGTGAGCGGCTTACGATCAATCGGCAACAGCTTGCAATGCGTTTTCTCCGCAGGGAGAATGGTTGGATCGGCGAATGAGCAACCAACGGTTCGAGAAACAGAGACAGTTTCTGCAGAACCGTCTTTCGCCGGAGGGTTACGCAG
>Ga0209808_1001880_pt1 | contig 10831 bp, 8 predicted proteins | sample GraSoiAngelo_157_FD_186171 | JGI IMG/M metagenome (GOLD analysis project Ga0209808, IMG submission 186171) | Grasslands soil microbial communities from the Angelo Coastal Reserve, California, USA - 14_1009_16_20cm (SPAdes) (version 2) | ecosystem: Environmental > Terrestrial > Soil > Grasslands ...
GATTCCATCGGGCTGCCCTCCTCCTTGAGTTTGGGGCGCATTGCGACCCCGTGGTCGGCCGTGGACCTTACCGCGGCGGAGGGCAGCCCGCCTTCATCGATACGCTAATGTCTGCTATCTCCTCGACCGCGCGATGGCCGCGTCTCTGGCCCGCGACCGACGGCTGCGCGAGGCGAAGGTCCGGGTAGCGCTGCTCGACCTCGCGCATGGCGAGCCGCCCGGGCTCGCCCACTATCACGGCGACGTGCCGACCTACCCGGCGAGCGTGGTCAAGTTCGTCTATCTGATGGCCGCCTACCGCTGGCAGGAGGACGGGCGGCTCGGGATCGACGGCGAGTTCGATCGGGAGCTCTCGGAGATGATCCACCAGTCGAGCAACCAGGCGACGCGGAAGGTCTTCGCTCGCTTGACCGAGACGGAGCCGGGGCCCGAGCTGTCGTCCGAGGCGTACCGCGAGTTTCGCGAGCGTCGGCAGGCCGTGAAACGCTGGCTCGCTACCCTCGGCATCCGCGACCTGCACTGCGTGAACCCGACCTACGACGGCAACGGCGACCTGTTCGGCCGCGATGCGCAATTCCTGCGCGACGCGAGCGTTCCCGGCGGGCTCGGACGCGAAAACGGCTCGGCGCCCAACCGGCAGGCGATGACGGCGATGGGCACGGCCAAGCTGCTGGTCCTGTTGGCAACCGACCGCGCGCTCACTCCGGACGACTCGGCCATCGTCCGCCGCCGCATGCGGCGCGATCCGAACGAGCAACGCCACCTCGCGCACCGGATCGCCGGCGGCGCCGCGCGGCTGGGCGGCCTGGAGGTCTATGCGAAGAGCGGCACGTGGGGCCCCATCTACGCCGATGCGGGCATCGTCCGGCACATGGAGTCGAGTCGCCAGCTCGTGCTCGCCGTGTTCACCGAGGCAAGTCCGGCCTACCACGGCGAGTTCATCGCGGACCTGACGGAGCAATGTGCGAAGCGCCTGCTCCTTCCGTGACTCGGGAGAGCCGGTGAGGAACCGGCTCGCCGAGTACGGAGTCGGAGCACACGTTCCAGGGTCGACCTAGGAGCGGCGTCGGCGCGGCGCCGGCGACGTGGGGCCGCTCCGCCCGAGCTCCTCCCACAGGGCCTGCGCGACGACCCCGTGCGGACGATCGCGGCGACGCATCGCGAACAGCTCCATCGCCTGGACCTCGAACTCGGGGACCTCGAGGCGCACGAGGACACGCGCCGCGAGCGCCTCGGCGACGACGTGCTCGGGAAGCCCGCCCCATCCCATTCCGGCCAGGATCACGTCCCGCTTGGCGGTGACGTCGGTCACGCTCCAGCGCACGCCGCCCTCGAGCACGTTGAGCGACGGTGCCGCGGGATCGTGGGCGCTGTCGCGCAGGACGATCTGCGGGTGGGCGCGCAGGAGCGCCGGGGGAATGGGCTTCTTGCAGGTTGCGAGCGGGTGATCGCGGTGCGCGACGGGGAGGATGCGTACGGTACGGAAGTGGACCCGCTCGAGCTTCGTCAGGCCGACGCCGAGGGTGGTCGCGACGGCGATCTCCGCCCGCTCCTCACGCAACGCGTCCGCGGCGCCTGCCAGGCGCTCCGTCGAGAGCTCGATGCGGACCGCCGGGAAGCGCTCCTGCAAGCCGCGCAGGATGACCATGATCGGCCCCACCGGCGTGACCGCTTCGACCGCGAGCCGCACCACCGCCTCGATCTGGCCGCCGAGCTGGCGGCCGAAGGTGCGGAGCGCCTCGGTGTGCTCGACGAGGGCTTCGGCACGCTCGAGGAACAGCCGCCCGGCATCGGAGAGCGTGGCGCGATACTGTCTGCGATCGAACAGCGTCACGCCGAGCTCGTCCTCGAGGTTGCGCACCAGCTTGCTCACCGCCGGCTGCGACTTGTGCAGCGTGTCCGACGCGGCGCTGAACCCGCCTTCGTGGGCGACGGCCAGGAACGCGACGAGCTGGTCGAAGGTCACGGCGGGGCGAGTATACAACCACTGGTTATCGAGTCCATCGAAACATACCATTTTGATGTTCTGGAGTTCACCGCTACACCTGCTCGTGAAAGGAGAGCAGACACGATGTCCAACCGCATCGATCGAGTCGTCATCACGGGGGCGAGCAGCGGCATCGGATTCGACATGGCCCGGCGCTTCCTCGCCGAGGGGTCGCAGCTGCTGATCAATGCCCGCAATCCGAGAAGCTCGAGGCGGCCCGGCGCCGCCTCGAGGGCGGGCGGCGGGTCGTGGCGTCGATGGAGTCACATGAAGCGCTACATCCTCTACGCCATCGCGATCCTGGCAACCTGCACTCATCGACGCCGTGGGCATCGGATTCCGCCTTGGCTTCGCCGCAGCGTTCACTTACTGCCCTAGTTAGAAAGGAGCTGCAATGAGCGACACCCCGATGACTAAGCAGATTCTTCTGACGCGACGATCGCCTGCGTATTGGCGCGTGACATTCAATCACCCGCCACTCAACATCTTTGGCCCAGACGCTATTCCGCAGCTCAATGAAATCATCACAGCGCTGGAAACTGACGCGCACGTCAAAGTGGTCGTCTTTGACAGCGCGATTCAAGGGTTTTTTCTCACTCATTACGATTTCCTTGCGAAACTCGAGGATACGACCGGTCTACCACCCGGGCCGACAGGGCTGCAGCCTCTGCCTGATATGCTGGTGCGGCTGAGTCGTGCCCCGGTTGCGTCGATCGCGTCAATCCGAGGACGCGCTACGGGTGTCGGAAGTGAGCTTGCGCTGGCATGCGACATGCGTTTCGCAAGCCGCGACAAAGCCATTTTGTCGCAGTGGGAAGTCGGGGCTGGTCTGGTGCCTGGGGGTGGCCCAATGGCACGGCTACCGCGTCTGATGGGACGAGGACGCGCACTGGAAGTGCTTCTGGGGGCCGACGACATCCCCGGCGATCTGGCGGAACTATACGGATACGTCAACCGGTCATTGCCGGATGCCGACCTCGACGCGTTTGTCGAGTCCCTCGCAACCCGCATCGCATCGTTCGACAAGCGGGCGATCAGCGAGACCAAGCGCTTCGCCGACGTGGCCAGTCTGCCGCCTGACTTCGAAATCGCACCGGAGTGGGACGTGTGCTTTGCCTCGATCATGCGGCCGGCCGCGCAAGAGAGGATCAAGAAGTTGATGGAGCGAGGCTTTCACAAGCCTGGTGATGTGGAAGACCGCTTGGGATACCACGTCGGCCAACTCGGGCGCTGAGCGTCGGAAGAAAGGCGAATGCCGATGTCACATCATGCCTCAGGTCCCAACTTTGGATTTCCGCGCGGCGATTCCCGACTGGACATGACCGATCTCTATGCCTTCACCAAGCCAGGAGACCCTGCCAAGTCAATCATCGTCCTCAATGTGCACCCGTCTTTCGCCTTGAACTCGCCTGAACCGACAACGACTGAGCCGTTCGCCCCAGGTGCCCTATACGAGGTCAAGGTTGACACGGATGGCGATGCGGTTGCCGATCTCGCTTATAGCGTCCGGTTCGCATCTGCCGAAGACGCGAAGCAGACTGCGACAGTTCGCCGTGTTCAGGGCGTGCAAGCCGCTGGCGTGGGCGAGGAGGGTGAAGTTATCGTCCAACAAATACCGGTCTCAGTCGGGCGAGAAGCCGTGGTGACCGAAGCCGGTGAGTACCGGTTCTTCTTCGGTTGGCGCAGCGATCCGTTCTTTTTCGACGTAAACGGCAATTTCAATCACATGCAGTTCACGGGGGACGACTTCTTCCTCGACAAGAACGTCTGCAGCATCGTGATTGAATTGCCGAACGCGGATTTGGGAAGCAGGAGGGTGGGAATTTGGGCTCGCACACTGGACAAGACTGCCGAAGGCTGGGTGCAGGCAGATCGCGGTGGCAGGCCATTGCAAGCGGTTTTCCTCCCCGGAGACGAGAGGGAGGCATACCTCAGTGGAGAGCCAGCGGATGATGGTCGCTTCATCGGCGTCTTCGCGTACCAATTGGGACACACAGGCGACTATACGCCAGAGGACGCAGTAAGCGTCGCGAGAAAGTTGTTGACAGACATTCTGTCGTATGACCCTCGCAGACCGACGCGCTTTCCGGACAATGGGCGGACACTGACCGACGATGTCGTCGACGGGTTCTTGTCCATGCTCTCGAACGGAAAGGTGACAGGAGACAAGGTCGGGCCGCACGGCGATCTGCTAGACGAGTTCCCGTACCTGGGACCCCCACACGCTTAGCGGCCGCGGCGCGCGGGTCAGTTGGCGAGAGTGTCACGGAAAATAACTTCTACATTGTCACGTCATTCCACCGGGGGAACGGGGACGAAGGAGTGAGGTCGAGATTACCAGAACCGACGTGCGTGACCTTCTGGCCGAAGAGATACGGAGGTTAGCGATGGATCATAGGGCATGGGTTGCGAAGGCACCGAAGCAGCCGTTGGTGCTCGAGGCCGTCGATCTCGGACTGTTCGGACCAGAGGAGGTTGAAGTAGCTGTCGAACATTGCGGTGTGTGTCACTCCGACCTCTCCGTCTTGAACAATGACTGGGGAATTTCGCAGTACCCGGCGATTCTCGGCCACGAGGTTGTCGGTCGGGTCACGGCCATGGGTCCAAATGCGAAGGGACTCAAGGTCGGACAGCGCGTCGGCGTCGGCTGGGACTCGGGTAGCTGCATGCACTGTCATCAGTGCATGTCGGGAAGGCATCATCTTTGCCCAGAAGTGCAACCGACCATCATCGGTCATCGCGGTGGCTTCGCGACGCACATCCGCGCGCAGTGGGCGTGGGCCATCCCGCTGCCGGAGAAGCTGAACGTCGCGGAGGCGGGGCCGCTCCTATGCAGAGGCGTCACCGTGTTCGCGCCGCTGGCGATGTACGGCAAGCCGACCGATCGGGTAGGGATCATTGGCATCGGTGGGCTGGGGCACATGGCCGTGAAGTTTGCGGCCGCGTACGGCTGCGATGTGACCGCCTTTACGTCGAGCGAGGGCAAGGTCGATGAGATGAAGCGTTTCGGCGCGAACCACGTCGTGTCGAGCAGAGACTCGGCGGCGATCAGGAAGCTTGGTGGCAGCATCGACCTCCTCATCAGCACCGTCAACGTAAAGCTCGACTGGGACGCGATGATCGGTACGCTCGCACCGAACGGTCGGCTCCATGTCGTCGGTGCCGTGCTGGTGCCCATCCCAGTCGCCGCATTCTCGCTCATCCTGCAGCAGCGCAGCGTCTCGGGTTCGCCGGCAGGCTCGCCTATGGCGATTCAGACGATGCTCGACTTTGTTTCACGGCACGGCATCGAGCCACACAACGAGCACTTTCCAATGAGCAAGATCAACGAGGCCTTCGCACGACTCGAGTCACGCAAGGCTCGCTACACGATCGTGCTGGACGGGGATTTCTGATCCGCTTGACCACCGACTTGTTTTTAGTGACGAGACGTTTTCGAGGTAGCAACCATGAACGGCCAACGGAAGACAGCCATCGTGACCGGAGCTTCGCAGGGGATCGGCGCCGGAATCGTGAAAGGGTTCGTCGAACGGGGTTTCAACGTCGTCGCCAACTCCCGGAAGATGACCCAATCCACCGAGGTCGCGGCTTCCAACCACGTCGCTCTGGTGGACGGCCACATCGGCGAGCCGGCAACTGCCGCCAATATCGTCGAGACGGCGCTGTCTCGCTTCAAGTCGATCGACGCACTGGTCAATAACGCCGGCATCTTCTTCACCAAGCCGTTCACGGACTACACGGCCGAGGACTTCAAGTCGCTCGTCTCGACGAACGTCGAGGGCTTCCTGTACGTCACCCAACTCTCCATCAAGCAAATGTTGGCGCAGAAGACCGGCGGGAGCATCGTCACGATCACGGCGGCCCTTGCTCGCAACCCGATGCGGGGCGTCACGGCGGCGGTGCCGATGCTCACCAAAGGCGGTCTTGAAACGATCACCCAGCACCTTGCGATGGAGTACGCGAAAGAGGGCATCCGCGTGAACGCCGTCGCGCCGGGCGCCGTCTACACGCCGCTTCACCGGGAGACTCCGAAAGACGTGATGGAGACCCTGTCGCCAATGGGTCGGCCTTCGACGGTCAAAGACGTCACGGACGCGGTCATGTACCTGACCGACGCCGCGACGGTCACTGGTGACATCCTATACGTGGATGGCGGCTCTCATTTCGGCCGCTGGTAATCAAAACGAGCTTTCGTGATCGCCACAAACTCAACAGCCGCCGAGGACCGTCTCGCCAAGAGCACCCTGTTGCCGAAGTCGGGCAACGCAACCAGCGCGCTCCATCCCATCTCGCCGCCGTTGCTGCCTCTGCGCCTTGCCGTGGGTCGCCTCCGAACGGCCAGTCGCCCACTACATCTGAAAGGCTACCCGGGCAAGGGTTGCGACCGCCACTGTGCGGCGGTGGCGCACGGCGAGGTCATCAAGGCGGCAGCAGACCTGGTGAAGTCGCTCGCGGTCTCGCTCAGCACTTGGGGGATGCGGTCCAACTCAACCTCGGCGGGGAGGGCGGCCGGCACGAGGAGACGGAGAATCCTCGGCACCGCTGGTTGCGCGTGCTCGTGGTCGAAGCCGTTCCCGTTCCCGACGCCGTTGGAGTGACTCGTCTCATCAGCCGCATCAGAGCCGTTCGGCGGCAGCGCCAGAAGGAATCTGCCTTTTGAAGCCCTGGCTGCGTTCCCTCGCCCTGGAACTCCGCAATGCCTGAGGTGCGCTCTCAGCGCTCCAAGCGAGCTTTGGCCGCCGCGATTTCGCGGGGCACCTCGGCCTTGAGCCAGCGGGTGAGGATCGGATCGAGGAACCAGCGGAGGGCGGGGCTCAACGTGAAGTCCAGCCGCCGCGTCACCGTAGTCCCCTCTGGGTGGTCATGGCAGACGAAGGACGCCTTGAAACCCGCCAGCCGATCCTGCCAGCCGGGAACGGGAGGAGAGATGTCGATGCGTGAATCTCCGGTGCGCACGAGCCGGTGAGTGGTCACTGGACCGGGGAGGCCGAGCAGCCAGGGCCGGAAACGGAACGTCACGGTGTCGCCGTCCCGCCGGAGCCAGCGGATGACACCGAGCTTCTTGTCGATCTTGCGGTACTCGTGGAGGTCCATCACGAAGTCGAGGACTTCTTTCGCGGGTCTGCGGATCACGACTTTGGCCTCACCATGCGCCATCTCTGACCTCCGATCCTCTACCTCTCGTAGTACCCAGCCCTCGCACGTAGCTCATCGCGGCACTAGTAACACAGGCGCGGATGCGACCGGTAGTCGTAGGAGCGCCTCCAGACGGGGTGCTCCATAATCCCTGGGACGGGGCACGCCGAGAACGCCCCGTCCTTCAAGGGCTTCGATGCCTACTCCGTCGTGCTCCAGAACCTGATGGTTCTGGTGCGCCCGCTAGCGTTTTCGCACAAGGGCGCGGCCCCTGTTGCTTGGGGTCGGTGGGGCTATCTCCGTGGTCGTCAGGCACGCGCCACTCCTGCTACGAACACGTGGAACAGCAGTAACGAACCCCGTGCCCCTCGACTACGCATACGGTCCCCGCGCCGCAATCGGAGTCAGCAGTGCAGCTCGACGCGGTGCAGCTGTGTCCATCCACACACACATCGCCCGATCCTACGTGGCCGCACGAGGTTCCGCCGGCAGTGACGCAAACCCCGGCGCCGCACTTCCCACAGCCGGCACACTGGCCGCCGCACGGAGTGGCCCGCATCGTCGTCGTCGTCGTCCCCGGGAGCGTGGTCGTCGTGGTCGTGGTGGCGGATGGACACGCAAACGTTCCACAGGTGAACACACAGCTGATCAGCCCCACGTCGCACTGGGCCATCTTCAGTGCATCGCCGATATTACAAACGCCGTCCCGGTTCACGTCGCAGACCTCGGGGTGATTGAACGGCGCTTGGCGGCACCGGTGCAGACCTACGTCGTACTGCGCCGTGATGAGAGCGTCGCCGATGTTCACGACGCCGTCCCCGTTCACGTCACCGCAGGGCACGGGAGATGGAACGCGCCGGACGCGGTAATTCCATGCGTCGGCAACGAACAGGTTCCCCGCCGTGTCGAACGCGAGCCCCAACGGCTCGTAGAGCTGGGCGGCGATTGCAGGACCGCCATCGCCGCTGTAACCCCGGATCCCAGTGCCCGCCACAGTGCTGATGATGCCGGTATTGGCGTCTATGCGGCGAATTCTATCCGCATCGGCAATGAACAAGTTTCCAGCGGCATCGAAAGCGAGGCCGACAGCGGCGAGCTGGGCGTCGGTAGCCGGACCGCCGTCGCCGCTGTCGGGCGGAAACATCCCGTTGCCAGCGATCGTCGTGATGATCCCGCTGGTCGCATCCACGCGGCGGACGCGGAAGGTGTCAGCGATTAAGACGTTCCCCGCAGCGTCGACCGCGACAGCAACCGGAGACCCGAGCTCAGCCGCAGTTGCGGGACCGCCGTCGCCGCTGAAACCGTGAACCCCATTGCCCGCGACCGTGGTGATGATCCCGGTCGTCGCATCGACGCGTCGGACCCGGTGGTTGTTGCAAGGCTCAGCCGTGAAGACGTTCCCCGCGATATCGACGGCGACATTCAGACAGTAGTCGAGACCGGCAGCCGTTGCGGGTCCACCATCGCCGCTGAAGCAGCAATTGCCGTTTCCCGCGATCGTGGTGATGACGCCTGTCGAGGCCTCCACACGCCGGACGCGAAGTCTGTCGGCGATGAACAAGTTCCCTGAGGCATCAAGCGCGATCCCAGACGGGTCAGTGAGCTGAGCAGCGGTGGCCGGACCGTCATCACCGCCAAAACCGGCGGTCCCGTTACCGGCGACCGTGGTGATGATTCCTGTTGCGGCATCTACTCGGCGGATTCGCTGAGCGTTGTGGTCCGTGATGAACAAGTTCCCCGCCGGGTCGACCGCGACGCCGGGGACGAATCCGATCTGGGCTGTCGTCGCGGGGCCACCGTCGCCGCTAAAGCTAGGCGTCCCGTTTCCGGCAATCGTGGTGATGATGCCCGTTCTCGCGTCTATGCGCCTAAGGCGTTCGTTGGTCGTGTCGGGGATGAGGACGTTTCCCGCCGCGTCGACGCCGACGCTATAGGGATAGTTGAGCTGGGCAGCGGTCGCGGGCCCGCCGTCGCCGCCGAAACCGAACGTGCCGTCCCCTGCGACGGTCGTGATCGTGCCCGTCGCCGCGTCCACGCGGCGGATGCGGCTGTTGAACCGGTCGGCGATGAATAAGTTCTGTGCAGCGTCAAAGGCGACGCCAGAGGGGGCGTTGAGCTGCGCGGCCGTCGCGAGCCCGCCGTCGCCGCTGAAGCCCGCACTGCCATTGCCCGCCACGGTCGTAATGATTCCCGTCGTCGCGTCGACGCGCCGGATGCGGTCGTTTCCATCGGAGATGAAGATGTTGCCCGTGGCGTCGAGGGTGACGCTGTAGGGGTACTGGAGCTGCGCGGCCGTCGCAGGCCCGCCGTCGCCGCTGAAGCCCGCACTGCCATTGCCCGCCACGGTCGTAATGATTCCCGCCGTCGCGTCGACGCGCCGGATGCGGTTGTTCTGCTGATCAGCGATGAACAGGTCTCCTGCCGCGCCGAAGGTAACGCCGGCGGGGAGGTACAGTTCGGCAGCGGTGGCCGGACCGCCGTCGCCGCTGAAGCCAGAACTCTCTTTGCCAGCCACGGTGGTGATAACCCCGGTTGTTGCATTTACAAGGCGGATGCGGTCGTTGGACTGGTCGGCAATTGCCAGGTTGCCCGCAGCATCCACCGCGACGCCAAGAGGAAAGCCTAGTTGAGCGGCCGTGGCGGGTCCGCCGTCGCCACCGAAACTGGTACCGCCGCCCGTCCCTGCCACGACGACCTCCTCGCCCGTCGCAGTGTCCAGACGCCATACGACATGGCTGAAGTAGTCCGCCACGTAAATGAAGGCGCCGTGCACTGCCACCGCATCAGGCACCTGTGCCACGGCGAGGGCGGGGCCGCCCCCCGCGCTACCCGCTACCGTTGTGATCGACCCGGCGACGGCAGCGCGGGCCACAGTCATTAACACGAGGAGGCACGCAAGTATGCGCGGCAAATGCTGCATCCGTGGACTTACCTAAGCTTGCCATATCACAGCCCTAAGGCCGGCCGCCAAAAGAACCCTCGACGCTGACAAGTCGTGCGCCAGAAACGTGTGGTTTTGGTGCGTGCGCGAGGTCGGTCAGTCCCGTGCCGAAGTGCCTGATCTACGGCGCCTGACCGACGTGGCTGCCGGGAGGGTTATTGGTTCACGTCCCGATCAGCGGCAGTCCTGGTCGGGGAATCACATGCACGTGCCCTGCAATGATGAAATGGCCTGCCCCCAAGACGAAATTGCCGCCGGTTCCGGCGTGAGTGTCTACACTCCGAGCCCCGCCACGACGCCATCGGCGGCACCCTTGAGCGCCGCCGCGCAGTCGGAAGAGAGCTTCGCTGTCTTGCCCTTTGTCGCCCGGATCGCCTTCGCTTCTGCTTGTTTGAGGGTCTTCTTCGCCCGCTTGAGTAGCTTCCGCGCCTTCTCCGCCGGGCTCGTTGCGGCCTGGTCGATGAGGTTCTCGGCCTGGGTGAGCTTCGCGGTCACGCTCGCCGGGATGGTCTGACCGGCGCACGCGGCATTCCTCTGGGCGGTCCCCATGATGCAGCGCGCGCTCGTGCAGGGCAGCGTGGTCGTCGTGGTCGGCGGTCGCGTTGCCGTGGTTGAGGTCGTGGTCCCCGGCACCATGGTCGTGGTCGTCGGCGGCGCCTGAGTCGTCGTCGTGCTCGTCGAGGTCGTGGTCGTGCTGGTGGTGCTCGTGGTGGTCGGCGCCTCGCTGGTAGTGGTCGAGGTGGTAGTGGTCGGCGCCTGAGTCGTCG
>Ga0209808_1001883_pt1 | contig 10818 bp, 6 predicted proteins | sample GraSoiAngelo_157_FD_186171 | JGI IMG/M metagenome (GOLD analysis project Ga0209808, IMG submission 186171) | Grasslands soil microbial communities from the Angelo Coastal Reserve, California, USA - 14_1009_16_20cm (SPAdes) (version 2) | ecosystem: Environmental > Terrestrial > Soil > Grasslands ...
CTCGCCGCGCTCTTCCTGGTCGCGGTCCCGGCCGCCGACACCTCGCTCGCCATCGCGCGCCGCTTTCTCTCGCGCTGCCTCCGCGCGTGGGGCGAGGGCCTCTTCTGGGAAGGGCTGTCGTACGGCCTCAAGAACACGGCGCGGCCGGACCGCCGGCACGTCCATCATCGGCTGCTCGACCTCGGCTTCAGCCAGCGCCGCGCGGTCCTCCTCCTCTACATGGCCGCCGCCAGCACGGCCGCGCTCGCCTACCTCGTGGCGGGCGTCCCGAGCTGGCCGGTCGACGTCGTGGCGCTCTGCATCGGCGTCACGGTCATCTGGCTCGTCCAGGCCCTCGGCTTCGACGAGCTGCAGCCGGCGCGGTCGAACCTGATCCTGCCGGTCCTCCGTCGGCTCGCGCGCCGCCGGCCGCTCATCATCGTCGTCGACCTGGTGCTCGTCGTCGCCGCGTACACCGGTTCGCTCGCCCTGACGGGCGGCCGCGAAATGACCGTCCCGGCGGCCGTCGCCGCGGTCGCGCTCATGGCGAGCGCGCAGCTCGGCGCCTTCTCGCTGCTCGGCGTCTACCGGACGGCGTGGCGCATCACGGGCGTCACGGGCTTCGGCATGCTGCTCCGCGCGTGCGGCGCCGGCACGATCGCCGGCTACCTGACGCTCCGGCTGCTCGGGCTTCCGGCCGGCGGCGACGCCGCGGTCGTCCACTTCCTCCTCTTCCTGCCGGCCGCGATGCTGACGCGCCTCTCCTTCGTTCTCCTGCTGCATGCGGTGCGGACGAACGCCCCCGAGCGCGCCCTCATCTGTGGGACGGCGTCCGAGGGCCTCCACGCGCTCGTCCGGCTGCGACGGAACGCGAGCCTCGGGCTCCACCCGATCGGCTTCGTCGAGATGCAGCCGCGGCTCCAGGGACGCCAGGTGGGCCAGCTGCCGGTGCTCGGCACGCTCGACGCGCTGCCGGCCATCGTCGTCGACCGCCAGGTGCGGCACTTCGTGGTGGCCGATCCGGCGCTCGGCGAGGCGGGCTTCCAGTGGGTGCGCGCGGTCTGCCGCCAGCACGGCGTCCGGGTGCACCGCTACGTCGAGCAGCTCGTCGACTGCGACGAGACGCCGGCGATGGCCGAGGCGCTGCCGCTCGACCTCGAGCTGGCCACCAACGGCAACGGCCACGCCCACGCGACCAACGGAAACGGCAACGGCCACGCCCACGCGACGACGAACGGCAATGGCAACGGCAATGGCAACGGTGCGCACGTCGCGGCCACCGGCAACGGACAGGGGACATGGACCTCACGCTAGAGCAGGTAAAGCGCGCCGCGAAGCGCGAGGATTTCCGCGCCGGGGTGCAGATGCGGCTCCTCATGCCGCGGCTCTCGGTGCGGGTGACCCGCTGGGTGGTGAAACACACGCGGCTCGCCCCGAACCAGATCACGCTCATGAGCTTCGTGGTCGGTCTCACGGCCGCCGCGTCGTTCGCCTCGCTGAGCCCGCTCGTCGTGCTGGCGGGCCTCCTGGCCTATCACCTCCACGTCCTCCTCGACTACGTCGACGGTGAGGTGGCGCGCTGCCGCGGCGAGACGAGCGTGCGCGGCGCGTACTTCGACCTGGTCACCGACCGGGTCACGTTCCCCCTGCTCGTCTTCTGCGCGGGCCTGGGCGTGTACCGCCAGACGGGCGCCCCGGCGCACCTGATCGTGGCCTTCGTCGCGACGTTCGGCCTCTTCCTCGACAAGGAAGCGGTCGACTGCTGGTACCGGGCCAACGCGGGCGCGCAGGACATCGAGGACCGCTACGTCGCTGCCCCGACTCGGTCACGTCTCGGCCGCTGGCGCGGCCGCCTCGCGCTCGCGGCCGTGATGGTCCGCGGTCTGACCGCGTTCCTCACCTACACCGCCGTCGCCGCCGCGCTCGACGCCGCAGTCGCCTTCCCGTTCGCGGCGCCGGGCAGCTACCGCGCACTCGTTCTCTGGGCCTTCGCGCCCCTGATGCCGATCGGTGCCGTGGGTCGCTTCCTCTACGTGTACCGCCACGGCGCCATCCCACGCCGACAACAGCTCCTCTGAGAGGTCACGCAGGCATGAGCACAAATATCGGATCTCGAGCCGCATCCACCGCCCGCCCCCCAAGGGGCACAGCACCCGCAGCGGGCCGCGTTCGCGCCGTCGTTCTCGCAGGCGGCAGCGGAAGTCGCTTCACGGGCAGCTTCATCCCGAAGCAGTTCGTCTCGCTGATGGGGAAGCCGATCCTCGCGTACATCCTCGAGACGTACCAGAACCTCGACCTCGTCGACGACGTCACGCTGGTCGTGAACCCGCGCTACGAGCAGCTCTACTACGACATCGTCGACACCTACCGCTTCTTCAAGGTGCGCCGCATGGTCAAGGGCGGCGCGACGCGGCAGGCGTCGTCGGCGGCCGGCCTCGACGCGATCGAGCCCTGCGAGATCGTCGTCGTGCAGGACGGCGTGCGGCCCTTCACCGGCCCGCGCGTCATCATGGAGGCGGTCGAGACGGCGCGCCGGGTGGGCGCCGCGAACGTCACCGTCCGCGCGCTCGACACGATCGTCGAGAGCCGCGACGGGCTGATCGCGCGCATCCCCGAGCGCGCGAACCTCTACAGCGGCCAGTCGCCCCAGGCGTTTCGCTACGACCTTCTGCTCGACGCGCACCGCAAGGCGGCGGCGGACGGCATCACCGACGCCACCGACGACGCGCAGCTCGTGCTCCGCACGGGCGGCCAGGTGGGTGTCGTCGAGGGCTCCTACGCCAACTTCAAGATCACCACGTACCAGGACTTCCTGTTCGCGACGAGCCTCGTCGAGCGCGAGCGGCCGAGCGATGGGGAGGGCTGGTAATGAGCAAGTGGAATTCCGCGGTCTCCTATCGCCTGACGCAGCCGTTCCGCATCGAGGCTGTCGAGCGCGAGATCAAGCGTGAGCGCCCCGACGACGTCATCGTGCGGCCACGGGTCACCGGCGTCTGCGCCTCGGACCTGAAGCTCTACGCAGGCACGCGGGATCGCCGCGCGCTCTCGAAGAAGCTGCCGATGGCCCTCCTCCACGAGGGCGTGGCCGAGGTCATGGAGCCGGGTCCGGCGGCATCGCACGCGCGTCCCGGAAGCCGGGTCGTCGTGGTGCCGAACGTGCCCTGCTACATCGCCTACCCCGACCTCTACCCCTCGAAGGCCGAGGGCTGCCTCGCCTGCCGGCCGGGCGGCGCGGGCGAGAATTACTGCCTGCACAACCTCTACCTGTCGAGCAACACGGACGGGCTCGCGCAGAGCGTGTTCCGCCACCCGGCGTCGCTCCTCGTCCCGGTGCCGTCGGAGATCCCCGACCGCATCGCGGCGCTCACCGAGCCGCTCACCACCATCCTCGCCGGCTGCGAGAAGGCGCCGATCCGGCCCGAGGGCCGCTACCTGATCCTCGGCAACGGCGCGCTCGGACAGCTCGTCGCGATCTGCCTCGCCGGCATGTACGACGTGCCGCGCGCGGCCATCGCCATGAGCGGCCACGGCTGGGACGAGCGGCGCGCCGCACTGTCGCTCGTCGGCGAGGCGCTCGACGGCGACGACCGCCAGAGCTTCGCCAACCTGCGCGGCAAGATCGACGTGGTCTTCGAGTGCGTCGGTGGCGAGGCGAACGGCGAGACGCTCGAGGAGACCGTCGAGTGTCTCCGCCCGGGCGGCACGGCGGTCCTGTTCGGACCGTCGGAGAAGTCCGTGCTCCTCAACACGCGCGAGATGATCGGCAAGGGGCTCACGTTCCTCGGCTGCAACCGGAGCTTCGTCGGCCACTTCCAGACCGTGCTCGAGCACCTGAAGGAGCCGAAAGTCCAGAAGCTGCTGGAGGCAGTCCTCAGCCCCGAGCAGTTCCTCGTCCGCTCGGCCGACGACCTGAACCGGGCGCTCTACCACGCTTGGACCAAGCGGGAGGCCGGCAAGGCGCTGATCGCCTGGGCCGGCCCGGAATGAGGGAACGACCGTGAAGCTCGTCCGCAACGTCTCGATCACGATGGTCACCAGCTTCCTCTCGACGGGGGCAGCCGCCCTCGCCGCGATGCTGGTGGCGAACGTCCTCGGCGCCAAGGGGGCCGGCGTCTTCGCGCTCGCGCGCGTCGTGCCGACCGTCGTCGCCGCCGTGCTCGGCGCCGGCGTCACCATGTCGAACGCCTACCTGGTAGGCGGCCGGCGCTTCTCCATCCAGGCGATCACCGAGGCGAGCATGGCTCTCGCCCTCGTCATCGGCTTCATCGGCTGGGGCGCGTGGATCGCCGGCGGCAGCTTCATCCACGCGCGCTTCTTCAGCTCGCTGTCGGAGACCGCGGTGCTGCTGGTCGGCATCTCGATCCCGCTCCAGATGATCCGCAACTACCTGAACTCCGTCCAGCAGGGGCTGCAGACCTTCACCGAGGCGAACATCGTCCTGCTGGTCGAGGACGTCGCCACGCTGCTCCTCGTGCTGCCGCTCCTCTGGGGCGTCCAGTCGGGGCCGACGGTCATCGTCTTCGCGGCGGTCGGCGGCTCGGCCGTCAGCTGCCTCGCGTCGATCTGGTACCTCGTGAAGCACGGCTACAAGCCGTGGCCGCGGCTCCACCGCGAGCTGTCGCTCGAGATGATGCGCTTCGGCCTCAAGGGCCACATCGGGCGCATCGCCAACATGCTGAACTGGCGCATGGACGTGATGATCCTGTCGATGCTCGCCCCGGTGGAGACCGTCGGCTACTACGCGGTCGCCACCAAGGTAGCCGAGACGTTCCGGCCGCTCTCCGCCGCCTTCACCTTCGTGCTGCGCCCGATGATCGCGAGCCTCTCCGTGTCCGAGGCGCGCGCGCAGGGGGTGGCGCTCTACCGCCGCGTGTTCGCCCTCAACCTGGTGCTCGTGTTCATCATGGCGTTCGCCGGCGGCCCGATCATCATCCGCATGTTCGGCCCCGACTTCGCCGCCGCCGTGCCGGCCTTCCAGATCCTGCTGATCGGCCTCGCCGCACTCGGCGGTGCCGGCGTGCTGAACGGCTACAACGTCGGCATCGGGCGCCCGGAGTTCAACAGCTACACGGCGCTTGCGGGCCTCGTCATCACGGTGATCGGCGACGTCACACTGATCCCGTCGTACAGCCTGATGGGCGCCGCCTTCACCTCGAGCGTCGCGTACACCGTCAAGGCTGCGGCGCTCACGTTCCTCTTCCTCTCCACGTCCGGGATCTCGCTACCCCAGTTGATGGGAATGAAGGAGTACAGCCCTGACGCTGCATAATCCACTGCCGAGCGGCCCCGAGCCGCTCTCGTGCCCCGTCTGCCGGGGTCCGCTCTCGGTACGGAAGGCGTCCGTTCGTTGCACGGCGTGTGCGCTGCGCTATCCGCTGCGTGACGGCGTCTACCTCCTCGGCCCGCCCTTCGCGGTGAACATCGCGAGCCGGACGTTCGCGAGCGATCGCATGCGACGTCTCGCCGCCGACGCCCACGCGATGGGCTGGGAGATGGCCCGCCATCGCTTCGCGGCCGAGGTGCTCTCCGGGACGCTACGCGCGCCCGAGGAGTCGCGGTTTGCACGCCTCCGGGCGAAGCTCGCCGGGACGACGTGGGAGGACACCCTCCAGGATCTCGTCGACCCGACGCGCGCCGGCTGGAAGTTCCTCCTGAACCTGCAGGCGGGCGCGTGGGTGCTCTTCCTCGGACCGAGCTGGGGCGCCGCTCCCGTGAGCCTTGCCCGCAGCGTCGGCCACGTGGTCGTCCTCGACGGCAACGTCGAGCGCCTGCGGCTCGTCCGCGAGCAGGCCCAGGCGGCCGGCCTCGACAACCTCACCTACGCCCGCGTCGTCGATCCGCTCCGCCTGCCGCTGCCCGACGGCAGCGTGAACCTCGTGGTCGCGCCGAGCCTCGTCGAATGGTTCGGGGCCGTCGCCGGCACCCGCGTGATGCCGGCCGCGTGCGGCCGCGAGCTCCTCGGCGAGATGCGCCGCGTGCTCGCGCCGCGCGGGCAGGCGTACGTCGCCACCGACAACCGCACCGGGATCACCCGGCTCGCCGGCGCGCGCCGCGCGTCGGGTGCCGCGTTCACCGCCGGCGGCCTCCGCGAGGCGGCGACGGCCGCCGGCTTCCGCGCCGCGCGCGTCCTGGCACCCATCCCGTTCCACCACAAGTTCCACCAGGTGCTGGAGCTCGAGCCGTCGACGGCCGTCCGGCTGTCGGCCGACCCCTACCGCACCCGCGGCCGCCTCGTGCGTCCCCTCGTCAAGGCGTGGGACGTCGGCAACCGGAACGGCGCGCTCGAGCGGCGGCTCCATCCGCTGCTCCCGAGCCTGAGCGCCGTCCTCTCGACCGAGCCCGAGATCCCGTCCCTCGCCGAGCGCATCCTCGGCCACCTTGCCGCCGGCCGCCAGATCCCGTCCGGCTGCCGCCTCACGCGCTACTTCGTGCGCGCCAAGGGCGCGGCCGTCCTCGTGCTCGGCGCCCCCGACGGTCACGGCGTGATCATCCGGCTGCCGCTCGACGAGCGCGCCGACGCGGCGTGCGCGGCGCACCATCAGGCCCTCGAGACGCTCGCCGGCGACGGCCGCATCCCGGCCGAGCTCCGCCACCTCTTCCCGACGCCCTATGCCCAGGGACGGTTCGCCACGCAGCCGTTCTTCGCCGAGAGCGCCGTGCCGGGCGAGGCGGGCCGCGTCTACTACTCGCGCGGGACCCGCCGCTACGACCGGGCGATCGTCAACGCCGCCGAGGCCCTGCGCCAGCTGCGGCGCGCGACCGAGACGCCCGTACGTGTCGACGCAAATGAATTCGCCCGGCTCTGCGGCCGCTGGCTCGAGGACCTGCGCGGCATCGTCGGGCGCGAGCCTCGCGTCGCGCTCGAGGCGATCGAGCGGCGGCTCGAGCGCACGCTCGTTGGCCGCACGCTGCCGCTCGGCTGGCACCACGGCGACTACGACTTCGCGAACCTGCTGTACGGTCCGCGCGATGCGGTCACCGGCATCCTCGATTTCGAGGTGTTCGACGCGCACGGGCTGCCGCTGATCGACCTGATGGTGCTGGTCGCGCGCCGGCCGATCCGGCGCAAGGGCTTCGCCTTCGGCACGCTCTTCGCTCGCTCCATCCTGGCCCGGAAGCTCCCGCCGCTCGAGGCGCGCCTCCTCGAAGAGGAGATGCGGACCGTCGGCGCAGACGAGGAGCTCTACCAGGCGCTCGCTCTCTGCTGCTGGCTCGATCACCTGCGGCTCCGGCGCGACAGCTGGCTCGTCCGCTCGCCGTCCTGGCTCGATCAGAACCTCCACGAAGTGGTGGAGGCCGTGAGGAGGATCCTGTGACGCCACCGCGCATGTCGATCGCCGCCCGCACCGACGCCTTCTCCCGCTGGGACAGCTCGCTCGCGAGCCGCTTCCTCGGCGCGCTGTTCGCCGCCTACTACGAGGAGAGCGTCCGCTACGCCGTGCTCCGCAACTACGAGCGCTGGCCGGAGCACTTCGGCAAGGACGTCGACCTCGTCGTCGACGCCAACGACCTCGCGCTGTCGCACGGGATCATCCGCCGGCTCGCGGCCGACCTCGGCCTCTCGTTCACGGTGCGCCGGAAGCGCAGCTCGCACGTCACGTACTACCTCGTCGGCACGCCGGGCGAGGACGCGCTGATCCTCGACCTCCGGCCCGACGTCGTCCACCACGGTCTCGTCTATCTCCCTGGCACGCTCGTACTTGCCTCCCGGCGCCGGCACGCCGACGGCTTCTACGTCCCGTCGCCGGCGCTCGAGAGCCTCGCGATCCTGCTGCACGCGGTCATCGACGCGGGCACCGTGCGTCCGTCGTATCAGGAGCGGCTCGCCGAGCTCGGCACGGGCGATCCCGCCGAGTTCCTCGCCGCGGCGGACGCCGCCGTCGGCCCGGAGCTCGCCGCGCAGCTCGCCGACTGCATCGAGTCGCGCGCCTTCGAGCGCGCCACAGCACTACGCGGACGCCTCGTGCGCGCGGCGAGCTTCCGGCGCCCCGGCACGCTGCTCCGCTGGCTCGGCAGCCGCATCGGCGCGGCCGCAGACCGGGTGCGCGGCTGGGTCCGTCCGTCGGGCCACCTCGTGGTCCTCGTCGGGCCGGACGGCTCGGGGAAGACCACGTCGGCGGAGCTCCTCTGCCAGCGGTTCGCGGCGACGCGCATCCCGGTTTCCGCGGTGTACCTCGGCGCGCAGGCGCCGCTGCTCCCCACCCGGCGGCTGAGCCAGCAGCTCCGCAAGCGGCTCTCGACGGGCCCCAAGGTGAAGGTGGTCAAGGACGTCACGCGCCGGCAGCGCCTGCGCGGCCTCGTCCACATCATGGCGGACAAGTGGCTCCGCTACATCGTGTACGTCCGCCCGCGCCTCGCGCGCGGCGAGGTGGTGGTCCTCGACCGCTACTTCTACGACCTCCGCACCTTCCCGCACCCGCTCGTCCAGCGCCCCTGGCTCGAGACGCTCGTCATGCGCCTCATCCCCGAGCCCGCGCTCGCCTTCTGCCTCGTCGCCGACCCGGCGCTGATCACCGCCCGGAAGAACGAGCTGACGGTGGCGGAGACCGAGCGCCAGATCGCCTGCTACCGCGGCCTCAGCCGCTGGGTCCGAAACTTCCGCGAGATGCCTGCGGACGGTGACCGCACCGCCGTCATCGACCGCATGGCCGAGCTCGTCCTCGCACTCTACACGAGCCACCGCTCCCCGGAGAGGGTCTGAACATGAGCTTTCGACACGCTGTAACCCGCAAGGCCGCCCGCCGCGGGGCGCTGGGACTCTGGATCGTCCTGGCGCTCCTGCCGTTCGTCTCGCATCGCGGCGGCAAGGCCAAGGCCCAGGCGCTCCCGTCGACGACGCTGACCTTCAGCTCGACCGCCGACACGTACGTCGACAGCGGCTCGGCGACGAAGAACTTCAACTCGTCCGTGATCCTCCGCGCCGCGGCCTCGCCCACCCGCATCAGCTACCTCCGGTTCGCCGTGAGCGGGGTGAGCGGCCGCCAGGTCCAGCACGCCCGCCTCCGCCTCGGCGTCAGCGCCGGCGGCCCTGGTGGCACCGTGCACCGGATCAGCAACAACACGTGGAGCGAGACCGCCATCACCTTCAACACCCGGCCCACCGTCGACGGCCCCGGCCTCCAGACCCTCGGCACGGTCGCCACCGGCGCCACCGCGGAGTTCAATCTCGACGGCGCCATCACGGGCGACGGCGTCTACAACCTCGCGATCGACAGCTCGACCACGACGGTCAGCTACAACTCGTCGCTCGCCACGAGCGGGCAGAAGCCCCAGCTCGTCCTCACGGTCACGGCCCAGAGCCCGACGGTCACCATCAGCCAGCCCCCCAACGGCGCGAGCTATTTCACGGGCGACGCGATCACGCTCCAGGCGAGCGCCCACGACAGCGCGAACGTCGACCTCAGCTCCCACGTGCTCTGGAGCTCCAACCTCGCCGGCCCGCTCGGCCAGGGCGCGGTGGTCACGACCTCGCTCGGGCAGGGGACGCATACGATCACCGCCTCGGTGACCGACGGCCAGGGCCTCAGCGGCTCGAGCCAGATCACGGTCACCGTGAACTGGCCGCCCCCCGGTAACACCGCGCCGCTGGTCACCATCACGTCGCCGACCTCCGGCCAGACGCTCGCCTCGTCCGCCTCGATCACCTTCACAGGCAGCGCGAGCGACCTCGAGGACGGGGACCTGACGTCGGCGATCGCGTGGACGTCCGACCGCGACGGCGCGCTCGGCACCGGCGGCAGCATCACGCACATGCTGAGCGAGGGGACGCACCAGCTCACCGCCACGGTGACCGACCGGGGCGGGCTCACGGCCACGACCACGGTCACGGTGGAGGTGGTTTCCGCCGTCGTGATCGAGTTCCCGGCCGTGGCGGACGCCTCGGTCGACTCGAGCCTGGCCGCCACGAACTTCGGGACGAGCCCCGTCCTCGCGGTCGACGCGAACGCAGTCCGCATCGCCTACCTGCGCTTCGAGGTGAACGGCCTGGCGTCGCGCACGATCCTCGGGGCGGTGCTGCACCTCCAGGCGGACAGCTCGCCCGGCGCCGAGAGCGACAGCGGTGGGGTGCTGCACACGATCACCGACGGCACCTGGCAGGAGAACAGCATCACCTACACCAACCGTCCGACGGTGGACGGGCCTACGGTGGCGAGCCAGGGGCCGGTGGCGCTCGGGCAGACGGTCGAGTTCAACGTCGCATCGGCGATCACCGCCGACGGCACCTACAACTTCGCGATCGTCAACACCTCGGCCGACGAGTGCGACTATCGCTCCCGCGAGGGCGGCCCCGCGCCGAAGCTCGTGATCACCGTGGCAGGGAACCCGCCGCGCGTCACGATCGGCTCGCCGGCCGACGGCTCGGTCAGCTTCCGCAACCACGCGGTCACCCTCTCCGCAACCGCCAGCGACGCCCGGGACGGCGACATCTCGAGCCAGATCCAGTGGACGTCGAGCCGCGACGGCGCCCTCGGCACCGGCGCGACCATCAGCCCGAGCTCGCTCAGCACCGGGACGCACATCATCACCGCCGGGGCGACCGACAGCGACGCGCTCCACGGCCAGGCGCAGGTGAGCATCCGCGTCCGCGACCCCAACGTCGCGCCCGTGGTCACGATCAGTGCTCCCGCCGACGGCGCCTCGGTGCCGGCGGGCAGCACGGTGATCCTCGGCGCGACCGCCACCGACGACTTCGACGGCAACGTCACCAGCCGTATCCAGTGGGCATCGAGCCGCGACGGCGCGCTCGGCGGCGGCGGCACCCGCACGGTCACGCTCTCGGAAGGCAGCCACGTCCTGACCGCATCGGTCACCGACACCGACGGGGCGACCGGCTCGGCC
>Ga0209808_1001887_pt1 | contig 10804 bp, 8 predicted proteins | sample GraSoiAngelo_157_FD_186171 | JGI IMG/M metagenome (GOLD analysis project Ga0209808, IMG submission 186171) | Grasslands soil microbial communities from the Angelo Coastal Reserve, California, USA - 14_1009_16_20cm (SPAdes) (version 2) | ecosystem: Environmental > Terrestrial > Soil > Grasslands ...
GGCCGATGACGAGGTGTTCGCGCAGGTGTGGCCGCAGGTCGTGGCGCACCTGGAGAAGTTTTCCCCCGAGTTCATCATCCTGCAGTGTGGCGCCGACAGCATCGAGGGCGACCCCATCACCCATCTGCGCTTCTCGCCGCGCGTGCACGGACGCGCCGCGCGCGAGCTGGCGGCGCTCGCGGAGCGCTTGGGTCACGGGCGGGTGCTCGCGCTCGGCGGCGGGGGTTACCACCGCGAGAATCTGGCGCGCGCCTGGACCGCGGTGGTCGAGAATCTGCTGTAGGCGCGGCTCATGTTCCGCACCAACATGACCATCGCAGGCTTCGATCCCGAGCTGGCCGAGGCGCTCGAGGGCGAGCGTCGCCGCCAGGAGGAGCACGTGGAGCTCATCGCCTCCGAGAATTACGCGAGCCCCCGGGTGCTCGAGGCGCAGGGCTCGGTGCTCACCAACAAGTACGCGGAAGGCTATCCCGGCAAGCGCTACTATGGCGGCTGCGAGTACGTGGACGTGGCCGAGCAGCTCGCGATCGACCGGGCGAAGAAGCTCTTCGGCGCCGACTATGCCAACGTGCAGCCGCACTCCGGCTCCCAGGCGAACGCCGCGGCCTACCTCGCGCTGGTGCAGCCCGGGGATCCGATCCTCGGCATGAGCCTCGACCACGGCGGACACCTGACGCACGGCGCCAAGGTCAACTTCTCCGGGAAGCTGTTCCGCGCCGCGCAGTACGGCATCCACCCCGAGACCGGCGAGATCGACTACGAGCAGGTACAGCGGCTCGCCGAGCAGCACCGGCCGAAGATGATCGTCGCCGGCTTTTCCGCCTACTCGCGGGTCATCGACTGGGCGCGCTTCGAAACAATCGCCCGCGGCGTCGGCGCGTATTTCGTGGTGGACATGGCGCACGTCGCGGGGCTGGTGGCGGCAGGCCTCTACCCGAGCCCGCTCCCGCACGCCGACGTCGTGACCACCACCACTCACAAGACGCTGCGCGGGCCGCGCGGCGGGCTGATCCTGGCGCGCGCGAACGAGGAAATCACCCGCAAGCTGAACTCACTCGTGTTCCCCGGGACGCAGGGCGGGCCGCTCATGCACGTGATCGCCGCCAAGGCGGTGGCGCTCCTCGAGGCGCTGCAGCCGGAGTTCCGCGAGTACCAGCGGCAGGTGCTCACCAACGCGCGCGCCATGGCGGCGCGGCTTGCGAGCCGCGGCTATCAGATCGTCTCCGGGGGCACGGACAATCACCTCTTCCTCATGAGTCTCGCCGACCGCAACATCACGGGCAAGGACGCCGACGCGGCGCTCGGGCGCGCCAACATCACCGTCAACAAGAACGCCGTCCCCAACGACCCGCGCCCGCCCATGGTCGCGAGCGGCCTGCGCATCGGCACGCCGGCCTCCACCACCCGCGGCTTCAAGGTGCGCGAGGTGGAGCAGGTGGCGGACTTCATCGCCGAGGTGCTGGACGCGGAGGCCGCCCCGGCGGCGATCGAGCGGGTGCGCCCGAAGGTGCTCGAGCTGTGCGGACGCTTTCCGGTGTACGGACCGTAGCGACCGGGGCGGTACACGCCGCATGCACTGTCCCTTCTGCGGCCACGTCGAGACCAAGGTGACCGACTCGCGCCTCGCGGGGGAAGGCCGTCAGATCCGCCGCCGCCGCGAGTGCCTGAAGTGCGGCGAGCGCTTCACGACTTTCGAGTCGGCGGAGCTCGTGATGCCGATGGTGATCAAGGGCGATCGTGGCCGCGAGGCCTTCGATGAGGGGAAACTGCGCGCCGGCATGGAGAAGGCGCTGGAGAAGCGCCCCGTGCCGCGCGAGCAGATCGACGAGGCCGTGAGCCGCGTCGTGCACAAGGTGCGAAGCCTCGGCGACCGGGAGGTGTCCGCGCGCGCGATCGGGGAGCTCGTGATGGAGGAGCTGCGCCACCTCGACGAGGTCGCCTACGTGCGCTTCGCCTCCGTGTACCGCCACTTCGAGGATGTCGAGGCGTTCCACGAGGAGATCCAGCGGCTGCGGAGCGCCCGCTCGGCGCCGCCGACCCAGCCGCGCGGGCGCAAGCGCCACGGGCCGCGCGCCGTGGACCGCGATCAGCTGCCGTTGCTGCCGCCGGAGCCCGCGGCCAACGATGCCACCGGGGGCTCGGGGGAGGAGAAATGACCGAGCACCGCGCCGGAGCGAGGTGGCAGCCGTGAGCGCGCTCTCCGAGCTCGACCGCGAGGCCATGCAGCGCGCCCTCGGACTCGCCGAGCGGGGCCTCGCCAGCACCGACCCGAATCCGCGCGTCGGCTGCGTGATCACGCAGGGCGAGCGCATCGTCGGCGAGGGCTGGCACGAGCGCGCCGGCGAGGCACACGCCGAGGTCAAGGCGCTCGAGGCCGCCGGCGCGCAGGCCGCGGGGGCTACGGTGTACGTGACGCTCGAGCCCTGCAGCCATCACGGCCGCACGCCCCCCTGCGTCGAGGCGCTGCTCGAGGCGCGCGTGGCGCGCGTGGTGTATGCCGCCACCGATCCCAACCCCGAGGTCAACGGACGCGGCGCCGCGGCGCTGCGCGAAGGGGGCGTCGAAGTCGAGGGAGGGCTGCTCGAGCGCGAGGCGCTCGAGCTCAACTGCGGATTCGTGAAGCGCATGCGAGAGGGGCGCCCCTGGGTGCGCGTGAAGCTCGCGATGAGCCTCGACGGCCGTACGGCGCTCGGAACCGGTGAGAGCCGCTGGATCACCGGGGAGGCGGCGCGCGAGGACGTGCAGCAGTGGCGCGCGCGCAGCTCCGCCATCCTCACTGGAATCGGAACCGTGCTCGCCGACGACCCCAGGCTCGATGTGCGAGCGCCTGCGGAGGCCGCCGGGCAACCGGAAACGGCTGCGGAATCGCCGCGCCAGCCGCTGCGCGTGGTGCTCGACAGCCACCTGCGCACTCCGCCGGGCGCGCGGCTGCTCACCGGGGGCGGCGAGGTGATGGTCCTGACGGCGCAGAGCTCGCTCAAGGACGTGCAGTCGGGCATGCGACTTACCGCGAGAGGAGTACGCATCGAGACGGTGCCGGAGGTGAACGGCCGGCTCTCGCTCGGGGCGGCGCTCGACCGGCTGGGGGAGCTCGAGATCAACGAGCTGCAGGTCGAGGCGGGTCCCACTGTCGCGGGCGAGCTGGTGCGGCACTCGCTCGCGGACGAGCTGCTGCTCTACGTGGCGCCGCGGCTGCTCGGCGATGAGGCGCGGCCGCTGCTGGAGCTCCCGGCGCCCGCTTTCCTGAGCGAGGCGCGCGCGTTTACCCTCATCGAGATCGTTCAGCTCGGCGATGACCTGCGGCTGCGGCTGCGGCCGCGCGTGGCGCCGGCGCCGGCGGCTGGCGTTTGAGACTTGAAGGCAAGCGGGAGCGGCCCTGTTCACCGGAATCGTTCAGGACATCGGAGAGGCGCGCTCGCTCGAGCCGCGCGGCGGCGATGTGCGCCTCACCGTCGCCTGCCGCCGCCTCGAGCTCTCGCGGGTGCAGCTCGGCGACAGCATCTGCGTGCAGGGCTGCTGCCTGACGGTGACCGAGCGGATGGGCCAGGCCTTCGCCGCCGATGTCTCGCGGGAGACTCTCTCGCTCACGACGCTCGGGGATCTCGTCGCGGGCTCTCCCGTCAATCTCGAGCCGGCGCTCAGGGCGGGAGATCCGCTCGGCGGCCATCTCGTGTCGGGACACGTGGACGGCGTCGCGCGAGTCGTGGCCGCGAGCGAGGAAGCTCGTTCCGTGCGCCTGAAGATCGAAGTTCCGGCGGAGCTCGCCCGCTACATCGCGCGCAAGGGCTCGGTCGCCGTCGACGGGGTGAGCCTCACCATCAACGAGGTCGCGGACACCGTCTTCGGCGTCAACATCATCCCCCATACCCAGGCGGTCACGACACTCGGCAAGCTCGCGGTCGGCGCGCGCGTCAATCTCGAGGTGGACCAGCTCGCCCGCTACCTGGAGCGCATGCTGCCGGCCTCACTGCAGCGGTGAGGCCGCGGCGAGCTGACGACTTGCGTATCGGCTGCTCAAGGAGGCGCTCGATCAAGCCGAGCAGTGCGCAAGCCGCGCCGGTGACGCCACGAAAGCCCGGGGAGACCGCCGCGCGCTCGCTCACAGGCGCGCCCTCACGGAGAGCTGGATCTCCCGCGGCACGTGGGCATGGTTCGCGCGGCCGAAGTACCGCGAATTGAGCGTGCCCACGTAATTGAAGTAGTTGACGTGGTTGAGCAGGTTGAAAGCGTCGAGGCGCAGCTCCAGGCTCTGCGCGCCTCTGCTCTTCTCTCTCAGGACGAACCGCTTCGCTACGCGCAGGTCGACGTCGGCGAAGGACGGACCCCTGCCGCTGTTGCGCCCGACATTGCCCGGCCCGGGCTGGATCAGCCAGTGCACGCTGCTCGGGGTGGTCTGGACCAGCCTGCCGGCGAACAACGCCTCGGGCCCGTCGTAGAGCGTACCCGGTGTCCCGCCGACGACCCCTGAGCCGTCGATGCCGAAGGACTGGAAGGGCGCTGCGGGGTTTCCGAGGGTCGGGCGATCGCTGAACACGGTGTCCTGGTTGTCGTCGAAGCCCGTCGTGATGTCGTAGGGGGTGCCGGAGCTCAGCGAAACGACGCAGCCGAGAGTGAAATGCCCGGGCAGGTAGAGGACGCCGGCGAGGTTGAATCGATGTCGCTGATCGTAGTCCGCGGGCCCGCGTTCGCCCGCCAGGTTGTAACTGTCCGCCGGCGGCCGGCACAGGCCCGGCTGTGAGAAGAGGCACGAGGTGTCGTCGGTTGCGCGCGAGAACGTGTACTGCGCGACCAGGTGCAACGTGTAGGCTATCGTGGCGCGGACTCCGAGACTGAGACTGTCGGAGCGTGAGCTGCCCGTAGTCTCGAATTGATCGACGTTCAGGAAATTCGGGTCGGGGCGAATCCCGGTCGCCGGCAGCGGAGCGTTGATGTCGCGCATGCGATAGAGCCGCCGCCCGCGCAGCCGCGTGTATTCCGCGGTGAGGGTGGTGTGCTCGCCGAGCTTGCGCTCCACCCCCAGGCTTGCCTGGATGTCATAGGGAGCCCGGAGGTGCGGAGCGAGGCGCAGCACGTTCGGCGGGCCGGCCTGCGCGAAGGGATCCCCCGTCAGCGGGTAGCTCGGATTGGTCAGAACGACCTGGCGGAGGTTGGATCCGTCGAGAAGCAGGTACTGCTCTTCGAGAGTGACCGGCTGGCGTTGATAGAAAATGCCGCTGCCCGCGCGCACTATGGTCCTGCCGTCCTCCGACGCAGCGGACAGCGCGAGGCGCGGCGCCAGATTGGCGTGCTCGTCGAGATTCGACTGCAATTCGTGCCGCAGCCCGAGGAGCAGGTTGAGCCGCGGCCGCAGGCGGATCTCATCCTGAAGGAAGTAGGCGAACTCGTTCTGGGTGAACCTCACCCGGGGGTTGCCGCCGTTGACCGTGTACTGACGCGGCAGGTTGTTCACGAAGTTCGGGAGATCGGAGAAGGTGTATGTTCCCCCGAAATTGGAAGCGTCCGTGTAGTCGATGAGTCTCGACTTCGCGAGGCCGCCGAAGCGCAGCGAGTGCGGCCCCACGCGGTAGGACACGAGGTCCTGGAAGTCGATGTCCTTCTCCACGCTCTGCCGCGAGACCTGCGCGCCGCCGCCGTTGAACGCGCCGTTCACCAGCACGGCCGGCGCATCGCTCATGCTGTCGGCAATCTTCGGCCGGTACCTGAAGTCGAAGCGCAAGTCGTTCCGAAAGTCCGTGCCGACGCGGGCGACGTCCGAGATCCGCAGCTCGTGCGTCCGATTCCTCGAATTCCAGGCGCGCTCGGGGAGATCGAAGGCGCCGACGCCCTGGTTGGTCTGCCGATCGTCGCTCCAGTTGTAGAGCAGCGAGAGGGTGTGGAGCGGGGTGCGGAAGTCGCTTCGCGCGATCAGGTGAGCGGTGCGCCGCGGGAAGGGCAGGGGCTCGCTCACCGCCCCCGAGGGCGTCAGGGCAGTGGTGAAGCTGTTGTCGTTGTCCCTGAGGTAGTCACCGCCGACGAAGAAAGTGGCCTTGCCGCCGAGCCACGGCCCGTCGAACTGCCCTGCGCCCCAGTCGCGCTGTCGAGATGGGTGTACCGTATCAAAGGGGTTCGTGGCATCGAAGTGGTTGTCCCTGTAGGCGAACTCAAAACGCTTGTGTAGCCGAACCAGGGACCCCCCCCAGGTGGTGACCTCGATGCGTCCCTTCCCCGGTCGGCTGAACTCCGCCGAATAAGGATTGCTGTCGACGGCGACGGTCTTGACGCTCGAGCTCGGGACGTCGAGCGTGTCGCCCTCCACGCCGTCGACCACGATCCTGGTTCCGCCGGCGCCGTTGGCGGCGGGATCGACGAACAGCGAAGCGACCGCCAGGGGGTCCTCCAGCTTCGCCGGCAGGCTCCCCAACAGGGCGCCGTCCAGCTCAACCGCGGAGGCGTTCTGCTGCGCTGCGAGTGGATCGTCGCCGCGCGCGGTGACGGTCACCTCCGCCATGCCCTCGCTGTCGTCGGCGGTTTGCGGATCTGTCGAGGGCTTGCCGGCGCAGAGCGCCGGCAGGCAGCAGGCGATCCCAAGGGGCAAGAGCGCGGACGCTCGCATCGCCGGCGCGGGCTCAGTCACAGCCGGCTTCCAAGCCCGCCATGAAGGTGGTGGCGACCGCCCCCCCACAGGCAATCACGCCCAGCTTGCCGTCGGCTGGCTCAATCCCCGCAGAATTGCCGCGCTCAGGTGCCATGGGACTCCTTCCCCTTGCATGCGCTCCCTTTTGCATGCGCTTGCGTGCAGATACGCGTCGAGCAGTTGTACGGTAAATCCTCCTCGCTGACGGCTGCCGCGGCGCCGGCCCCACGCCGCCGCAGCCGCTTTGCCCCGCATCACTGCAGCGGTGAAGCCGCCGCGCCGTAGCGTCCGGTCGCGAGCGGCCCGGTCAGCGTGAAGACTCCGCTCGTCGAGTCGTAGAGCTCGGCGCTCGTCTCGCCCAGGGGGCTCGTGGGCTGCATGGTTCCGCCGACGATCAGGATCACACCATTCCCCAGCGACGTCGCGGTGTGATGCATGCGCGTGCTGGCCATGGGACCCGTCGCATGGAAGGTGTTGGTTGCCGGGTCGTAGAGATCCGCAGTCGCGGTGGCGACCGAGCCTGCGTTGGTCAAGCCGCCCGCAAGGAGCACCTTGCCGTTCGGCAACAGCGTCGCCGTGTGGAATTGACGCTCGACGCTCATTGTGCTGGCGATGGACGTGAACGTGTCAGCGACTGGATCGTAGAGCTCGGCGGTCCGCACAGGTCCGCCGCTCGGAGTGACCCCGCCGCCTGCAACCAACACCTTGCCGCTCGGCAACAGAGTCGCGGTCGGACTGCTGCGCGCGCCGACCAGGGTATGCGACGTCGCCGTGAATGTGCCGGTACCCGGATCGTAGAGCTCGGCGCTGCTCGTCGCCGTGCAGCTGATGCAGCCCGAACGGTCGACCGAGCCTCCGACGATCAGCACTTTCCCGTTCGCCAGGAGCACTGCAGCGTGGTCGCTCACGGGAGTCGTCATGTTCCCCGTGCGCGTGAACGTTCCGGTGACCGGATCGTAGAGCTCGGCACAGGGGGTGATCGTGATCCCCGTACGGCCGGCGATGAGCACCTTGCCGTTTTGCAGAACGGTGGCGGTGTGTCCCTTGTGGGCGCACAGCATGCTGACCGTTGCCGTGCTGAACGTCTTGCTCGCTACCTGAAAGGTCTCCGCCGTGTTGATCGCCCCACCGCTCGCGTTCGCGCCACCGGTGATGAGGATCGTGGCTCCGGCGGAGATGAGTGACGCGGTGGGCCGATAGCGCGCGGCGGACATGTTCCCCGCGCTCGTGAACGCGGAGGACGAAAAGATCTCGCCGCTCGTGAGCGGCGCCATCGAGGCCGTTGTCTGACCTCCGACGACCAGAACCGCCGCCGTGGCCGGGACCACGGGTGCGACCGTGAAGGTCGCGGTGTTGGAGGCTCCACCGCCGGGAGAAGGATTGGTGACGACCACTGGATAAGAGCCGACCGTCGCCTGATCTGCGCTCGTGAGCGAAATGGTGAGCTGAGACGCACTGACGAACGTCGCGGTGTGCGGCACGCTGTTGTACGTGACGCTCGAGCTGGACAGGAAGCCCGAGCCGCTGATCGTCAATGTGGGGGCGGTCGTCCCCGCGGTAACCGACGCCGGCATCAGGCCGCTGATGACCGGTACCGGGTTGCCGACCGTGAAGCTGACGCTCGCCGAGGCGCCGCCGCCGGGCGGCGGATTGGTCACGATCACCGCATAGGAGCCGAGCATCGCCTGATCGGCGGCGGTCAACTGAATGGTAAGCTGGGTCGCGCTGACGAAGGCCGCCGTGTGCGGGACGCCGTTGTAGGTGACCGTCGAAGTCGCCATGAAGCCCGAGCCGTTGATGGTGAGCGTCTGGCCCGCCGCGCCCGCCGTCGCGGACGGCGGGGAGAGACTCGTGACGGCGGGCATCGGGTTGTTCGCGGTGACCGTGAAGTTGACAGTGTTGGAGGTCCCGCCACCGGGCGCGGGGTTGGTCACGACCACGGCGTATGAGCCGGCGGTCATCTGATCCGCCGCGCTCAACTGGATGGTGAGCTGACTTGCGCTGACGTAGGTTGCCGTGCGGGCGGTGCCGTCATAGGTGACCGTCGAGGCCGCCATGAAGCCCGAGCCGTTGATCGTCAGCGTCTGGGCCGCGGCGCCTGCGCTCGCGGAGGCGGGCGCGAGGCTGCTGATCGCGGGCATGGGGTTGTAGCCCCCGCCGCTGCTGGAGCCTCCGTAGCCGCCGCCACCGCAGCCCGAAGCGATCAATGCCAGACAGGTGGCGAGCGCGCGACACAGGTGTCGCGGGGAGCGATGCGATCTCAACACGGCGGGCATGGGAGTATCTCGAGATAGTGGTTGTTTGCCCTAGCTCTTACGCCCCACCTCGAAGCTCGTCAAAGCGACACCGTTTCGCGACTGGGTAATCGCTGGTAGCTCACCGGGTGAACAACATGTAGCCGCAAGTCGTAGATCACCCCGGTGGCGCCCCGATCACCAGGGCGGCGAGCCTGAGCGAGCTGCGGCGTCCACCCCGCAGGGCGCCGGCGACCACACCCGGTGACGGCCTGATCTGTGGGGCACAGCTGGGGTGCTTGACCCATATCAAAGACTCGGCCGAGCGGTAGACTCTTCCGCCATGAGTGCGGGGCTTCCCTACCTCCGAGGGCGCCGCCGGCGATTCGCAGCGCTGCTGCTGCCGGCGCTGTTGCTGCGCGCGCTCATTCCGTTCGGCTTCATGCCGCTCATCGGAGCCAGCGGGCTCACCCTCGGTTTCTGTCCCGGCGAGGGCGCATTGCCCGCCGGACTCGCCGCCGCGAACGTCAAGCTGCTGCACGCCGCGCAGAGCGGTCAGCTGCACCACGACCACGCCCCGGGCGGCGCGCCGCACGGCGGCTCGGACACGCCGGGCGGGAGCTCGCATGAGGCGCCGTGCCCGTTCGCGGCGAGCGGCAAGCCCGCCTTCGCGCCGGCGATCCTGACACTCGAGACCGCAGCTTCGGCCGCGGCGCCCCCCGAGGCTTACGCGACTGCCCCAGTCTTTCTTCCCACCGTTCTCCGCGCGCAATCCCCGCGCGGCCCCCCGCTAATCGCCTGATCGACCTCGACGCTCGTTCCCGGCCCGGCAAGCGGCCGGCGCCGAGCGCTTTCCGTATCCGGGTTTATCAATCAGGTGAGCACAATGAACAACACAGACTCGCGGCGTGGGCACACCCTGTCGCACACCTCTGGTCCGACGAGCCGCGTCGCCCCTCGGGCGACAGCGCTGCTGCTGATTCCGGCGGCGATCATGGCGCCGCAGATGGCAACGGCCTGCGCGAGCTGCGGCTGCACCCTCAGCGCCGACGCCGCCACGGGCTATTCGGCCCTGCCCGGGCTGCGCTTCAATCTCGAATACGACTTCATCAACCAGGACCGGCTGCGGACCGGGACCGGCGCGGCCAACGCTGCCCAGGTCGTGAACGCCCCGTCCAATCCCGCCCTCGGGGGCGGTGAGATCGAGAGGCAGACGATCAACCGTTATCTCACCCTGGGCGTGAATTACACCCCGGACCCGCGCTGGAACTTCACCATGCTGGTCCCGTACGTGATGCGCACGCACACCACTTACGGACAGCAGAGCACTCCTTATACAAGCGCCGAGACGGCACCCGACCGAATCAGTGGCTCCCGGCTTTCGGAGCTCGGCGACATCAAGCTGATCGGCGCCTACCAGGGATTGCTGCCGACGCACAACCTCGGGTTGCAGCTCGGGGTGAAGCTTCCGACCGGCCACTATGGGAGCGCGGTCAATTTCTACAGCGGCCCCAACGCGGGCACCCCGCTCGACGCGAGTCTCCAGGCGGGCACCGGCAGCACCGATCTGATCGTGGGCGCGTACTACTACCGGGCGGTCAGCGAGAGCTTCGACGCTTTCATCAACGGTCAGCTCCAGGCGGCCGTGGCGCACAAGCAGGATCAGCCCGGCAACGACTTCCGTCCGGGAAACACGGCCTCGGTGAGCTTCGGCCTGCGCTACGAGGCGCATCCGCAGTGGGTGCCGCAGCTGCAGGTGAATCTGCTGCGCAAGAGCGCGGACCAGGGAGCGCTCGCGGACACCACGGATACGGCGGGAACCGTCGCGTACCTGAGTCCGGGCATCACGCTGCGAGTCATGGAGCACCTGCACGTCTTCGGCTTCGCGCAGCTGCCCGTGTACAGCCACCTCGACGGTTACCAGTTGTTGCCACGTTGGACTGCCACCGTGGGAGGC
>Ga0209808_1001889_pt1 | contig 10793 bp, 10 predicted proteins | sample GraSoiAngelo_157_FD_186171 | JGI IMG/M metagenome (GOLD analysis project Ga0209808, IMG submission 186171) | Grasslands soil microbial communities from the Angelo Coastal Reserve, California, USA - 14_1009_16_20cm (SPAdes) (version 2) | ecosystem: Environmental > Terrestrial > Soil > Grasslands ...
GGAGACGCCGAGGTCGTGAAGATCTACGTCGGCGGCCTGCCCCAGCATCCCGAGCCGCCGCTCAATTATCAGATCGTGTACTCGCTGGCCGGCGCGCTCGACTACTACACGACCCCCTCCTGGGTGCTGCGCGACGGCAGACCGGCGCGCGTGGAGGCGCTCTCCGAACTCGAGCACGTCGTCTTCCCGCCGCCCGTGGGCGAACTCGAGGCGTTCCATACCGGCGGAGGCATCTCCACCATGCCGTGGGCGTACGAGGGCAAGGTGCGGACCATGGAGTACAAGACGCTGCGTTACCCCGGGCACGTCGCGATCATGCGGCCGATCCGCGAGCTCGGGCTCCTCGACCTGACTCCGGTCAGGGTGAAGGGCAAGGACGTCGTGCCGCGCGATGCCTTCATCACGACCGTGTCGCCCAAGCTGACCAAACCCGACGGGCGCGACCTGGTCGCCTTGCGTGTCGAAGTGCGCGGCAACAACGGCAAGCGGGCCGCCTGGCAGCTGCTCGATTATTACGACGCGGCCCACGGCATCAGTGCGATGATGCGCACGACGGGGTATTCGCTGGCGATCACCGGTCTCATGCAGGTCGACGGCCGCATCGCCGCGCCCGGCGTGCGCACGCCCGACGAAGCCGTGCCGTTCGCGGCGTACGTCGCCGAGCTGGCGCAGCGCGGGGTCGAGATACGGGAACTCGCATAACGCGGAACGCGGAAGTCGGAACGCGGAACAGGACCTGACACGTGTTCCGCGTTCCGCGTTCCCACTTCCGCGTTCTCAGTAGCTCCACGTCGTGCCAAACAGCAGCCGCCCGCCCTCGGTCCCCCGGCCGTAGCCGATGACCACGAGCGAATTGCGCAACACGCGTAACGCGACCTCGCCGCCGCCGCCCCGGTGCAGGTCGGTCGTGGTGAGCCGCACCGCCTCGCCCAGCCCGAACACCCGACCGGCGTCGTAGAAGGCGACGACCTTGAGCTCGACGGCGTCTCCCACCGCGATCACGGCGTAGCGCGCTTCCAGGCCGCCCAGCAGCTTGCCGGGCCCGGTGAAGCGCCCGTCGTAGAACCCACGCAGCGACCGGTACCCGCCCAGGGCGACGAACGGCAGCTCGCTCGATTCCATCTCCTGCTGGGCCGCGAGCGGAGGACTCCCGCGCATCCCTTCGGCCGCGAGCCGGCCCGCCAGCACGAGACGGTGCAGCGGGCGCACCTGGATCTGCGCGTTGCCGGTCGTGCGCGCGTAGCCGGTGCCGCTCGCGAACAGCAGCTCGACGAGCGCCCCGGTGTGCGGGTCCACCTCGCTCTCGCGCGTATCGAGCACCACCCCCGCGCGCACGACCTTGTCGCTGAACGGCACGGTGCTCGGGTCCACGCGTCCCGCGGCCAGATCGTCGCGGAACACGCTCGGCCCGGGAAGGGCCCGGAAGTCGGTACGGGTCAGCCCCCCGCCCACGAGCAGCCGCACCGGGCCGACCAGGCGATGCTGAACGGTGGCTCGCGCGACCAGACGCGTGCGACTCAAGCGGTAGAGGTACGCACCGATCGTGGCGACGCTGTCGGGAGAATACTGCGTGTCGTTGCCGAGCCCGTAGTAGCCGAGACGATTGTCGCGCACCGCGGCGAGCGTGCCGCGCGCGCGCCACCCCTGCCACCACGCCGGGGCCTGGGCATCCATCACGAGCGCCCAGCTCCCCTTCGTCCCCGCGCCCGCGTCGACGCTCAGCGACGCGCGGCTCGCCTCGGGCCGCTCGATGAAGCCGAGCGGGCTGTAGCGACCGTAATGGAGCGCCCCCCACAGGCCACCGGTCGTCGTGTAGTAGAGGTATGGATAGAAATTGGCGCGCCAGTAGCGCTGGGCGTGCAGCGCCGGCGCTCCCCCCGCCCCCGCCGCGGCGGCGAGCGCGAGCGCTGCGCTAACGGCTCGCAGCGGCCCGCTCGTGGACGTGCGCCGCGTCGCGCAGCTTCGCCTCGGTGCCGTCGTGCGCGGCGAATTGGTGGGGATAGAACGAGGCCGCACCGAACTCGCCGCGCTTGTTCACGGCGTAGAAGGTCAGGTCGAACTTGGGACGCCCGCGCTCGTCCAGCAGGCGGGGCTCGGTCGTTTGTGTCACGCGCTTGAGCGTCTCGAGGCACGCGTCCGTGGGCTTCATGCCGCGGCGCATGAACTCGACCGTCAGGAAGCCGCCGCACACTTTGATATTCGATTCGCCCCGCCCGGTCGACCCGGCCGCGCCCACGTCGTTGTCGGTGTACTGGCCGGCGCCGATGATCGGGCTGTCACCCACCCGGCCCGGGATCTTGAAGGCGAGTCCGCTGGTCGTCGTTACGGAAGAGATGTCGCCCTGCGGGGTGACGGCGTCGCAGTTGATGGTGCCGGTGGGCCGCACCGACATATCCTGGGCCTCGGGGACGTCGAGGTAGTCATCGGTCGGGTTCAGGTTGGCGCGCCAGTGCAGCCAGGCCTCGCGCGCGTGCGGGGTCAGGAGGTCCTCCTCCTTGAAGCCGTACTCCAGCGCGAAGCGCTTCGCACCCTCGCCCACCAGGAAGATATGGTTCGTGTACTTGAGCACGAGCTTCGCGACCTCGGACGGCGTCTTGATCCCTTCCAGGGCGCCCACGGCGCCGGCGCGTCGAGTCGGCCCGTGCATGCACGACGCGTCGAGCTGCACGACGCCCGCGGCGTTCGGCAAGCCGCCGTAGCCCACCGAATCGTCGTTCGGGTCGAGCTCCTGGATCTTCACCCCCTCGATCACGGCGTCGAGCGTGTCCGCTCCCTGCATCAGCATGTCGAACGCCTTCTGCACCGCCCGCAACCCGTTGGCGCTCGAGACCGCCACCGGCTTCGCGGCCCAGCGGCTGCGGGGCGGCAGCGGACGCGGCGGCCGCATCGGGAAGGGGATGTCGCCCGCCTGGGTGGCCGCGACCCCGACAGCGGCGGAGGCGAGGAAGTCGCGACGTGACAGCAGATCGGCCACGGACACACTCCGGTTGAGGGACGCGTGCGTACGTTGCGCGCTCGGACCGCCACCGGCTTCGCGGCCCAGCGGCTGCGGGGCGGCAGCGCACGCGGCGGCCGCATCGGGAAGGGGATGTCGCCCGCCTGGGTGGCCGCGACCCCGACGGCGGCGGAGGCGAGGAAGTCGCGACGTGACAGCAGATCGGCCACGGAAACACTCCGGTTGAGGGACGCGTGCGTAGGTTGCGCGCTCGGGCGGGCCCTGTCAACTTGCTCCTCGTGGACTTCGCAGATCCGCCAAGCATGCGTGTGGTGATCCGCGGGGCGGTCGAGCCGCTCGGCCGGTTTCTCGGCGGCGCCCTGACCGGCGGCGCGATGCCGGGCGGGAGCACGATGACCATCGACGACGAGACGGCGATGCTCGAGCACGTGCTCGACGCGGATCCCCCGCTGCCGCGGCACCGCACCGTGCTGGCCGGCATCCGGCTCGCCGAGATCTATCGGACACATCAGCACGACGTCGCCAAGGCGGAGCAGGTGATCACCCGGCTCGTGGCCCGGTATCCGGACGCGCCCGAGCTCGCCTATGTCCGACCCCGTTGAGCTGTCGCTGGTCGTGCCGGTGTACGACGAGCGCGAGAGCCTGGGGATCCTGGTGGAGGAAATCGGCCGCGCGCTCGCGGGGCGGCGCTACGAGATCGTCGCCGTGGACGACGGGTCGAGCGACGGCTCGCTCGAGGAGCTCAAGGCGCTGAAACGCGATCACCCCGAGCTGCACATCGTCGCCCTCGCCGCCAACGCGGGGCAGACCGCCGCGTTCGCGGCGGGATTCCGCGTGGCCCGGGGCCGCGTGATCGTGACGCTCGATGCCGATCTCCAGAACGATCCGGCCGACATCCCGGCGCTGGTGGCGGAGCTCGCCAAGAGCGGCGCCACCGCGGTCGCGGGATACCGCGTCGACCGGCGCGACAGCGGCTGGAAGCGGCTGCAGAGCCGGGTCGCCAACCGGGTGCGCAACCGCCTGAATCGGGAGACGATCCGCGACACCGGCTGCTCGCTCAAGGCGTTCCGCGCCGACGCGCTGCGCGAGCTGGCGCTCTTCAACGGGATGCATCGCTTCCTTCCCACCCTCATCCGCCTGCAGGGGGGCAGCGTGCGTGAGGTGCCCGTGCGTCACCGGCCCCGCCGCTACGGAAAAACCAAATACGGGATGTGGAACCGCGTGTTCCGAGGCCTGGCGGACGCACTCGCCGTCCGCTGGATGCAGCGCCGGGCGCTGCGCTACCGCGTGCGGGAGGAGCTGCCCTGATGCACGAAGACTGGGTGCGCCAGGTGGACCTGGAGCTGGACGGCGAGCTCAGCCTGCCCGAGAGCGCCGCCCTGGCACGACATCTCGCCTCGTGCCGCCACTGCGCCGAAGCGCGCGTCAGCCACCTCGAGATGCGGGTGGCGTTCGCCCGCTCGGCGGGGGAGCCCCACGCCCGCACCGTGCCTCGCCCCCGCATCCGCGCCCGGGCGCTGGCGATCGCCGTCGTGCTGGCCCTCGTCGCGGGGGCGGCCGCGGGGTGGCTGGCGCACTGGCGCTGGGGGGGACCGGGTGCGGGCCCGCTCGAGGCGACGCGTGCGACTTTCCTGGCGCAGTAGCCTCCCGTTCGCGGCGGCGGCCCTGCTGGCCGCGCTGCAGGCGCCGAACTACCGCGTGACCTATCGCTTACGCGTGCTGCAGCCCGCTGCGGGGGCGGGGGGGGGGGGGGGGGGGGGCGCCGACACCCAGCTGCTCGCGAGCAGCGTGGTGACCGGTCCCCCGGAGACGAACCTGCGGCTCTCGCTGCGCACACCCGGGGCCGAGCTGCGCGGCTTACTCGGCACCCTCCCCGAGCCGGACACGGTCAATCTCGCCGCGCTGTTCTTCAGTCGCCGCGTGGCGGGGCGCTCGCGCCGTGGACTGCCGCTGTGGGAGGAAGACAGTTACCGGCGCTGGACTCGACTCCCGTGGGGCGGCACCGCGCGGCTCTATCCGTTCGGACGCACGGGAGCCGGGCTCCCGGGGCGGGCTGGGCGCCCCGCGCCCTGGGTCGAGATCACCGTGGGTCGTCAGTTCGCGGCGGGCGAGACCCGCGCGAGCGAGGAGGTCACGATCGTCGATAGCACGGTCCTCCTCGATGCCCAGGCCGTGATTCCGCCCCGCCGCGTGACGGTGCGGATGAGCCTGGTGCGCGGCGACACCGCGAGCAGCCAGCGCACGGTCGATTTCGTGCCCGAGGCGCCGGGCCGGCGGGTCAGCTTCGTGCTGGGGGGCGAGACGTTCGACTTCGACGTCACGCTCGAGCGACCCGAGCCTCCCAGCACCGGTCGCGACAGCGCGCTGGCCGTGGACGCGGACGTGGAGTGCCTGCGGCTCCTGGTCCCGGGGTCGTCGGGACCGGCCCGCGTGCGCTGCGGCCGCCTCGACAACGTGGCCCGGCGCCTCGCCCTCGTGGACGGCGACACGCTCGTCGCCACGTTCGCCTGGCCCGCCGTGCGGTGAGCGCGGTATTATCAGCGATGTCCCGCAAACCGCGGCTCCATCCCTCGATCTTCCACCTCCCCGTCGAGCGCATGCGGGAGGGGTACTACTCGGATAAGTACTTCGTCCGAACGCGGGAGCTGCTCCTCAAGGACGGCCATCGCCCCTGCGTGACCATGCAGGTGTTCGGCAAAGCGCACGCCTTTCTCGGCGGCATCGACGAGGCGATCGCCATCCTCAAGCTGTGCTCCACCGAGTGGGACGAGCTCCAGGTGTACGCCCTGTATGACGGCGACGAGATCGAGCCGTGGGAGACGGTGCTCCTCATCGAGGGGCCGTACGACGCGTTCGCCCACCTGGAGACGCTCTACCTGGGCGTGCTCGCCCGGCGCACCAAGGTCGGGACCAACACGCGTCGCGTCGTCGACGCCGCGCGGCCCAAGCAGGTGATGTTCTTCCCCGCGCGGCACGACCACTGGCTGGTGCAGACCGGCGACGGGTATGCGGCTCATATCGCCGGCGCGATCGGCCTCGTGGTGGGGCTCCGAGGGCGTGGGCACCGTGCCCCACGCCCTCATCGCCGCCTACGGCGGCGACACCGTGCTGGCCTCCCGCAAATTCGCCGAGCGCATGGATCCGGGCGTCCGGCTCATCACGCTCGTCGACTTCGAGAACGACTGCGTGAACACGTCGCTCGCGGTCGCCCGCGCCCTGGGCGAGCGGCTTCACGGGGTCCGCATCGACACGTCCGAGACGTTGGTCGACGAGTCGGTCATTCCGCAGATGGGCACGTTCAAGCCGACCGGGGTCAACCCGCAGCTGGTGCGCAACGTGCGCGGGGCGCTGGACCGGGAAGGGTTCCGGTTCGTCAAGATCGTCGTGTCGGGCGGCTTTACCGTCGAGAAGATCCGCCAGTTCGAAGAAGAGGACGTTCCCGTCGACATGTACGGCGTCGGATCGAGCCTGTTCCAGGGGCGCTTCGACTTCACCGCCGACGTGGTGCGAGTGGAAGGGAAAGCGGTCGCCAAGGTGGGACGCAGCTACAGTCCCAACCCGCGGCTGGAACGCGTGGAATAATGATGTAGGGGCGCAGCATGCTGCGCCCCTACGACGCCCGCACTACGGCTTCAGGTACTTGTCGTACCAGGCCAAGTACCGCTCCAACCGGTCCCGCAGGTAGCTCGGCTTCGCGATCGCGTGGCGCTGTCCCGGATAGATCACGAGCTCCGTGGGGACGCCGAGGCTGCGCAACGCCTGGTACATCTGTTCCGAATTGAGCAACGGCACGTTGAAGTCCTTGTCGCCGCACAGGAACAGGGTCGGCGTGCCGATCCGGTCGGCGTGCAGGAAGGGAAACGAGAGCTTGAGCCATACGTCGGCGTGCCGCCAGGGGACGCCGAGCTCTCCTTCGTATTCGCGCACGTATTGATCGGTCCCGTACCCGGCCAGGATATTCGAGGCCGACGCGCCGCTCACGGCTGCCTTGAAGCGGCGGTCCTGGGCGATGACGTAGTTGGTGAGAATCCCGCCGTAGCTCCACCCGCCCACGCCGAGCCGCGCCGGATCGGCCAGCCCCTGCGACACCACGTAGTCGACCGCCCCCAGCACGTCCTGGGCGTCCTTGTCGCCCCAGTCGGCGTAGATCGCCGTCGCGTAGGCCTGGCCGCGTCCCGAGCTGCCGCGCGGATTCGCGACCACCACGACGTAGCCGTGGGCCGCGAGTACTTGGAACAGATGGCTGAACTCGTACTGGAACTGCGACACGGGCCCGCCGTGGATGCGGAGAATGGCCGGGGAGCGCGTTCCCGCCCGGACGCCAGCGGGCCTCACGACCAGTCCGTTCACGACCGTGCCGTCGCTGCTCTTGAAGGTGATCGATTCCGTGGGCGCGAGCTTCACCTCCGTGAGCCACGCGTCGTTCTGATGGGACAGCGGGCGCAGCGCGTTGCCGCCGCCGTCCAGCGCGAACACCTCGGCGGGGGCATCCGGTGTGGAGACCGTCACCGCGACTCTTCCCCCCGGCGCCGCGGTGACCCCGGTGACGACCCGCGCGCCGGCGATCAGCCGCTCGATCGCACCGCCCGCAGCGGGGATGCGGGCCAGCTGTACTGAGCGGTCGTCCTCCAGCTGAAACAGGATCGCCGCGCCGTCCGCCGACCACGTGGGGTTCACCACGCTGCGGTCCAGCGCGGCCGTGAGGAGACGGGGCGCGCCGCCGGCGGCCGGAACTACCGCGAGCTGCTCCAGCCCGTAGTAGACGAGCTTCAGGGGCCCGCCCTGCAGGTAGGCGATCGAGCGCCCGTCCGGGCTCCACGCCGGGCGGCTCTCCGTGTCGGGATCGTTGTCCGGGCCTTCGAACGTCGTGAGCTGACGCGGCGCGGCCCCGGGCACGGCGTCCGTCACATATAGGTCCCAGTTGCTGTCGCGGTCGAAATCGGCGCGCCGCTTGCTCACGAACGCGAGCGAGCGGCCGTCCGGTGACCACGCGGGGAGCAGCTCGTCGTACTGCCCCGGCGTGAGGATCGTGCCCTTGCCGGTCTCGACGTCGATCAGGTAGAGATGGCGCCGCTCCTTGCCGAGGTATCCGATCTCGTCCTGCTTGAACTGGAAGCGGTCGATCACGATGGGAGCCGGCGTCTTGGGCTTCGCCGTGTCGGCATCGCCGACCACCGCTGCCAACCGTTTGCCATCCGGCGCCCACACGTAGTCCTCGACGTCGGCCGCGAAACTCGTGAGCTTGCGCCCCTCGCCCCCCGCGCGATCGAGCAGCCAGACCTGGGTGTGCTCGTCCTCCCGGCTCGACAGGAACGCGAGCCACCGTCCGTCGGGGCTCCAGCGCGGGGCGCTTTCACCCTCTTTGGAATTGGTGAGACGCAGCGTGCGGGCGCCGTCCCAGCTCGTCATCCACACCGCGCCTGAATGTTTGTCCTCGACCGAATCGGCCTTGGTCACGGTGTAGGCGACCCAGGCACCGTCCGGGGAGAGCTGGGGATCGGCCACCTCGCGCAGCCGGAACAGATCGGTGACCGTCACCGGCCGGGGGACGGGGGCGGGGGCCTGCGCGCCGAGACCACGCGCGACCAGGGTCAGCAACACGGCGTGGAGCGCTCGGGTCGTTCGGAGCATGGGCGCAAGGCTACGACCCTTGCACTCGCCGTGCAAATGCATATTTTTCCGTAGAAATGAATATTAATTCACGAGTGCCCGTCGCCGTCCTGGGCGCCTCCGGCTACGTGGGGCGGGAGTTGTTGCGGCTGCTCCTGGGGCATCCGGGCGCGGCGGTCGCGTTCGCCACGGCCGACTCGGCCGCGGGCGAGACGCTGGACGGCGTCGCGCTGGTGCGGGTCGATGATGCACCGCTCGCGCGCGCCGAGATCGTGCTGTCGGCGTTGCCGCACGGTGTGTCCGGTCGCTACGTGCGCGAGGCGCGCGCTGCCGGCAAGCGCACCGTGGACCTGTCGTCGGATTTCCGGCTGTCGCCCGAGGCGGTGTACGGTCTCACGGAGGTCACGCGGCCCCGGCTCCTGGGCGCCGAGCTGGTTGCGAACCCGGGCTGCTACCCGACCGCGGCGTTGCTCGCCCTGCTGCCCCTGGCGCAGCAGGGCCTGATCGACCAGTCGCGCGAGGTGGTGATCGACGCCGCGTCGGGCGTCACCGGCGCCGGCCGCACGCCCAAACGGGAGCTGCTGTTCGGCGAAGTGGCCGAGGACTTCCGGGCCTACGGCGTGGGAAACGACCACCGCCATCTCCCCGAATTGAAGGCCACGCTCGCGCGCGAAAGCGGATTCACGGGCGACGTCGTGTTCACGCCCCATCTGCTCCCCGTGAAGCGGGGCATCCTCGAGACCATCCACGTCCCCTTGACCCGGGTGGTCGACCAGGCCACCGCCGAGGGGATCTACCAGGCCGTGTACGCCGCCGAGCCGTGCGTGACGGTGCTGCGCGGCGCGCTGCCTTCGCTCAAGGACGTCGTGTACCGCAACCGGGTCGCGATCGGTGTGGCGGCCGTAGCCAACGTACGGCGCCCGCGGCTCACGGTGATCGCGGCGATCGACAACCTCGTGAAGGGTGCCGCCGGCCAGGCGATTCAGAACATGAATGTGATGCTCGGCCTGCCCGAGACGGCCGGACTCGTATGCTGAGCGCCCGGGTCGTGAAGCTGGGCGGCAACGAGCTCGATCGCCCCGGCTGGCTCGCGAGCTGCGCCCGGGCGCTGGTGCGCCTCGATCCCGTGGTCGTGGTACACGGCGGCGGGCGCGCGATCAGCGCGCTGTGCCGCCGGCTCGGCCTCACCGTCGAGCAGCGGGACGGCCTGCGCGTCACGACGCCCGAGGTCGCGGAGGTGGTGGAGCTCGTGCTGGGCGGCCCGGTCAACCGGCACGTCGTCGCCGAGCTGCGCGCCGCCGGTCTCGACGCGGTCGGGTTGTCGGGCGTGGACGGCGGGCTGTTGGTCGCCCGTCCCGCCGCCGGCGGCCTCGGGATGGTGGGGGAGATCGCGCACGTGCGCGTCGGGCTGCTCGAGAGCTTCCTGCTCGCGGGCCTGACCCCCGTGATCGCGCCGATGGCGCCGGCCCCCGGAGGGGATGCTGGCCCACCGCTCAACGTCAATGCGGACGCCGCGGCCGCCGCGATCGCGGGCGCGCTGCACGCCGCGGAGCTGCTGCTCGTGTCCGACGTGGCCGGGGTGGAGGTGGACGGGGTGCTGCGGCCCACCCTGGATGCCGGGGACGTGGAAGCGCTGATCGACAGCGGCGCGGCGACGGACGGAATGGCCGCGAAGCTGCGGGCCGCGACCGCCGCGCTGCGCGCCGGCGCGCGCGCCGTCCGCATCGGCGACTTGCGCCTGCTCGAAGACTCCGGCGCCGGCACGCGCCTCGTCGCCGGCGCCCCCGCTCCCCAGCCCGCGTGACCACGGTCCCTTCGGCGCTGCCCGCGCTGCTCGAGGTGTATTCCCGCGCCGGACCCGTGTTCGTGGCGGGGAACGGCGCGGAGCTCGTCGGCGACGACGGGGCGCGCTACCTCGATTTCGTGGCCGGCATCGGCGTGAACGCGCTCGGCTACAATCATGCGATCATCCGCGGCGCGATCGAGCGGTCGCTCGCGTCCGGCCTCATCCATGTCTCGAACCTGTACCGCACGGAACCGGGCGAGCGGCTCGCGGAAGAGCTGGTGGCACGCTCGTTCGCCGATCGCGTGTTCTTCTGCAACTCGGGCGCCGAGGCCAACGAGGCGGCGTTCAAGTTCGCCCGCAAGTGGTCCGGCAAGCCCGAGATCGTGGCATTCTCGGGCTCGTTTCACGGCCGGCTGTTCGCCAGTCTCGCCGCCACCGATC
>Ga0209808_1001890_pt1 | contig 10790 bp, 5 predicted proteins | sample GraSoiAngelo_157_FD_186171 | JGI IMG/M metagenome (GOLD analysis project Ga0209808, IMG submission 186171) | Grasslands soil microbial communities from the Angelo Coastal Reserve, California, USA - 14_1009_16_20cm (SPAdes) (version 2) | ecosystem: Environmental > Terrestrial > Soil > Grasslands ...
TCTGTCCTTTCATTCGTTTCAAAATTTCAACCACCGCACCCGGCAATTCACCGAACGCATCGACCACACTCGCGCCGGCCTCACGCAATGCTTTCACTTTACCGGCATGCGTGCCGCGACCACCTTCAATAATCGCTCCCGCGTGACTGAAGCGCGTGCCTTCGCGCGCCGCTTTGCCACCGATGTAGGCGATGAGCGGCTTGGTTACCTTTCGATCACGAATCATCTGCGCCAGTTCCTCTTCTTGTGACGAACCAATTTCGCCAAAGATGACGATTGCTTCTGTCAGCGGATCACCTTCGAACATTAGCGCAGCATCGGGAATGCGAATGCCGAGGACCGCATCACCGCCGATGTGTGCGATCGTTGAGATACGCACACCAGCCTGACCCAGGTAATAACCTGTGCTCGAAGCCATGCCGCCGGAGCGACTGATTACTCCAACGCCTTTCGGAATACCGGGCTTGAACCATTGTCTCGCGCTTTCAGCCCTACCACCGATCATCCCGACCACGCCTTTGCCCGGACTCAATACTCCAAGTGTGTTCGGCCCGAGAAACATTGCGCCGTTGGCTTTGGCCGCCGCGGCAATTTCCATTGCGTCCCACACTGGCACGCGATCTGGCACCAGCACCGTGAGCTTGATGCCCGCATCAATCGCGGAGATCGCCGCTTCCTTCACGCCCGCCGCCGGCACAAAAAGCACCGAAATATCGATGCCTCCCAGCGCTTTCACTGCTTCTTGCGGTGTGTTGAATACAGGCACACCCAACACTGTCTGCCCAGCTTTGCCGGGCGTTACGCCACCGACAACATTCGTCCCGTACTCCCGCATCAGCTTCGTGCGCGCGCGCCCTTCCCGGCCCGTGATGCCTTGCACCAGAACGCGCTTGGTCTCGTCGATCAAAATTGCCATCAGCGCGCGCCTCCAATCAGTTCGTCCAAGTCAGGAATATCGAGTTCCAAGTAGAAGCCTTCCACTCCGGCAAGCCGACACTCGACGTCGCAGGCGAGTAATTCAGAATCTTTGCTCGTGAACTCTTCACCTGGCACTGATGACACTGGTCCTCCTGCACGATCGACGATTAATCCGCCAGAATGGGTCTCGACCGCGCTGCGAATTTGTGACCAATGTACGCTGTCGATCCATACCCGACCACCTTTCACGGGAATCGTTGTGACCGATGGATCTTTAATAAATTTTGGCACGCGGGGCGCGCGCGGTTTCCATCTTGCGCTCTTGCCAGTCGCAATAAGTTCAGCAAAGCGCGCCGCAATTGTGGCTGGTGCGTCAGTCTTACGATAGCCCTCGATCGGCGCCCCAAGTAGGCGCGACATTCGTTGCAAAATGCCCACCGCGCGATCTTCGGTGTTGCCGCCCAAACGAATCACGGCGGGAATATTTAGATCGAGTTCCCAAAATGCCTTGGCCAGTCCGTAGGCAGACCAATATTGCTCCTGACTCGCAACACCGGAGCCGGAACCGAAATATCCCACCAGGTCAGGCTGAGCCAGAATGATTCGACTGGCGCGATAAACCTTGGACGCGGATGGATTGCCGCTCGTATCGGTGAAATTGGCGATGGTAAATCCCGCATTCACAATCGCGTCCATCGACATCATCGATCCGCCGCCACCGGCGCCGTGAAAACCCACCAAGCCTTTGGAATCTTTCGCCGCTGTCGTGGCCAACTGCGCGAAATAAAATGTGCCGCGATGGTCGTTTTGTTCGACCGCGTAAGCAACGCGTTCCAAAGCCGTAGGCGGATGGTCAAACTCGCGTGCGATTTCGATTTTCAATTCGGGATGTCGCGTCACTGCGTAATCATCAATCGTGATACGGCAATCGGCGGCGACGAACTGACCATCCTTGGTCAGAACCAGTGGATTGATTTCAAGTGATCGCGCTTCCACCTTGCGCGCGGCGGTAAATAGCTTTCGAATCGAATCAGCCAGCTGCGTCGCGTGCGTCGAGGAAAGTCCGCATGACGCACTAGCCTCCGCGACGGTTGAATGGTCGGGTCCGCGAGTCACATCGCACGCAATACGCCGCGTCGAGGCGGCGCGTTCTTCGATTCCGGTCCCGCCGCCGGGTGCGAAAACAATCGTCGGCGCGCGAGTAGCGTCATCAATTGCGAACGAGAGAAAAAATTCGCGGTCAATCGCGATCTTCTCTTCCACCAAGACCGCTTCGACCGGAAACTGTCCGACTTTCATTTCCAGCATGCGTGCGGCGTGGCCGCGAGCCACATCGGGCTTTTTCGCGAAAGCCACTCCGCCGATGCCGGCTCGCCCAGTGGTCCAAGCTTGGATTTTGACGACAACTTCACTGCCCTTCTGGTCCAAGAGTTCCTTGGCCACCGCCACTGCCTCATCAGCGGTTGAGGCGGCGCGCCCGCGCGGAATTTTGAATCCGTTTTCCGCGAGAATGGCCTTACCTTGATATTCGTGCAGTCGCGCCATGAGTCGATGTATCGCGCGATTCTAGCGAGATTTCCGGGTAGCGCACGCGTCTCGCGTGTTAGTTTCGGTGTCCCGCCGAAACAGTCTTTTCGTGGAATTTGTCTCGGGAAAAAGTTCGCGATCCGAGGACGCGCTGGCCAACACGCGAGACGCGTGCGCTACCCAGAACGCATGGATCCGCGATTTCGATCGTATTGATCGAAAATAGCGGGCATAATTGTGTCGCATAGGCCTGCGACACGCTTTGGCGACGCACGTTAACTTCGCGCTTCCATGCTAAGGGAAATACGTTCCGTGCGCTGCGTAAAAAACTAGCCAAACGCCGCTGATTTTGCCAACATCGGCACCCCTATGCAATCGGCGGACGGCGCAACCGAGAACCAGCTTCTGTTCAAGATGGTTCCACGGAACAAGACCATGTCGGCACTGCAATCTTTAGTTGGCCTAACAGAGAACGTCGCGTCGCGCCCGGGAGAATCACCGAAAGGTGAGCGAGCTGGTCGCCAGATTCATTCCCGATCACGCTGGCTCGGATTTGCGGGCTTGGCCTGCATCCCGCTAGTTGGCTGGCTCGATTACAAAACAGGGCCGGCAATTTCGTTTGCCCTCTTCTATGCTCCGCCGGTAGCGATGTCGGCATGGTTCGGCGGCCGCCGAATTGGTCTCATTGCCGCGTTCGCCAGCGCTGCAGCATGGTTCACCGCCGGCATACCCGAAAGCGCGCAGCTCTCGAGTGCGCTCATTTATTGCTGGAATGCGACGACAGGACTTCTGATTTACTCGCTGGTCGCGTTGCTCGTCGCGGCCGTCCGGCAGCAACGCGACCAGCTCCGAAAAATCATCGAGCAGAAGAACGCAATCATCGAGCGGAAGAACGCCCGCTTAGAGCTGGAGATGGCAGAACGCGACCTGGCCGAGCGCGAGATAATCGAGGCTGGCGCGCGCGAGCAACGCCGCATTGCCTACGACCTGCACGACGACCTCGGGCAACACCTCGTCGGCATCGCTTTCAAGGCCAAACTACTGGGCGAGAAGCTGCGATCGACGCATCCGGCGCAAGCGGAAGAAGCCTCAACGATCGCCCGCCTGGCCAACGACGCCGCCCGGCAAACGCGACTGACCGCGCACAAGCTCGATGGCGATAACGGCGCGATAGATCTGACAACGGCGTTACCCCAGCTGGCCGCCGCGGTCGAGGAAAATTGCCGTGTTCGCGTGAGCGTGAACACCAGCGCCTGTTCCGTTCCGATGAGCGCACAGGTGGCGGTGCAGCTTTATCGGATCGCGCAGGAGGCAATGCGCAACGCCATCGAGCATGGTCGCGCTGATGCGGTGGAGATCTACCTCGTCTCCCACCAGGAGCAGATCGTCCTTACCGTGTCCGATAACGGCGGTGGCTTTGATCCCAGTGTCGCCGGCCAGGGACTCGGATTTCGCACTATGGGTTCCCGGGCTCACTCTGTTGGCGGATCGTGCGAGGTGGAATCACGCGACCGGGGCACCACTCTCATCTGCCGCGTGCCGATCGGTCGCAGACCAGCTGAGGTTTCATGAAGGAAAAGACGCGGCCAAAAGCGCAAATCGTGGTGATTGATGATCACCCGGTCCTGCGCGATGGCCTTATGCAATTGCTTTGCAGCCAGCCCGACCTCGAATGCACCGGCACGGCCGACAACACCGCCGACGCGAAGCGGCTTGTGGCACAATCCGCACCCGATCTCATGATTCTCGATTTGCGGCTTAAAAGCGGTGACACGCTCGACCTCATCAAATCGCTGCGGGTGGAACATCCCGATTTAAAGGTGCTGGTGCTTTCACAGTACGACGAGATGCTTTTCGCTGAGCGCGTCCTGCGCGCCGGCGCGTCCGGCTATGTCATGAAAGAGAACGCCACCGACGAGATTCTCAACGCCGTTCGTCGGGTACTGGGGGGCGACATCTATTTCAGCCAGCGGATCGGCGCCACCTTCATCCGCCGTTCGCTGGAGGAAAAACCGGCTGTTTCGCATATCGGCGTCGAGCGATTGTCCGATCGCGAGCTGCAGGTTTTCCAGCTCCTCGCCGCCTCATTCAGCATGCGCGACATCGCCGAGCAATTCCACCTCAGCGTGAAAACGGTCGAAACCCACCGCGAAAACATCAAATCGAAGCTGGGGTTGGAAAACGCGGCCGAGCTCAATGAATTCGCCCGCACCTGGGCCCACGAAAACCTGCTCCCGCAGCTGCAGCCGACGACAACGACGAAATCGCGCCGGAAATAAGCGCCGGCAGTCTGCGCACTGTAGGGGTAGGGCGCGCCGCCTGGCTCTGCCAGCGCGATTCCTGTTCTCGTCGTGGCGAGGCTGCACTACAGGGCTGAGGTCCGCCTGACAAACAGGTAGGGAATCCACGGTCATCCCTAGGGGCAAATCAGGCGCTCAATCAGGGTACTGCCCCGATTCACAAAACGCACCTGTGTACTACAATCAAAAGTTTCTCCAACTAGTCCCTAACAACAAAACAAAAGAAAGAACCCCTACCAATGACCTCAACAACCACCGCGATCTGGCGCCGCCAGCCGATCGCCACCCAATTTACCGGCGGCATCGCGATTGCGTTCCTCGCAATCGCAGCAGTTTTCGTCGCGCCCACGGTGCTTCGAGCTGATCCGCCCCTCCCCGGCGCGGTCTTCACCACCGACATCAACTGTCAAGGCGTTGATCTGAACATCTACGGAAGTAAAGCCGATGTCTACCTTAATGGCGGCCCGTCGCATCCCGGCGCAGCTAATCTGCCTGCTGGCGAGTACTATGTTCAGGTAACCGATCCCAGCGGAGCCTGCGTCCTTGGGACCAGCATTGGCACAGGAGATGAGAAGCCGTTCAAGGTAAGCGCCAACGGCACCGTGAACTGCATACAGCTATGCACAGTGCTCACAAACGGCGTCCCTGGCTGTGCACTCAACGGCGAGGCAGACCTTAACTGCGGCTACAATACCACCACGAACCCCGGCGGCGAATACAAGGTCTGGGTAAGCACTGAAAACACCTTCACCAACAACAGCACCAAGACTGATAACTTCAAAGTTCGAGAAGGCGGCGGTGGCCCAGGCGGTACTGCAACGTTGTGCGTTAACAAGTTTTACGACGCCAACGCCAATGGTATCGATGATGATGGGCAGCCCATAAATGGGTGGAAATATCAAGTGTTCGCTGATGATAATCTCATCATCGATGCTGAAACCTATCATTGCTCAGTAGTGGATCCCGGCACGTATCACGTCATTGAAGGAACGCCAGTCGAATTAACGTGGGTTCATACCACAGCCAGTACGGTTGACCTCACCTTGGCCGGCGACGAAACCAAAACCGCTGACTTCGGCAATCTCTGCCTCGGAGCGGGCGGCGGTCTGACGCTCGGATTCTGGAGCAACAAGAATGGACAGGCCTTGGAAACCACTGCGGATTTCACGAATCTGACCGCTTTGTGGTTGCGCACGGCCGCGGGTGGCAATCAGGATTTCACCGGAGCTCTAGCGGCCAACAAAACGGCGTTGAATAGCTTCCTGCTCAACGCCAATGCGACAAACATGGCTAATATGTTGTCCGCGCAGTTGACCGCAATGTATCTGAATGTCGCACACAACAAAGTCAGTGGGACCGCGCTTGTTCATACCGGTGGATGCGGTAATACCGGCTTCGATGGCAGCTACATTTCCATCAATGATTTGATGGCCGCTGCCAACGGGGAACTGTTCGCCCACCCTATAACAAAATCCGGCAGTCCTTACCGGGCGTATCAAGAGTGCTTGAAGAACGCGCTCGACGACGCGAACAACAACCACAACTTCGTTCAGCCGTCGCCCTGCGACTTCAGTTTCCCGACCAACTAGGAATTGAAGCCAAGGCTCCGAGCTAATCGGAAGCCCCGCAACCAAAGGGCTCCTCGGGGAAACCGGGGAGCCCTTCTGCTTTGCAGCAACGCAGGCAGGCTCCGGTTGGGAAACGACAGGAGCGCGGCGCGTAGTTCTGGGGAGCACAGGCTACCTGCCTGGAGTTGGCGGCAGCTTTGCCGCCAACCGCGTTGCGGTCCGTTAATGTCGGGCACCGGAGGCGTTCGGCCGGCTGCCAGCACCCTGCGCTCCCCTGAGTCCAGCAGTAGCACCCGCACGGCGAACCTCGGCTACCCCGGGTTTTTCGATCACGTGCTGCGAAGTGGTCGGAGGCGGCCCGGCGATCGTACCTTCTATCTGATCTGCCTTTCCGACAATTGGAGGGGCATTATCGCTCCCAAACTCCTGCCGTCCCTCCGCTATTTAGTAACATTCACCATTGCCGACGAGCCGGCGTTGTCGGCGGCGTCATATGCCAGCAGCTGGAGCGTGTGCATTCCTTTGCTCATTTGCTCGTGTTCAGATTGAACATGGGCGATGAGTTGCTGCTCGTGGCGTTCAGCGCCTGGTCAAGGTATAGTTCCACCCGGACAACGCCGACATTGTCGCTCGTCGCGGTGTAGACCTTCAGGTTGCGCCCGGTTGTCGCTCCGTTCGCCGGCGAGGTGATCAGCGCCGTGGGCGGAGTCGTGTCACGCTCACGTCAGCGTAGAACGTTGTCATTAGCTCACGTAACCATTAAACTCCTACCGTTCTCCCTCAGGGCCGCACCAAATGATTATGACCTCGGAATTACTACGCTTCAAAGTTTCCGGGAGAAGCAACCTACACTCTCACATGAGCATTCGAACATTCTTTCGCGTCGCGCCTTTCGTCGCTGTTTCGATTGGCGCTCTTACCGCTTTTAGCGCCGAAACCGAAGTTGTCCCTGAGCCTGGCGATTTGCGCGCGGCCGGGACAGTAGATTTTAAGATGTCGTGTGCCCCGGAGGTGCGATCGGAATTCATCCGTGGCGTTGCGTTGCTGCACTCGTTCTTTTATGAAGAGGCGCGGCGGATTTTCACCGAAGTCGCGGCAAAGGATCCAACGTGTGCCATGGCGCAATGGGGAATCGCCATGACATGGTGGCATCCGATTTGGACGCCTCCAACTCCGGACGAAATGAGCGCAGGCAAGGCTGCGGCGGAGAAAGCCATGGCAATGAATGCTGGCACCGATCGCGAGCGCGGCTTTATCACAGCACTGAATGCCTACTACAACACGCCGGATGGTCCCAGCACGGGTGAGGTGGGGCAGTCTTGTCATGGACCAGTGGGACCGCGTGATCGCGTGATCGCGTATGAAAAAGCGATGCGCACACTTTACGAGCGCTATCCGGACGATGTTGAAACGCAGACCTTTTATGCCTTGGCGGTGCTGGCAGTGGGTTACGCAAACCCCACCGATACGACGTTATCCAATCAACTTAAGGCCGCCGCTATTCTCGAAAAGCTGTGGACTAAAAATCCCCGCCATCCTGGCGTCGCCCACTATCTGATTCATAGTTATGACTACCCGTCATTGGCTGAGCGCGGGCTGGCCGCTGCGCGTAGTTACGGTTCGATCGCACCGTGGGTTCCTCATGCCCTGCACATGCCGTCGCACATCTTCACGCGCCTTGGCATGTGGGAAGACTCGATCGCGGCAAATCGCTCCTCCGCTGACGCGTCGCGCGCTTACGCTGCGATGCGACATCGCGACGCCACCGAAGCAGAGGAACTGCACGCGCTCGATTATACGGTTTACTCTTATCTACAGGAAGGGCAGGATGCCAAGGCGAAGGAGATCGTGGATTTCGTGTCCACCGTGCGCAAAACCAATCCCGAGCTAGAATTCAGCGCTGCCTACGCTCTGGCCGCCATCCCCTCTCGTTACGCACTCGAGCGCAATGCCTGGTCCGACGCGGCAGCGTTGCGCGTTCCGGAATTGCCGCATTGGTCTTCCTTTCCGTTTATGGAAGCGTTAATAGAATATGCCCACGCCCTGGGCCGAGCGCACACCGGCGATCTAGAGGGTGCACGCAAAGCCATGGACCGGATGCGGCAATTACGGGATGCGACGTCGGATCCGAAGTTTGATTATTTTAAGAGACAGCTCGACCTGCAAATCCAGGCAGCATCAGCCTGGGTTACGTACAGCGAGGGCAAGAAAGACGACGCAATAGATCTGTTACGACGCGCAGCGGATGCGGAGGATATTCTGGGCAAGCATCCTGTCTCGCCCGGCGCGCTCGTCCCGGCCCGGGAACAGCTGGGCGATTTGCTGCTGAAAATGGATCGGCCGAAAGAAGCGCAGCGGGAGTTTGAGGCGGCGTTGAAAATCTATCCGGGACGATTCCGCGGTCTATATGGCGCTGCACACGCAGCAGAACAGGTTGGGGAAAAGGAAAAGGCAGATCACTACTACGCCAAGCTGGCTGAGCAAACGGCGAAGGCCGACGGCTCCCGCACCGAGCTCGCCCAATTGCGCGAATATCGTACCGCCGATAGTACTACGATCCAACCGCGTAGCGACGCGGAACCCCGCAAGTAGGTTTGAATGCGACAGCTCCGCCGGCGATCCGCGGTTTGAAAATCGTCGCCTCACTCGCGCCAAAATAGGAAGCGATGCTTGATGCTAGATCCTGGACGTTGGATAAGAACGCGCGCATTGCGTTAAATCAAAACACCTCCTCGCCGTAGCCAAGCTCATTCGGCCTCCCGTCCCGCTGGATCCGATGCTGACCTACTGTTTGGTTCTTAAGCGGATTGAGTGCGCTAAGTGTGCATGAGATCTACGAGCCTGCGTCTCTTGCTGTAGCCCAAAGGACACCAGCCAGGCTTGGATTGCCGAAATTTGTCGACTGGTTCGTAAGGGGCGTGAAATCTACCCAGCGGTAGAAAAAGAAGAGGCCGCCGCATGCGACGACCTCTTCAACTTTTGCTCAATGGCCTGGCGGCCAGCAGTTGTTCTCGCTTAGAAACCGATGGTTATAATGCGACTTCCCCAGAGCGAACTGCTGTTGATTTTTTCGTTCACCAGCCAGGCAGTGGCTTCGTTCGAGGGATCAAGCGTCACCGCCGAGTAGTCACCCCAGCGCTGGATGCCGAAACCCGGGTCGAAGTTGCCGGTCAAGAACGTGGGACTGGTGAAACCAGCCGTCCCAGACGTGATTTGGGCATCTGCGCTCAACTTGCCCGATAAGCGCACCTGCGCGTTGACTCCTACACGCGCATCGGTCGACGTCCAGGTCACGAAACAGTTGCCTGCGGTGTTGGCCGCGATGGATGCGTTGAAGTCATCCGACGTCCCGCTCGCGTGGTAGAATCCGCTCTGTTTGAGAGTATTGGTCGAGGTGTTGACACGGTAGAAAAACGGCGAGGGAAAACCAAAATGGTTGATGGTGTGGGTCTGCCAGAGGTCAGTCCCGTTCTGAGTGCTCGCATTCACAAATCTCGAATCCGAGGTGTCTAATACTTGGCTCGTTCCCGATTGACGAGCGTTCGGCGGGACCGTGTATGAAGGTACCGTCACAGTGGACGGGACGAGACGGGTCGATCCGGGGTGGCTTGTGTTCGTCGCGGTGAACTTAGTAAGTGTCGTCCCAGATGGCGGTGCCGCGATCAGAAAGGTTGAAGCATTCTGGTCGAGAACGATGGGCGGCGCCAGCGTTGCAGCCAACCCGGTGAAAATTGGAACTGAAAAGCTCAGACCGTTGTAGAGCCGCGCTTTGGCAATCGAGAAGAAGTCAGCGCCGGAGAACCCGCCTGCTGCCGGGAAGATATTCGCGGTAAAGAGCACCGCGTCCTGATCGATACCGAGCTGCGGAAAATCGTAAAAATCATTGTTATCGAAGAAGTCTACATCGATATTGTAAATGAAGAATGGGCCTGTGGGATCGCTGGTTTTCGAGACACCGATGAACAAACGCTGCACTGTTGTCGACTCTGGGAAGGCATCCGCGGTCACGATCCAGCGCTGCCAAGTTTGATCATAGACCACGCGTGGATCGAATAGCGTCTCGACGGTGTAGCTAAAAAACGTCGCTAGCGTCACGCTTTTCAACAGAGCATGGGGCGAAGCCTTCGAGAAGACGTCGAAATGACTGTTGGTCACCTCGACGAAATGATCGACGCCAATCGCGCCATGTGTGTCGGGCGGGAAAAAACCGTCGGTCTCACTGTGACCATTGAAGTTATTGGTTTTGATCACCGGAGGGCCCAGCGGCGTCGGCGCCAGCGGAAACGGCTTGGTAGCGCCCGGAGCGTAGGCGCTGTTCGCGCGTTGCTTAGCGGCAGCATAATCGCTCTCGCCCATAGTGGACCGGAATGGAATCGCAAAAGGAGCGAGCGGTTGCGCCATGACGAAGTTGGGCTGCGCATTCACTTCCTGCGGGGCGTCCACATCGAGTATCAGCTGCGGGCGGAGGGGCTGTTGC
>Ga0209808_1001897_pt1 | contig 10772 bp, 9 predicted proteins | sample GraSoiAngelo_157_FD_186171 | JGI IMG/M metagenome (GOLD analysis project Ga0209808, IMG submission 186171) | Grasslands soil microbial communities from the Angelo Coastal Reserve, California, USA - 14_1009_16_20cm (SPAdes) (version 2) | ecosystem: Environmental > Terrestrial > Soil > Grasslands ...
GTCCCTGCAGGTGTTGGAACCGAGCTAGGCCGAACGATCTAACATCGCGCGGCCATCTCAAGCGCAAACGGTTCTCGATTGACGCGATGCGAGGCGATCGGAGAGAATCGCCTCGCATTGCGCAGTAACCACAATCGCGGCGCCGTCGGGCCGGCACGGGGGCTCGACCGGGTCGACCAGAGCATCATCGAGGCGCTGCAGAAGAACGGGCGCGAATCATTCCGCCGCATCGCGGCGCAGGTCGGTATCTCCGAGGCGACTGTCCGGGCCCGCTATGCGCGCCTTTGCGATGACGACATCCTTCAGGTCACGGGGGTCACGAATCCGCTCGGACTGGGTTTCGACGCTCAGGCGATGGTCGGCATCCGCACTACCGGTGCGCCTGAGCCTGTGGCGGACGAGATCGCCAAATGGGAGGAGGCGGGCTACGTCGTCGTCACCGCCGGCCAATACGACATCCTCGTCGAGCTTGTCTGCGCGGATCGGCGCCAACTACTTGGGCTGACCAACAAGATCCGCTCGCTCGAAGGTGTCGCATCGACCGAGAGCTTCCTCTACCTCGCCCTCTGGAAGCAGCTCTACGATTGGGGCACGCCTGTCGGCAATGGTGGCGCCGTCGGGGAGAGGGTCGGCTGATGGCCGTGGACGAACGCATTCAGCAGTCCCTCGAGCGAGCGGCTGAGTCATCCGGCACACCCGACATCCGCCTCGATCGGATCACCAAGAGCTTTGGCGACATCATCGCGGTCGACGACCTCTCGCTGGAGATCCCTCGCGGGAGCTTCTTCGCGCTCCTCGGCCCTTCAGGATGCGGCAAGACGACGACCCTGCGGATGATCGGCGGGTTCGAGGAGCCGACCGCGGGCTTGATCTATCTCGGCGAGCGCGAGGTCAGCGGCACGCCGCCCTACAAACGCGATGTCAACACGGTCTTCCAGAGCTACGCCCTCTTCCCTCACCTCTCGATTTTCGAGAACGTCGCCTTCGGCTTGCGGCGAAAGGGCACGCGTGGAGGAAACCTGAAGGGCAAGGTCGAGGAAATGCTCGATCTCGTCCAGCTGAGCGGCTACGGCAAACGCAAGCCGCGCCAACTCTCGGGTGGGCAGCAGCAGCGAGTCGCGCTGGCCCGAGCGCTCGTGAACAGCCCGCGTGTCCTCCTGCTCGACGAGCCCCTCGGCGCGCTCGACCTGAAGCTGCGCAAGGAGATGCAGCTGTTCATCAAACGTCTCCAGCACGACGTCGGAATTACCTTCATCCACGTCACGCACGATCAGGAAGAGGCAATGACGATGGCCGATCGAATCGCGGTCATGAATGAAGGCCAAATCGAGCAGCTCGGCACTCCCGACGAGCTGTATGAGCGGCCTCAGACGGCCTTCGTCGCGAGCTTCCTCGGCATCTCCAACCTGCTGACAGGCGCTGTCGCCGGTCCCGACGAGGTCCGGCTCGAAGACGGCACGACCGTCCGTGTGCGGAACGGTTCTCTGAACGGTCGCAAAGGCCGTGTGGCCGTCGGGATTCGTCCCGAGAAGATCCGCCCCGATGACCACGACCCGAACAGGCTCCCGGGCAAGGTCAAGGAGCGTGCATACATCGGCGTCTCGACGCAGTACATCGTCGAGACGCCGAACGGCAACATCACCGTCGTCGTCCTCAACGATCGGCCGGGCACGGTCCCGCTCGGCCCGGGCGACCGTCTCACGCTCAGCTGGGACCCCGAAGCAACCTTCGTCGTCGACTCCCTGGAGGGATCTGCATGACCGATCAGCTCACTCGCCGCGAGCTCCTCAAGCGCGGCGCCGCCGGCAGCGCACTGCTTACCGTCCCCGGCTTGCTCGCCGCCTGCGGCGGCAAAGCGAAGTCGTCGAGCGCCAAGAGCGCACACAAGCTGGCGAAGACGCTCCACTTCTCCAACTGGACGCTCTACATGGACACGAACAAGAAGAAGCACACCTTCCCGTCGCTCGTTGAGTTCCAGAAGAAGTACGGCGTCCACGTCGACTACGTCGAGGAGATCAACGACAACGCATCGTTCTTCGGGAAGATCCAGGGCCAGCTCTCACGCGGGCAGTCGGTCCACCGCGACATCGTCGTCCTCACCGACAACGACCGCTACCTCTCCCTGATGATCAAGAAAGGCTATGTCGAGAAGCTCGACAAGTCCGCGATTCCGAACATGAAGAACCTGGTCGACGTCCAGAAGCACCCGAATTTCGACCAGAACCGCGACTACAGCCTGCCGTGGCAGTCCGGGATGACCGGGATCGCCTACAACGACACGCTGACGGGCCCCGTGCTGTCGGTCGACGATCTGCTCACGAACCCGAAGCTGAAGGGCAAGGTGACATGCCTCAACTCGATGGGCGACGCGCTCACCCTCGTCATGCTCTCGAACGGCGACGATCCGTCAAAGGTGACCGACAAGTCGTTCAACGCAGCGTTCAACCGGGTCAAGAAGGCCGTCGACTCCAAGCAGATCCGTCAATTCACGGGCAACGACTACGCGCCGATCCTCGCCAGGGGCGACCTCATGGCGGCGATGTCGTGGTCGGGCGACATCGCGCAGCTCGGCAACAAGCACATCCACTGGAACGTGCCCAAAGACGGCGGCGCCCTCTGGACGGACAACATGCTGATCCCGAAGGGCGGGAACGTCTACACGGCGTCCTTCTACATGAACTACGTGTACGACCCGAAGGTCCAGGGCCTGATGGAGGCGGGCGACCCGAAGAAGAACATCACGGGCATCTACTACATCCCGCCCGTGGCCGGCGCGGGCGAGTGGGCGAAGAAGTCCGACCCGTCTGTTGCGAGCAACCCGCTCATCTTCCCGACCAAGAAGATGCTCGACAGCGTCCATCTGTTCGACAACAACGCCCTCAACAACCAGAAGTACCTGACGCAGTGGCAGAACCTCATCTCGGCCTGACCCACGCGTGAGCTTCTTCCATCGCCATCGCGGGCTGACGCCGTACCTGCTGCTTGGGCCGGGGATCGCCTGGCTGGCGGTCTTCTTCGTCGTGCCGCTGGGCTTCCTCGCCTACCAGTCGCTGCAGTCGGGCAACTTCGACATCGGGTACGCGTTCACCTGGTCGTGGGGCAACTACTGGCACGCGATCAGGGACTACCACGCCCAGTTCGTCCGCTCGCTCGAGTACGCGGGTCTCGCAACGGTCCTGGCGCTCGTGATCAGCTACCCCGTCGCGTACTGGATCGCCTTCCGCGGCGGGCGCTGGAAGAACCTGCTGCTGCTCTTCATCGTCGCGCCGTTCTTCGTCACCTACCTGATCCGGACGCTCGCCTGGGAGACGATCCTCTCCGACAACGGCTTCGTCGTGAACACGCTTCAGAGCCTGCACGTGCTCGGGTCGAGCGGGCGGCTGCTCGCGACGTCGACGGCGGTTGTCACGGGGATCACCTACAACTTCCTGCCGTTCATGGCGCTGCCGCTGTACGTCTCGCTCGAGCAGATCGACGGCAGCCTGATCGAGGCCGCGGAGGATCTCTACGCGAGCAAGCTCCACGCGTTCCTCCGCGTGACGCTGCCGCTGTCGCTACCGGGCGTGGTTGCGGGGACCCTGCTCACGTTCATCCCGGCCGCGGGTGACTTCATCAACGCCCAGCTCCTCGGGGCGCCGGAAAACCACATGATCGGGAACGTCATCCAGTCGAAGTTCCTCGAGCTGACGGACTACCCGGCCGCGGCATCGATGTCCTTCATCCTGATGGCGGGCATCCTCGTCGCGGTCGCGATCTACGCACGGATCGTCGGTACGGAGCAGCTGACGGGGACGGCGACATGAGCTCGATCGCGGTCCCGACTGCGCGTGAGCCCAACTTCCTTGCGACCGTGCTCGCCGTCGTGCGCCGCCACGTGCTGACCGTCTACTCATTCCTCTTCTTCGCCTACCTGCTGCTACCGATCGCCGTCGTGATGATCTTCTCGTTCAACAATCCGACAGGCAAGTTCAACTACACGTGGCAGGGGTTCACGTGGGACAACTGGCGCTACTGGGACGGCGTTCCAGGGATCCGCAGCGCCATCTTCCTCTCGCTCGAGATCGCGGTGGTCGCGAGCGTGATCGCCACCGCGCTCGGGACCATGATCGCGCTCGCGCTCGTCCGCTACGGCTTCCGCGGCCGGGCGACGACGAACATCCTGATCTTCCTGCCCCTCTCGACACCGGAGATCGTGCTCGGCGCCTCCTTGCTGACGCTCTTTCTGAACCTCAGCTTCGTCACCTTCGGCTTCTGGACGATCCTGATCGCGCACATCATGTTCTGCATCAGCTTCGCGGTGGTCACCGTGAAGGCGCGGCTCGTCGGCTTCGACCGGCACCTCGAGGAGGCTGCGATGGACCTCGGCGCCAACGAGTGGACGACGTTCCGCAAGGTGACGCTGCCGCTGACTGCGCCGGCGATCCTGGCGGCGCTCCTGCTCTGCTTCGCGATCTCGATCGACGACTTCGTGGTGACGTACTTCAACTCCGGCTCGGAGGTCACGTTCCCCCTCTTCGTCTGGGGCGCCGCGAGGATCGGCGCGCCGGCGCAGGTGAACGTGATCGGGACGGCGATCTTCGTCGTGGCACTCGCTGCGATGCTCGTCAACGTCGTCTTCCAGCGCCGCCGAGAGGTGCGTGCATGACCGAGCTGGCCACCGCATTCACCGCGGACGAGCTTCAGCGGGCAGCCCGCGACCACCTGTGGCTGCACTTCACGCGCATGGGCGGCTACCTGACGACCGAGGTGCCCGTGATCGTGCGCGGCGAGGGCTGCTACCTCGAGGACGTCAACGGCAAGCGCTATCTCGACGCGCTCGCCGGTCTGTTTGCGGTCAACATCGGTTACTCGTACGGCGAGGAGATCGGACAGGTGGCGCTCGAGCAGATGCGTGAGCTCCCCTACTACACGAACTGGTCCTACGCGCACCCGCGTGCGATCGAGCTCGCCGCGGAGTTGGCGTCGCTCGCGCCCGGCGACCTGACGCGCGCGTTCTTCGTCTCCGGGGGCTCGGAGGGGGTGGAGTCGGCCTGGAAGCTCGCGCGCCAGTACCACGCAGCGCGAGGCGAACGGCGGTGGAAGGCGGTCTCCCGGAACGTCGCTTACCACGGAACGACGATGGGCGCGCTCTCGATCAACGGGATCCCGGCCGTGCGGGCTCCGTTCGAGCCGCTTGTGCCGGAGGTCGTCCACGTCCGCAACACCAACCGCTACCACCGTCCCCCCGACGAGAGCGAGGCGGAGTTCACTGCGTTCCTGCTCGACGACCTGGAGAACGCACTCGACGCGGCCGGTCCCGACACGGTCGCGATGGTGATCATGGAGCCGGTGCAGAACTCGGGCGGCTCCTTCACGCCGCCGGCCGGCTACTTCCAGGGGGTTCGCGAGCTCTGCGACCACCACGGGATCCTGCTTTCCGCCGACGAGGTGATCACCGGTTTCGGCCGGATCGGCCACTGGTTCGCGTCCGAGAGGTACGACATCCGCCCGGACATCCTCACCTGCGCCAAGGGCCTCTCCTCGGCGTACGCTGCAATCGGCGCGGTCCTGACGACCGACCGGGTGATCGAGCCGTTCCTCACCGGCGACTCGATGTTCACGCACGGGATCACGTTTGGCGGGCATCCCGTCATGGCGGCGATCGCGCTCAAGAACATCGAGATCATGAAGCGGGACCGAATCGTCGACGGGGTTCTCGAGAAAGAGGGGATGTACCGCTCGAAGCTCGAGCCGCTGCTGGAGCTGCCGATCGCAGGCGACCTCCGGGGCGCCGGTTGCTTCTACGGGCTCGAGCTCGTCAAGAACAAGGAGACGCGGGAGACGTTCTCGGACGCCGAGGCGGAGCGGCTGCTGCGCGGGTTCGTCTCGCCGCAGCTGTTCGAGCGCGGGCTGATCTGCCGCGCCGACGATCGCGGCGATCCGGTGATCCAGATCTCGCCGCCGCTCGTGGCCGGGGAGGCCGAGTTCGACGAGCTCGTGAGCATCCTCGGCGCCGTGCTCGAGGAAGCCTGGGAGCGGATCGAGCACTGACGCCCTGGTGGCTCGAGGAGGCGCCGCAGGTGGAGCCCGAGCCGCCGCTCGAGGGCGACCTCGACGTCGACGTCGCCGTCGTCGGTGGCGGCTACACGGGGCTCTGGACGGCGCTCTCGGTGAGGGAGCTTGAACCCTCGGCGCGGGTCGCCGTGTTGGAAGCAGACTTCTGCGGCAACGGCCCGAGCGGGCGGAACGGCGGCTTTCTCCACGGGTACTGGTCGTCGTTTGCTCGCGCGCGGCGGGTGTTCGGCGACGGTGGCGCGCTTGCCGTCGCCGAGGCCGCGTCGGCGATCGTTCCCGGTGTTCGGGAGTTCGTCGAGCGACGTGGGGTGGACGTGTGGCTTCGCGAGGCTCCGATGCTCGAGGTTTCTGCGGCGCCGGCGCAGGACGAGGCGATCGACGCAGCCGTCGCCGCCGTGCGCGAGCTCGGCGTCGAGGAGGAAGCCGAGCCGATCGCTCGCGATGATCTGGCGCAACGGTGCTCGTCTCCGAACTTCCGGCGCGGCGTCCTCTATCGCGAAGGCGCGACCGTGCAGCCCGGGCGGCTTGTGCGCGCCTTGCGCGCCGCGGCGCTCACCGAAGGCGTGACGCTCCACGAGCAGACGCCGATGGTGCGGCTGGGGCGCGGCTCGCCCAACGTGGTCGAGACGCCTGGTGGGCGCGTTCGGGCCCGAGAGGTCGTCGTCGCAATCAACGCCGCCGCCGCGGGCTGGCGCCCGCTGGCGCGGCGGCTCACAGCGTTCGGCTCCTATGTCGTCCTGACCGAGCCGGTGCCGGAACTGCTGGAGGAGATCGACTGGACCGGCGGCGAATCGATCGTCGACGGGCGGATGTTCCTCCATTACTTCCGAACGACGAACGACGGCCGCGTTCTGATGGGCAGCGGCTCAGGTCCGATCGGCTTCGGCGGCCGGATCGACGAGCGCTTCACTGCCGACACGCCCTCGGTGGCTCGGGCGGAGGCGGGCTTGCGATTCCTGTTGCCCGGACTCGCCGGAGCGCAGGTCGAGCGAGCGTGGGGCGGGCCGATCGACGTCTCGGCCGATCACTTCCCCTTCTTCGGCACCGTCCGGGGAAGCCGAGTCCACTACGGCGCCGGGTACTCCGGCAACGGCGTCGGCCCGAGCTGGCTCGGCGGCAGGATCCTGGCCCGGCTCGCGCTCGGGATCGAGGACGAGCTAACTGCTCTCCCGCTCATCAACCGCCACGTTCGCCCGCTCCCGCCGGAACCGATCAAGCGCCTCGGCGGCGGGCTTGTCCGCGGCGCCGCGCTGCGGGTCGAGGTAGCCGAGCAGGCAGGCCGCCGCCCGGCGCTACCGCTGCGCGCGCTAGGGCCCGAAGAGGCGTGTCCCGGTGCCAGCCCCCAGGACACGCCCCGAACGGTCGACTCGCCGCGCCCCGAGCGCGCAGGGGCGCCGCGCCTTGGATTCCAGTGGCCCCGCCGGGCGTGTCCCGGTGCCAGACCCCAGGACACGCCCCGAACGGACACTGCGGCCCCTTCCTAGATCTTCCCCCGGGCCCTCCATTTGGCGAAGATCGGCTTGAATTCGTGCTCCGCAGCCTTCGCCGCCTCGGCGGGCGTCATCTTGCCCTGCGCCACCTGGGCGAACATTTGCGGGACCAGCCACGTATTGAAGATCTCGTCGATGGCCGCGTTCGAGAAGCCCGGGTAACCGAGATTGACAGTGTATTTGCGGGCGATCAGGTCGAGCACCTTGTACTTGCCCTTGTGCGGGTCGGCCGCAAGCTGCCTTGTGTAGTTGTGCACCGCACCCCTGAACGCAGGGAAGTTGTAGAACTTGCTGTTCTTGAACGCCCCTTGATAGTTGACCTCCAGGTCGGCGATGAACCGTTTCGCGAGCGCCTTCTGCTTCGAGAACTTCCAGATCGTGTAGACGCCCATCACATGCTCGAGTCCGAGACGCTGCACGGGCCCGCGCGGGATCGGCGCCACCGAGGTGTTCTGGGCCAGCGCCGGGTTTGCGTCCTCCGCACTGCGGATGATCGAGATTGCGTTGACTGCCAGCGATAGGCGCCCCGAGAGGTACCCCTGGTTGTTCGACGCTGCGGTCCAGGCGAAGATCTCGTTTGTCATCCCATTTTTGTAGATGTCCCGCATCGTCTTCAGCGCCTCGACGGTGTGCTTGCTGTTGATCGAGGGACGGGCGTGCGCGTTCTGGATGAAGGCGCCGTAGCACTGCATCAGTGCGATCAGCAGCATGTTCGAATCGAGCTCGTTCGACATCCCGAGCCCGACCGGATGGCCAAGCGCCTTCAGCTTCGGTGCGGCCTTGCGAACGTCGTCCCAGGTCGACGGCTTGAGCCCGACTTGATGCCAGAGATCCTTGCGGAAATGAATCGGGTCCGGAACGTAATTCTCGGGGAACCCGTGCCACTTGTGGGTCCTCGGGTTGTAACAGCTCTTGAACCCGACCTGGCTGACCTTCCCGACCTTGCGCGTGACCTCCTGGATGATCTCCTTGTGGTTGATCACCTGGTCCTCGAGCCCGGCCTGTGGTGAAAGATGGCCGAAGATGTCATGCCCGCTCTGCGCGGCGACCTCGGCTTGGGCGCGGGCGGGCAGCTGGGCGAGCGCGATGTGGTCGACCTGCACGTCCGTGTCGTGCTTGTCGCCCCATCTCTTTGTATATGTCTTGTCGAACCACACGTCATACGCGGGAACGAAGTGGCTCCACTGGATGATCTTGAGGGTGTTCTTGTACTGCCTGTGGACGTGCTTCGGCACTCCGGCTGCCGCCACCTTCGGCAGCGCGCCGCCGTAGAGAACCAAGAACCCGCCGACGGTCCGGCGGAGCACTTGGCGGCGCGTCAGGCTCTTCGAGAGTCCTAGCTCTTCGAGCCCGTCATCGTTCTCGGGCATTTCTCGCTCCTTCCTCTTGGTTTCCAGGTCAACGGAACGCACCTCCCGTGAAGCCGGCGATGAAACGGTCGAGAAAGCTGTTGTAGAGCAGCGCGAGTGGAATGCTGGGAATCAGCGTCGCTGCCATCAGCGACTGCCAGAAATAGACATCCCCGCGAATCAGATCGGTTGGCACTCCGGCCGAGATCGTGTGCTGCTTCGTCCCGGAGACGAAGGTGATCGCGTAGACGAACTCGTTGACGCAGAGCGAGAACGAGAAGATGACAACGGTCAGGATTCCGGGAATCGAGATCGGAAAGATCACGCGGGCCAGCGCCTTGAGCCGCGAGCAGCCGTCGACGAGCGCCGCATCCTCGAGCTCGGCGGGAATCGTCCGAAAGAACCCCATCAACAGCCACGTCGCGAACGGGATCGTGAACGACGGATAGACGAGCACGAGCGACCAGATTCGGTCCTGCAGTCCGAGCTTCGAGATCACGCGCGAGAGCGGAAGGAAGAGCAGCGTCGGCGGGACGAGGTAGGTCAGGAAGATCCCGACGCCGACGCTCTGCCCCCAGCGCCCTGACAGACGCGCCAGCGAATATCCGGCTGGGACGGCGAAAAGGAGCGTGATCGCGACGACGAGCCCGCCTACGACTGCGGTGTTTTCAACCCAGCGGAGGTAGTTCGTGTTGTGGAAGATGAAGCTGACGTGTGAGGTGGTCGCGTTCTCGAAACCGAACGGCAACCAGTGGTCGTGGCGGAACGGGAGTTTCTCCCCGACTGCGGCCTGCGATGGGTGATAGGTGAAGGGGACGTTGTTCAGGTCATAGAGGTCGCCGTTCGTCTTGAAGGCGGTCACGAGCATCCAGTAGAACGGGAACGCGAGCACGATCGCGAAGGGCCCGACAATCAGGTACGAGATGCCGCGTTCGCGGAGCGTGCTCCACATACCTAGGAGACCTCGACCCGTCGCGCGAAGCGCAGCATCAATACGGTTACGACCAGCAACACCGGCAGCAGATAGAGCGAGATGGCCGCTCCCTCGCCGAGATTGCTCGAGACGATTCCGGTCTGGTAGGCCCAGGTAGTGAGCATGTGCGTGCTATTGAAGGGGCCGCCGCTCGTGAGGATGTAGACGACGGTCATGTCGGTCGCCGTGAAGACGATTCCGAACAAGAGTGCGACCGTCGCGATCGGCAGCTGCAGCGGGAGGGTGACGTGCCAGAACTTCCGCAGGCCCGTGGCACCGTCGACCTTGGCGGCATCGTGCACCTCGGTCGGAATCGATGCGAGCCCGGCGATGAAGATTACGGTCGCGAACGGCAGGATTCGCCAGGCCTGGACGAAGATGATCGCGAGCATCGCGAGAGTCGGCTGACCAAGCCACTGCGGCGGGTTGAGGGGTTGGATCTTGCCGACGTGCACCCACGGAAGGTGGTCGATCCCTCCGAGTACCCAGTTCACCGGCCGGTAGAGGTAGAAATGGCCACCGCCGGGCATCAGATCGTGGACGAGCGTCCAGTTCACGACGCTGAACTGAGAGTCGAAGATCCAAAGAAAGCCAATCGTGCTCACAGCCACGGGCGCCGCCCACGGCAGCAAGATCAGCAGCCGAAGAAACCAGCGACCTCGGAACGGGCGCACCAGCGCATGAGCGAGGATCCCTGCGCCGACCAGCACGATCGCCTGCGAGGCGAGCGTGAAGACGATCGTGTTCCGCAGCGCCCGCCGGAAATTGTCGTTGTGCCACGCGTCGACGAAGTTGTGGAACCAGACGAACTTGCCGGTCAGCTGGCCGGCGGTGGCATCCGTCATGCTCAGATAGATCGCCAGCACGAGCGGTGCCCCGACGAGTAGGACGATGAACAGGGCCGCC